>Ga0247780_1000007_pt1 | contig 165436 bp, 187 predicted proteins | sample UWRJL079202R5_FD_179927 | JGI IMG/M metagenome (GOLD analysis project Ga0247780, IMG submission 179927) | Plant litter microbial communities from Arlington Agricultural Research Station in Wisconsin, United States - UWRJ-L079-202R-5 | ecosystem: Environmental > Terrestrial > Plant litter >...
CCACCGCCTTACCAAACCCCCCTTTCCCATCCCTCTCCAGCCTCGACCTCCCATCAAACCACAGATCATGATTCCCCGCCACCAACACCTTATACCGATGCGGCATCCACGCCAGCCAGTCCACCTGTCTCTGGATGCTCTCCAGGTCCCCCACATTCGTCAAGTCCCCCGCATGAATGAGCAGGTCTCCATCCGGAATTTTGACGTTCATACCATCATGCGTGTCCGAGAGACAGACCACGCGGATAGGCGGGCGGCCTTCGGGCGGAGTGAACGGGTGGCCGCGCAGGAAGAGCATGATGTGGTAGAGAATTGTGACCAGCCATGCGAGAGGGGAGGACAGGAGGTGGTCGAGGAGGGTGGGGCGTTCCCAGGGAGAGGGGCGGCGGAGGCGGAGGAGGGTGAGGAGGCCCATTGTCGTTTTCTCCTCCTTCCCTTGGCGGCTTTCTTTTTTCCTTGGAGTTTTTGGGCTGTGCAGGTGACGCGAGGTGAGGCCGCAGCGATTGATCGATGAGTGTATCGGATATGGAAACGGCGGGGAAGAAAGAGAAGTGAAATCCGGCAGCCCTCGTGCGCAATTCAAAGGAGCGTGGTGGTGCCCGCGGTGCGGGACGTCATTCCATCATCTGGAATTCTGGATGTATCGTCGGTGCCGGGAGTTTCTGCCGTCTGAGAGGACACGGTCCTATCCGTCGATACAAACCTCGCACGACAACACTTGCACTTTTTGGCGATCCAGCCCTGCGAGGCAGTAAGATAGAGAATGGCTGAATTGTCAAAGGACATCCACGGGATATGTCTAACTTCAGGTCTCTGGGCACTGGTTCCGTGGAGTTGGGGAAGCGGCAGCCCCGCCAAAAGCCGAACTCAAGAGCGCCAATGACGTCTTCGCATTCAGTCAGCCAGCCAGCCAGCCAGCCAAACTACGGGCCGCCAACACCTTATCGACAGGGACATCAAACGCAAGATAGTCTTCAAATCTCATATCCATTTCTCTGCTGGTTAACAGATGTGCGCAGGACTGGCTGTAGCACTACGCAATACTATTCAAATTCCCCTTCCCGTCCGGCCCGTAAAGCAACAGGGCATAATCACCCCACTCCCCAACGCCATACTCCTTTTCATCCCTTGCCCAAGATGCTACGCCGCCCAAATAAAGGGGGCGTATGTGATGCTATGCTTCAATCCAATTTGATAGCCCTGTCCGGAAAATCTCAGTCAGCAATCTCTCAGCACAATCACAGAATAGACATGAAAACTCACCCGTATATCCTCCTCACAAACGCATACGCCGCCAGAAACCCCACAGTGCCCGTAAGCAAGCCATACACGCAGCACGCCATAAAGCTGTAACTGAAGAACAGAATTCCGCTCAGGAACCCCGTGATGTGCAACTTCACAAAGTAGTACCATGCGCAGTACAGGAACACCCACACCGCGCTGCTGCCACCGACCATGAACGATTGCCACCACCAGTTGTAGTTCTCCGAGCACAGCTGGACGTAGATGTTCATCACCGTCACCTCAGCTACCGTCACAATCAAGATCGTCGATACCACCGCCAGAAAGCCAAACACGTAGTAGTACCCGCTCTTGTCCTGGTACACCGACTGAAACACAAAGAGCAGTTCTATGAAGATGACGGCGAACGGGATGAGGCCTGCCAGTAGCGCGGTCCGGAGTCCGCGGTGGTACCACGACTGCTGTGGGATCTGGCGCGGGATTGAGTTCGTCTTGATTGGCGGCTCCCAAGTTGCAGTCTTTAAGAAGCCGTACCACGATCCGACGTAGACGAGAGGCACCTGGACACACAGCCAGAGAAACACAATCGCAATCAGCGTGCCAAAGGGAATTGCCGTGCTCGACGCCTGGGCCCATACAAATAGGTTGAGAACAAAGATGGCGCCAAAGAGCAAACCTGGGAATAGCAACGCCGTGATGATGGTGTTGCGGCGCCACTCCTGTCCGCCGAACGTCTTGTAGGCACGGGCTGAAAAGTATCCCGAGAAGAGTCCTGCGAAGACGAATAGGCCGACGGCAAAGCTGATGAATCCGCCGCGGAAGCTGGGGTTTAGAATCCCTACCGCACTGAGCAGGACCAGACTCACGGCGGTGAAGAGCAGCTGCATCCCGGAGCCGACCAATGGGGCTAGCAGATGTCCGTTATGGGGTGTCCGGAATACGTCGGCGTGAAGCATCTTCCAACCCGTCATGTCCTCCAGTACTTCTTCGTCCGATGAAACATCACCCTCACCGTCTGCCTCACCGGCTTGCTCCAGCAGGCCAGGGACCTTCTCACCGGGCGCACGCGAACCACTCCCGCCGGTCTTTCGCTTCCGGTTGGCGCGAGGCTTGCCCTCCTCAGCTGCGGCATCCTTGTAGCTCTTGATGTCGGAGCGGATCGTCTTAGCCATGATCATGAGTACGATGGCAGTGAGTAGTCCGCAGATGATGAGAGAGTTGACAATAGCTAACCAGTGAATCTTGGACCCATCCTCCTGATTCACAAAGTAAAGGTCCCATCGTCGATTCCACTCGATCGACTTATCTTCCCGAAAGTAGACCGAATACGTGTATGGGATGGTAAGTACCGCGTCGTCATCAATTTCATCCTCGGGATAAGTGGTGAGGTGCGGTTCGGCCGAGACCTCTGCCGTCTTGTTCGATAACACAGATAGTTCGAAACTCTGGTCGACCTGCTCCAAATCCAGGGGGCAACCGTCCTCTTTCCTCCTCACATCGGGACCAACACTCTTTGTATAGACCTCAAAACCCACCACAATCTGGCCTCCTTTATCCCCAGCCTTTCCGGGAGCCTGTCGATACCGAATAACGATGGTATGGTGGTTGTTAAGTAAATATCGCGTCCGCCCGGCTGCATTGTCGGTGTATCCTAGCTTGAAGCCGGCCGCGTAGTACTTTCGTGTGTTGTCCACCGTAACAAAGCTTGTCGCTCCCGGGAGGTTGTCTACAATCCACTCGACGAGATAACCGTCGCGGACCATCTGGCGCGCGCGCTTCAGGTCTCGCCCGGTTACCTGCTGACTGCACAGAGAAGCGCACTTGGTGTCGTGCTTCATTGCCAGCTCAATGTCTGAGACTGTAATCCGATCGCCACGCAGCACCTCGCCGAGATTGAGAGGAATGTTCTGGCCACTGAATAGGCCCTTGCCTGGACGATGCTGACCCGTAGGCGGGCAGACGAACGGCAAGTCGTAGTACGCATACTGTAGCTGCGTGTTATCCGAATAGACCTTGTTAACAAGGAGCGGAATCTCCTCATTTTCCTTGTAGCTCTTGATTGACCAGCCTGTAGCGCAGTGCGGTGATTAGATTGAAGATCTGAATGGTTTGGGTGTAAGGAGGCCGTACCCGGTATGTAGAAAGCACTCGAAACCTGGCAAAGGCAGAGTAACAGTAGCACAAAAGTGCCCCGCAACCCCGTTCCGCTCAGATTACCCATTATGTTTTGTGTATTCCCTTTTTAAGTCCCTTCTCCAAGCCCGTTCGCCCGACTGAGAGAATCCGGTCAACTCATCAACATAGGGTTTCGGATGCGCCGGTCTGCGGAGAAGGAAGTCGAGAATCAATTGCTAGGCGCGACGACTCGGCGACGTCACTGATACGAGAGCCAGGGCCAGTTTATCGTCGGAAGTGTGGCGATGGTGGGGATAGATGGGTGGATGGATGGGATGGAGGTCCGGAAAACGAGTGGAATCGGCACGACTGCCCGGGGTACAATTGCGCGTCGCCGTCAGCGCGGGGGTAAGGGTTGGGCGATTGTGTGGTGGTCTTCGCTCGGGTGGTTGGTTTTAGTAACGTGCAGTTGAGTAGCAACCGATGGCGCTTATCTGCGATCACGATGAAGAGACTTCGTATGAACCGAAGAAGCAGCGTGTTAAGTTAAATCTCTGCCCAGCTCAATTCAACGTTTCAATAGGGGTTAATCCCACGGGCGCGACCTAGATTTCCCTTTGCCGGGATGTGCCTGGACCACGCACGAACCGATCCCCGGGGCGCTAGACTAATTTTGGCCAGCATGGAGGACTCTCGACTCCACCCTTGCCGCTATCTAACATGGGACCTCCCACGCTTTGAGTTCTGGGCAAGGGACTCCAAGACATCCCATTCTTCTGTGAGTGCATTATACTTTAACTGAACGCCCGAAATACAAAGAGGCCGTCTCGGTGCGCCGTCACCGTAGCCTCTACCTCTGTATACCAGGAAAAAGCCACACAAACAGCAGACTGCGGCCAGAAGTGAGGGTCCCTGAACCAGTACCGTAGATACCTTTCCCTGCCAAGAAAGGCAATGTGTTAAACACCAAACCTTCGTCGTAACACTGGGGAAGCCTTTCTGCACTTCCCAATGGCATATTACAATGCATCTAATCAATGCTTCTTCCAACGGTTCCGCTGTCATCCCGTGACGTTGCAGAAGATAAGTCAACCTAAAATGTACTTAGTTCAGGTGCCTTGGAGGGAGCATATTAGGAAAGAGGGAAGGAACATGAAAACGAGATGACATTTATCGTCCAATCTTGCCCGGTTAGATGGCTTCTCCTGCGTCCCTGTCGCAAACCCAAATTTCCAAGGGAGGAAGGCATCAATCGCAGAGCATGGGAGTGCAAGTTACCTACAACAGGTGCGGTCTCGGTGAAATGGTCGCTCTTCTGATCAATCCACCACCATAGGTATTCACCACATATCATGATCGTCCCCAATGTGAGCACTGCCCAGCCCCATTATCGCCTCTTTTTCTCCCCCAACAAACGCTGAAGCACCTACCTACCCAGCTAACCTTCCCCTCTCATCCAGGTCAATCCTCCGATCCCGCCGAGTCGTTAACCCCCGCGCCGCAGTCGCACGCGCTCGCCACGCCCGCACCGCCGCCTAGAAAGCAGTCCAAGAGCACCCCAGCTACCCAACTAACGGCGACGACCCCTCCCTCCGCCGGCTGCTGCGATACCTATCACGGACCATCACAGCGCTCGCACGGGCAGAAAGATTTCTCGATGAGGCAGAAGCTCAGCAGCGGCAAATTGAGCGGCGACAAGCTCAGCGGCGACGCAAGACGTGAGCTAGGGGCGGAGATGCCAGTCAAGAAGTCTGGCTGGTTTAGAGCGACGGGCTGACGACACCTTGTTTGCGGCGAATGTGTATTGGTGGGAGCACGGTTCACCGGAATAGGGGCCAATGTGATTGAAAACAAGAAAACAAGAAATAGAGGTAACAGTTGAATATAGCATCTCCAACTATGATTATTTAATAGGCGGTGTCAACTCGGGTATCTTCTAGCCACAAATAAGGTATGCACCCTCGAGCCAACTCTATGTATATGAAGGGAAAGTATACCGAGAAAAGCAATGACAAATCTGCGCTCGTGTTGTACAATGTTGAAAAGGAACAGATTATGTGCAAGAATGTTGGTATCCATGTTGAACTGCTGGTCATATCCCAAATTGCCCCTTTTGTTCCACTTTTTCCTTAATCCCTGTGCCCAACTCCAAACATCAAGCAAAAGACAGTCACATAATTTCAAGTGTACCCTGGAAGCACACTCGTCTCGGTAAACTGGTGTTCCGGAACCGTCAACACTCTCGGTCGAAGGTGTGCGTCAGCCTCGGCTTCTTCCACAGCTGCCTCGAAACTAGGAAGATCCATGTTTCCGCCCTGCTGAAAGTCTGCCTCCACTGCGACCTGCAGCGGCACCGTCAATGACACGGTGCTTGTTGCCGCCCCGGTGGCCACTGCGAGCGACAGATGGAGGGTGTACACACGCGAGGCAATACACGAGTGGAAGGTTGGAACGAAGGTCTTCTTGTCGATGGGTAGGTCGATGGGAATATGGAGTGAGGCTGTATGATAGACTGGCGATGTCCCGCCGCTTGTCGAAGACTGCCGCTGATGCTTCGACTTCCGCTTCTGGGCGGCGTTGCTCGAGTCTGACTGCTGCTCGTTCAAATCACTCGCATATCCCGAATCCCGCCTCGTCTGGGCCGACAGATTCTGGGCCCAGCGAGCCTTAGGGACTGCCACAGCAGGCAGACTGACCGAAGTCGAGTAAGATCCGCGCCTCTCAGCAGCGAATGGTTGATTCCAATCACCGAGGTTAGGGAAGGTGGGGATGGTGCTCGAGCTGAAGAAGGTATGGGCGGTAACCTTTCCGGTGATCCCGGTGATCTTAGGCGGGAGTATGTCGGGTGATGCTGGATCAAAGCTCAGGTTGATCTGCGCGGTGGGCCTCGAGGCAAGGCGCGAACCGTCGGCTTGCAGGACGGCTGGGCTGGGTTGAACTGCCGTTGCTGTCAAGAGGCCTAGCTTTGAGGCGAGGAGGTTCTTTCGGAGTGTTTTTGTCTTGCGCATGACATACAGCCGGTCCTGCTCGGTTACGTTCAGGGGTGGTTCTTCTACCGATGCTGGGAGTACCTTGATCGTTTCGGTTGCTTCCATAATTCTGACACTCTTGCCCCCGAAGTCGTCCTGGCGGAGTACCCGAGCCTTGATCTGGTACTCAACCCGGGCCATCTCGGGCGCCATGTCGTCCTTTTCCCAGCGTCCCATAGATGGCGGGAGCAGCACGTGCTGGTCCTGCAGACGGTCTGATTCCATGTGGTGGTTACAGGCGTTGATCGTGAGCTGGTTGGGAATGACAAAGTTGAAGGGAATGGTGTAAGTGCGGCCGGTCTCCAGCATCCGAGGAACTGGGTAGATTGACTCCGGGACGGGCATGATCATCTTGAGGAACGTATGCGTCACGTCGTGCGGGTTCATACCCTCAACCCTCGACTTGGTGTGGCCCATCAGCAGGATTTGTATCGAGTCGAAGGGGACATCGCGCTTCGTGGTGATGGTCACATCCCCCTTGATGGGCGAAGAAGATGTGTATATCTTGGACCTGTAGTGGTTGCTGAGGTTGATGTCGATGTTGGATTTGGGGAACGGCGGCATCTTCCCCGTGGCCACGGCGAGAGACGGGATGTTGTTACTCCTGTCGCTAATGCTGGAAGCCATGGCTGAGGACGCCTCCGACATGTTTTGTAAGAGGGCGATCGACATTGTGGTAGTTGGTCGGTTGGCAGCTCGTTGGTTTCGTAAATACGTCGCCTCGGAAATCCAAGGAATTGGAATCCGATCAGAGTGGGACCGGGGAAAACAAAACGGGCTTGTATATAGCAAAATCGGCTGTTATTTGTCGATAAGCACCTCGCCGGTTGTGAAGATGCTCAGGTCTCCTGGCCTAAACGTTTCAACGGCTTTGAGTGGTGGCCTTGCGGGGTGGTGTGGATGTGATGTGATGGTGTAGTCCCGTGGTCAACGCCGCGGAAGCTATGCGCATCTTATAGCTACCATGCGCCAGAGCTCCCTCGAGCTGTCAATGGCAGAGGGGAAACAAAGAAGCGGCTGTCTGAGTCATTACAAAGCAGTCGCTGTGAGGGTGGGAGTGTGTGTGCTTGCGGGCTGGCGTAAGGGCGCATTGAACCCTTGGAACAGCCCCCGTCCCTCGTCGAGCATGTTCATCAAGGTCGCTACCTAAGCCAGGAATGGACGGGCGCTCATGGCGAAGCGTTGGTGCATGTCAAGCAAAGGGTGTGGTGCATAGGTAGCGGACTATTGGGTGGGCATGGGACGGGTCAGCAGCATCGTCAAGAAGTGGGGTCTGCCTAGGCGATCTGGGCAATCCTTGGCCGGCAGCTGCAGTTGGGCGCGACTTCCTGAGGCCAAGACGACGAGCCCCAGGCCGGCCAGCTGAGAAAACGCACCAGCTTTCGCGTCGTCGCTCGCAGGCCAGACAAGTCGTGATCGCGGTGCCAAGTCTCGCATTGGAGCGACGGCCCCATCCTTCAAAAGGGCTCCACCGTGATCCACCACAACGCCCTACGCAAGCGGATGCCCCACTCCATGCTCAGGGCAGACGCACAGGCCTGCGGCATTGCGGGATAGGGGTGGGAGGGGTCACCGATGAGTCCCTCTCCGCGTGGCACTGCGTCGCCCGCAGTGACAGCCGCTCCGAGGGCGCTTTTCCGAGCGGTGATCGTCGGCTCCGATTCTTGTTTCGATACGTTGTTGCGTCAGTTGTCATCCCCAATGCTTCCAGCACATTACCACATCGACAAGCCGTCGTCATGGAGGCCACGTCCTTCCAAGAGGTGTACAGTCTGGGATTGTATATATCCACCTTGTAGAGTCTCCGGAGAAAAAACTCCAAGCAGTCTATCGGCGCACGAGATGTTCGGGTCCCGGCCGGCGCTAATTGATGTACTTCGAACCTGCGGGTAAGCATAACGCCCTTCGCCGAGGGAATAAAAACACACGCAAGGATCCTACCCGGAACCGCTTGCAGCCAGCGTCCAACAACCACAAGGCAGACCGCCCAAAACGACTCTGTAAAGCCTCCTCAAAAAGGTACATTGTCCGCATCCGACAAAACTAGACTTAAGATCGCGGCTCGCGGCTCGCGGTTTGCGGTGTCACCGGTTTCGGACGTCCACCTCCAAAACACTGCCCAGCCGCCGGACTGGAAGAATTTTTCTTTAGTTGAGGGGGTCTCCAACTCGATGTGTCAATTGGCGTAATGTACCGCGAGCGCGATACAACGGTGACTCCAGACTGCGTGTAGTCGGCTGTGGTAGTGCTGTGACCCAGGCACAGTTCTCGGCTCTTCCAACTCTCTTTCTCCCCACAAATGCCAGCCGAGCCGACAACCGTCGGAGATCATCGCCCGACAGGATCCCGCTGGTCTGAATACTGCGTAGGTATTGGATAAACCTGACGCAAACAAACCTATAGAAATTTCTTTATCGCACTTCAGGCCTTCTCCTATCTGTAACGGCCAATGCATTATTCCACAAGAGTGCCGATACGCGAGCTGCATTGGGACTCCCTTGTACATCCGAACTCAGAACTGATTCGATTGCTGCTGGGTGGTAAGGCCAGTAGTCTACGGGATATCAGGTTCAGAGAACACTTCTGCCAAGCTGGCACCCACGTAGCGGCCCGAGTGACTGGGAACAGGCCAAGCCTCGTGTGGGGAGAGGGGTGCAGTCCCCACCCAATCCCAATGGCGACATCTTCACCAGCTCAACCACCAAAGGGGTCAGCAAGTTGTCAGGTGCTTTGACCAGAAGACATCCTCCTTAGCCGTAATCGGCCGATAAATCCGTGATAATGTGTTCCCCAAAAATCCCTGCCGACCCTTGTCACGTCATGAATTGCAGGTGGGCTCCCAAGGTCACACGCTGTGGATCCAGTTCCTTCCGGCATGCAGATACGTGGGCATCAATCTACAAGCTACACTAGAGCCAACCACTCCACACGCCTTTCGCTCGACAACATGTCGTCCTAAAACAGCCTGGCGCCATCTCCCCAAATTGTGGAGGATGCTCGCATGGCGTCAGCAGAGACAGCATCTCCGCTATGGGTAATTTGTGGGGTCTCTGCAGTTCTCCCGGCAATGACTCAACGCCAGATCGCTGCTCTGCTGCTGCCCTGTGCGTTCCCGCTCCCCAAAAACTCTAATCCTTTCTTTGTCAGCGGGGAAGATTAATAATTATCGAGTCCCCTCCAAAGCCACACGATCTTATAGGACCGCCGCACAGCTCGATGGATGTTTCAACGAGGCTGTGACTTGCGGTCAAGAAGCCATACACATATGTGCCCGCAACCGTGACTGAATACGTCAAGCCGTGTATCGTCCAAATTAACAAAGCTATAGGTTGTGTTCTGACGTGCCGTTCTCATCGGTCTCCCCGTCCTGGGTCAACAACATACAAAGCAATTCGGTGATTCCGTCCAAAAGCCTCGCCCGGCAGGCTGCACTCAAACAGCTTGTGTTCAAGCATTGCTGACTAACTTCACTTGGGTTTGAGCAGCAAGTCTGTCAACAGAGAGAAGGTATTTAGCGTGCACAGCAAGACCCCAAATAGATCGGACAACGTCTTGGACAGTTGACCATGGGGCTGTGTAAGAACAACGCCAGCAGTTGGGGACTCTGAACACAGTAAATAACGATTTTGTTACACACTGACCGAGTCATCTGGTTTTCGAGTCACCGTAAACCTCGTCCATTTTCTCCCACCTCTCCGGTCTATGAATGCTTCGCCCCATATCCTGCAGATATTATCAATACACGCTGAAACTTTTCTAGATGCACCGCCTCATCACCAGGTTACGTCCCAATCAGACAACCTTCCACGCGAAGACATACAAACAAACGCTATGTGGGGCGAGAGCCGTGTGTAGCCGCCAAAGAGATGACATGTTGACTCTTCAGTAATTGAGCCCCAAATTTCTAGTGTCATTTTCTTTTCCCAAAATCGATTTCCAATGGGATGATTAGTCGTGCCAAGAGATGTAAAGCATGATGCCGGCGCCAAGGAAGATGGCAGCGAACTGCGTCAACATCTTGCGCAGCTCAACGGACTTGTTGGGCCCGGTCTCGAGAAGCTCAGGGATGACAGAGACTGTGCCGACATAGAGGAACGTGCCAGCCGTGAAGGGCAGCAGCATGTCACCCCAGGTCAAGCTCGTACCCCAGAGGCCGCTGGTCATGCCAATGCCCTCGTCACTCGCGCCATTGTTCCCGCCGAATTCCTGCACGGCAATACCAATGAGCGTGCCGAGGAGGGCACCAATAGCCGTCACGAACTGCGCGCCCATCGCGGCTCTCTTAGAGAAGCCCGACTGCACAAGCAGCGCAAAGTCGCCTACCTCGTGAGGGATTTCGTGGAAGAATACAGCTACGGTCGTGGTCGCTCCGATGGTCGGCGACGCGTAGAACGAGGCCGACATGGCGAGACCGTCAGTGATATTATGTGTAAAGTCGGCGCTGTGGGGGAGCGTATGTCAGCACCATATCCTTGACACACAGGTTGAGTTGAGCCCCTGGTATTGGTTTCACCCACATGAGATTCAACAAGCCGCCCAGCTTCATCGATGCATTGACCTCCTTGACCGGGGCGCTATCAACTGCACCCGCGGCGCCCTTCTGCTCTTTCTTGGACCTGCTCTTGACACCCTTGGACCCCTGTGCCTCGACTGAGGTTGACTTTGCGACGTCAGACTCGGAGGAACTAGCGTGCGCATGTCCGTGGGAATGGTCGTGGCCCGCACCTCCCGTTGCGATGCGCAGACCCTTGTCCATAGCGACGAATGTCAAGAAGCCCACGAGGATCGCCACACCCAACAACAAGTTGCGGTTGGGCTCCACGAGCACAAAACGCACGCTATCCGGCCCGTCCTCGCCCAAGAAGATCTCGGGAAGCAGGTGGAACAACGTGTCGCCCAGCAGACCCCCCACAGCAAAGGCCACCATGACAGAGAGCGATGAGGGGTCAATGTTGGTCGGGCATAGCGCTAGTAAGAAATTGGGCGGCCCGGATATGTAGAGCGTCGCTAGAAGGGCGTTGACAGCGGGGCTGCCCGGGAAGAGGACGGCAAACAGTCGCGAGGTAAACGACGAGGTCGTGTCCGCGTGTGCGGCCGACTTTGCTTGGTTGAGTTCCTGGACAATGGAGCATTGCTGTTCGTCCCCATGGATGTGTCAGCAATCTCTCCATAGCCGATATATAGCTGGAAGCAATCGCACCTGGAGTTTCTCATCGAGCTGCTCGAGGCTCATGGACGAGAGGGGGGTCCCTCCGGTCGCAGACGCATTGTCTGCCTTTTGTGCCCACACCTGCACCGCCCCAAGGGCTACGAGCAGAAGAAGCAAACGAATTCGATTGAACCGTGAGACAGCCATCGCGTCGAAATCACCTAATAAACGATGGTAGTGTCGCGGTGGACTGGACCACGAGGGGAGAAGGAGCAGGAAAGGGGCTCGTTGCGGTCGCTGGATTTCAGTCAGCGGCGCTAGGATTGGCGCGTCGCTTCCGCGCCAAGTGGAGAGAGGAGGAATCCATAGGGCTGAAATTTAGACAGGCGTTCCTGCTGGAGATGATTGCACTGGCAGCCTAATCCTGAGTTCTGAAAATCATGGCGACGTCGATATTGAGAAGGTGTGACTTTTAAGGGGCGTCCATTCAGAGCTACTACTTTACTCAGAATTGACTTCGTGGATGATAGCTATGCTTAATTGTATGGCTACCTTGCCTATCTTCCTTACCGAACTTACCCGGTTTTCAAGACGACGAGTAAAGTGGGCCCTTTCATGTGCTTTCCCAAACTGCAAACTGCATTTAAATTGGCCTTTAAATTCCATGCTTCGGACCATAAACCCAGGTGACCATGAGCTGAAAGGGCCGCATCAGTAAGGCGTGAAATTTTCTCAATGAGGCGTATTGATATGGTTAGGTTGACCAGACAAATCCTCCTTCTGACTTGAAGAGTATATTTACCGGCGTTTTCAGTTGATGAGGGACGCATTAAGGTGGTGCCAGTCAAGAATCGAAGTTGGCGAGTGTGTGACGAAGGAAGTTTCACCATGGCTTAGCCCTGCGGAACAGGACAACACTTGTCAACTTGGAAGTCGGTCCGAAGCAGAAAGCATGACATTGCATCGAGTGTTGTCTAGGTAGTATCGCCTCGTTGGGGTTGAGAACACTGGATCATTGTCGTCATGTCAATCCCCGCATCAAGCGGGTCGCTTCCAGCACCACGTTCCCGAACACACCTTATTTCCAGCTGACGTACCTATCGACCTAAGGCTGTTCAACCGAACGAACAACGCCCATGCATCGTGTCCCTGCCGGAAATTCCGAACGGATGGATTGTTTGCACTCACTTACATCCGAGTTCACCGCCCACTTGCCAGAGACAAGAAGGTAGCGAGGCGAGCGGTTGAAACACCTGCGACATGTCGTGGCTTCCTCATGGTCCGTCGAACTCAGGCTTGGTACAGACCCGACATGGCCAGTCCAAGACAGTCCCGGCAGTTGCAGCCTACCGAGGAGAGCTCTGGTGCCTGTGGGCCGACCTCGATGGCAACTCGTGGTACGCAGTCACGCGTGAGGAAGATGGAGAGTTCGGCGACCGCATCGCCTTCCCGCAACCCGGCCTCCCCGTCATGGCCAACCTGAACGGCCACCTTCACGCCGTCATCGTTGTCAACACTGGCGAGGTAGCCCATTTTCTTTACGACGAGGGAGAGCAAGCCTGGGTGTGTCTGGCGCCCCTCGCGGAAGCAACCACGCAGTCGAGTCCTTGTCTCGCAACCTCTCACAACAAGCTATTCCTCGCCTTTGTGAGAGACGGTACCCTGCAGTACGCCATATGGACAAACTCTACTTCCAGCCCGAACTCCACTGCGGAATCTAGCGGGACGTGGTCAAAGCCGACAGCGGTGTCCGGACTGGGCCGTAAATTCGGGGGAATTCCCGCGCTGTTTGTGCTCAGGGGCGTCCTTCACCTCCTCTGCGCTGCCAACTCGGAGTCTCACGAAATATTATCCTATTCTTACAACCACGTCACATCAACTTGGTCTGAGTGCGATGACATCAGCGAAGGTCGTGCTGCCCGCGGCGTCAGTGCCACCAGCTTCGGCGACAAGGCCTTTCTCGGCTTCATTGAGAATGGCACGGACGAGCAGACTCACGCCGTATGCGTTGCCTCATTCACCGACGACAAATGGCAGCCACACGAGATGGTTTCAGGTCAAACGGCCGCCGATCCACCACAGATTGCCATCCTTAACGGCCGGATCCACTGCATCTTCAATGACATGACAACCAGGGATCTTCGCTGGTACTCGCGCCCTCTCTTCAACTACAGCCTTTCTTCCTGGATGTCCTCTATCCCGGACGAAACCCCCATCTCCTGCATCACCATCCCTGGCACCCACGATTCTTGCGCGCGCAGCAACATCCCCTTCGTCCGGACCCAGTACCTATCAGTCACGCAGCAACTCCGGCTAGGTATTCGTTTCATAGACCTCCGCCTCCGCCTCCATGGCAGCTCCGCTCTCTACTGCTATCATGGCGGCGTACCGCTTAATCTACCCCGGCGCCTCCCCTTCGCAACCGTCATGACCGACGTCTTCACCTTCCTTATCACTAACCCCACCGAAACGGTCCTCATTTCAATTAATAACGACGACCCTACCCCGGCGGACCCCGTCTCCTTCTACCACGCCGTCTCAGCCGCCATCGACACACCTTCATGGTTCACCAACCCAACCACCCCCACTCTCGGCACAGTCCGCGGCCGCGCCGTGCTCCTCCGCCGCTACATAGGCGACCCATTCATCCCGCCCACCTCCCAGCAAGGCCTAGACCTCAGCCTCTGGATCAACGACAGCCCATCCTTCACCATTGTGACACCAACCGACATCCGCATCCACATCCAAGACAAGTGGCGTTTCTCCGAGCGTATGGCGCTAGCCGAGCTCGTAGCAAGCAAGAGCGCCTATGTTCAACAGCTCATGATGAAAGCCGCCGGGACGATACTAACACCGCTTCCACCATCATCACCACAGCCGCTGTCCCCATCTCCCTCTCCCTCTCCATCTCCATCGCCTCCACCCCTATTCACACCTCCCACGTCCGAGGAGGACGAAGGGGACGACGATGGAGATGCAGATTGGTACATCAACTTCTGTTCTGCCGTCGGGGACCCTGTTGAGCACGGCGAGGTTGCAGAAGCGAAATGGGTAGCTGTTGGCGCACGATCGGATTGGAGTCGAAAGTGGGTGAATGGAATGAATACACTAACGCGAGAGTTCCTAGCCGAGGCACAGTTCAAGAGGTGCGATGGAGATGGTGAAGACAAAAAAGGTAGTGTGAGGCTGGGCATCGTAAACTTGGACTACCCTGAGCTGCCAGAGGATAATGATCTGGTTGCAAGGCTCATCGAGCTGAATTTTTTAGAGTAGCGCAACAAGAACCGTCCCGGACACACTAATACCTATTGATACCAACGGCCCGTCTTACAAGGCAAGGAGCTTTCACCTGTACGTGTTCGTTTCAGCAGATCTCACACCCAAGCTTTTCAACACATGTTAGGGTTCCTAGGTAGCTTTCATTCTGCTATGCTGGCACCTATCAGGATCCTGTATCTTAACCTATCTCGGCGCCAAATCCATGCGTTTTCCACCCGTGTGTATTTGCATATTCGTAATGATCAAATGCAATGCTAGTCAGCCCTTTCCGGCCCTTGCTGTGCTCCAAGCACACAATCTTTTTGAGCACATCTCCTACTCCTAAACTCCAATAAACAAACATATTCTGCGCAGCAAACAGGGAAGCGTCCACAACGTCGCACGCCAACTAGCGTTTAGACTATGGCCATAACAACCAGCATTGCAGCGGCCGCGGCGACGATCGAGCCGGCGACGGTAGCCGCTCCATTAGGGTTTGTGTCCGGGGTGGTAGAAGGCCGTGGTGTGCCTGCTGGAGGGAGGAGAGTGCTGTTAGAACCAGAGTCTGTCTTGCTCCCGCCATTTCCAGCGGAACCGGCTCCTGCGGGCGTGCCAAGGGTGGAAGAACCAACTAAACTTGAGCTTGGGGATCCGGAACTGCTAGGGTTAGGTATGAGTACGCTTCAACCATCCAGCAGAGAATGAGAAATGCTTACGCATCAACATTCTTGCATGAGATATCGAACAAAGGAACGTTCGTCAAAACGCTAGGAATGATGCCAAAACTGGGATTAGGGGTCGCTGGGGCAGCGTCCACGAGTGTGTACCACCAAACATTTGTGTTGCCGAACAAAGGACAGCCAACCTCGTCCCAGTATGTCTTGGAGTTGCTCACGCTGGGAATGGCCTGGCCGACAGTCTTGCCACTAACAGGGAAGCCTGTCTCTGTGACCCAGACGGGCTTGCCACTGACGGCAGCCTTGGTAGCACTGAACGCGGCGTTGAACAGGCTCTTGCTGTTCGAGATGGTATTGACCTGAGTTTCTTGGAAATAAGGGTAGGCATCGACACCGATCCAGTCGCAGGCATCAATGACTGCCTGGTTTGAGCTGTTGACCCAGGCAGTCCAAGTGTCAACATGGCCGACTTGTGCGCCGGCCAGGGCGGTGTTGGCAATCGTATCTCGAACCCTTTGGATGTAACCAGCGATGACCAGGGGCTCCGCTCCAGGATTCTCTTTGTTTTTGATTCCGGTCGGAGAGATGCGATAGAGATCCTCACTGCCGACCGAAATACCAGCAACAAGATAGGCAAATTCATCGCCGTACTTATCGATGGCAGATTTGAGAGCCTGCAGCTCATTCTTGAAAACTTCCTCGCCAGCTGAGCACCACAATCCCAGAAGCAGCGATGTCTTGGTATCAATGGCCGCAGGGATGGCCGAGATCGGCTCGTTGGCAGTTCCCGCTTGCTGTAAAATGAGGATAGTCAGCTCCATCTTGTCAACAGGCGGGTGTATCATCACTCACTATCGTTGTGTACAGACGGGCACTGGTGAAGGGTGTGGGGGGTGCGCCCGCGAGGTTCCGTGCTGCCTTGAACTCCATCTCGAAGTCGGACTTGAATTTGGGACTTTGGTCGGTGTGGGCTGAGCCGTAATTGAACCCCTGGAACGCGGCCAGTGCCGACGAGAACGTGGCAGCAAGGGCCGCCAGTTGTAAGGAGGTATGCATGGCTGGCAACTGTGTAAGCAGGAATGCCACGAGGATGGCCACAAGACGAGCGGTAACAACCGGCAGTGATATACGTCGGTTCCAGAAGCCAACGGCGGGCGAGAAGACGCTAAGGAGACGGTGCAGAGATGCCGGGAGTTGTCGTCCACTTATGCCGGTCGAGAATGCAGAAAGGCTCGTATGCGTAGGGGCTCAACGGTGGTGTTCCCAGAGTGAAGAGCTAGTTGGTCAGTTGGGCGTACCGGGTGACTGTCATATACGAGCTTGAGGACTTGGAAGCAGAAGAGGAAATTAGGTAGATATTTATACGTAGGTGAGCTAGGTAAGTGGTATTCGGGGCTCCAGGCGCCTGATGAAGGTGACAAGTGATGCAGACCAACAAGGGGAGTGAGTAACCTGAAGAAGTGCGGATGAGGTCGGTCCAAGAGAGGTGGATGAGGGAGAAACGTTCACGCAAGTTGCAAACCAAGGAACACGCGGACGCTGAAATATCCGTTCATTTAGGTCAGGGGCACCTTCTAGGGCCGAGCCAGCGTTTCTTGCCTTAATATTCTCTCAGAGGGAAGGCCCGTCTCTAGAAAGCAGCGACTCATCACCGTTGATGTAAGTCGATCCATAGCCTGAGCTGGACAAATCCCTGTCAAGTTGCGTGGGTACGCCAAGCGGCGCTACCGTAGTGCCGGGCTCGCTCAACCAACCCCCCACGCGAGGACCCCTGTGCCTGGCAGTAAGCAGCACTAGCGGCGGCTTCTCAAAAGAATACTCGAGCTAAGCTTGTCATTTGTAGCTTTTCTCGACCGTTGGTCGAAATTCCAGCTCCGGGTACGTAAGTGAAGCGCTGAATGGCAAGGCAGAATCTGTGACTGGTTTCCGGCATTCCTGGAAGGTGCTCCCGTAAGGTGTGTGTGAAGAATTAGGTGCTAGGTCGAATTGCTGGGCACTGGAAGTTCCTACCCCGCCCCTCCATTTTCGGCATTGCCTCTGTTTGGAGTCACGGTACTCAGACGCAGTTGCGACCAGGCTCTGAGAGTTTCCAAAGATTCCAACCATATCAGGCTTCGCAGATGCGATCCATGGGTGCTGCCCATGCGTTCGTCAGAGTTGCCGAGTGGTGTAGGGCTCGAGCTTGGTCAAGCATCAATGGAAATCTCAACTGCCGAATGTCTGCCTCCGCGTCTCGACACCAGCCTCGTCAGTGATTGGCAGTGAGCAGGGCATTTGCTTGTTATGTTCCCCCTTTTCGTGGTCCTGGGCCTTGATGATACGGATGGCGCCTTGGGAGGTCAGACGATGCCTCATACCTTGATTGCCTCGCTGGCCACGATACTGCGCATGGCCTGGCTCGCCTGGTACTCTTTGGATGAAATGTGGAGGCTTCAAACCTGCACGCCCTGTTGATCCTTCGGCGCTGTTGCGACACTCCTCGAGTCCTTGTTGCGGCACGGTCCCGCTTGCCGCGTGTAATTCAGAACGTCTCCATTTCAGGCTCCAATGACATGGCGTTTGTGGGTACCTACCCATGCGCCGATCACAACCAACGCTGGCCGGGGTCTCAGGACGGCACGGACGGTCAGGTGTGAAATTCCGCGGTCAACCTGAGGCCATATATATATAGCGTCCACGCCCGCGAGCAGCCAACGACACGCAATGAGCACTCCGCCTCCGTAAACAGGAACCCTACCCCATTACAACCGAGCAGATGGCCTTGCTGCCCTCGCTCGTCCAGCCCTGGATATGGGATACTCTGCCAAAGTTTGGCGAGAGCCCTTTCCGGGCCTTGGCTGAATTTCGCCCTGCGTACGTATATGTACCGACCCAATCGACTCGGCCCAGGTGTTTTTGTTGGTTGGCCGCCAAAGCTAACATGTTGTGCGTGTCTCCAGCGCATTGGGCGTCAAATGGATTGATCAGATCGCCCGCCTGGCTCGATCGGGTGCCCCCCAGGTCGCTACCGTTTTTGTGACTCTGGTTTGGATGACGGTAGCTGCGATCAGGCGCGCTTTCAGACGGTCGAGATCTCCGGGCGACGTGATCAGTATCAAGGCCTCCAGGGTCCGCCCGCTGTTTGAGATATCCGCCCAAATCAGTCGCGCTGCCGCCCTCTCGCTTCTTGTTATTACCGCATACCGTGAGCCCTCGCGATGGTTCTACGCCGTTCCGGTTGGCATAGCGTTTCTACTTGGGGTGGCACGACTACTCAGCAGCGCAGAATGGCGACAAAGCGGCTTGCACCAGCTCAACTTTCTGCTTGGCGCCTCCCTGGCTATTCTGATGCTTGACGACTTGCTCCCACGGTCCAAAGTAGGATTCGAATCCAACCTAGACACAGCCAAGATCGCCTCGCTCTGTACGCTGGCGGCGGCTGTGTTTGTTGCCCTCGTCACGCCCCGAGAATGGACTCCCCCGACCCCCGTGGAGAAGCTGAGCGAGCACGAGATACCGGAACCCGCCCCCAACCCAGAAGAGACGTGTAGTTGGTTTTCCCGCTACTTGTCTTTCGAGTACATGACGCCCATGATCTGGGCCGGTTGGAAGAAGCCTCTTGAGATGGACGATCTCCCGCCCCTCCCGTGGTACGATGACCCGCTGGTCCTTCTGCCGCAAGTCCTGGAAGCACGAGCAAAGTGGAAGACAACAGCCAGGACAATATTCGCCTTCCAAAGCAAAGCGATCGTAGGAATGTCGGCATGGGTTGCCCTTTCATATGCTTTCCAGCTAGCGGCCCCCCTCGCCATGTACCAGCTCCTCCAGTATATCGCTAGCCCGGAGGAAGCCGTCCTCCACCCGGTACTGTGGCTTTTTCTGATGTTTGCAGGCCCCATGGTGAAATCGATAGCCTTCCAGCAATACGTCTTCATATCAACTCGACTATTTGTCCGGTGCAAGTCTGGCATGACACAAGAGCTGTATCACCGGGCCATGTCTTCGATGGAACTTGAGGAGGACGTTATCAATGAGATCGCAACAAGGGGCCAGAAAGACGAGCAAAATGCAACAACTACATCGGTCGGAAGACTAGCAACGCTGATGTCAAGCGACCTTGATGCAGTGTTTCGAATGAAGGATTCTCTCATCGTAATCATTGGCGTACCCGTCAGCATGGTTCTCACCGCGTATGGGTTCTGGAAAGTCATTGGTTGGAGTGGTTTGTTTGGTATGCTCTTCATGACGATGTGCTGCCCACTGCCGATTTGGCTGTACAGGTTGATGAGAGCCTCGCAGCGCAAAATCAAAATGGCCCAAGACTCACGTATCTCTCTCATTACCGAGTACCTCGGATCGATCAAAGCCATCAAGTACTTTGCTTGGGAAGACACAATTCTTGAAAAGGTCCAGACAGCCCGCTCCAGAGAGCAGACCCAGCTTTGGCGACTGTCCGTCATCAGTACCGTCATCAGCGAATCTACGCAGATCATCCCCATCACAACGCTGCTGATAATATTCGGGATTTATGCGGGGCTTCTTGAACAGCGCTTGACTGCTTCGATCGCCTTCACCACTCTAACACTGGTCAACAACCTCCGTCGTAACCTCAATATGCTGACCTGGGTGACTCGCGCTGTTACTGACGGGATGATTTCCCTCGATCGTCTGGACAGATATTATGCCAGCACGGAGCCGTTGACGAGGTTCCCGGAAGGACCGCTGAGGATCCAAAATGCCACATTCCGCCGCTCCAAGAACGCTTCTTTCCGACTCCAGGACATTTCCCTCGACTTCGTCGAAAGCGGTCTCAACGTACTTTGTGGCCAGAGTGGCTGTGGAAAGACCAGTCTCCTGCTCGCGATGCTTGGAGAGCTAGTTTTAGAGGCTGGAACAGTCACAACTCCCGGTGATATCGCCTTTGCGTCGCAGACCCCGTGGCTTCAGAACGAGACCATAAGGGACAATATCTTGTTCCACACACCGTTTGAGCAGGTTAGATATGATCGAGTCATTGCAGCGTGCTGCTTCGCGCAAGATCTCGACGAGCTTTCCAAAGGCGACCAAACGGAGATTGGTGAGAACGGCACAATTTTGTCGGGTGGCCAGAAATCCCGAGTTGCACTGGCGCGAGCTTTGTATTCGAAATCACCCACTATCCTCCTAGACGACATCTTCTCGGCCCTCGATGCCAAGACTGCAGCGGCTGTGTGGGAACTGTGTTTCTGTAGCGATATGCTCAAAGGCAGAACGGTTGTTTTGGTCACACAGGTCCCTTGGATAGCGGCTCAAGCCGACCTCTCGGTCACTATGGAGGCGGGCATGATTAAAAATGTAGAACGCAACCTCGGAGTCACTCGCAGGCCAGTAATCCCAGAATCCACACAGGTCGAGGGTGAGCCGAGTAATGGCGTAGCGCTCACAGATCCAAAGCCCACAGGGTCAGAGAACAAGCCCGACAAGGTGGCGGAAGAGATGGAAGCCAGTGGGAAAATGAGCCGTTTGACAGGTAAGAATTTGTGTCCATCCTCCTCAAACCCTCGCCGAGTTGCTGGCTGACAGGAGCTGCAGTGTTCAGATATGTGCGCTACTTTGGCAGCCCCTTATTCCTCCTGTTGCTGGCACTATGCTCCTGTGCGGTCGGGGCCCTGCGCGTTACAGAGTCATACTGGCTCGCGTATTGGGTTGACGCCTACGCGAACGACGCTTACGTCGATGTTGCTTTCTACGCTGGTACTTATGCTGGTCTCATGGCAGTCGCAAGGACGATGGAAGGGGTTGAGTACCTATCGTATATCAGGGGGGCATGGATTGCAGCTAAAAGACTGCATCAAGGCCTACTACAAGGAGTTCTGAACGCTCCGCTGGCGTGGTGGAAGGACATGCCCGTCGGTCGGGTTGTCAATCGCTTTGCCCGTGACGTCAAATCGCTGTGAGTTGACATGTCCCTTATTCATCTTGTGAGCTGAAGGACTGACTGAGATGGGATTTGAACAGTGACAATAACGTCGGCTATCTGGTATATTTCTGCACCGGTACAATTCTCGACATTCTGTTCAGCGTGGCGGCAGCGAGCTCTATTCTACCAGTCTTTATGGTCCCCGCTCTGCTGAGCGTCCTCGTTGGTGTTCTATGCGGCGAAATGTTCACTCGAACAGGTGTCGTGCTGCAGAGGATTGTGAGCGCCTCTCACAGCCCCGTCTTCTCACAGTTCGGTGACACTATGACTGGCCTGACCGTCATCCGCGCCGGTAATAAGATGCCTGAGTTGTTTTGCAACCAACTAGCGAAAAGAATGCGTCCTCTATCAAGAGTTCAGGAGGCAAACTATAACATAAACCGCTGGGTTGCGGTTCGAATCGATGTCATAACTGCAACAGTCAGTGTGTGCGCAGGCATCATTGCTGTCTCAAAGGCCAGCTCTTTAGGGGCTGGGTTGGTGGGGTTTTCTCTGTCCAATATAACAGGCCTAAGTCAATCGATCTTGCATTTAGTGAGATGCTTGAATCAACTAGAGGTCGAGTTTCAAGGGGTGTGTATCTCATCTTTTATTTCGTCTACCAACTGAAGCTGACCGTAAGCAGTTCCAACGCGTCGAGGAGTTCGTTTCCCTCGAGCCCGAGGAGAGGGAAGATGCTGCTGCGGCGAAGCCCGCGCTCCAAGACCCAAGTGGCCTCATCGGCGACCAAGTGGTTCCTGCTGGTTGGCCACGGACCGGCTGTGTTGAGCTCCGACACGTTACTATCCGATACGACCCAGATGGCCCAGATATTCTCAAAGACATCAACTTGAAGTTTGAGGCTGGGGAGCGAGTTGCCGTTGTAGGACGGACAGGTTCGGGTAAAAGCACAGTACGAAGCCAGCGTTCCCACCTCCATCAGCTCTTACAGACAGCTAACCCGTTTGGTGCTGGTAGCTTGTGTTGTCCCTGTTGCGGTTCACGCATATCGTGTCTGGTCAAATATTTTACGATGGCGTCGACATCAACATGATTCCACGCAAAAAGCTTCGTCAGGCACTCACGATCATTCCACAGGAAGCGGTTCTGTTCAATGGAACGTTGCAGAGCAACCTAGATCCATCAGGAGCTGTGCCTGCTGAGGTACTAGAGAGCGCTCTGGGGTCCTGCAGCGGCATAGCCTCCTTTCAATATCGTCCCAGCGACGACACTGAAGACAGCGAGGACACCGAGGCTCGGAATGGCGGCACAGATAGCCCCAACGGAGACGAATCGGTCAACACCGAGGCTACAGAGCAGACGCCACTTCTCTCAGAGGCCGACACTCTTGACAACGGCACCATCACTCCTAAAATTTCCGGGGCTCTCTCGCTTTCAACGACGGTGAAGGCAAAGGGAGAGAATTTCAGCCACGGACAACGCCAAGTTCTCTCGCTGTGTCGGGCCTTGATTCGCAAAAGCAAGCTGATGTTACTTGACGAAGCCACTGCTAGCATGGACTACGAAACGGATCGCGGCGTTCAGGTCGTTCTCCGCCAGGAGCTGAATACAGACGGCGCGCGCGACAGGACGCTCGTTACTATTGCACATCGATTACGTACTATCGTAGACTACGACAAAGTTATTGTGATGGGCGGCGGGCGGGTGGTCGAAGTAGGCTCGCCAAGGGAGCTGTACTACCAGAGGGGGCAATTCTTCGAGATGGTGAAACATAGTGGCGAGGAGGAGGAGCTGGCGAAGGTTTTCGAAGGGGACGAGACCGATGTTGGAAGCGAGTGAGTAAGTCAACGAGCAACTTTCCGTGGCTTCGGATGATCTGGGTTATATAGACGAAGAGATTCTGGTGTGATGAGAGCTAGGACTGAAGACACGAAATGAACACCCACTCGCAATCGCAGATGACATTAACGGCCGAAATAGTCACCCTAAGGCCTTTGATGGGCATATAGCTAGATGATTTACACCCCGGACAGCAGGGCCTTGCATTGCTGCCCCAACTGGTGGATAGGTCACATGGAAGGTCTACTCTCGCGCTGGAGATTGACATAGAGGCCATCTCTTTATGGAAACCATCTCACTTAGTATATCAGATGTCTCAATATCTGTGTTCCTGTTTGCTGTTTGACACCTAAGCCTTCGCATAGACGAGAAAGACTTGGAGAAATGAAGTCACGAAAAGGGGTAATTCAACACCGGCATGACAAAATATAGCCTAACTCTGGCATTCCGCCTCTGGTACGGTTGGTAGATGTGTTACACTGGCCCTGGAGCAGACCTCGCCGTTTAAACCGCGCTCGTCTCTACGGCAGCGGGCTCACCCTCAGCAACAGCGTTCTCTTCTTCCGGCGCAGCCACCTCCTCCTTAACAGCACCGTCTTCGCCCATAACGGTGTCCTCTTCCTTGACTTCGGCCGCCTCACCCTCCGGCTTTACGGCCTCGGCATCACCCTTGCGGAGCCCCATGTTGACCAACGGCGTCGTATCGTTGAATATCCTCAGCAGCATCGCACTGCGGTCCTCCTTGGGCAACATCAGGTTGAGAGAGTGGAAGCTCTTCCAAAGCGGCAGAGCCATGGTCTCGTTGAAGAACTCATCGTCGCCCTCGGGCTCGACGCGCAGGACACAGCAGCCCAGTCCCACATCGCGCACGCGCTCGCCAATCTCACCGAGGCGCGCCCACTCGCCATTAGCGATCTTGGGGAACATTTCGATGAGCAGCTTCTTGAGCGTCTCCTTGTTGCGGAGGATGACCACGCGCTCCTCGCCAACGTATCCATGCAGGATCGGCATGCCCTCCGACTGGATACGCCAGCGGCATACGTCGGCGGAAGGAGAGTCTTGCTTCACGAACATCTTGACACCGCCGTGGACAAACTTGACGCCGCGACCCTCATTGAGAGTGAGAATATCGCGTACAAGCCCGCTCGTATAGTAGATGGCCTTGGCCGGCTCGCCCATGGCGTTACGGACCATGTACCTGTCTGTTGGGAAGCGCTGCGAGATGTTGTAAAACTCAGTGACGTTCTTGATAACATCATTCTCGGCATTGAGGAACTTGAATGGCTCCTCATACGGACCTTGTTGCCTCTTCTTCTTCTCGGGCTGGTTAGATTGTTTAGGGGTACCTGCGCTCGCGGTCTCTGTTTGGTGTGTTTCTGCTGGTGTCTCTGCTGCGTCGGCATCTATTGAGTCGACATCTGCCATTGGCTCATCCACTGGCGCAGCCTCAAGAGTTGTATCAACCTCAGACTTGGCTTCAGGCTCGGCCACGGATTCAACCTCGGGAGCGGTTTCAGGGACAGGCGCGAACTCGGGCTCAGATGCAGCCGCTGCATCCTCCAAAGGCGAAGTGCCATTGGCAGTTTCGTCCTGAGAGACCCTCCTTTTCTTAACTTCCGGTTCTTCTACCTGGTCATCTTCCAACCCCCGCTTAACGGCGACAGCGCCGTTGGCCCCGACAGTCTTGGTTGTCCCGTCAGCCCCGTTCGCATTGCTGTTATGTGTGGTCTGGGGCTTCTTGGTCTGGGGCTTCAGCACCGCATCCTCGGGCTTTGCCTTAAACTCAGCCTTCTTGTGCAGGGCGGTGATGAAGAAACCTCCAGTATCCTGCTGGTGGGCGTAGACTCTCATGCACCGGTCAAGCGGGAGGTCACAGCATTCGCTTCCCTCCTGAATGGGAAACATCGTCTCCACTATCCGGGCGGGTGGAATACCAGGGCCGCCGTCCTCTCCCCCAGTCTTTGTGTACTCTTCAATCTCCTGCCAAGAATTCCAGACCCGTCCCGTCTTATCCATGATCTGCCACTTCTTCAGGCCAGGCTTGCGCTTGAGAAGAGGGAGTTGATCGCTGCAGTCAATGATCTCAACGTTTTTGGGTCCACCGCACCGGTCGATAGCAGCTGCAATAACCGACTCGTTCTCCATGGGGTTCATACTGCAGGTCGAGTAAACCACCCGGCCGCCGGGCTTGAGCATCTGGAGAGCGCGGACAAGAATCCGGACCTGGGTAAGGTGAAGTCCTAGAGCATTACCGGGCGTCCAGTCCTTCCAAATGTTGACATTCTTTCGCAGCGTTCCATCTCCTGAGCACGGGACATCGGCCAGGATGCGGTCGAATTTCAGGTACTTGGGTTTGGAAGGGTCTTCGGGATTCGGAATTCGAATGGGGGGGTACATGGTGGCGTCGTGGTTGGTGACAATCATGTTCGGCGAGGCCAGGCGCTTCAGCTGATGGATCAGCATATGACTGCGCTTGTAGTCGGCATCGTTGGCAATGAGCAGGCCTGTGGCTCGGCCATCGTCGCTCGGGTCGGCCTCTAACCTCGAGGCCTCGTCCTCCTGCTCTGCCTCGGTTTTGGCTCCACCGTTTGCGTCGCTAGCGATACCGCGAACGACCTGGCGGATTCGCGCTTCCTCGCCTCGGTGTACCATCTCCAACAGCTGTGCCGCCTTGCTGCCGGGCGCGGCGCACATGTCGAGGACGGCCATTCCTGGTTGCAAGTCCATCAAAAGCGGGGGAATCATGCTGACAACTTCTTGCCTGCTGATGTTGCCGACACTTGTCTCGGATACCAAGAACTTCTGGAAGGCGGAGAAAGGGGGGAACTTCCGGATAACGTTCTTAGGCGTCGTCATCCACCAGGCGAGGGAGTCGGGATACCATGGGACCGCTTTGGGGGCTTCGACAAGGGTGCCATCGTGGGTAATGCGTGTGATCTCGGGGATATAGCGGTTCTGGAGCATTTTCTTCACGGCTAGCGCATGTCTAAAAGGATGGGTTGTTAGCGCGATATTGCGACACAGAAAAGGAGGTGAGCACGCAACATACCCCTTCGATCCGCAGAACCTGAAGCTGTTGGGAAGCTCCCGTCGCAAAGCCGCCCAGAACTCTGCCTTCTCCTCCTCAGGCAGGCCCAGCATGTTGTCGTAGTAGCGCTCGAACCTCTCGTTCTCCTTGGGCACCTCGGGGAAGGTCTGGTATGGGCGATGCCCGCCGTTGCGTTCGCCACCACCTGCTCCCCCGCGACCACCACCACGGCCGCCGCCTCGATTCTTCTGCGCCAGTGTGTTAGTCAAGGTCAAGAGACACGCAAGACGATAAGTAGGCTAGGATGCTAACCTTGAATTTTCCGCGTCCCATGTTTGCAATTGGGGCACCGATTTGCGATGCGACTCAATTGTATGAGGCAGTTGGACGGCAGGAAAATGAAGAGTCAAAAAGGCCAAGAAAAAAAAGTGTCGCGACCGTCGCGACTGCAAGGATAAGTGGGGGAGGGGAGAGATGTGGGGAGAGGGGAAAGGCAAATCTTTTTGGGCGGTGAGAGCGCTCGCGAAAGTTACCTCCCTACCTACCTGCACACCTGCATGTCAACGGCGCACTGTCCACTGTCCACAGTTTCGCGATCCAACGGCGCTGTGGGGAACAAAGCCGTATATCGGGTGCTTGAAATGTCGTACGAGGAGGATGTGAGGGAGAGACACAGAGTTCGCAGATAGCAAGATACCCGAGTTACAACCTTAATCCTGACAGCATCAGAGGAGCCAAGAGTGGCCACGCTGACTTCAAGGGATTGATAGTTACACATCGTCACCGTATCACCACACCGGAGAGCATGGGAGTCAAGTCCCAGCTACGTATCGGTTCTATTAAATTGGCGGATATCTCCTAGATAGTCTCATCATCGCCATCCAGCAAGCCCACCGTCCAATGCACTATCCTATCCACTCCCTGGCCATTGATGGCACTGACGGGGATGGCCGTGCAGTTATGCGTCCATGCACCCTCTACTTTGCTTGGATGCTGCACATCTCCTCTCGTGATGCCCTCCAGATACTCCCTCAGCTCTTTGTAGTTGGCCTCCGTATCTGGGAGGTCTGCCTTGGTCGCGACAACAAACCAGGGCTTACCCGCGATCGACAGGCCGGTGGCTTGCTGCGACTCCGGGGCTGGAGAATCTGGCGTGTTATGCGTGGGCCACTCCTCGCCCGCATCGTCGGTACCGGCCTCGGCGCTCCAGTCAATTAATGCTTCACGCTCCCGCGCAAACTCTTCCTCTTCCCGCATCTGCGCGTACAGTCCCACTTCAGTCCACAGCGCATTGAGCGCCTCCACTGCGTTCCCAGCACTGAGATCAATGACAAACGCCAGCACACCGGCTCGCTCTACGTGGCGAAGGAATTCCATGCCAAGTCCCTTGTCGAGGTGGGCGCCTTCGATTAAGCCTGGGATATCTGCCATGGTGAACCTGGTCCTACGCTCTAGGGAGGCTGTCTCCCAGTCAGATGAGAGAGAAAATGGGTCAAGCTCGTCGGTATTGTCGACCGTTCGGCGGTAACTCGTGATCTTCGGCCTGCCCTTGTTGTCGTCCAACACAACTGTGCCGATGTTTGGCTGTAGTGTCGTAAATGCCCAGTTACCCACTCGCGTCCGACTGTTCGTCAGCGAGCGCAGGAGCGTGCTCTTACCCGCATTTGGTAAACCGACGAGACCGACATCAGCGAGGAGCTTAAGCTCTAGCTGGATCTCCATCGAGAAAGATGCCTCGCCCTTGGTGGCAAACACCGGCTTCGGCCGCTCCTTCGACACGAAATGTGGATTTCCGAGCCCGCCGAGCCCGCCCACGGCGAGAAGAATTGGTCGCGGCGTCGGCCTGGATAAGTCTAGATGTAACGGCGCTTTTGGCTGGGCAAACAGCCGGTCGCGGTGCGGTAACTCGGGAACCTGAATCTTCCTGGCTTCCGTTGAGGATATTCCAGGGTACAGGAGCCACTTGTCCCGGTGGTCCTCCCGGGTGGACTCCTCGTCTTCTGTCGCCTTTTCGAAATACTTGTTAAGTTTTTGCTCCCTCCTGGAATTGAGAAATATGTTGTCGGCGACTGGGTCCTTTCGGCCCAGCTCAGTGACGACAGTGCCGACGGGAACTGTGATGACGACGTCGGCGCCTTTCTGTCCTCCACGTGCGCTTCCCTGCCCGTGGATTCCCTTGCCGGCCCGCACAAACCTCCGGCGGGCCAGCTTGTGCAGCGATGTCTCGCCCGGGACGGCCTGGATGTACACGTTCCCGCCGTGTCCTCCATCGCCGCCGTTGGCGGGCCCGTCGTCCATGTACGCTTCTCGGAGGAACGAGATGCAGCCGTTTCCACCAACACCAGCATAGACTACCAGCTTCGCCTTGTCGGCGAAATATGGCATGGCGTAGTCATCAGGGGCCGGATTCAGTCGCGACGAGGGCAGTGGTGTTGCCGGAGCTTCACTGCTCTTGAAACGCGTGCCCGCCGCGACCAGGCGCGAGCGGGAGAGGCCGGTGCCATTGGCAACGAAGAAGCTCGGGTAGAGAAAGGAGAGTAATACCCGCGGGCTAGGGGCGCAGCGGCATGACATTTCGACATTATACAGAGCACATGGTGGCTCTCGACGATGCTTCGATGTGGTCGCGTTTGCATGGCGTTCAAATAAATTTGAGCATGGGTGCCGCGATTAGATAAGCTACCCCTGTCAGGATCTTGCCGGAGGCTTGGCAGCCCCAGCGGCTCTTCGCAGCTGTCCACGGAAAGGAGCTCATTTTAACGATTTCCGATCTTCGCTCCCACCAACATTTCCGGTGGTCATTACCCTCGCACAGAAAGTGCTGCTGGGTCCCTTTTTAATGCCATGTGCTCATCTGAGTGTGACGGCAGCACGTAGCGGCCGTCTCACGTCTCAATTGACTACCTCGGTAGGTCTGCAGACGGAAGGGACGGGTTGGATCGTGCGTGACGGTGCTTGCCCTTTGCTAGCTGGTCGCTTTTCTGCCCAGCCAATTTGCTGGTTCCGAGCTGCAATCCCTATGCAAGACAAACATGCGGTGAATGGGCAAGACGCAGCACAGCGTGATCCAGAGACGTGGTAGTCGCCGCTTAGCCCCTCGATGGCCGTGCCCAGCCTCTCCTCCCCTCATTGAGCCGCTCTCGGCTCCCGTTGGACAGTGGTGTGCTGGAGGGCTTTGTCTGCATCGTGGATCCCTGGCGAGACGGCCAGCTCATACTGCGGAGACAATCCAAGACAGGAGGAGCATGAAGATCAACAGAGCGGCTATTCCCACGACCTCTTGTGCTTCGTCTTCTTTTCTCTTCCCCTCTGCACTCCGTCCGTTCTGGCCCCTCCCGTCCCCCTCTGTCCCGACCTGAGAGATCACAAACCGCCACACACACACACACACACACACACCCCCTCCGATCAGCACATCTCCTGTGTCTCTCTGCTTCCTGCGTGGTCGCCTTGTTACATAACGAATCACCCTCGCCGCTGCCCGCGCCGAACTGCACTCTACCCCCCAGCGGTGCGAGTGGGCGAACGGCATCCGAGGCAATTGGGGTTAATTGGGTCTTCCGAGAGCGCGGCCATCGCGGACTGGTCGACAAAAGCATTGGGCCGCTGCACGCTGCAGACCAATGCTGCCAGAGGCCCGCATTCGAGCCACGACACCGATTCCAGACTAAACGTGGTTAAGCCTGGCTTGGGCTGTGGGCAGCAACCAGTCCTCACGAGGGCATCTCCCCAACTCTCGCCAACTTCACGGCGTGGACTTTGTGCTTGCTTCGACATCTGAATCTGCACCCGCACCCGCACCTCCACCAAACAGAGCCGCTTGTCGTGCGCAGCCCATCTCTGACTTGACGGCTGTCGAGACAGTTCGTCTGCTCGCTGCGACGCTTGTTCTCCTGCTTTCTCCTCCCCCGATAGTCAGATCGTGTTCGCCGCCGCACGAACAGCGCGCTCCGCCGTTCGTCCCGGGTACTCTGCGCTGTGTGGTCTTTCCCCTCCATTTTCCCTCGAACCTCGTACTGCCGCGCTGTCCTGGGCTGCCCGCCAACCTCTAGCTTGCGTGCTTGATACTCCAGGTCAGTACCTCCTACTTCCTCCCTCCACGCCCATCTCTCTCTCACGGCCTATCCCTATCCCCTCCTGCTTCATGCTTTGGTGCCTTATCTTGCGTTCATCTTCTCTTCACTCGGCCTCGCCTCCCCTCCCCCCTCCTCTCTCCCCTCTCCCATCATACATCTCAACCCACTACTCTGCGTTTTATTTTCTGGGCAGGACCCTAGCAACACCATCGATTATGAGGAAACGAGTGATCGTTGTGGATACTGCATGCCTGTCTGTATTATTAGCCTGAGATCTTTGACATTTTCATGTTGTCTTGCCGCATGAACCCGAAACCACTCACCCCGCCGACGACCCCATTCACCCGCTGAACCATGTATACCAGGGACTTTAATCAGAAGCCGCGGAAGTCGGTCATCAGGATGGATCCGGACTGTGCCATCTGCCATGCTCCGGCCACCCTAGCCTGCGACTGCGAGGCAAAGGGGCTCGAGGTGGCCGTCCGGCAAGCCGAAGCCCGGATGATGCAGTCGATATACAATGACATAAGGTCAGCTCCCTTTATAACCCCTGAATTCATCGATCAACGTGGGTGAACCAGCCCCGCTAATCTCTCCGCAGGTCATGGGTACGGGCTCACGCTCAAGACTATATCCTCGAGTACTTCCGGCTGTTGACAGAACGGCGAAAGACGGCACATACGGCACATCTAGACCGTATCACCGCCCATGCCTATCACTATTACCACGCACCGCCGCATCCCAACGAGATCGCCGCTGCGCAGGCACAGCTGAAGCGCGGCATCGACGAGGACTGGCAGGCGTCCGTGCAGCGGTACCCAGAGGTTCTTGAATACTTCTACAGCCTCGTGGAGCTGACCCTGCCGGACGACAATGAGCCTGCCGTCAAGGATCCACCCCTGAGCGCCCTCAGCGGCTCCCGCAAGGCTAGCCGCCGGCCGGGCGGCGGGCCGGGTACCGTGGCGAGTGGCCCCAGCATCGCTCATCATGAAAGAGAGATGAGGGAAATCCCCCTTCCCCGCCGGACGCCGCCACCATTAGAGCCGCTCCGTGAAAGAAGGACACCGGCACCGCAGAGAACGAGGTCAGCATACAGGCCGCCTCAGCCCCCGCCGCCCGGGTCTTACTATCCTGGGGGCTTCTAACGGTTGCACCCCACACGGACAAGGCCGTATAGCTTTGACTGAAACATATCAGTTCGGCGAAGGTGGTATCCGAGACAGGCACGCTCGTTTTGGGAGCGATCTCCTTTGTACCAGATCGATGCATGATGGCATGTTATCCCTCGCGGAGAGCAAGCCATCGATCCTCATTTTGATGACGCCAACGAAACCAATGAGACCACGACCATCTGGGTTCCCTGCCGTTTACATAGTTCTTCCACGACACGGTTGTCTTTCTGCATAGCCCTAGCCGCGTTTGGGGATTATTCACCTACTTCATCGGCTCGAGCTTTTGTGGCCCTGGATGTTCTAGAAGCACACCCTGGACTCACGACCACAAAGCATTCGACTTTTTCTCACTATTTATTTTTCTCATTTGGACCGGATGACGGAACGGACACGGATTAACGGGCGGACGGACGGATTTATGAACTTTTATGTTTCCCCCTTTCTATTTCTTCCTCATGGTCAGGACCGGCGTCTTCAGGTGGCGGGGGGCCTATTACTCCAATCCTTTTCTGCTTACTTTGGTACCTGTCCCATCAATGGGACTCGCGGCTCAACTATTGAAATCACATGGATGAACGTCGAAAGAGAAAGAGAAGGGATGGGAGTCACTCTCGGAACCCATAACCAAGACTGGAATCTGAAAAGGGGTAGGGAAGGAGTAATTACCAACTCCACGAAAGAGATCATGCTCGGTACGCATTGGATATGCCATCACAACCCTGCTCTAAATGGACGCGGAAATCTCACCCTGGCTTGTCGTCTTCACGAGGAGCTTACACTGTTTTTTTTTTTTTTGGATAACTCCATATACAACGAGTTCTTCATCGCAGGATCACGGTTGTGGATGGCCAGAGGAAACAGTCTCACCTCTCTGCGACAGACCAGAGGTGTTCATGTACATACACGCAAATCAAAACATTCATGTTAGATGGAACTACACTGGCTCAGAAGTCCTTTGACTTCCATGCATGGTACACTTGCAAGCTCATGTCCCGTATGCTGGTACTACGCGTAATCCAGTGCGTAAACATCACCCTCGGATCAGCAGTTTCTAGCACCACTGGACGGCATTAATGCCGCACCGCATAACAGCCGTTCCGTATGGCTATCGTAGGATCGAAGTCCTTTTCAGTTAGCCTATCGACGCCTCGAAAGAAATCCCGACAACCTGTACAACGCGTGTCATCCCGAACCAAATGTCTGCTGACAAGCAGACCCAGGGAAGAAGATAGCAAACGCAAACGCGCATGGCTACATGGCATATAGGCAAGCATGTAGACAGGCAGTCAGAAAGACGTGGTTGACTGCAGTCCTTTGGTGTGACCGAAAACAGAAGAAGAGAAAAGAGACATAGGGAGTAAGAGACAGGCTGGCGGAGAGAGAGGCAGAGAGCAGATAGGTGCCCGATGCAAAGCATCTCAGTTGGTTCTATTTGCGGACTGACAAACCTAACACACCACCAGTCCGTCTTGCCCCCCCTACCTATCCTGAGAAGCACAGGAGAAGGGGAGACCGACGGATCACGAGTAAGCGATCAGTGAGGGGTCCGCAGACGGGGGAAAGGGATGGAGGTGCCGGTCAGGCGTGAAAGAAGTACTATATACAATAGAGGCCATTGGCTAGCGGGTAGCAGCAGCAGGTGATGGATGCCCGATGCATAGGTAGCAGGGCGAGACAAACAACAATGACGGGCATTTGAAATCCACATAAGCCGAAACAAGGGAGGCACAGGAGGCTACCGTTTTCATCAACCCCCGCAAAACCCAACTGCGACGCTATGCTAGCGCAGCATCTCTCCCGGCAGACAACCGTCGCCTAGCCCGCAAACAATGACGCCTCGACTCGATGCCCACGGCTTCGCTTTCTCGAACCTCAGTCCTTATCTTCAGGTACACCATCAAGCAAAAGGAGCGAAACGGGCAACTCGAAAAGCACAGTGGGCACGGATTGTCTCGTGCTATAGAATAAAAGATACAGCCGAAAGGGTCCCATGATATGCAAGTGTTCGCTCTCTCCCCCAATGCCTTTTTTGGACGTTAAATAGGGACGAGGATGCCGTGGTCTGCACCAGGGAAAATTAGAGAGGGCTGATCCGTCAGATGTCACACCGTACGGGAGGTTCTGAGAATGATCGCCGGTGCTTCTCCTATGCCGCAACCGGTTCCTTCTTCTCCTCGACCGAGACGTCCTTAACAGCCTCAGTCACCTCTGCGACGGCCTTGTCCTCGGACTTCTTTCCGTTAGTACCGTTGGGAGTGGCAGCGCCGGAAGCCTCAGCGGCCTCCTCGGCCTCGAGCCGCTCGATCTCCTTCTTGGCCTTCTCAATATTCTAAGGAGATTTAGTAATACTTTCAGGAAAGGGGGAAAACGAATGTCCTTACCTTGCGCGTCTGCTCCGGCTGCTCGGCCTTCCACTGCTCAAGCTTGGCCTTCACCTTCTCGGTGGCAGCAGGCACATCAGCAGCGCTCATGGGCGGCTCAATGCCGATCAAAGAACAGTCCTCGATCACGGAGGGGGGGCAGTTGAAAGTCTTCGTGGCCGTCTCTGAAGGCGCGGACTTCTTGCCCTTCTTCCCCTTCTTGGCAGCAGAGAAATACTCGTCCTCGCGGTCCTCCTTGCGGGTAAGCACCATACCCTTGATTCCGGAAGCGTCGACCTTGCGCTGGGCTTGAGCGCCCAGACCCTTGTCGGCGAGAAGAGGTGTCTTCTCGGCAACCTTGTGGGTTGGGTCGAAGAAGTGCAGCAGGCTGTTGGCGCGACGAATCTCCTCGAGGAAGGCGGGGTCGCTGGCCTCAGCAAGCATCTTCTGAGCCCGCTCCATCTTGCGTTCCTTGGTGATGCGATCACGCTCTGCCTGCTGTCGCTCGCGGGCCTTCTCCCTCTGTTCCCGCTCGAAGGCGGCAGCGGCCTTCTTCTGGGTGTAGTACTCGTCCTTCAGCTTCTTGATAGCCTGGAACTTCTCGTTCTGCTCGGCTTGGAGCTTGGAGCGCTCGTCACGCAGGCTGGAAAGGCCCTTGTACGCCTCGTCCTGCTCGGCCTTGATGGCGTCAAGCTCGGCCTGGATCTTGTTGTATCGCTCACTGAGGGCCTTGGCCTCCGGGTCGTCCATGGAGTCCTTGATCTCCTTGATCTTGGACTTCAGGTCATCAATCTGCTTCTGAGCATCCTCAAAGCCAGCGAAGCTCTTCTTCGACTTGCGAAGGCTCGAGATCTCAGCCAGCGCCTTCTTCTCGTCTACAAGCTTCATGGTTCCGGCATTGACCTGGGAATCCAGGCGCTGAATCTCACGGTCGACGTCCTCGGCGCTCTTGAAAGACACCTTGCCGCGGGCGGTCTTCTGCTCGGCGATGCGGCTCTTGAGCTGCTCGTCGAGGCGCTTGATCTGGTCCATCTTGGAGGTGCGGGCATTCTTGCCTCCGGCTTGCTGTTGGCGGATCTCATTGGCCTGGGTAATCAGCTCCTGGCGACGCTTCTGGGTGGGCGATTGCTGGTCCTTGTTCTTGTTCGGGGTAGCGAGATCGATCTTGGCCTTGATGGCATTCTGCGCGGGGGCGGTTAGTCACAGCCGAGGGTAGGAGATAGGCGCCTTGGCCGGCTGCACACGGGTCACTGCACTTACATATTTGGTCATGACATCTTGATACTCTTTCTCGGCCTTGCCGAGCTTCTCATTGAAGAGGTCGGTATCTGGCCTCGTGGGGCGGGTGCTTGCAGCGGTAGCGGCTGCGGCTGCGGTAGAATCGGCCATGTTGGAGTTACCGGAGAGGGCAGTCAGCAGCGAGGATTTGGGGGGAAAAAGAGATGTAAAAGAGTCAACCTCCGATTTGCACTTGGGGTGGTTTGAGGAGACAATTGGCGAACGAGACAGCAGGTTCCTCACTACCCCAAGGCGACCTAGAACTCTGAAATTAATTTCTGGCCACGAGGCGTGTGGCTCGTCGTTTTGGTGAATTATGTAATCGAAAGCCCCACCTGGGGATTTGCTGCGCTCACGCCCAGCAAATCTTTTAAGCTCGATTCTTTATTATCAGCCTCGCTGCCATCCCGCCACGAAAATCCCGGCCCCGAACAAACACAGTAAGGCAAAACTTAGCCTTTACACAACACTTGCACCGTACCACGATCCATCGTCTTGCCCATAATCGCCGCCCGTCATGGAAGAGGAAGCCAACTCGTCGGTCTTCGCCAGGGAAACATCGCGGCTCTGGCGCGCATGGAGGACAGTCCACGAGATGGTCCAGGATAGGGTACGTCCCCGCCGCGCGCGCACGATGGAGTTTCCGCGCAGCTTCATCCCGCCTTTTTAATCCCACCAGGCCCGCTAACCCTCTCGTCTCACAGGGCTACGAGCTGGCAGAAGACGAAGTCAAGATCTCTCTTCAGCGCTTCCGAGACGAGTACACCAACAGCGATGGCAGCCCGAAGTGAGTCTACCTGTGGGCAAGACCGCGCATCCAACCCAGCCCAGCGCACTGAGGAAAGACCAATTTCACTAACCCCTTCTTCAGCCGCGGAAAGATGCAGTTTTCGGCCCGCCCCAGCGAGGCCATGATCAAGAAGTACACCCTCCCGCCGACGGCATCGAACCCCAACCCGGTCACCGAAGCCGGCACAATTTGGGTTGAGTTCTGCCCCGAGCAGTCCTCCATCGGCATTGGCGTCATGAAGAAGTTCGTCGGCCATTGCTCCGCCAACAACTTCAAAGCCGGCATCCTCGTTACAGCAATGCCGCTCTCTTCGCAGGCACGTAAGGTTATCACGGTGACACAGCAGTACACGCAAATTGAGTGCTTCCTGGAGGAGGATCTCCTGGTCAACATCACGCATCACGATCTCGTCCCCAAGCACATCGTTCTCAGCCGCGAAGAGAAGACCGCCCTTCTCAAGCGCTACCGCCTCAAGGAGACACAGCTGCCGCGTATCCTCCAAAAGGACCCCATCGCTCGTTATCTGGGACTCAAGCGCGGCCAGGTCGTCAAGATCATCCGCACGAGCGAGACGGCCGGGCGGTATGCGAGTTACAGGCTCTGTGTATGACAGCCGCAAAAAAACAGGCGCCTTCGACCAATCCTCATCACATTGGAGGAGGGGACGGGATTTCATAATCCCCTTATGGCTTGCGTGTCATTCTCTTTTTGTTAACGAGGCGTTCAGTATAGGGTGGGGGCGGTATTGCATGTTTGCCGGCGTTGGGGTTTGTTTCGACACCACGGGCATGACTGAGGTTGGGGTGCCAATGTGCCTGTCCGCCTCAAAACATAAGGTCACCTTGGCCTGGTAGCAGACGGTTGCTATCATATGTAGTAGATATGTTCCAGTACCTCAGAAAACTGAATATTACCAAGTAGTCCAGCACAACTACTTATCTCCCTAGCTACAGGCCATGTCCCCAATTTAAATATACCATGATCATATGCAAGACTGAATAACTGATTAAATTATCTCTTATATTCAAGACATTCGTATATGTATATATAGCTTTGTAAAAACAATAATGAGGCTTATTATGCCGGGGTATATAGTCTGCGCCAATGTCCAGAGATCCAAAAATGTGAAAGCAGCGCCAGCACTACCCAGCCTTGCCGCCCTCCGCCACCGTCGACACTGCGGCAGCAGCAACAACAGCGGACGGTTACCTTTCCAACACGGCATGGCAGCCATGGCCACCATCTGCCATTATCATGTCTTATCCAATCGTGTCCATCCGTCTAGGGTGCTCGTAAGTATTATATCCTTCCCGTCGTAAAAACGCCTTCGCCGTAAGCAGAATAAGAAGCCGCCCTTTTTTCTGCGTGCTCTATATGTTCAGTAGTGTTGATTGAGCCCGTGGCCTTGCAAGTTTAGGTGCCGGTTCGTGTGACTTCGTCTCACTTGCCACCACTCAACAACCCACCCACATCAACGAAGTCAATCTCCCCTTTCCATGATGGCGATGGATTCGGATATGCTGGTGGAGATGTGGGTGGTGAATTCGAAGTTGGAGTGTCTTGCCGTGAGCCTGGCACGGGTGTGAGCTGGGATGTGCTCTTTTTCCTAGGCTTCGACAATCGTGGGCTCAGCGGACTCAAAAGGCCCCCGATATCCTGGAGTATGGCAGTCGAGCCTCTCCTGACGCCACTTGAACTGGCTGGTTTCGAAGGCGAAGGCAGGCCGTTCGGAGACAATGGGCCGTTCGAAGTTGCGTAGCTTTCTCGTCGACTGCTCCCTTCATCCCCCGGGAGAAGATTTCCCTGGTCAAAAAAAGAGACCTTCCGAGGCGTGGCGGTCGAGTTGCTCCTCGTCGAGGACATCCGGTCCACAGATAAAAGGGGGTCGTCGCTATGCGCCGCGCTAGCTCGGTTCTGCCCTGGAAAGTTCCACGAATTCATCTCTTCGTGCATCTTAGCCACGCGAGCTGGTATATACCCCCGATTTTCCGTTGGCGAAAGAGGCTCTCGTAGATCAGGCTTTACACCATAGCCCACGTCTCGGACGAGGTCTTCGTCGCTCCCCCAGTGCCTGAGCGTTGGTCTTCGAGATTCTGAGCCCGAGGATCGCTCCATTGATCCCGCTGCGATGGAGTCATACTTGAACTTCCTCTTCTTCAATCCCCTGTCGCGCACAAAGGATCCTAGAACCAAAGCGTTTGAAGCGGCCGTTGCGAAGAGGATTTCCACTGATGCATAGAGCGATCGGCTCTGCTGACTTCCTTGGTCCCGGATGATCTGCGGGACCCGGTAGAGCGTGATGGCCACAACAACGAGGCTGAGCGAAAACAAAAGCACAAGCTGAACCTTGCGCTTAGTCGACATCTGGCTACGGATGATGATAGGAATCGGGAAGAAAACGAGCAGGAGGTCCGTAAAAATGTTGCATACGGCCATTGTCAACAGCTGGGCGTACCCCTGACGACATTGTCCACCAGGGTCGGGCAGCACCTGCCAGTAGTGTGAAAAGGGTTGACATTCGGCCAAATCGCTGATGATAACAGCGACGAAGGTTGCAACGAGCGTGCAGCGGATGAAAAGCAGCCCAATGTCATATGACCGCTCCCAGGTAACATTGAGGCGCTTGAAGAACTCCAAGATGGCATGCTTCAAGGTCCACAAGCTACAGAGTCAAAAAATATGAGCGTTAGCGGGAACCATCCGATCATCAAAATGGCCGAGATTCAACTGATTTGTGGGGACATACGTAGCGGCATAGAGGATCCGGCTCAATAGAACCAAACCGCTCGCAATTGACTTTCTGTGAAGGACGTCATCTGACAGGCCGGCATCTGCCAGCTGCGCATTGTTGGTGCCGTAAACTAAGATGGCATGAACGCAGCCCATGCGCAGGAACAGCGGAATAAGCGCAATCGCGGCCGTCTTGTCTTCGGCAAACAGCTTTTCGGTGCGCACAAAACGGCCGCTCACGCGGAGCAAGATGATGACAGCGCAAAAAATGGTGATCCACCAACACACGAGAAGCGTTGGCTTGTCGCTGCTGAACGGGTTCAGCGGTGGCGGGTCCGAGTACAGGGGCATGTTGATCTGGCGGCTCGGCACTCCGGGCACGCCGCGCCCGTCATCCTCCGCAGAGGGACGAGCGGAGAGAGGCGTTCAGTTCAACGGTGTCTGACCGGGCGGTTGGAGGCAGACGGGACGACGGTAACGGCGCTGCAGTGGCCCGAAAGCTGGCTTCCGAGGGCAATGACGTCCGGGGGGGGGGTTCGTCTCGCGGCTGTCGGCTCTCGGTAACTAATACTAGGCGGCGATTAAGCGTTGCATCCGCAATCCGGTCGGTCGTGAGGCGTCGAGCTTCGCCGCTTGTGAACCAGCCAGGCTCGGGACTCGAGCCCACAACGGGATCACAGGGCACGGTATCGGCGCCGATAGGAAGAGCTCATGGGCGAGGGGCTGGAGAACGGAGGAGAGGAGGTGAGCAGAAAAGGGGGGGGGCAAAGGGGAGGAAAGCGCTCATGGAGAAAACGGGTCGGGCAGCCTAGACTAATAATATGCGCGCTGCGAAAAGCGAACAGCAAGCGACCTCAGACTAACCCTGCTCCATATCTAGGAAGCGGGCGGGATGGCGTGGATGTGGGCGGCCTGCTGGCACCTGAGCCTGGCCCTGGGTAGCCTGGGCGGGCTGTGAGGCCCTGCAGCAGCTGCATCAGGATTCAACGCACCATCTCGGCGGGCTGGAGTGGGAGTGGGATGGATGCGCGGGCTTCCCTTCACATGGAATCCCAGGGTCAGATTTTGGGAAGGGGGCGGGTCGTTTGAGCGCAAATCGCAAAACGGTGGTGACTCGCACTCTTCCCAGGCTGTACTTCGTAGTCCGTACTGCGCACCACCTCATTCTCACTGCATTTGCTGCAGCTGGGCGAACCAGCCCACTGCATCCCGTGTCCCGGCACACGCACCTGGTTCAGTTCCCTCCAGTGATATCGCCGTGGTGGGCGGCAGGTCGGGAGGCTGCCCTGACCCCGGTGAGTGGTGGCTGGCTGGTGGATGTGCGGCACCGTTGATTGGCATCCATGGATGTACCAGCAAAGTCCTCGGATCGGCGGGTCCCTCGAGGCAACTTGCGTTGGGAAGGGACCAACGTCGCTGCCCGGATACGGCCATGCCACAGACATATGCCATCGTCCCAGCAGACGGGCTGGGCTATTATCCACATGCCAGGAGCCATTGGCGAGATTATCGGACATCTCTGATAGAGCACTGAGGGTAACTCAGGTACACCCTCACCCGTTTGATGATACGCCAAGTTTACACTCAAAGCGGACCCCTGAACAGTGGGATGGTGAGGCGCCCCAAAGACGGTTGTGGCTGCTCTCCTTGTGCGCTCTTCCGAATCTGGTTAGGCGCACTGTATACCTAACTACCGAGAAGTTGCGCCCCGATAATGGGGCTGCCTGTCTGTCCCTGACGATGCGGTGAAGAAACCAGCAGGAAGCAGACGGAGCCACAGCGGTGGACTCGGATGTTGCAAAGATGCTTCACCTCACAATACCTTGACGGGTTTCGAGTCAAGAAATGAATGGAGATTCGCAATCGTGCGATCTGATAAACCCCAGCCCTTGTGGGGGTGGAAACAAAGGCCTGCGTTCTCATTTCCTGTCGCGTGTGGGACAGGGATTGCATCGAGACAATGGGGGAGATCGATCAACCAATTGGCCTGCTGGTTTTTCCTGTGATCCCAGGATAGTAACGCCGAACAGAAGCTGATGACCCTCGCTGCTTGATTACGCTGTAAATTTGACGGCTTTGACAGGAACTCCTCGTTGACAATCAACTGCCGACAGGAAGCAAACCTCGTCAGCCGCCTTCGGAGGAGACCCAGATCGCCAGTGAAAAAAGAAGCTTGCAGCAGCTCGTCCTCTGTGCGCAAAGTCCCCCACGCTCCAGCTCTCCTCACCATCCTCATTGGGCTAGGGAATATTCACCAAGCTAGGCTATCTTCGGTGCCAGATGCTAGGTTATCTCTCGCCAAAACTGCCCAGGAATGGCGCGAATGCAAGCGCATATCCACAAGCGCGTTTACAACTGCCACCAGAGCAATAAGAAGTTCCAGGGTCCCAGACGCTGAGGCGAAAGGTGATAGCGATTTGAATTGCTGTTTTGGCTTCCCCAAGGAGGTGGCCCAAAGAGCCGACCGAAATAGCTAGCGAGGGTGGGGGACAGAAATATACGTACTTTGTAAGGTGCTCTACATTGTTGGCGCTGCATTGCAGCTCATGCCGTGTCAGTCCGCAGGCCAAGAAGGAGGGAGGCGAAGGGTGCCATCAATTTCGCATGGGCTGAAGGCTCGATATTGGCTGGGCACATAGGCCAGCAGCTGCCCGTCGCACATGTCCTGATCAAAGAAGAGAATGGAAGAGGCTGCAAAAACGGACCGAGTCGCATCGAGTCGTGTGACCACGAGCCATACCGACACGCAGGAAAAGCAACAACCTCGGCGGTAAGATCCTCCAACGTACACATGCGACAGCCTTGGATTCCGACCAGCCGGCCGAGGCTTCGGGGACAGCAAAGCCGCAACCTGAAAAGGGGCCCTAGCCACCAATATCCAGTATGCAGGAAGGCACCGCGACAATATGCGCTGAACGTAGTAGCTATCCCCGATACCAACTCCCAGGTAGGGTTGTTATCAAACCCGAGTTTTGACGTTACACCCAATCCGGCAATTTGGGCCCTACCATCTGACTCATCTCGGGAGTTTCTCGATGGGAAATATCGGACTCTGTGGTATCATAGCCTACAACCTCAGCGAGCCACGGGCGGAAGAAGCTAAGGCCAGACCTCCACCTTCTCCCACTCACCAATCACTTCCCCTCCTGGCTGGGTTGACTTGTAGGAGGCGCCACGGTACACATACAACCACCTCTTCGGCGCCTTCATATCAGACAAGTCAACCTGGTCCACCTCATCCGGCACGATCACGACAACCCGGAAATTCTCCCTAGCAACCCGATCCTCCAAATCCTCCACCTCTTGCCCCAGCCCAATCCCCTCCCCGGCGACCGGCAACGCCACTGGCCGGCCTGGCGGCGGGTTTCGAAAGCCACCCCGCATCATCGGACTCAGATTTCCAAACTGCCCAGTCACCTCCCGCCTCCAACTCCATGGCTCACCATCCTCGTCGCCACACTTCCACATCCGCGCTCGCAGCGCCTCCCTTGCCGCCTTTGCACCCTCACTCTCCCCTTCAACGTCCGGCCCCAAAACCCACGCCGTTCCTCGCACCCGCCACTGGGTTCCATGTCCCTCGGCCCACCACACAGCCTCTACAGGGCCGCCGCCGCCGGAGCCTTCCGGCGTTGCATCGACCTCACCTGCTTTCTCCATCCGCGCGTCGGTCGTCAAAATCGGCAGGTCGGATTGATACACGGGTGGGTTCCGCGGCGCGGTGTTCCGCTCATTGGGCGGCAGAGACGCCCATAGTCCGCGGTAAATACATGTGCGCGCCCGGGGTGTCACGATACCGGACGGAGAGTGGTGGAGTGTAGAGAGAACAAAGGTTGGTTGTGGCATCGAGGTGATGTGGCTGAGGAAGGCATCGCGCCAGGGTGCGGGTGTACGTGGTGAGGACATTCCGGTTGCTGCGGTGTGGAGGGTTCGGGGCAAGGATTTCCAGGTATGGGGTTTAGCTGCCATACAGTAAGGGGGTGAGGTGTGATTACGGTGTTTGGTGTTGCGTGAGGGGTGGTGGTGGTTTAGGATGAGGTGAGTGGGAGGGAGAACCCCTCATTGAGCGATGCCCCACAGTCGCTTCCCTTCATGATCTCATCGATCTGACTTTGTGAACACAACCATGACCTTTCCATGCTCTGGCAACCTAGTATATAGAAAAAACCCCTAGGGTTTATTGACTGCCATGGAGATCCATTCCAACGACTTAGGTGAAGACACATACCCCCTACAAGCAGCTCCTCCCCCAACTCCGCGCCTGAGCGAGATTGAACCTGCATCACCCCCTAATAACGGAACCCCTCATACACCAAGTCATTCATGCTCACGCTCACCAAGTAAAAGCCCACATGCCCCAACAAGTCTCATAAATAAGGGTACTACTATCTATCCCACCGAGGCGGTATATCTACCTTCCCCATCCGACGAGACACGAATCAACTGTGCGTCTGTGGCTTGCGCCCAGAGGACAATCACCTGCCTGAACGAGAGCGTCTGCGCACAACCGAGCTTCCCACGTTTTTCTTCCCCGCGTTTCCCCCACCCAGCCCCCACGCACAACGCAGCGTGCTTGTGATACCGTTCTCCACGAGACACGACCTAGTCAACCTAGGGGGTTCAGAAAGAACGTTACTCTAGACGTTGCGGGCACTAGTAGTTATCCATGCACGCCATCCCCTCGCTTAGTTTGCATTGATGCTGTGCATGTTTAGTGTTGACGACCGCGCGACATGTGTTGATGGCGTGACCAAATTAAGGTAACCGGCAAGGCAACGAGAGCATAAGTCAAAACCTGCATCCCTTTTCTGAGAGACAGCCCCTGAAAACACAACGGTTATTCCCTATTCTAACCTGACTATCAATTTCTCTGTTCTATTTCGTTATCCTGATCCTTGGCCTTGATCCTGGGCTGTTCCACAAAGTTCTTCCAGTGTGGCTGTCCTAATATTCTCCGGCCCCAACACCACGCGCCGTGCCGTACGGTACCTTCCTTCCGAGTAAACACCAGAGAATTAGACTAATTAGGCCCTCCCCACAAAGAGGCTGGCTTCGATGATAACAAGGCTCGCCCGTAGTTGCCGTCAGCAGTTGAGGCCCCAGAGTTAGCCACGAGTCTTCATCCCTTCCCTTTACCGAACCGACACAAAGCCCACAGCTGCCCGCCCACTACAGCAAAAACTCACTCAAGACCTGGACCCTCGTCCTAGCTGTTTCCGAAGCCTGCTCTCCTTCACTCATCATCTGCATGATCTGCACCATCCGGTCTATAGGCACCCATCACGTTAGCCTCCCATGTTTGAATCCCCATTTCTTGGTGTTTAAAGCCCGGGACACAAAGTAAAGTGAGCAACTTACGGATATCCGTCTTCGCCCTCACAAACAGCGGGTCCTTTATCATGCTTTCCTCTCCTCCCGGTTCCCTTGCCACCTCCTTCAAAACATTCCCAATGCACAGGGCCTCCAAGAACGCGCGGTGGTTAAACACCCACCATACCTTTGCCTCCGTCTCAAACAACGCAACCAGCACAAAAAAGGCCGCAATGGCATCATGCGCGGCCTCGAGTGTCCCACGCACATTGACGGGCACATCAGGGCCCTCAGAGGCTTGCACCAGCATCAAGTTGTGGAAATAGTTGCTACTGAGGAAGAGCGTCTGTCTTACCACTCGCTTGTTATTCTGCGCCAGCTGATTCAAGGCGTCAGCATCCCATGATCGGAAAATATCCGGGAAGGACCTGTATACCGCGCGAAAGTCGGCCACGAGCTTCGATTTGTGGCGCACAGTCGCGCAGATAGGCACATCGAGCGAACGAGGACTGCAGATGCTATCTTGCACTAGGTTGGCCAACGTCCAGGAGCCCCGGACATAGGCAGTGTCGGTTGGGTCATCGCTCGCGATTGATGAGTTGTCCTCCTCTAGGTCGTCGACGCTGACGTCCGTGTGTGTCGCGGTAGGCGGCAACGATAAAAGCACTGTCAGAAAAGTATCCTGTAGCAGTACTGCCTGCCACACCTTACGCCGCTGTTGCTTCTCGAGGAAAGAAGCATTTGGGGTTACTATATGCTCAGAGTTAGGACAACTGGACTAAGAACGGTCGTCGCTGGAAGTGGATGAAGGGCACCAGCGCTGTACCTATATTCGGGTCCCTATGCAGCCCCATGGCGTAAGCTTGCCTCATAAGAATGCCGCCAAAGGCCCAGCCATCCGACGCGTGGTTATCGTTGATCAGGAAATATGTTATGAGCACCATGGCCTGTATTGACTTGAGAGATGCCGTGCTCAAATACGAGCTCATCCGCAAAGCTTGGTTGCTAGCTGACGCGTAGAACTCGGCGGTTTGCTTCCTCTCTCTCGGCGATGTGGTCGTCACGAACTGGGTCCCGAGGGCGAGCATTACGAATATTAGGGCGATAAAAGCCGGCTCGGCGCCATTTTTTTCAATCGGCGATAGCTGCCAGAAATGCTCATAGTCGGCATAGAACGTCTGCCGGTGAAGCATCGGATATACCGGATCTACGCATTCAAAATAGCGGGTGAGGAGAATGTCGGCCTGCATCTTGTCTGGCAGAACGGATATGACCTCCGGAAGGCCACCTGCGCAGGTCCAATAATTTTGGAACGGGTGGGACGATCCGATACCAAACACATTTGACGCCCCGGGGGAGGAATAGGGCACATTTGAAAGAAGGCCGGTAGACGCCGCGACTACCGAACTGAACGAGCTGATTCGATTCGCGTTGAACCCCCTATCGGCCGCGTTGGTGTTGAATCCCCTATCACCCGGTTTCTTCTTGGGCGCCTTGGTCATTCGGGGGCCATTTGTTGCGCTCCTGGTCGTTTCTCTGTTACTTGATCAGCGTTCTGATTCTCGCAATGGGAAAGGTTGGTAACCGACTCAAGCAGAGTGGCAACGGGGGCATATTTGCACGCGGTCTGGCGCTTTATACCTGGACGCCTGTCAGAGGGCAGCCAGGACAACAGAGGACTGGGCAACTTACATGCAAGACAATGAGGCCTCCCTCTGTCGCACTAGTGATAGCTGTTAGTCTATGTTGAATTTCAGGGAGACAGCTTTTGAAACTAGCAATAATCGACGATCAAGAACCTCTTGAATCGACTGGCGGGGCTAAAGCGTGGAATTGTAAACAGCACACGAAAGAGGAGATGACAATGCCCCTCTAAACTCCAAGATTATTTGAGTTGTACACCTCGTCGATAGAATCTACTGTTATGCGGCCGGCGGGGCGTGGGAAAGGGGTGTAGGAACTGGAAGTGTTCGAGATGCCAAGACCTGTAAATCGGCTGTCGCCGGCTGGGCCCGGAGAGGCGTCCACGGGTGTCACTGGATAGATGAAATGTGTAAGACCTGCCTTAGTTTTCCGCTCGACGCACTCGAAGCACGACAGCGTGGGCTTGTTACGCTTCTGCTTCTTCTTTTGCGGCTGGCCGTCGGCGGTGGGGGACTCGGTGCTACCGTCCCGGTCGCTCGCGGATCGGACGCCAAGCCCGTGGCTTACAATGCTGCTATTCCCGGTGCTTTGGGTTCGGTAGTGGCCCTCGTGGCGGCCCGTGGCTTTAATGCTGTCTGGACTGTAGAGCGCGCTGTCGTCGTCATCGTCGCCATCGCCATCGTCATCGTCGGCATAGCGACCGGAGCGCCGGAAGCTCCCAGCGCCGCCGCGCACGGCCACGGTGCTAGCATCCGAAAAATAATAGTTCGAATGGACCGGCGGGGCTGGCGATGCGAATATCGTGGACGAACCGGCCGAATTCGATGTTCGGCCGATCGGACTCTCCATCTTGACGACATTCATCTTGGCAGCATGGGGGGAGGGAAAGCTAAACGTTTGGGCGGCTGCGGCTCCCGGGAACAACCCAGACAGGTAGCAATTATTGCCCTGGGGGAAAAGCGATCAATTGCGCCGCTCCAGTTGGGGCCGCTTGGCCTCGTTTGCTCGGGAATAACGACCACGAAGTGCACACAAGCTGTTTCTGGCTCCTCTGCCGCTGCGGATCAGGCCCGGCCGGGCAATCGTTGACGGTTGGCGCGAGGCAATGCGAGCGGCCCTGAGAGCTGCTGGAAATAACGAATTGCAGGAGAAGAGCAAACCTATGAAAACGGAAGAGGCGAGAGGAAACAGATGGATCAGCGTCGATGGAAATAAGAGGAACACGCCCTGCCACCCCGGAATGAGGGGAAAGTGCAATGGCAAGCAGGGGCGATCCGGAACGCAGCCGATTATTCTACATCTCTGCTTTCTTCCCACCTTCCATCGCCGCTGGCTTAAGAACCCAGGACGGGCACACTTGCGACCTCTCAACTGACCGCAAAACAATCATCTGGGATTCTTCGCCTTTGCTCTGATTGCAAGGTCCTCCGGCCTGCGCATTTGAGGGGAAAAGCGGACGGTGGCCGCGGAACTGCCTCAAAACGACAAGGCCAGCCGAAGCGGTGCCGAAGCGCGAGTGAGCGCGAAGCCGAGCAACTCTGGTGTTTGGGTGGCGCAGATTTCCGCGGTTCCCAATCCATAGGATATGTATATTCCCCAGCTTGAAGGCACTGCGCAGTCTCATGTGAATGTGCTCATAGGGTCAGTGGCGTCCACTCGCTACTCACCGGTCGCCCTGTCTGCTCGCCTTTGCCCACCCCTCGGTGCTATTTTGTGGCCGTTTGTGCCTTGTTTTCCTCCCGCAGTCGCGTTGGCGGGGATAGGGCCAGTCGCCATGCAGACGACTGCACTGACGCCGCTTCGGATGCCTTCCCTATCCTAGACAAGCGGATACGCATACGGGGGCCGGAAAAGCCCCGACTTGGTGATTGACATGGGCACACACGTAATCACTGACCAAAGGACCCGATCTGGTGATGTCTCGGTGAGGTCCACGATCTCTCGCACATTGACCCGGCAATTCTAGCCGTCAGTACTGGCGGCCGTATCGTCGGCCCTCCCCGAGTTGGTTTCAGTCATAGATGATGTTTGAGGCAGCATGGCAAACCTTGCACTCTAGGGATCTGTTGTTTGGGCGATTTCTGCAGCGCTCACAGGACAAACTCAGGAGTTGTTCGTCTCCTCCGAATCCGCCATAAGTAGTGCTCAGGTACCAATTACCGAGTGGCAGTGGTAATGCCAGTTGATTTGCTTTCTCTTTCAAACACTTGAAGAACTGTGTATTGCTTATGCATATCCCTTGGCAGAGTACCGCATAATGCCGGGGTACCGAAGCCGTTTGGGATGCGGCGAGGCAAGCCAATGGCTGATGATGCGTCAAGACTTCTAACCAAAGATAAAACCCTCGTAGTTTTTGCGTATCCTCTCTACACCCTTGGCCAAAGTCCATCCTTTGATGCTGCATACTTTTCGATACATACTTTCCAGCACGTCATCCATCTCCTTGCCAGCTGTGTGGAGATCGCTCTCGATCAGAATGAGGTCGTCGGGGCAAGCCTTGATGACGTCGACGAACTTCCTCTCCAGCCCGGCCGAGGACAGATTGACCACGATCGAGAAGGAGAAGTAGATGCGAGCAGGAATCGCCGGGTTGAGGTACTGCTTCATCATTTGTGGTGGGCCACTGAACGAGTGTAGACACACACGTGGAGGGAAAGGCTTTGGCTCGTATGGTTTCCTGCCACCTCGACTGTTCTTGTCCGAGCGGAACCCATTGTCAGAATCCTCGTCGCTGGAAGAGAAGTCTTCGGCGCCTTCTGCCACCAATCGCTGCTTCCGACGGGAGATGACCTCTTTTTCATGCCCCTTCCACAGCGAGGCAAGGGCATCAAAGAGAACGCCATGAGCCTGTACGCCGTGGACGCTGACAGCCCGTCCTAGCTCTCCAGCCAGCCGTAGCTGAGCTTGAAGGACTTGTACCTGGTGGGGGATCTTGACATGGTACGGGCTCAACAGTCGGCCCTCTCTCCCGCCGGGCGTGATGGTTTGGTCCCGTCCCGGCTGCTCACCCTGGCTCCAACCCTGGGGCAGACGGAAAGCCTTATCGAGGCCGATCTCGCCAACCAACGCCACAGGGTTCGCAGCGAGACGACCCCGGGTCTCGGTAATGAAGGTACTAAGCGGCTTCGGAATCGGTAGTGAGGCGATGAAGTCAGCGTCCGGGGCCGGAGTCAGCACCTCAATGTAGTGTTTAGTCTTCTCGTCCTCGGTTTCATCCGATGGGTTGTAGGTGGGTTTCTCGGCGGCATCGTCATAGAACTGGTGGGAAAACCAAGGATGCCATCCAAAAGCCGGGACAACTTTATCGGATGACTCAACAAGTGACTCGGTAAGATCAGTCCGGCCCGTGACTTTCTGTTGGGCTGCGACAGAAGAGACGAGATCTTGGTCTTGAGAACGTGTCGCCATAATCGTCAAGACCAGAGCCCGCATACCGGCGATGCTGTCAACCGACGTCATGGTATCCGTGACATGGCAATGCGCGTCACAGATGCCGAGGTGCCACGGGAAGGGCTCCGTGTGCTGTTTGTCGGCAGCGTTTTCTGCTTTGCGACACCGGTCGCCGGTCGGGGGACACATGGCGGGTGAGACAACTGGCCGTCTGCAAGATTAAGCCCGAAACTTACTTTCTTGAGGCGAAACAAGGTACGTGGGCTGTCAACTCGAGGTCGGGCCCATGCTCTAGTCAAAGGTTGAAGAAAACAAAGTAGTTCGGGCAGCGGGCGGGGTCTTGGCGCAGCCACGGCTCGGCCTTACTTCAACTTCACTAGGTAGCTCCCAGCCCTGCCCGGGTGCCTCATCCGGACCTGAAGAGACAGACATATTGAACACCCAAGGCTTCCGCGGCACTTAGGTTCCAGGCGGTAGCGCTGAAACAGAGCTCCTCCGTTTGAACATGTAATAAAACTCTTACCTCATTGCAACCACTCCCAGACAAGGAAATAGAGAATCTTGAGGAGGTACCTATTCCGCAGCCTGCTTGCATTCTGGGAAGACAAGGATTCATGACAGCAAGCTTGAGTGGGGCCAGGTGCACTGATGTCATTGGCCTGCTGTACACTAAGTGTTTAGCGTTTGGAAGAAGAATACCAGGGCAGTCTTGATTATCAATATGGAATACGAAATAATAACGCCAAAAAAACACCACGAGCCTCGTGACGCCCTTTATGGCACTTGAAAGCTGGTGGGACAGATCGGAGGTCCTTTGCAGGTGTTGCTTGGGATGGACTGTCAACTGGGGAACTACCGTGCACGGTCAGAGTACTGGATAGGGAAGCGCGATCGAAAGACGCCCCGCCTCATAAAGGTTAAAGTCGACCGGTTCTCGGCCCGCTTTGGCGCGTGATTGGCGGCCTGGCCCTGCGGTCGAGCTTCCCGCCCAGCCAGCCGGGTTCCTCGCTCCAGGGAGGGGAAATTCACATGTTTGCGTTCGCGCCATCGCAAACTAACACATAGCAACCCATATAAGCTCAAACCCCCGCCCTCCTTATCTAAACCTGCCATGACCCCTCTCTTACGTAGAACGATGTCTCTTTTTGAGCTGCCATAATCACAACACAATTGAACCAACAGCACAGTGTTTCCCGGCCGTCCCTCGGAGCACGTTGCCGTATTGTGTCAAAAAGTACCTGGCTGATTCGATCATGTGATGGGCTAATTCGCCTGTTCTCATCAGTTTCCACTCGCCCAGGACCACCAACGGACACAAGGCGCTGTAGACTGTCACCATGGCGCTCATCAATCCGGTCCACGGGCTGGTGGTCCCTTTTTTGTGCGTTTTCACAATACCGCTCGCCATCTTTGCGGGCGTCACGACGACGCTCGCCTTCTCGGTCCTCATGTTTCGAGTTGCCGTCGTTTACCTTGACATTGCTCTCGGTTTGATCCCGCATTACTTCACCAGAAGCCGATCTCGAATCCTTCCCCCTAGCTCCGGGACTCCTCAGCGCAGGCCGTCCCGGGATGGTCTCAAAACTCCGATATCTCCACCCAGCAGTGTTGGAAGTGGCAGCGGATACAGCACCCCGACAGCGCTATCGTCGTATCCCACTTCTGGGGGGGCCGTTGGATCAGGCCATTGGAGCCCAGCCCACCGCCGGCGAAAGAGTAGCTATGGCTTTGGTGCCGCTCTGCGTCACTCCCGTCGATCCAGTCAGGTATCCCTGGCATCGTATGGGACAATCACACCTATTCATGAGGATGAAGTCGAGCCCCCCGCAGTGACGGAATCTGGCCCGACTTCATCGGTTGGCCTGGATCGGGACTTTGAGGGTATTGGAGGTTGGCGGCTTGACGACCAAGAGGATGATATCAACTGGATAACCATCAACTCCCGGCTCGAGCTCCCCGTCGAGCGTGTGTCGTTTACTCGGCATCACCAGCGATCCCAGAGTCTTGGCCCAATAACGCCAAACGAGGGTGCCTGGTTGACCTCGAAGTCTCCATTTATGCGGACAAATCATTCACCAGATGGTAAAGAGAGAGAGAGGTTGGGCTCTGGCAGCGGCTCTCGAAGCCCCGGCAAGCCGCTAGGCTCATCAAACAGTTACCGAAAACTCAGCCAACACATCCAAACTCCTTCTGCGTTGACGTCGTTGGATGGAGGATACTTCCCCGACCCTGTTTCCCCATCCACAAGGCCGTGGAAGAAGTCAACACCGTAGTACTATGATACATTGTTGTTGTATTTTTCGCTTTCGCATGACAAGCATTGCGGGACCTGCTTCGGAATTGGCGTTCATGTGGGAAAATTGGTTCCACTCCTGTCATGTATGAATATCGTATGGCTACCGTGGCGTAACGCAGTTGACACAATGCCTAAAAATGTATTCGGCAGATGCAAGACAACCTCTACGAAGTGCCTGTGGTGCTTCTAGTGGTCGAGGATAGCCAGACCAATACCCATTTATATCAAAACAAATTAGACCTTAACAATAGCCAAACCTTTGGCGGTAATATCCATCCCGCCCGTACTCCAAACTCCTCATTCCAAACATGAACCGTCATAATCGCCTTACGCACCGAGCCTCCCCAACCGCCCCTCATAGAATCTGCCAGAAGTAATTCGCATAGAAGTAGCGCGTGAACTTCCGGTCAATGTTGACGACGTGCACGTCCCCCTTGCGATCATTTCGCACCACTGCCCTGCTGAACTCGCCATCTTTGCTGTCCCGCTCAATGTCGATCCCCAGGCTCCTGTACACCTTGAGTCGTAGTAGCACCTCGTCCTCGACGCTCCCACCGGCGGCCCCAAATTCACCCCCGTCTACGCCCTGCAACTCCAACTCCTGAAGCCTCGCCGCTAGATCCGCTGCCTGCGCCTGGAGCCGCTCTGTCTCCATCTCAAGATCGGATACGCCCTTGGCTGTGCGGAACTTTTGGGTGTCGAGACGCGCAATCTCAGAGGCGTGCGCTGCCGACGAATGTGTTGCGGTGAGATCGGTGTGTTGGGAGTGCAGTGTGTTGAGCGTGCGCGAGAGCTTCTTGAGGGAGGTCTCGGCATCGCGAAGGCGGAGGTCGCGCGCTTGTTGGAGAGTCGAGATAGATTCGGAGACGCGCGCGACGGCGACTTTGTCGGGGGCGATGTTGAAGTTGGCGATAGTGTGCCGGATGAGCTGGAAAGGGGGTTGTTAGTGGTGTCTGTGTGCGGGTCGGGGGGTGTGAGGGGAGCGAACTGTTGAGGGATCTTCTTCGAGAAGCATCTCGGCGGTTTGATGAAGGGCGGTTTGGGGTTGGCAATGGTAAATGGTATGCCGATGATGGTGAAGTTGGAAATTTGTAATTCGGGGGGTTTTAGAGCCGTGATCAATAAGGGTGGTGTGTTTTGTGTTTTTCGTATGGCCTTGATGGCTGAATATTGTCCCAAGTCGCAAGTCGCAGGCGCAAAAAACAGGTCACAGTAAACAAATCGCTGTATCCCTGGGCGACGCGCATGGGAGTTGAGGGTGTGGGGTAGCCCCGGTCAGTTAGATGCCTTATCTCTTATCGGCCACCCGCGTCGTCATCGCACATGCTTGAAAACGAAACGTCCGAGCTCCAGCCAGCATAACTTCCCGAAACCAAGGCGAATCATCTCTACGGTATTTCTGAACGCGAAGGCCTCCTGCCACCTTTCTACGTTGCGCAAGACTTTACGAATCAACCTACGTTACGCAGAGCTTTCACTCTCTCGTGATCCAACTAAAATGACACAACTCCCATGTAAGTTGGCGCAACTCTGAATGCGAGCGCCAGGAACTGACTGACGGTTGTGTAGATGCGGTCGATGCAGAGACGTGAGTCCGCGCCCCATCTTTATGTTCCAGGGCTAATCCTGACAAACGAATAGTCCGCTAAGCCAAGCGGAGCTCGATGTTCTGCGCGCACAATATGAGAAGGAAGATGTGATGGTGGGCGTCCAGACCAAGTTCAACTACGCGTGGGTGAGTTTGACTCCAACTATTCCCTCCGGGCGGCGTGGGACTTACATCTCCTAGGGTTTGGTAAAATCGAATGTTCGCACCGACCAACACCTCGGCGTCATGCTGCTCTCGGAGATCTTTCGGACATCACCCGAACGACGACGAGAGTGCCTTTACTACCTGGCGTTAGGCAATTTCAAGTTGGGAAATTTCGCCCAGGCGCGGAAATACAACGACTTGCTCCTGGAGAACGAGCCGGGAAATCTTCAGGCATCGAACTTGCAGACCTTGATTGACGACAAAGTTGCTAAAGAGGGGCTCATGGGTGTGGCCATTGTCAGCGGAATCGCTGTAGCGGCGGGAGTAATTGGGGGTGTGCTCCTGAGAAACCTTGGTCGCAAAAGATAATATCTCCTATTAGGGATACACAAAGGCCTAAGGGATCTCTCTCAACGCAGCATAAGGGGCAACTTTTGCTAACTTTGTATGAAGTTGGCATTAATGTTCGTTACATGGCAGGTGTAATATAATGAGGTCAATACGGATACGCGGTCATGCTCTGAGGATCGGAAATTTATTTAGCGATATTAGGAGGCATGTGTCTTCTCTGTTGGTTGCCAGTCATTCTCACCCCAGTTGGGTGAAAGCTTTATGTCCAGGTCTTGTGTTGAAAATACACGGAGAGTCCTCATCTGAATACCAGGTCATGCTGTATTGGTCCAAAAGCCCGGCCAAAAGAAGGGTCGCTCTTCTCCGTGCGAGGGAACGTGATGGGAAGACTCACGCACTTTCCTGGTTTATTATATTACAGGGTTTAAAGAGACAGTACCGTCAAAGGCCTTGGTCCCATTGCGGCAAGCCGTTGGAGAGTGTAGGAAAGCCTTTTCAGAATAGGAGATGGCCGATGATAGCGAAGGCCATAGGCTGCTTAGACACGGTGGAGGTATCTTTCGCACTGACTGAGGCGACCCTTTCGTTTGGCCAAAGACTTCATACGCTCCGTTACATATCACCGGTTGCGCCTCCAGCGCTCCCCATCGAGCTCAACCGTGGTGGCGTGATTAGACTATCCGACCTAGGGAGGTAGGATAACCTATGGCCCGCTGGATCTGATGTCTGCGCTCGCCAATCCTCGAGATCACTTGGATATGTGATGGTGTGGCCAACGTGCACTGAATGCTTTCTCCTAGGAAAAAAAGTAGCTCCTAGTTTGGGCATCCATGGGTATTACCAAACCTCTAACGCAATATCCTATTGTGACCATTTCTTTCAAGAGTGAGATGGGTCTTTTGACCGATGCCGGGCAGCTGGATGTCAGCTGTGGTGGGGTCGCATGTCCCATAAAACAGATAGTGGGTTCTTAAAGTGGGCCTGGGGAGCTGCTTATTGCTTCTAGCGGCCCATCAAAACCCTGTGGCGCTGCAGGGAAAGAACACAGCCTTGCGGCCCGGAAGCCTCGCAATCCCAATTCACCGCCGCAACCGAAAGTGAGGAAGGCCGCGATCAGTGAATATCTTTTCAACTGATCTGACTTGCTGTACAGAACTACCGGTATACTGAGTACCATGAGATTCAGCCTTCCATCAACGACCACGTTTAACAGGAAACGTGCCAATAGCACTGCTCGGCTCCAGTTGTGACGCAGGCAGATCAGTCCAGGGCCAGGGTCGTGTTCCGCAGCGGATTAATCCTAGCAGGTAGGTACCCAACTGGGGGGGCAATTCATTACCTCACCTAACCAGCCTTGACTGCGACCATCAACCTCGACCTGATCAACAACCTACCTACCCAACGCCGTCTGCGATTAACAAATCTGCGACATTCAACATCAGCACCCGAAAAAATCAGTACTTTTGCAGTCATTTCACCAGCTAATATCGGAGCGACGCAGCTTTGTCCCAAGCTGATGTGTTGCATAGCCAAAGCGGGGCAGTATCGACGATAGAACCGCGCCGTTCGTGAAATCGCAACCGCCCTCCCCCAACCGAACTCTTTTCTATTGTGTCGGGCAAAATCTGGCAGACTGGCTTTCCGAGCGATCCGCGATCTCGGCCTCGCAGCAGGTCTAGGACTTGCTGCCCTCGCTGCCTACCAGCAAACCCAGCAGGGTAGCCGCAGACAGGCCGAGATGGCCTCTCGCGACCGGCATTTGGATGCTTCATCCGGCAGGGAAGTGGTGCTTTGCCACCGATGCAGACATGAGTGGTATCGCGACCTGCGCACAAGTTTGAACTGCCCGCTTTGCAACAGTGAGGCAGTTGAGATAGTAGGTATATCGCATACATACGTAAGGCTTCGATACTGACTAGTATATAGGTCGAGCCTGGCAACGATCCCCGCGAGATTGCAGAGTTCTCTTTTCCTTCGAGCCTCTCCAGCGACCGCAGCCGCCAACGCCGCCCGGGCACGGATTCAGATCCCGAAGAGGACGATATTGAAGATCATATTCGGCCGGGAGCTATCCCCAGATCATTTGGCCAACAGAGGCCTAACAGAGGCTCTGCTGGAGGTCAAGGAGATAGTGACGTTATCTTGCGCCGCTTTGCGGATATGCTCATTAATGATCTTGGAGGCGCAAGACCACCCCGGAGTGGACCAGAACCCTTATTTCCCCTTCGGGGCGGACAAAGCAGAGATGATGATTTTGACCAACTCGGCATCTTCCCTCCAGGCCCTCGCTCATCCGGTGCGCCAGCTACTTATCGGCACACAACATTCCGGAGTGGACCAGTCTCCGGGACTGCGACTTTTACAATCGTCTCGAGCAGCGTTCCCGAAGGGGCTGCTCCGCCCGGATTCCCTCCCGGATTCCCTGCGTAAGTCACCGCTCTATGAGCCGGGTTTCCACTGTCGCAAAATGATAAAAAAGCTAACATTCCGCTATCTATAGGTTGTTTGGCCAAATTATGAACAATGCCTCTCCGCCCTCCGAAAGAGAGGATCGGCCAGGCGGTGCTCCTGGTGCGCGCCCGATGCCCGGCGGAATGGGGTTCGCTACTGGCCTCCATGAGATTCTAGCGTCACTGCTCAACCCACAGGCTGCCGTTCATGGAGATGCTGTCTACACCCAAGAGGCTTTGGACCGGATAATCACCTCACTGATGGAGGCCAATCCATCTTCAAACGCTGCACCCCCTGCCTCCCAAACCGCCATAGAGCGACTCGAGAAGAAGCAGGTCGATGAGGACATGCTTGGTCCCGAGCGCAAAGCCGAGTGCACTATTTGCATCGATGAACTTCACAAAGGCGACGAGGTTACCGTGCTGCCATGCTCTCATTGGTTCCACGGGGAATGTGTCATTCTTTGGCTCAAGGAGCATAACACCTGTCCCATTTGTCGGGCGCCCATCGAGGAGAGAGGCGGCCAGAGTAGCAGCGGTGCTGGACAACAACCCCAAGCTACCCGGCTACCTGAGACCAACCCGTACCGGGCCTCCCTTTTCACGTCGGCCCGACCTCGCCAGGAACGATATTCCCGTACACCACAGGAAAACGACGAACGCCTCAATGCTATCCGCAACCTTAACTACGCCAGCGCATCCCCCACGAACGATCAGGTCCGCCGCAACTCTTTATCGCCAGCGAGTACTCGCGATCAAGCTACCAGCGGGTCAAGACGAGTCAGAAGCCCATCCCTAAGTCAAGACCAGGATCTTGGAACCTCCCAATATGATCGCGGAGATTACCTGAGTGGTGGAAGACATGCCCCAAGCCGGGATACCCGAGACCGGGCCAACGACAGGGCCAACCAAAGTGGGCAGTCCAGTAGTAACAACCACGGTGGCGCATTTAGCTGGATACGAGATCATCTCACGAGGAGCTCCAGCAACAATGCTGAGAGAGACAAAGACCGCAGACGCTAGGCCGCCTAGCAGGTTAATAACTATCGCCGGTACAGGCCCAGCACGCTACTTTTTGCCTCAACCTAAGAGGATAGATAGGCTGGCTATGGCATAGGATAAGCTGAGCTGGACACTTCTCTTTGGCATTGGTAACCCTAGTTCATAAAGGGTGAAGGAAATGCACACAGTTAACGACTTGATAGACTAGTGAAGACATTAGGAAAACAGTACCGGCCCTTTCTCACCACTCTCTAACTTTCGGCTCTCTTGTAGGAACTACGCGATGAACATATTGCTGGTCGGGTGCGTGGTTGATCATATGGATCTTGGTACCATACCCGGAGACGGGGGATTGTAGATGTAGATAGACTAACGATGGAATGAATTCACATATACACACTACCAATACTTAAGTGCTGGAGCATCTTCAAATGATCTCGACGCCATCGGCTCATTCCCACCCGCCGCTCGGACAAGTGACAAGGGGGAGCTGCCCGAAGCCCCGCAGCCGAGGCCTCGTCATCACCAGACTTCATTGGCCGGCTCCAAGCCCCGCGCCATCAGATTGCGCGTTATCGGTGAGGTGAGCATTGATTGATTGTTACATCGATCCCATCAGCATCGGCTCTGGTGCTTTGCGTGTGACCTCCGCCTGCCTTATCTATTGTGCCATTCCCACGTCGTTTGGATCTTCTCCTACTTCCCAGGTTCTGTGGATCGTGAAATCGCCGAGCTCCCGTCGACTTGTCAGCCGGAGATGGATTAGATGATCCTATTTAGACCATTGAACACTTGACAAACCAGCTCCAACCCATTTGGGTGACCAGACGCCGTGGAACGGCTGATTGCTATCTTCCCTTCTTCCAACAAATTGATTGCCACAAATAATCTGAGTCGGCGTCTCACCATGCGCGGCCTCTCGACATGCGCTGTGTTGTTCGCGCCAGCTGTGGCGTGGGCTGCATCACTGCTGCCAGATCAAGGTATGAAAATAAGTCCTTAACTCGATTTCAATGATGCTGACCACTCTCAAGTCGCCTCTGCAAATATCAGACTGGAAGGGGTTCCTGATACCGAGTCTCTTGTACGCTGGTTGCCCCTATTCATACAGAGAAACCGCCAGACTGACAATACCATAGCTGCTCAGGCTTGACATCCGTGAGTCCGAAGATGCCTGCGGCAACGCGAGCGTCGCTGTCGGAGGCAAAGACCTCCCCGATGGAGGACGGGGGTCACTTACTTTAGGGGACGGGGTCCCTGCAATCGGTCGCTGGAAGGCCGTCTGCACCGGCGACGAGCAGTTTCTCATGATGTCGATTGATTCTGTCCAGGGCAAGGCTGTCGAAGGCTTTGAGTTTGTTGTGAGGTTCAGACAAACTGCCCCTGTTGAACTTCTCGACATTGCGGGCCCGGCTAGTTTTGAGCCAATGTCGGCGGATGATATTGAACCGATGGCCGATTTCATGCTGACCAGAGAGTTTGTGGAGTCCGAACTGGATCAGGACTTTGCTGAGTTGGAGATGCTGAAGGATTTGGCAGCAAATCTGGAAGACGCCATTCGGGGGAAGGAGAGGTTCCTTGAGGCGATGTCAGAGCCAGAGGACGAAGATGGCAATGCTCCGAAGGAATGCCACGGGGTGCTGTGTTTCTTGAAGGGCCTTTTCGACCGGCTTACAGGCCTCGGTCATCCCGGACGAAGAGGATGGCCGCACAAGGGACATTGTGGTAACCACACTCGTGGCAACCATACTCATGGGAATCATACATTCCCTCATCCGCCTTGGTGGAAGCACCCGCATGGAAACCACACGCACGGCAATCATACCTTTCCACACCCACCATGGTGGAGGCATCCTCATGGAAACCACACTCACGGCAACCATACTCACGGTAATCACAGCTTCCCGCACCCTCGGCCTCCGTTCCACCACCGACCTCCCCTATTTTGCCGACCTTTCCACCGCCCGCCTCATGGGAAGCCTCCTCACGGGAAGCCTCCTCACGGGAAGCCTCCTCATGGGAAGCCCCCCCATTCCGGGCCTCGTCCTCCTACTGAGCCTCCCCATGTCGGGCCTTCCTTCAAAGAGCCCGACCAACAGGACCCGATCTTTCCCAGCATTGCATCCGTTGCTGCCACCGGGTCCAGAGAAGAAGAACAAGACGAAGAACAAACGGTATGCTTCCCCCACCGCCTTTGACCTATACAGTCCTTCCGCTAACGGCCAGCAGTTTCTCCAAGACCCGTGGGCATTCTACCACGCCGCTCGACCGTTGATCAAGCTGGGGATCCTTGCCACACTTATCTCGGCTCTCATCATCACCCTTCACGGCCGGAGCCGTATTGCCCGGAGCCGAATGTCCTGGGTGGAGCGACGTGAGGCTCGGAGAGCGGCCTGCCAGGCGCGACGCGCCGCGATGCGCAGGCGGTGGATCGCGTTTCTGGATAGACTGCGTCCCGATGATGAATACTGCTATAAAGAAGAAGAAGGTAGGGTGGAGAAGACTGCCATGCTTTCTGACGAGGAGCCCGTGGACGAAAAGAATGAAAAGGGATACGAGGGCTTTGTTGATGAGAAGATGTACGAGACTGAGGAAGAACAGGAGGAGGGCATCACTTCCATGTCCGTATCGCAGGAGATCACATCCCTTCAGGATGCTTGCCAATTGGTCAGCGAGATGGTAGCGGCCAAGGAACGCCGGTCAGCATAGGTGTGAGAGGATGAAAGTTGACTGGAGACAGATCGGAGGTTGGACATGTTAAGGAGAATGCTATTTGCACCGTAGTACTTCAGGGTATCTGTGAAAATGCGATGGAGAAAACCTTGAACATCGTGTATTACAGCAAGAACCAAAATATTACTTGAGGCTTTGGTAGCATTATCGAAGGGCCCTCAGAGAACGCAGGAATGCCTGCCGTCATAGTAGGAACGCAATTCGATATTGGGGGAACGGTGCAAATAGGCATGCTCTTGAGTGAGGGGGGATGTTGCTTACCTGAGATATGAGTGGTCAAATTAAATATGAGGCACGCCGCCTGTATCGAATTATCACGGTGTAGCTTGGCTGCACAATGATTGACAAAGGATGAGAGGCCTACTGTGAGGCCGGGCTGAGGTTGCCCGACGGCCAGTTGGGCACGTTCCAGGTTAGCCAAGATTGCCAACAGCTCGCGCCAGCACTCCAGTTTTAGCGCTATCTCAGCCCAGCGCGTTCTTGCCTTGTCGCCTGTGCTTGCTAGTCAGAGCGCCTATTGGTCCCACTGTTCATTTCAACCGACAGCTGCGTTGTCGCTTGCACGTTTCATTGCGACTTGCTGCTTCTCCTCCACTCCCCACCCGAATGAAGATTTCTGGAGTTGCTTTGACCTTGCGCATCCCCCATTTTGCCATTTTGGTTTGGTCTTTTTGCTTTTCTATTTCTTCCTTCGTCAGGGCGGAACAAAAATCTAGCACTTTGTTTATTTGCTGAGAAGCGGGTTTGCCAAGGCCAGTTCAAACACAGCACCACCGATCGCACGCAGACTCGACGAGGAGCGCAGCAGCACGCGAGCCAGGCGGAAACCGCTGACATCATGGCCGACGACCCGCACATTACGAGCGACGTGTCAGACCCCGTCAAAAGCACCGCAAAGGAAGACGCCGAGACCACTGCCGCAAGACGGGAGCTTAAGCAGACTTCCATCTCTGAAAAGGCGGGGCCGAGCCAACACCGCGCCCCTTCCGACGATGATGAGGACGACGCCAGCGACTCGGCGCCCCAAGATAAGGACAAGGACTCGAGCACCGCACGGCAGGCGACGCCCGACACGGACCCGGGCGACCTAAAGGACGACATCTTGCTTAGGGAGCAGGTGTCGTCGCCCAAGAAGAAGCGGGCGCACGACGAACTCGTCGCCGACGGCTCCTCGACCGCAGGTGAGGGTTCCAGCAAGCCCGAAAATGCTCCTGTCGCTCAGAGCAGAACCGAAGAATCTGAGCCCGAGAAGAAGCGGCCCCGTGACCGCGAGTCGGCAACACGGCGACGTTCACAGGATGGAGCGGTGAGATGCGCCCTCCCGGCCGTGGGTCCATTTGTTTACCTTGAGGGTTTGTCCTAACAATGCTCTATGCAGGAGTCCAGCAGTTCTTCGAGGTCAAGTTTGGACAAATCACCGGAGGTCAAGGATACGAAGAGTTCTGTCAAAGGAGCTAACGGAGACAAGCCGCAAACAACAACATCATCCGCTTTTGCTAGCTCAGGGTTCGCTAAGCTCGCCGCATCATCAACGTCTCCTTTTGGCGCCCTAGGGTCAGGAAAACCCTCTCTATTTGGCTCGTCTTCAGGATCATCTGGATCGTTCAGCGTTTTGGGTGGACCGAAGCCAACAGCGCCCTCTGCGCCCAAGCTCACCTTTGGCGGCAGTTCTTCATCGTCTGCTTCGCCATTTGCACTTAATGGTGCTAAGCCTTCAGTGTTCGGCGGCAGCGCATTTGGTGGCAGCTTTGGTGGCAGCGCGCTCGCCGGCACGCGCCTCTCAACCTTTGGAAAACCTGGTGAGCCTCTTAAGAGCGACAAACCAGCCAGGGCGTTCGGTGCCCCCGAGAGTGACGGTGAAGATGATTCGGACAAGGGCGACGATGACGACGAATCTAAAGGGGGGGAGGCTGGATCCGACAAGGACGAGGGCAAGAAGACCGATAAGGACGAGTCTAAGGCGCTCACCGAGGAAAAGAAGAGGATCCGATTACAAAAAAGTAAGTTCTTGCTGTGGAATACCCCTCTGCAGGCTATGATCAACTGACCCTTGGTTCACTACAGTCAAAGTTGACGACGGTGAAAGTGGCGAGGTGACTCTCCTTGCTGTTCGCGCCAAGATGTACCACATGGAGAAGGGCGTGGGCTGGAAAGAAAGGGGCGCTGGAATGCTCAAGGTAAACGTGCCGAAATCAACCATAGAGTTCGACGACTACGGGAACCCCGACCCGACTTCCTTCGACGCCTCGGTTCTCGAAGACGAGGAGGAGACTGACGCCCCAAAAGCCGTGCGGCTTATCTTGCGGCAGGATCACACTCTGCGGGTCATTCTCAACACTGTCGTCGTACCTGCGATGACCTTTCAGCTCACGCAGAAGTTGAAGGCGGCGTTTGTGCTGTTTACCGCATTTGAGGACGGCGAGGCTAAGCAGGTGCAGATGAAGGTAGGTCTTTGCACCTTGTCTGCTCCCAGATGATTTGTTCGTAAGCTAACGGTGATGATAGCTCAGCGAGGCAAACGCTACGCTGTTCACACAGCTTATGGACATGATCCAGAAGCAACTATCGGATGTTTAAACAATGCTGCGATAAAACATGCGAGCATATTGAGCCAAGGGCTCAAGGATAATACGACCACGACAACGACACAACTTTATTCCCTTTGTGCCACCCATTCTCTTTTCTTTTTAGCCGATCATACCATCTTCCTTCCCCGGCGACTGGACACCTGATCCCTTTCGAATCGATTCACTAGTACCGTGGTGCCAAAAGGGAGGGAAGGAGTCAGGTTATAGTGCGGAGCATTTTAGGCGACGGGTACGGATGGCTTTTTCTCATTTCTCCCTTGCGAGACATTCCTGGATTGGGAGACTGGAGGGCCACGGAGCGGTAGACTGGGGGTGATGAAAGAGTGGACGAAAGGACGAAACACACCGGCCGGTGGGGACAGGGATATGCTCAGAAGGGGTGCATGTTTGTTGTATATAACATCATGGTGCGGACTTGACTCAGGTGGAAAGGCTCTGATTTTTCGGACGTTACTCGGCTAGTGCCTCTTATCTCTTATGACGGCATGAAGCAGACTGGTAGACTGGGCAAGCCAGTTCGAGTGTGAGGAGAATTACTGGCCAGAAGTGGCAATAGAACAAATGAAAGGCATTATCAAAGATGCACTCTTCTTTAAGCGAGAGGCCCCAAACACTCCAGGAAATCAATCCCTATCTTGGGAGGGGGGCAAGCGGTTGCAAAAAAAAACGACACTCAGTACCCTGCAGTACTTTGTACTGTCACCATTTACAGATCTCCTGATGATATCAGACTAACAGCCTCTGGGGCGACACCTGATAATTCCTGTTAGATCTTCATCGTCCGCATAGGCCCTAATCTTATGCAGTGACGATTATTTTTGCAACCGCTTGGGGGGTTATGAGAACGGCCTTAAGAATACAGGGATACATGGAAGATGCAACGAGAAGGGCAAGATTGTATCGAACGCTGCCGTAGTTGTCGAGTCAATAAATCCTTCAGTAATTTCCTACGCAAGGTCGTCAGGGACTAGTAGAAACCTTTATGATTCAATCCAGAAATCTCGGTAGGTATCGAACACTTAGGCTAGGATACATCCCTTAAACCGGGCCGATATTCTTGCGGTAACCCTGAGATCTGAGAGTATTCTTCCCAATTAGGGGGACTCTAGCGACCTGACCATAAGAATATTGGTGGTGACTAAGCAGAAATACTAAGAATAATTCGAAATAAGAGGTTATTCTTATTTGCTATACACATTCTTACGGGACCAGGAATCCTATTCTTATAGAGCGGTTATTCTTATGGTGCCTCATTCTTATAAACAGATCAGACTGTATGGGGGCGGGGGTGGTATGGGTCCGTGCGCCTACCCTGGTGGTAGGAATAACCGCTCCATAAGAATAAAATTCCTACCACGAACATGATTCTTATGGAGAGGTCAGACTGTAATAAGTCGAATGCAGGAGAAAGAGTTCGCCGAACTAGGGCACGTGCTGTCCCGCCAATTTCGCGCCTCTTTCACAGCTATCCCCTCGCCACCTTGACGCGGTTCACTTTCCACCAACAACGCAACAATCTCGCTTCTTGGCCGAGACAGCTCACAAATGTGCTTCTCTGCTACTTCCTCGAGCCGCGCTGGTCGTAATACGATGCGATCCCGACATCATGCCTCCTTTCAAACGCGGTGAGGCCAATTCAGAGCCTGGCGCAACAACTGCAGATGGACCTGCACCGGTAAAGGCCAAGGGAAAACGCAGACATGTCGCTTCTGAAACTGAGATTGACTCGGTGTCTACCGATGGTGACACTCCCTCCTGCGATGATTCCGCATCCGCGTCCAGGCCGAAGAAAAGAGGCCGCAAGACCCAAGCGCCCAAGAAGGAGCCCGAGGTCGAGTGTCTTGTTGAACAACCCCAGTGGTTCAAGTCGCTTGAGACGACACATCGCGCTTTGAACCTCGTCTGGACGTTCTGCTCGACCCGCAAGCATGTCATCACCACGCTGGAGACGATGCGGTCTGCGGTTGAGTCTAGCACTAAGCGGCCCCTGTTGGCGGAAGATGTGGCTGCTGTGGTGACGCTACGTCCGGAGGGGATTCGGTTTGCGTATGTCGATGAGACCATGCTGCAGCTTGATGCTAAGGGGGCAGAGAGGGACGATACCTTTCAGACGAGGGCGTTCCGCGGGCAGAGCTTCGCGCCTGATGCTTCTGTTGGCGGGGTGACGGGGTTGGAGGAGCTGGGGGGAGGGGAGGAAGGGGGTAAGGAGGTGCTGTACTTTGAGTTTGTGGACGAGGATCTCAAGCGCCAGGTGCAGGATAAGAAAACGGGCGAGCCGACGACGCCTTCGAGGAGGTTGAGAGATGAGCCGTTGAAGATGCCGGTGTTCAGCCAGAAGCAGATGATGAACCTCATTGAGAAGAGGAATGGCAAGTTCAGCACGGCTATGAGTCGGTTTTTGAACCGGTGCGTGTCCGAGAAGATAGATCCCGAGATGACTCTGAGGAGTGAGGCCGAGGCATTCATACCGAAACCCTCAGCGCCGATCGCAGCCTGTCCGGTAGTTGGGAGTAGCCTGCCAGAGGCGATACCGAAGGAGAGGAAGAGCATCCCTGAAGTTGTCCAAGAACTAAAGGACAGCTCGTGGTACACGGGGCAGATTGTCCCTGATGGACACAGGGTATTTGAGCCGCAGGAGGCTGTCTATGGCGACCTGGACTTTCTTCTGAGCCAGGACTTAGTCAACGCGCTTTACAACGCCAAAGGGATCACACAGTTTTATGCGCATCAGGCTGAGGCCATCAACGGGCTACACGCGGGCCACAATGTAGTCGTGGCGACTTCGACTAGCTCAGGCAAGTCGCTCATCTACCAGCTGCCGGTACTTTACGCCCTCGAGCGTGACCACAACACCCGTGCCATGTACATCTTCCCAACGAAGGCTCTAGCACAGGACCAGAAGCGCAGCCTTAGGGAGATGATCAGCTTCATGCCGGACATGAACGATGTGCTGATCGAAACATTCGATGGCGACACGCCCATGAGCGAACGGAACTTGATCAGGGACGAGGCGCGCATTATCTTCACCAACCCTGACATGCTACACATCACGATCCTTCCCCAGGAGGAGCGATGGCGCTCATTCCTACAAAATCTAAAGTATGTCGTGGTTGACGAACTTCACTACTACAACGGTCTGATGGGCTCCCACGTCGCCTTCATCATGAGACGGCTGCGTCGGACTTGTGCGGCAGTAGGGAACAACCACGTCAAGTTCATATCCTGCTCCGCGACTGTTGCGAATCCGGAAGGGCATTTCAAGACTATATTTGGCATTGACGATGTCACCTTGGTTGATTTTGACGGGTCGCCATCAGGGCGCAAGGAATTCCTCTGCTGGAATACCCCCTATCGAGACCCCGGTGATCCGTCCAGTGGGCGTGGAAATGCAAAGTTCGAGTGTGCTCGCCTATTTTGCCAGCTCATCCTGCGCGGCGTCCGTGTCATTGCCTTTTGCAGGGTACGCGAGCAATGCGAGAAGTTAGTTGGGGCAGTTCGGCAGGAACTAGAGCGTCTCGGACGAGGAGAGTGTGTGAGTCGAGTGATGGGATATCGGGGCGGCTACACAGCACATGACCGCCGGAGGATCGAGACCGAGATGTTCGAGGGCAAGCTCATTGGGATTATTGCCACCAGCGCGCTCGAGCTTGGTGTTGATATTGGCAGCTTGGACTGCGTCTTGACATGGGGATTCCCATACACAATTGCAAATCTGAGGCAGCAAAGCGGGAGAGCCGGCCGGAGGAACAAGGACTCCTTATCCATCTTGGTCGGCGACTGTTTCGCCACCGATCAACACTACATGCAGAATCCGGATGAGCTGTTCACCAAGCCCAACTGCGAGCTGCAAGTCGACCTAGAGAACATGCTCGTCCGGGAGGGACACATCCAGTGCGCGGCATACGAGATGCCCATCAGGCCAGCCGAGGACGCACAGTATTTCGGTGAGGACCTCGCCAAAGTTTGCGAAGAGCGCCTGTTAAAGGGTGACATGGGTTTCTACCACTGCCACGACAGATTCCGACCCCTCCCTTCAAAGTTCGTCTCCATCCGGGACACCGAGGACGAACATTTTGCCATAGTCGATATCACCAACGGGAGAAACATCGTCCTCGAGGAACTAGAAGCCTCCCGAGCAACCTTCACCATCTACGACGGCGCTATTTTCCTTCACCAAGGCGAGACCTACCTAGTCCGAGACTTCAACCCCGACAAACGAATGGCCCGCGTCGAGAAAGTCAAAGTCGACTGGACCACCAAACAGCGTGACTTCACCGACGTCGACCCCGTCGAAACAGAAGCCATCAAGCGCATCACCGGCTCCAAGTCACAAGCATACCACGGCGCAATCCGCATTACGCAGGTCGTCTTCGGCTACTTCAAAGTCGATAAACAGAACCGCGTCCTTGATGCAGTCCAGGTCGACAACCCCCCCGTGATCCGCTACAGCAAGGGAATGTGGCTCGACGTCCCCAAACAGGCGCTCGACATCCTTGTCGACAGAAAACTTCACGTCGCGGGCGCAATCCACGCAGCGCAACACATAGTCATGAGCCTGATACCCAACTTCGTCATCAGTATGCCGGACGACGTCCGCACCGAGTGCAAGAACGCCATAAAGGAGTTCGCGAAGCAGGAAACGCAACGGAAACGCCCGGCGAGATTAACCTTCTACGACGCCAAGGGCGGCGCGGGGGGGTCGGGAATCAATACCAAGGCCTTTGAGTTTGTGGATCTGTTACTGCGCCAGGCGGTCGAGCGCGTTACGGCGTGCCGGTGTCGGTGGGGTTGTGTGGAGTGTGTGGCCTCGGAGCTGTGTCATAAATCGAGTGAGGTCATGAGCAAGGCGGGGAGTGAGGTTGTTTTGAAGAGTCTGTTGGGGATGGAGATTGATGTGGACAGTTTGCCGATGGGGCCGGAAGAGTTTTGTCCGGCGGGGATTGAGACCGTGGTGTTGGCGAGGCCGGTGCCCCCGAGGAATAGGAAGGAGGTGAGGATTCTGGAGGAGGATGGCCAGAATGAAGAGGGTGACGATGGGGTAGGAGAGGGCGGTAGGGGGGATGATGATGTGGGGAGGGAGGAGGATGTGGATGTAAATATGGGTGGTGGTGAGTGAGGTCTACGAACGATGGCTTGTTTGAATGGGGGTTCGTGAAGGGGAGTAAATGATGCTTCAGGTTGTGTAGGCATCACCGCATCGGCGGGAGAGCTGGATGTCAGGGGAATGGGAGGCAGCCAAACGGGGCGGACATGATATCTCCATGATTTGGTTCCTCTATCAACCCTGATATATACGCAACCGAGACAAGCCTAGCTTCGTATTCTGGAGCCTATCTATGTGTCTATGCAATACATTCTACCCTTGGATGGCAAAATTAGCTCGTTCTCGGGGTAAATAAGACGGAATAGTGTGTCTATGTAGTTGCCGGTAGGTATCCCGTCCGCCCACAATGTGCGATGGGTAAACGTGATACAGTTTTGGAGTGCTCTTCTTCGTGCGGTGCGATGACGTGTACTTGTAGGGTTTGGGTTAAGCTTTCTCGCCCAGCAGGGGAACTCCATTATGATTTGCGCTGCATCGACCCCTGTAGCTTACTCGAGTAGCTCGAGCTGAGCAAACAGTGGGGCGCGCTGCATGTCGTACCGTCCCCTACCGTTGCTTGTCAAAAAGCTGCAGGTTCGAGTCTTCTACTGAGTATTGCCTCGTGCAACTTGCAAGAAAAAGTGCAGGTGATTCACGCCAAAAGACTGGCATGAAGCACGGTGCGGTACGAGAGTCCCCTCTCCTTCCCTCTCCTCCCTGTCGCGCTGAGTCTTTGAGACATGGAACCTGAACGGTTGCTTGTGGACCTCGTCGATCTGCCGCCCGCCATTGAGAGCTTGATTTTCCCACTGTTCGCGTGGTTGGTGCCAACGAAACTTGGCAACAACAGTGCTTGGCATGGAATGACCCCCCTGCTCCCCGCTCCCCTCACTCGCTTGAAGTGAAACAGGCAGAGCCAAGACCAACCTCCCACGCTTCCCACTGGGTGCCAGGGCCAGGGCCAGCTGGCATTGCATTGTTGGCCGGGTCCAGGCCCTCTCCGGCCCAGGGCAGCTGACCGGGGGTAAGGAGAGTAGGGAGCGAGTGAGGCGGCTCCTAGCCCGCACGCTGCCTGCCCGCGATGATGTTGGGCTTGGCGTAAGAGACACTGACTGAAATATGGCTGGGCGCCTTCTCTCTGGCAAGGCTGCGTAGGATTCTTTGTTGCCGGGGATGACATCCATCTTATCTCACTCTAGCAATCGAAGTCCTGGTGCCTCCGCCTCGAAATTGCCCCTCATTCAGGTTACGATCGTTTGACTCGGTATAACCGACAGGACAGGCAAGGGTATCGGGAAAGCCCGACTGTGCGAGCTGAGTTTCATCTTGAAAAGGGCTCACCCACTGAAGAAGCAGCGGTGGAGCGATACAGACAGACCTATCCAGTTTTCAACAACAACATCTTACCTCACGATCGAGGGTCAATGCAGTAGACGTTGACATCTGCCCGTCATGTCGGCACCAACGCCGATTGTCAAAGAGCCGTCCGCGCCCAGTCCAACATCCCCCAGCGGCAATGGCGAGAAGCCAGTACCCGGGACTTCGCCCTCCAACACCAGTCTCCAGCTCCCCATTCACCATGGCCATACGAGTGTCGGCAGCCGCACCTTTAGCGTCTGGGTGAGGGATATTGTTCAGGTGCGGCCGACAGGAGAGAGCGACCGCAGGGGGTTCAATCCGATAAAGTCTGCCAAAATCATCCTCAAGTCGTCGAACTGGGCCTCGCGCCTCGTCAATGTGCTGTGGCCTGTGGTGCCTGTCGCTATTGCGATTCGCTACGCGCTGCCGGAACAGGAGCTGGCCATCTTCATCTTGTCGTACTTGGCTATGATCCCTTGTGCGAACTTGTTGGGATTTGCTGGCCAGGAGCTGGCAAGGAAAGTACCCCATGTGATGGGGGTTTTGACGGAGACGACACTCGGGTCATTGGTTGAGATTATTATGTTCATGGTCCTCCTTAACCGGGAGGACGATGGAGTGGACTACATCCAGGTCATCAAGGCTGCGATCCTCGGCTCGATACTCGCCACCATGCTGTTGTGTCTGGGGCTCTGCTTCCTAGTGGGCGGCCTGAGACGTCAAGAGTCAACGTTTAGTGAGGCCGTGAGCGAGGCGGGAAGCGGTTTGCTATTGACAGCGTAAGTGGCACATCCTGCGTGTTCCGTTGGAATGGATAGGGGCATCTGACCATTCGTACAGCGGTTTTGGCCTTGCTATTCCCACGGTCTTTGCCCATTCACTCGTCAACCGCCCCGGGCTCTCAGAGGAGAGTCTCGCGCACAAAGCGCTCGAAATCTCACGAAGTACGGCTGTCCTCCTCCTGGTCTCCTACCTGGTTTTTGTCTTCTTCCAATCGCAGACACACCACGGCATCTATGACGCAATATTCGTTGAGGAAGAGCTGCGCGATGACGACCGCCACAAGGAGCTCCGGATGCATCGCCTGACCTTCACCGAAGTCTGCATTGCTCTCGTGATCTCTATCGGCCTCGTTACCCTCATCGCAGTTACCTTGGTTGAGAAGATCCACTTCCTCGTGGAAAAACGTCACGTCTCGGATGCGTTCGTGGGTCTGATCATGCTCCCCCTCGTCGAAAAGGCGGCAGAACACTTGACGGCTATCGACGAAGCCTACGATAACCAAATGAACTTCGCTCTGTCCCACGTCCTTGGCGCCACCCTCCAGACGGCACTCTTCAATGGGCCTCTTGTGGTCATCGTCGGTTGGGGTCTCGGCAAACCCATGGGACTGGACTTTGAGGTATTCGATCTGGCGGTGCTACTGCTGGCCATCCTGACCGTGGGAAATTTCCTTCGCGACCAGAAATCAAACTACCTCGAGGGATTTCTATGTGTAGTCGTATATATCGCCATTGCGGTGGCGGCATTGTATTATCCGAACCCAGGACATGGGCCGGCAGCTGCGGTGGGCGGTGAGGTATCGGGCGGCGAGACGGCGGGAGGGGGGCATCGTTAACAAAAATGCAAGTGGGCCACAAGTGGTGTGGCTAAGATGGTAAATTATTCTACTTCAGCCCGGCAATTGTTGGTGGTGGTGGTGTCACTGCATATTTTCAGCGTTAAAGGAGAACAGGGACATGCCAAAAGAGAGACATTTTGGGAGGGTCTCGCAAATCGCGGCGTATGTGACAGTAGGATTCAAAAGGGATTGCAACGGCGGGCGGTTTTTTTATCGGGTAATGATGATTTGGACATAGCTAGTATTCCAGGTACGAATTCATGATGGTCGAGGAAGCATATTCTTTCATTAGTACTCCCAGAACGGTTCAAGAAATCATCTTGTGCAGCTTGTACACTGGATCTCGGACATAAACAGCTAACATAGCTCAACTTCTAATATAAGCGTCTGGTAAACACTTTGAAAATGCCTGGATATTCTAGAAATACAACAATGGTTCATCACTGAACGATGGCTAAAAGTCTTCTTTGCCGTGAAACCCCATCCGTCGTCTTCTGTTTACTCAACCACAACCCACCCACAAAATCACGAAACATCCCACCGAACTCTGCCCGCCTCCGAGACTAGCTGATAAAACACAGGCAGCCGAGGCCAATGTAAAAGACAAATAAGGGGTAGACAGCCAACCCAACGCGATTCTTGACCACGCCGCTCCCGCCCAGGATGCTCACGCCGGCAGCCATTGACCACCCTACCAGCAATAGGTAGATAGGAATCCGAGCGACCCAGTACAGCGACAGAGCCGAAAGCAGCGCAGCCAAGACGAGTGGGAAGAGCGTATACCCAATGATGCAAACACTCTGCGCGAACGAGCTATTCCAAAAAAGTCAGCAATCAAGTCTCCCCGAAATCAACCACCAACATCAAAGGCTCAGAACTCACATATTCCCCCCGAGCAACTTGATCTGCATCGTCACCACCGCCTCACCAACCCACACCATCGCGAAAACTCCACTGAACACACCCCCCCTCTGCTCCTCCCGCGACTTGAAGCTCAGCAGTGCACTCAGGGCCAGACAGAAAATCAACGGGCCCCATAAATCCCAATCCCTCAATCCAGGCGTCATATAGTTCTGCCCCAGCAGCGCCTCCGAATCCATCACCCGTCCCGCCAGCCCAGCGAGCTCCTCGCGCGCGCCCGACAACCCAGCACCGCGCAAATTCGCGTACGCACCGCGCAGGCCATCCTCGCTTTCAAACATCGTTCCGCCCAGGAGGTACTTCGGGTAGAGGACCTCGCGCATCTTGGACCACACAGCCAGCAAGTCGCGACGGAGGGTGTCCCAGACCGATTCGTCAATGGTATTTGTCGGGGCGCGACGGTCCTCGCCTCCGATGCGAGATGTCCATGCAGATTGGCCTGAGCCCGAACCCGAGCCAGAGGAGCCGCCGATTTGACCTGTCAGAGGCGCGCGCGACGAGGATGAGTGATGCGCAAGGGGGTCGTCGAAGTCGTTGAGGTCGGCTGGGGGGAGCGAGGGGGTTAGTGTAAAGTGCATAATGGAGAGGGAGGGCTTGGGGGAAGATGAGAATACACACCATCATCTGGATCTATCAGCTCGTCGTCTTCGAGCGAAGGGTTGTGGTAGTCTCTCCCGCCCATCGTGGCCATCGTCGCCTTTGATGATGGATCGCCGGGGTGCGATCCGCTAAGGTCTGTGGTATGTTCGCTGGCCCTCTGATTAAGCAAAATAGCGATTAGACCGTGAGATCAACGCTGTTCTTTTGCAGTACGCGAGGCGATCAAGGTCAGTAATGTTTCGCCGTTATGATGGAATTCGTGTTCGTTTGTTAAAGTTCCACGGTTTCCTCAAGAGAACCAACCCCTGCCGCTGGCACTTGACGTCGCCCGCCGCGCAAACATTGTGGTCCAAGCTTCTTACCCGGGATCGGTCAACGGGACCGGTGGGCCAATCAAACGTCACCCATGTTTTGTGGTGTATGAGGCGGGATTACAGAAGTCGGAATACGGACTATCGTCATCTGTTTCCATTCATATCACTTTGTATGCGGCCATTTGGGTAGCTCCTAAGTAGGTATTGGATGCTAGGTATATATCATAAAAGTGTCCATCAGGGCTCCCTCCCTCCCGTTAATGAGAGGCTGCCCGAAAAAAACAAAACATTGGGTATCTTTGCACCGGTTTATGCCTCTCCTGTCATTTCTAGTAAAATGATGAATACCCAAATCTCATCTCTGAATTAGTCCACACGCCATCTCCATGGATGAGTGCTCTGAATCGCCACCCAGGCGCATCTGTTCCATGTGCTGGAGTTCATGAGAGCTGTCCATCACTTCGCTCCACATCGCTATTATATAGTCCGAAGTAAAAACCTGGTAAATTGGGTGGTTCTTAAACGCCGCCTTTGAACCTTTGGAGTCCATGCGATTTCCCTGCGTTTTTTGCAACCTGCTGAGGGGTCCATATGCAATCAAATAGAATTCAGTGCCGCCGCCGCCGTATATCTCGGGAGCTATAATACTTCTCCTGGGGTGCTGGTAGCGGTAGGGAGTGGGTACTGGCGCAATCGTGGTTATGCACTCGAGGTACCGTCGGCTCGATACATTGTTGCCGCGCCGAGCAATCGCAGTCGGCACCAAGGGGCGGAATATTGTGGCGCAAGTGTTGTTCCACATCACCACGCCCTAAGTCTAGTCGACGAGGCTCTGGGATATGTCTTTCCGGTTGCCTCAAACCGGAAGATTGCGAGATATGCGTGTGTCCTTCGTGTCGGAAGCTGCCAAGGGCAGGTGCAGAATTGTATCTCTGGACCGACGGCCGTTGGGCAACACAAGAGGCATCGTAGCCAAAAGAAGGCCCTAGAAGTGCTAGATTCCCATCTGTTCCCTGGGAGCCTCGTCTTATCGCTGGGTTCTCGGTGTCCTGATATGGTGTTGTACTAGCGACTGGGTCCCAGATAGGGCCTCCCTGAAACGGCTGAGCGCCTGTTCCAGGGAGACCATGGCCGTAATTCGCAAGATTTCCGTTGATACCAACAACCGCCCATGCGAAAACAGCAACATCTCGGATTGATCTCATCAGTTCTGCATCGGATTGTAAGTTAGCTTAGCTTCTTGACATACTGTGATATCCACGAAGTCGTTCATATATAAAATGGCAAGTCTTTGCTGATTTCCAAACTTCCAAAAAAAACAAGAGAACCGGGATTCACTATACATACGGTCTTGTGGAGGGCCTCCAGCTGCCTTAACATGCTCTTGAAGGGGCATGTACTGAGGGAGGAACGGGGCGCGAAAAGTATAAAGAAGTTCAGGGGGGTAGTAAGGCTCGATTGGCTGTTGGCTCCACGGAGCTGCGAAGAGGCCCTTCTCGTAGTTGAAGGCAGGTACCAGTGGGAGTTGAGGATCCGGAATTGGGGGTCGTGCTCGGCGGAGCACAACGACCAGTCCATCTGAAGTGCACGACACTACAGCCTCGAGCTCAAAGGCGTTGGATCGATCGGCATTCTGGGGTGTCGCCGGACCATCCGATGGGGGCGGAGTTAGCGGCATCCGATGTGTTCTGTTGGGTCGGTGTCTTGGGATTGAGCTACCACGGTCTTCGATTCCATTGGGAATTTCGTCGTCGTCGAGATCCATATTGCCATCCGTCAACAGTTCTTTCTCGTCCCCTTCGTCCTCACTGTCGTTGTCACTGCTGTCATCGTCCCCTTCGTCCTCCGCCACGGGGTCTCTATAGTCATCTTGCCGTGGATCCCGGTACCAAAAGCGTAAGTATGCGATTGACTCGTTCTTTTTAGCGCTTTCCAAGCATGCAATGGCGTCGGCTAAGCAGTTTTGTTGGATGCAATGGTAAAATGGCCTATGCAGTAACTCATCCGGCCTGAGACCTAGTATGGATGTGACGGCATTCGTTGCGAACATTATGGAGAGATTCCGGGTAAATCGGTTCAGTACAAGTGCAGCACGTGGTTCGCGCTCTGTTGGAGGCATCTTGAACTTTGGCGACAAGTGTTCCAGCATGTGGTATCGAGGGTCCCTTGGTGAGCTGGAGAACAGCCTCCTCACTCGAGGCGCTGTTATTGCCCTCCCTGTATTTTCCGTTAGCTTCGAGCTGTATGCGACGACGGATCTTTAGTGCTTACCTTCACTCTTAGCACCGCCATTGTAAATACTTGTGCTTGCAACCAGCACATCGTGGACGATTGTAAAGCAGCATTCGCAGCTCACCCAGCGACCATCCCTCGCTCGAATACGTGCATAATGAAGAACGGCCGCCTTGTCCAGGCGGACGCCCCTGCTATGAACGGAGCGAGCTAGCGGCACCTCATCGGGATGAAAGTAGTCAAAGCACGACTTGTTGAGGACCTCATCGGGGTGGTAACCGAGGATATCAAGGATCGACTCAGACGCAAAGAGAATGTTGGCGTCGGGAGTGAGGTCTAGCGATAGGACCAGGTCAGCTTCAGCAATCCTCAGATTCTACATCGAACCGAAAGCGAGAAATCAGGGCGTACTGTGAATAGTCATAAAGGTCTGATCCTGTGGGTCCATGGTCCGGGAGGGGTCCGCCAGCCGCTCACACGACCTGGCTTAAAGTGCGTTCCGATAACGACAATCTCGCTCCATGCGGCAACAGGGTGGAAAATAAACAATCCGGGGAGTTGTCCTTGGGAGGCTCGTCCTAGCAACACGACTTGACAAAAAGACGAGTTAGAAGCGATGCCCACAAGAACTGCTTGCACTGTGCAAACATTCAACGGCTGATTGAAGCGAGTGAAGTGGGTTTTCGGGCGCAAGATGCCGCTCCAGACCGAGGGGTGACCAGGAATTGGCGGGAAATGCTAGTTTCGGGCAATCGGCCGTCTTGCGGTAGTCCACAGGTGCGTCCTGGCTGTCAACTAGGCGGCGTAAGACACAGATTCCACAGTGACAGACAACCGCCGAGTTGGGACCGCAAGCCTTGCCCGCTTCCCTCGGTGGCTGTCCAACAGAGGGGAGCACAAGGTGGCCAAGTAGACGGCAGGATGCAGTTTGGCGGGGGTCAGTTGAACTTTTGCCCCGGCTTCATCGACAAGAATCCAGCAGAAAACGCCTGCGCCTGTTCCACGGCCGGCAAGGCGCTCGGTTTAGTGCAGGGCGAGAAACCGAGAGGGCGGGTGACGGTGCCGCGAGACTGGGCGAGAGGCAGGAGAGGTGTATGCCCTTCGTTTCGGGTTCAACGCCGCGACCGTGGCCGTGACCGCAGGGGCAACTGTGACTGCGACCGCGGGATGGGGACGAGAACTTGCAGATTTGCTGCTCGTCTCTGTAAGTGGAATCTTGGTGGGTGCCTTTGGAGAGACCGTCTGGCCGAAGAGGTTGCGAGTTCGAGGTTGAGCGAGTGACGACGGAGAGTCCCGTGCGTGTCTTCCCCACGAAGAAAGCGGGACAGAAATGGGTTGAGTTAGGAGGAGTTCGGGACGTAGTAGCGCGCTTCTACCCCCCTACCCCCCCAAAAACCCTAATGGCAATATGGAGGTGGGAGCTGGAGCGGGAGCGCGGCTATGAATCAGGGGAGATGCCTGACAGCTGCTGCAACTGCCCACGTCCTTGGTCAAGGATTGGAGGAGTTTCGCGTGTGGTTGCGAGCTTGAGGCACGAGCTCCCATCCCCTCCAAGCCGGGGAAATTCAGCCTCTGGGCCGGGTGCATCCGTCGTAATCTCCAGTCGGATTGAAACCCCGGCAGAGGGCAGCGACCTGCCTTGTTTTGTCGATCACGTCGGTTTCTGTTTCTGGCCCGGCTGCGAGTCGACCTCGATGCGCATGTTCGACGCTCCGTTTTGTGTTAGAAAGAAAAAAAAAGAGACGACCGCAGTGTGCTAGTGAAGCAGCGAAGGACCTTCAAAAGCAATTCTGCCCAAACCACCTTGACCAATGGACGAAAGACCTGTCCAACGTTTTGGGCAGGCGGGCAATCCCTCGAGCAATAAAAAAGTGGAGAGAGAGCAGCGGGACTCCCCTTGCTCAGGCGCCGTTGTATGTAGAAGCGAGCAGCAGGGGATGAAAACGGAGCTTTGGGCCAGGTACCGTACCGCTATTCCGTCGAACCAGCGACTGGGAGGGAAGGTGACAGGATGCCACGATGCCACCGCTCGGTACGGATTACCACAGACTGCCCTCCTTTCCACATGCAGCTTGGCATCCGGACAAATTTTCATGACGAAGGTGTTGCTTGGACTTGTTCTCCTGCTTCATTTCAACCATTTGCTGAGGTACGGACTGAACGCCCTGCAGGCCGGACGGGTGGCGTGTTGAATTAATGACAGGGCGTCGTAGGCACTCACTTATTCCAGCAAAGCTTGCGAACTCCCGGGCACAGGCGGGGGATCGCCGCCAACAGCCCGGTTATTACAAGGGACCACTGCCAGTCGTAGGGCTGGAGTGAAGACATCGAACTCCACGATAATCGCAGAACTTGAGCACATGCGCCGTTACTAAGCACAAAACACTAGCAAGCAAGTAGGTTTTCTCGGGCAGGACAGAGTAGACGGACCCTAAATCATGGACAACAGATCGCTGCTGCCGTGTTTGACAAGAACCAGTCAAGGAAGAGGGTTAGGGTTGGGAGCTATAATCTTGTCAACAAGGGCTCCATGATTAGCCGGCCGGGCTCATGCGGTCCCTGCCGGTCCCGTTCTCGGGTCCCTGGCTGTCTGTCCGTTTTCTGGAGTCGCGGTCCGGCCAGCACGACGAACAGGCTTGTCAAGTGTCCATTTCCGTACCAAGAACCAAGAACAGCTTCAGCTGGTTTCAATGTCGCCCGAGTCAGCCCTTGGTGACTGACTTCGTCCAGAGAGGAAAGCACATCGCCTTCACACCACTTTTTAGATGCCGTTGAAATACGACGCAGCCTTCGTGCTGCTCGGTGCCTACTACCTAATAACTTGAATGACAGCTGTGGAGTAACTACGTGCGTACCTGAGCAGGCAACAAATGGCACAGAGAGCTTGTCGACGCGACCTGACCTCCAGATACCGTGGAACAAAAAGCTGACGACAAAACGGGAGGGTCCAAGCTCGCTTTCATGTTCTTTTTCTCCGGCACCTATTCAATTGGCTTCGTAGGGAGCAAAGCACCCAACTGCATACTGCCAGAGACGGAAAGGGCGAAGAGCAGCGCTCCGGCGCACGGGCTGGTTCTTTGTTCGTGGGGGGTGAGCCGCTGACAAGTTGGTGTTAACACCAACCAACCCACAACAGCGTCACTGTCGCTGTTGATTGTGACTGAGCATCAGGCTCGTTCGCCGTTGCAACCGCCAGCGAAGGAGCTACATTAACAACGAAATATTCGGTTTGATAATATGAATCGGGTCCCGCCAGCATCGAAGCTGTCGTAAGACGCAGGTTGCCAGGAAAGAGAACAAGAGCTCCCTTGCAGTCCAGCCAGCCAGAACGTGGGGTTGGAGCTGTTTTCCACGAGCCAACGGCCTCTCAGTCCGAAATCATTCGGGGGTGTCTACCACGGCATTCTCCGCTCGTCTCCCTGTGCTCCCACACCCTCCGGCAATGGCGCCCTCCTGACCCTCGTGAGCCGTCAGTTCCGTCTACCGTACCCCTAAAGCCCGGTACCGAGCGTCTCACAAAAAATGACAACCTTCCCCCCTTTCCTCTGGATATCCAGCTGGCGTTCTTCGCAGGGAAAATGGATAGGGAGAAACGCGGGTGCGAAGGCCCAGGCCAAAAGGGTCGCTTTCTGATTAGTGCGCAACAGTCCTTCCCACAGTCCCATCAAGGAGTCAACCGTGAACCGTCCAGGTAGACCCCAGGTTTTCCTTGTTGCTGCAGATCAAACAAAACACCTACTCAGTATGCCCACTTTCTACCTAGCTGTGTCGTTGAGATTGGATGCCATCACAGTATTGCCACATTCTTTATTCTCTGCATGGCTTGTTGCTCACTAGATTGTGTATACCGTCCAAACACATACGGATCAGAGTGACCAATTTTACCCCTCCTTCCAAACGCCAATGTGGGTGAAGCTGAATCGGTTCCTTCTATGTGCAACTATGTGCGCAGCCCCTACGAGGCGGGAATGTGCTTTTTTTCTTCAACTGCTAGCCGATATCTAACCCATCCTAGCTCATCCTGGAGTAAGTTGAAGATTATGCGAACGATGCACCAGGTGAGACAACATAATAAGTTCAAGAAACAAGCGTGGTTAGATTGTCGAGTTCTACTTCGTACAGAGTTTGTTCTGCCAGATGTAAAGCGGGGGTGGGGCCTGCAAGTCATTCCACTTACCAAAACCGCGTCGCGTCTGTCGCGTCGACGGGAGCTATGAACTTTCGCAGAAACTCCTAGTTTCACCAGCATCGACACATGCACCTGCAGAGCGATGTTGCTGCACATCCGTATTTTCCCCTCCTAGTTGCAGCCTATTTTGGGGGTGCAGAATACGAGAGAAGCCCTCAGACGTCTTCCGACCCAGTGAAGAAAAAGTCCACATCACGGCTTCCGAACTCCGCCTTCCGTTCCGGCGTCGGTATCGGTAGCTGCTAGCGGGTTAGCCATGCCCGAGCCAAGCGAGTGGGATCTCCCCAGGCTGCGTGCTTCTTTCTTGTTTCAAGAGGACCAGAAATACATCAGCTCTGAGGACCAACAGGCTGAGGAATTCTTCGACGTCAAGTTCTATCCGTACAACCCCGAGGGTGCCCCGCCCGTCTTCGCTGCGATAAGTCGGAAGCATGTCAGTCCAACCAGCTCCCCGGCATTATGTCATGCATCTCACTTACCTGACACTCTACAAACATAAAGGTTGTAATATGTCGGCTGTCTCAAACACACGACAAAGACACAAATCCCTGTGAGATCATCCAGGTCATCAGGGACGAGGATGAGTACAAGACCTCTGCTTCGAACTGCGCATGTTGCTGGTCGAAAGACCCCGAGACCGGACGGGCTTGGCTCTGTGTTTCGGGAAACGGCGCCAACATCAAGGTGTACGATGTGAAAAAAGGAAAGCTTGTCAAGGTGAGTGCCATGTGTTGAGCCTGTCCTTCCCTCTGAGCCCGTGGCTAACTTTTCCCCCAGACGCTGATTAGCCATGGCGGTGTGAGTTGGTTTGCGTGACGACGCCTAATATGATGCCAGCTAAACCATAGTAGGATGTCAACGATCTTGCCACCTCTCCGGGCGACCCTCTGATTATCGCTTCTGCTTCAGATGATACCACTGTCAGGATATGGAGTCTCGCCACAGTGCACGCTGAGCAGCCGTGCGTTTGTCTTCTGGGCGGCGAAGGCCACGCGTGGGATCTTCTTAGTGTGGTACGTTTTGAACCCGGCGGTGGTCATTCTACTGGACATAACTAACTGAATCTTCCAGGCATTCCATGACACCGGTCGATATGTGCTTTCCACGGGCCACGACCAGGTCATAAACATGGTAAGATATTCAACATCCCGGATTGATCGAGGTTTGCGGCTGACATCGCGCAGTGGGCAATCCCAGATCTCCCAAAGCAACATGTTATGGACCCGATCGTCATCCACTACCCCCATTTCTCTTCCTCTGAGATCCACAGTGGCCTTGTAGATTGGTAAGCCAGGTGTGATACACTCTTATAGTGTAGACTGGTGACTGATGGACATAATAGTGTCGCGTTTTACGGAGACCTCATACTCTCTCGAGCTTGCCACGAAGACTCGATTGTGCTGTGGCGCATCGAGGGGTTCTCCTCTGACGATCCAGTACCTTCCCCAGCGGATGCTCCGACAACATATGACCCTAGCAAGCAGACCCGTTCGTGTTGGACGCCAACTCTATCACCGGAGCGACCGGCGCACTTCACCCGCCTACTGCAATTCCATACTCCGGACTGCGGCGTGCAGTTCTTCATGCGGTTTCGCATGTTCCACGCACCGGGCAAACATCCCATCCTGGCGTTCGCCAACGCCAAGTCTCGCACCTTTTTCTGGGACATGACGCGTTTTCTCTCATACAGTCAGTACATGAATGACCTGAGGGAATCGCAGTCTAATCGGGCGTTCCCGCCCCCGCTGAAGCCATCCTGGCTTCTTGTCAAGAAGACCAAGAAGCCTGATGCAACCAACAACCTCCGTAATACGGGGGCGGACAAGGACTCCATGGTATCTGCGAGCCCCGATCCGGAGTCGGTGACAAGCCTGGGGCAGCACAACCAAAAGACACTAACCGAGTGGGCTGAGATGTACGATACCAGCAACTTGCACCATCAGATCAAGCCTCACAAGTCCGTAGCGGTGGATGGGGCATTCGTTGGGAGACAGGTGGGCTGGAGTCCAGGAGGAGAGTGGTGCGTGGTAGTCGGGAACAACAACAGGGCACTCATCTATCAACGATGGACAAAAGACAATAAGGTATCCACACCTGGGGCCTAAGAACGGTTGTCTGTCATAGCGATACAGTAATACTACAGTTCGGGGTCTAGCCGCACTTGATACAGGCAGATGTAGCCCTGGTTTTGGTTCTAATAGCAGCGTGCCGGTGCATGACCTATCGCATTGGTAGCGATGAATACATCGGCATGGACGAATACGTCGGTAGCCCAACTGATCCTTCTTCGTCGTCGTCGTCGTCCTCTTCATCTTCCTCCAACATTTCCAGTATCCACTGCTCCTCTACCTCGCCCCCTTTCTCTTTAAATGTGCGGAAGACTTTCTTAGCCTTGTTCCTCGCGGCTTCCCGTGCCCTGGCGCCCTCGATCTCCTCCGCATCAGAGCGTGTGTCCAGAGGCACACACAGGTCGGCAACATAAAGCGCCACCATCCCTCGCAGCCGCAGCAGTCCGGGGTGAGTAGAGAAAGGCGGTACCGCCATCGCATCGTCCATCTTCTTCTCCAGCTCCCGCATCCGCGCAAGCGCCGTCTGTCGGATCCTATCCTTTGCACGACGTAGCTTCCGCTCATACCGGGCGTCGCTCCTCTCCTGGTAATCCCCCTCCCCACCACTCCCACCCCCTCCGCCGTCCACATCCATCGCATCCTCATCCTCATCCTCATCCTCCTCATACCCTCCCTCCCCCCAGTCGAACCGCCCACTCTCCAAATCCTCCTCCGCCCTCTCCACCTCCTTTACCTGCGCAGCATGCACCCCCTCCATCTGCCACCCAAACAGCGCAGGGTAGAAATCCAACGCGCTCACGCTCGACAAATGCGTGCTCAGCCACGGATACTGCCTCACCAACCACTGATAAAACGTCGCGACCCTCTCCCGTCCCCCTTCCTCCCCATCCTCACCCCGGTAAGCAGCAACCTCCGCATCCGCCTCCCGCATGAGAATCTCTGCGCCATACTCCCATAGCCTCTCCCGCCGCAGGTCAACAGGCACTCCGTACACGCGCGCGCGCGCAACCAGGCCAAATGCCCTCGAGGCGGAGGGGATGTCTCCGTCAGAGAGGAAGTGCTGCACCGCGGCGGTCAGTGCGCCGAGGCGGGCGCGGTAGGCGGCGGTAAGACGGCTTGGGGTGCCGCTGCGGCGCTGGCTTCGGTTGCTGGCGTGGCTGTGGTCGGTGTCATCGCCGTCGTCGCCGTCGTCGGAGCTGTCATTTGTTGGGTTGGGTGGGGCGTCTGCCTCGGTGGCTTCGTCGTCGCCATCGGCGGCCGAGGCGGAGGAGGCGCGGCGGTTGCGGTTGCGGCTGCGCTGGGGGATTGGGCGGTGAGGGAAGGATGGATGGTCTTGGGAGGGAAGCGGGAGGTCGGAGGAGAGGCCGGCTGGTGGGAACTGCTTGAGGGTGTTGGGGGGGTGTGAGAGCGGGTTGATGACGTCTGAGGGGAGGACTGTTGATGAGGAGGGGCCGGAGGAAGGCGCGCGTTTGCGCTTGTGAGATGACATGTTTTTTTTTGGGTGGGTGTTGGATGGTATTTCGTTTGGTAATAAGACTGGCAGATTATTGAGTATATGTGGACATGCTGAATTGTGATTGTTTTGCTGAGATGCTCAGTTAGTTGTTGAAGTTGTTGTCGTGATGGTGGGGACAAAGTGTGAGAGGCTCACATAAAAGTTTCAATTGCAGCAACCCCACCACGCCGCAGAGCGGCTGAGACCTTGATCAGAGGCACAGCAATACTCGACATATACCAAAGGGGTAACAACTGGCAATTATGTTTGTAGGTCTTCTTATGAAAGACATTGAGATGTGTGCCAGCGATCATGTTACCTTTGGTAGGTCTCACATTAGCGCTCATGAGTGGGAATGTATAAATTTGTCTCTGGATTTTGGACTTCACTTGCCTGAACAAGATACGACATTTAAATGCGGGACATTATCTGGTAAGGTAACGTCCACACCAGCATACGCATCAGAGCAATTCGGTCACAGTGCGACACAATGCGACCAACACCATGACATACCACATCACCCTTGCAGGATGATATATTCACATCTGCCCACGTCTATTTATGTACAGCTCTGTGATGTTATTACACCCGCTGGAGCCCCTCTCAGCTTTTTCACTGTGTTCCTCTCATCTGCTTACGCGGAATTCCGCTCAAAGTAAACCCACTGCCCCTCTGCAGCCGGCTCCTCAAGGCTCTCCCATCTGTAGCAACTCGTCAGTAAATGTGATACACCAGTTTTCAGTATGGCCACTTACACCTTGGCCTGCACCATGGAATCCACGAGCAGCAGCTCTCCTTCAGCAACCTGCACCACCTCCTCAATCAAGCCGGCTCCAATCTTGGCCTCAATCTCCTCAATCCTGTCCTCGTATTAGCCACCGTTCCTCAACCGCCGGGTAACATCACACATACTGATCAGCTGTCAGTTGCGGCTCTGGCTCTAGGCGCGGCTGCACGGGCGGTTTCGTAGGGGTCTTCCCCTCAAGCTCGGCCCGCAGCGCAAGCTCCAGTTGTTCCCTAACGAGCTTGGTCTCTTTGAGAGTCTGGATGCCCTGGGACTCGGCGTCGTAGTAGCCATCCCACTCCTTTTCCCGCTGATCCTCCTCTCTGGGCAGGTGGCGGATGAAGAAAGCCTGACCTCCGCGCTCGACGCGGACAGCCGTGTCCTTACCGTGGCTGGCGCTCAAGATGATGTTGGAGTCGACCGGGGGTTGGGGGAGTTCAGCGAGCAGGCGGCGGATGGCATCAATGCGAAGAAGGCGCTCCTTGTCCGCAGAGTTGACACCGCTGGCCTCGGCGGCGGCCAGGTCCTCCTCGGCCTTCTTGAGCTCGGCGGCCAGGGTCTCGCGCGACTTGGAAGCCTCGAGCTCGTCAGCGAGCAGTTTGCGGGCCGTAACGGCCCACTCTTCGTATCCGGGCGGGACGGCGCTCTCGACAATAGCCATGCGGTGCTTGGTCAGAGACTCGACGGATTGACGGTAGACCGAGTGCTCAGGCACAGCCTTGAGCTTGTCGAGGGTGCTCGAGTAGAGGAAGAGGAGGGTCGACCGTGGCGACGGGTGCGAGTACACGCCTGCAAGACCCGTCGGCCGGCCCGTCTCCAGGTAGCGCGTCGGCTTGACGCTCGCGAGCAGGCGGAAGGTCCGACGCATCGTGGGCTGGTGTGCGTCAATTGACTGTTGAGGGGAGGTGTTGGGTGGGACTGCTGCGGCCAAATTCGATTGCCAGTTGCTTGAACGTCAGAGCTCCGAAGCGATCTCCAATTGGGTCACGTGTCACAGCATGTGCCTCATCCCTGCAAATCAACATCAAAACTCCACACAAGACTGACTTCGATGAACTTTCGTGACACATACGACCATACCCACTGGAGAATTCGGGATCCCGTCCGCTCTCCCATAGACAAGCCAGTGAGGGCCCAACTAGTAGTTGGGTCGCTGACGACCAGCGAATCCCTGGTGTTGTATGTATTTTTGCTTTTTCATCGAGCGATGAACACTTCATCCACACCGTCAGCTTTTTCAAGCGATCATCCTATACATCTATTCGACGGTGAGTTTCCACCGAGGCTGGCACTATCTTTTAATTTATTTATGTTCATTGCATGCGTGGCCGCCGTCTCTGTCAATTCAGCGTGGCAGGTTGTGCTCCTCACAAGATTCTTGTATCCAACTCTACACCTATCCCTAACCCCAATCAGTGAAATGGAGGAAGGCTCTCATTGTTCCTACCATCGCAACCTTTCCATCACACCATTGCATCCCACCTCTCAGAAGAAGAGCACATCTTCCTCCTTCCACCCCATCCCCTTAAAAATCCCACGCACCGCCCCCTCCAGAGCCTCCGGCCCACAAACAAGCACCATGACATCCCCTCCCTCCGGCGGCCCTCCAACCTCCCTTTCAAACAACCCTTTGTCCATCCTCCCCTTCAGCCCCTGCCACGACGCGAGCGGCCTGCTGAGCGTATACAGTACCGTACACCTCTCTGGGTTCCATTCAGCCATAGCATCAAGCTCCGCTTTACATAGAATGTCCTCCTCAACTCTATTCCCATCTAACACCAGACACGTCGTGGGGTCATCTTTGTCTTTCAAGACTGCTCGGAGAACTTGGAATACAGGTGTGATGCCAGACCCGGCACAGACCATGACGAACCGGCGGACTTGGCGTTCACGTCCGTTGACGGAGCATCGGCCACCGCCGAGGTACTCGAATTTCCCGACGGGGCCCTTGAAGTCTATGGTGTGTCCAAGGGGAAGTGCATCGAGCGCCTGAGTCATACGGCCGCCGCGGGTAGAGGCCGTGTCGTAGTAGATCTTAACGAGGACGCGAAGTTTTCCGGCATCGGTAGGCTCTGAGATGGGAGTGTACGCGCGGATGATGGCCTCGCCTGAGGCTTGTTCCCGGACGCGCATCATTAGGTGCTGGCCAATGGGGAGGCCGATGGTTTGATTGGTGTGGTCGAGTGTGAAGGTGAATATCTTGGTGTCGCTGGATACTTTTTCTTTGGAGCTGAGGACGGCTGGTGACCATGCTTTAGACTGGAGGAAAACAGGTCGAGTCTTGTCGGCCTCGATTATCTGCTCTGTATGGGTGGCGAGCTGGGTGAGTGACTGTTCGTCGAGGGAGCCGATGTGGTAGTCCGGCATCATCGCCTTGGCGTTCTCGCTGTCTGTCAAGGCTTAGCACATCGTGAAGATAAATCAGGGGTGAAGAGGACCCACGGATTGTCAAGAATTCCTCCGTTGCGTCCTGCCCTGCGGCGCCAATGATCGAAGCGGCTCCGCCTGGGTGGCCCTCGAGAAATGTTGTGCCATCATATACTTGGCCATTGATGACGAACCAAGGCTGGTCGTCCACGCCGTGGGCGCGGAGTTCATTGATGGTGATTTTCCGGGTGATTTTATCGTTGACCATGGAGATCCCCTTGACCGGTTCTTCATTGATTACCTCTTCATCTCCTGGGGCCTTCTCGCCCCAAAACCCGTTCAGAACATTTTTGCCTTCGCTCTTGAGCCTCGGCATCCAGCCTCCCGGGATATTTGCTGGCTGGGTAGGGTGCTCGAAGCGTATAGTATCGCCTTCCTTGTGGATGACCACTCGAAACCACGGATTGTTCATCATGCCCATGACACTCCAGTACATATCCCTGGGCTGTATGTTCATCGAGTCATCCATACCTCGAATCATCACGTCTTTGGCATCCTGGAGACGAGCCAGGGGGATATCGAGGTCCCAGAAGCACCAGCAAAAGGAGGACTCTCGCCAGGAAAGGTCAACACGGCCGCCGTACAAGACATCGTTCTCCGGAGCGAGCCGGTACTCGTCTTCGGGGTATGTTATGTTCGCCAGTTCCCACGTCTTTCCCTGGTCGAGCGTCACTTCCATCCTCCCCACTCGTCTGCCACCGCCAGCGTACCCATAGCCCTTGAGCTTGTACACCTTTTTTGCCTCATCTGTTAGCGGTACGATTTCGTCGTGTGCAGGGTAGCATATTGCACTGTTGGTGTTCAGATCGTAAATGGCGTACCGCTCGTCCTTCCATACATCGGGGAGGTCGGCGCTCGCCTCGGGTGTTACCATAGTAGGCAACACTCGGTTGTCGTAGATGTGGTACCAGTTATCGCTCGGCTCATCCGTGACAATGATGCGCTTCAGCCACTTGACGCTGCGGCCACCGATCTGGCCTGGGATGACTATCCTGAGTGGCTTGCCGTGGTCGGGGTGGAGAGCCTCGCCGTTCATCTTATGCGCCACCATGATGCCTCGGTTGGGATCCATAGCCCAGTTGAGCTTTATGGAAGTGGCATAGTACCCGTTTGGAAGATGATCCGCTCCCTCGAAGCAAACATACCTCGCTCCCCGCTTGGGGCGGGCCCTGGCCAAGATATCTCCCAGGCTCACACCGGTCCAGAGCGACGTCGAGAGGCCCGCGGGTCCCCATGAGAAACCCTTGGATTTGCGGGCGACATTCTGCTCTTTCCGTCGATTGCCGGCGCACACAAGTGTTATAGGGTATGTAAGCTGCTCGTAGTCCCTGAGTAGATCCCTCAGCGCCATCTTGGTCGGCTTTTCAACCATTCCCTCGATCGTAAACTCCCAATTGAGGACCTCGGCGTCTTCCACACGCGGGACTGGCCCGTGGTTCCTCACGTAATGCAGGTCTTTTGTCGTCAGGAAACCCTCATCATACAGGTCGCTCAAGGGTGCCTCTACGTTGAAAGGGTGGACGCCGGTGAGTCTGATGAGGCGGGGGTCTCTTTCGACATGGTTGTCAGGGGTTTTTAGGTCCTCGGGGAGCACCTTGTTGCTTCGCGGCTTCGGCGGTAGAGGATATGGGCGTTTTGCCTCTGGTTCCGGTTCGACACTGTCATGGGGAATAGTACCGATGCCTGGGCTCTTCTGGTTGTCCAAGTGTTGCATGTTTCGTGGAAAAGCCATGGGACTTGCTGCTAAATGAAACGTCTTGGGGGGCTCCCCAAGTGAGCGGATCAAGGGAGACATTACTTCCATGGCTTCGAGTTGAAACGATAGCTGCAAGAGACGGGACAGGAAGGGAGATCAATTGCTGAGAAATATTGATTGGACATCTAGGGCGAAGAAAACAACAGCCAGGGGGAGTTCCCCAATATACAAGAGCAAGGGACTGGAGGGCCCCCAGTACCCTCTCGATCTCTGGACCTAAGACAAACTGCCGACTCGTTAATCTTCAACAAGGTGCTTCTCCGGGGCGTGGGTTTGTCGCGGGTACAGTGCCAGCTCTGTGACCCGTATCCCACATCCATCCCGCGGGAATGCAACATACGACGCCAGACCAGAGGCCTGAACGAGAGGCTCGAGGGGGCGGCAGTAGGGCGATCTGGCGGCGGGAGGTGCAATGGCCATGACGGCGGGAGCTTCCTTCCGCGGACTTACGTTGATTCGACGTCCGGGGAGGGCAAACCTGAGCGGCAGCGCATGGTTTCTTATCTAGCCTCGCTAGCTTTGAGAAATTTGTTTGTCGTGGGCAAATCAGGTCGTCTGATAAGAGCAGTTGATCGGAGATACTTCGACGGCCCACAACCCGAACCTCGCCAAGGCTGCGCGGCTGAGTGTCTCATTGGATTGATTTTCTCCGGAGACGTCTATCTGGTGGGTGTCAGATTGGTACCTTTCGGCCCAGAACATACTTTCGCCCCAACCCCGAGCCTCCGTTTAGTCGATCGCGGGAGGGCGTTATCATGATGGCGAATTTGAGATAAGGACGTTACAGGCTGCGCTGCACAGTAATTCTGTCACCGATTGGTGACTTGCACAGCTTCCCCATGTCAGCATTGATCTTGGCACCACCGCGTTCTAGTGGTACCTGTTCGTGGCTGTGACCATAAAGGTTCCGAAGTACGAAGTACAATGGCGTGAATGGCTCCAGCCCCCCCCAAAAGCCCCCCTTGGCCAGTGCGAGATGCCTTCTTATTACTGTCGAGGCAGCCGATGGTTTTTATCATTACTGTGTATCTCCCATCTTAACAAGGCCGTTCTGCATTCTCCGATACCCTGCCCCAATATACGCAAGGCTTTTCACGGTGTGGTCAAGGCTGGTCGTGTAAGTAGCCAGGCATTGATGCTCTGGAACATAACCGTGTGACGATGGATTCCACACGCATTTTTACACAGAGAAGAGAGACATTTCTTTGGCCTGCGCCTTCGTAGAAACAAGATTAGAGAAGTCCATTTACCTTTCATGAAAGCGCTCATTCTTAGATATTGAAAATATAGAATTCAAGGCTCAGGCGTGTACGGTTAAGACCATTTTGTCACTGTCTTCCGTGGCTGGCAGGTTTGCAGTTTTGGACGGGTGTAAGCCGAAACAGAGGCTTCACCTAATTCGACTCGCATCCCCCTTTCATAGAGCAAAGCAACACTAGTGACAGTAGCTTTCCGGGCCAAAGAGAAAAAAAAACCCCCAACATAGGTCAAATCAAATAAAGCCACGCTCAGCACTGGATTAGGTCCATTCAATCTTCTCAAATTGTTCTGGACGTTGACAATGGATGACGTTGCCCTCGCGGGGCTGTTTTCTAAGCGCAAGGTCGCTTGTGGCGCTAGAGAGGCCAATGAGTGCCGCCCATGGGGCGTGGATTGGACCCCACGTTCAAGGGACATTTCGTCAACGCCGGCCGCGAAGCATCTTTCACTCCTCTCCAGCGCGCTTGATCTGAACTTTTTACTTCCCAAGCTCTTCAAACCTCCAGGTGCCCTCACAGGCAACTTCTACAAATCACGCCACCGATGCCTGTATTTACCGTGGATTGCGATTACCACCTGCGATTGCTCTTATGCCCGTAGCACTTCCATCAGCGAATGTCTCGGCACCGGCAATTCCTGCACAGGTACACATCATTGAAAATAGCAGACGATGGATCGCGCACGGCGGCGTAAGTTCTGATCGCCTCCTCCGACCGTCCCTACTGGGGGACTTCCTAACATCAATTCTCTAGGCGAACTCCGGGACCTGAACCAGAGGGCCTGGGATGGTGAGAATGGTATGACGCTTGCGATCCCTTGCTGCCGCACGTACGCGACCTAACCGACCTCGCTCTACCCAGATCTTTTCTCCGTCTCCAAGTCGCTCGATTCGACCCTGAAGAAGAACACCGCATTCATTAAGCGCCTACGCACGGCCATTTCCGCAGCGACGCTCAACACCTTTATCCAGGAAATTCGAACAGTTAGCTTGTCCAAGTACCTCTCGGAGATCATCTCGGCCTGCCACGAAGGACTGTGCAGACTCAAGTCCCCCGGGGAGATTGAAGCTGGTGTCGAAATTGTCAGCGCACTACATCAGCGATTCGGACCCGCGGACTTCACTGAGTACTTAGGATGGCTCCTTGGCAAGTCAATGGCCACCCCCGACAAGGGGTACCTCAAGACGCTCAGTGTCGAGGCTAGAGAGAAGGAAGAGAAGGACCGCTTGGTTCGTCAGCGTGTTCTCCTCCGGGTCGTTACCGAGCTGTGGCTCGTTGGTGTTCTTCGGACCCTGGACGATATCTCTCGTCCCGAGGACGCCATCAAAGGAGCAGCCGGAAGGTCGAGCGAGCTGAAGCCACGCGGTTCCACTAAGGGGGGCGGCGCCGAGCCCTTTCCTCTCGAGGTTCTCAAGGATCTTCTGGGGCACGACCGAGAGCATGCGAACCTCCCACTTCTGGTAATTTTTGTGAAGACCTTCAGCTGGGATGTTCTTGGGGTTCGAGCTGCCGGGTCTGAGGGCCGAAAGACTGTTGAAGAAGACGGCGCGACCAAAATCACAAATGGAGGGGGGGAACACGAGGATGAGGTTGCTATTGCTTCGGACGATCCGCCTTTCACCTCGCCCGAATTGCAGGAGCGCTTTAAAAATATTCTTAAGCGCTACTTTGAGGATGTCAAGGCACACCTTGTCCGCGACCAGAAAGCCATTTACAACCAGTCTCGCAAGAACGCCGAGGCCTATGTGAAGTCGGGCGAAGTGTTCGAGGACCGTCAGCTGAACTTCGAAAAACAGGTCAAGGCTCAAGAACGGCTCGTGGCCAATGCACAGGTTCTAGCGGAAGTTATCGGGGCAGAGATGCCAGATCTGAGAGACGCGGACGACCCTTCTGCAGCTGCCAACGGTTCTATTGGTATTGTCAAAGCTGGCGAGTACCTTCGTGGCCAGGGGGATGGCTCCGGTATCTGGGAGGATGAAGAAGAACGCCGCTTTTACGAGAACTTAGTCGACCTCAAGGGCAAGGTTCCAGGAATATTGCTCGAAGAGGTAAAGAAGAAGAAACCCGAATCTGACGAGCAAGTCGGAAAGAAAATCGACATCGGGGAAGGCACCGAAGCACCTAAACCGGTTGACACGACTCTCGATGATCAATCGACCGCAATCGCGAATAAAACGATCGGTGCCCAGGTTGATGCTCTCCTCCTTCGACTGCCCGATCTGACAAACAAGGAGGCCATTGATCAGATGGCCATTGACTTCTGCTTCCTGAACTCGAAAGCTTCGCGAAACCGGCTCATCAAAGCCCTGACCGATGTCCCTAGGGGTCGCGGCGATCTCCTCCCCAGCTGGTCGAGGCTTGTTGCAACGCTTGGCCAGTATATGCCCGACATCCCTAAAGGCGTCGTCGACTATCTCGATGCCGAGTTTCGCAGCCTCCAGCGGCGCAAGGAGAAAGAATTTCTGGGCCAGGTTAGGCTCAGTAATATCCGCTACCTCGCTGAACTGACCAAGTTTGGGATCGTTCCTGAGCATGTAGTCTTCCACTGCCTCAAGGTCAGCCTGGACGACTTTTCTCGGATGAACATCGAAATTATCTGCAATCTGCTGGAGAACTGCGGCCGTTACTTGTTGCGCAACCCTGAAACATCTCCTCGTATGACGTCCTTTCTAGAGACCCTTCAGCGAAAGAAGTCGGTGCAGCACATTGGTCAAGCCGAAAAGATGCTGATCGAAAATGCGGTGTATTACGTTGACCCTCCCCAGCGTCCAGCTATACAGCAAAAGGAGAGGACGCCTATGGAGCTCTTCATTCGCAAACTTGTATACGGCGATTTGACAAAGCGGAACTACAGCAAGATTTTGAGGCAAATTCGCAGGCTTCACTGGGAAGAAAAAGAGGTTCGTTGCAGACAGAGTGTGTACCCCGGGAATTTTGATGTTGACGATCTCATAGGTTGTTGCCAGCCTTCACAAGATCTTCTCCAAGCCAGGGAAGATCAAGTATGGCAATGTCCATTTGCTTGCTATCGTCCTCAGCGCATTGTACAGATACCACACCGATTTCGTCATTGGTGTCATCGACCATGTTATTGAATCCACCTGTTTTGGACTTGAGCTGAACGACTTCAAGTTCAACCAGCGTCGGGTCGCCGAAGTAAAGTTCTTGGGCGAACTCTACAACTACAGGATGCTCGAGCACCCTGTGATCTTTGACATCATGTACAAGATCATGACATTTGGCCATGGTGCGTAGCTAGACGAAACCCGGCAACAACTCACTTCACACTAACATTTTGCTTTAGGGGGTCCTCCTGTGCCGGGGCGCACTAATCCCTTCGATCCGCCCGATGATTTCTTCCGCATTCGTTTGATTTCCACGATACTCGAGACATGTGGCATGTTCTTCAACAAGGGGGCCGCAGGGAAGAAACTGGACTACTTTCTCTCATTTTTCCAGTACTACATCTACACCAAAAACCCTCTGCCGATGGACATTGAGTTTCTTGTCCAAGATATCTTTGCTCTGACAAGACCTCAATGGAAGTTGGCCTCCAATCTGGACGAGGCATCAAAGGTCTTTCAATTGGCCGTTGCCCAAGACCAAAAGACAGCTGGGCTGGATAAAGGGGTCGACCAAGATGACGGGACGAGTGGGTCGTCGACGGACGACGAGAACGCTGATGATCTGCAGCTTGGGGATCATGAAGACGATGAAGATGATGAATCCGAAGACGTGGAGGCAGAGGTATGCCCTATAACTCCAACATCCTTCTCAGTGGCACAAGCCAACTCTTTCCGGGTGCTACAGGAGCACGAACAGAACCCCCCATACTCGAGCGATGAATTCGAGGCCGAGATTGTCGTCACTAGGCAGGAAGAGGAGATCGACCCGGAGGACGAAGCAGACTTCGAGCGTGAGTATGCAAAGATGATGGCTGAAAGCTTAGATTCTCGCAAATCGGAGCGAAAGCAGCAGTTCGATCTTCCACTTCCCCTTCGACCAAAAGCCCGCGAGCCCACAGCTGGAGGCGAGGTGGTTGCCGAAGGTGCTTCTGAAAGCCCTGGTAGTACAATGGCCTTCTCCCTCTTGACCAAGAAAGGAAACCGCCAGCAGGTATGTTGATTCGTTGTGTTTCTTTCAACGCACATGCACTGACTTATCCGAGACTCGTACGGTTGCGTTGCCATCTGACTCTCACTTTGCCGTTGCCATGAAGAACCAGCAGCAAGCCGAGAGAGAAGAGCAGCAGCGTATCAAGAATCTTGTTCTGAATTACGACCTCCGAGAGAACGAAGATCCAGATGGTGAATTTTATTCGGCTTCCCTCGTGTCCAACAACAATATTCACAACTCAGGCACAGGAAACGATAAGGCGACCTCCCATTACCACAATCGGGCTGATAACCGATCGGTCAAAGGTGGACAGCGTGTCCGCAAGCTACAGCTGAGCGATGTCGACTGGTATGAAAACCCTCAGAAATACAACTCTTCGTCTTCGTCGGTCTCAGGCATGGCTCTTCCTTCGCGGCCTGGTTCTTTCGGCTCATGGCACCGCAAGCATATTGGCGAGCCTCTCTCTGATTTAACAACCCATCGAGAGGCGAGCATTGGCAATAGCCGCATGCGCCCCTCTCGGGGTGGTCATCAACTGAAGCGAGGCTGGAGCAGACATGCCTGACAAACTGATTATATCAAGCTGAGATGTTGCTGACAACGCCATCCGGGCATAAAAAATATAGGACCTGATTAGGGCTACAAAACTCGAGCATTCGCCAACCACATCTGTTTGATCGTTTGTGCGATTGAAGATGACATTTTAACATCTCAACGCTGAGCCAGCCCAGCCCAACAAGCACAGTAAATAGACGTCACTAACAACAAGACTGGCCCTGCTCCACCGACATCCTGTCGACGATCATCACGCCAGCGATTGGCTGATTGGAACCACTGGCTTTGATCCAGCGATGTACATTCAGGAAGAGTCCGTGATGGCAGGCGAGTGAAGGCGAAAGCCACTAGGCATTCAATAGGCCGCAATATTGATTTGGAGAGGATGAGAAGGGAAAGATGCGATGACGCGCGGACGATGCAAGCGAGCACCAGCCGGCTATATTAGGCGGCTTCTTCCAATCTCAGCGATCTGGGGTGCATATCGCTATTGCCGGTTCCGTGGCGAAGCCTAGCTCTCTGCTACCTCACTAAACTTGGGAGATGTGGTCGCCGATGGCTAGTCTCTCGCAGGTTATACTGTGCAGGGCATGGAGTTAGTGGCTAGGAAACGGTGTACTCGCTCTTTCAGCTACTTAAACATTCGTTTTGATAATCAGTTGAGCTACACATAATGCATGTACAGTCAGGCTGCGAGAACGCAGACCACTCTGAATGGATCTAAGCCAGCAAACAGCCGGCAGCCGAAGTTGGGTCTCGGATAGAGATGCCGTGATACTCCCGCCCCTGTAAAGGAACAACCAGTCCCACTGGTCCTAAGGTGGTGATGACGCAAGGCAAGGTATGGAAAAAACCAAACCCAAGAAAGCATGGATTGTAAGAACCTTTTTTTTTTCCTATTGACTTTATCCCTATTCGAGCGCAAAGCACACAAGTGGATACAGAACTATTTTGCAGAGACGGACCGACAGGCCAAGCTTTTTACTCCTACTCGCGAGGCTTCACGCTCTTCTTTGACTCTGAGAAGATACGTAGCAGGGCGGTGGTAATAATTGAGGGGAGCACTTGACGGATGGGGATGATCGCCTTGCACCAAGTCGTTGACAGTGCGGCAGGGTAGCTGTTGGCAACAGACAAGCCTTGTGGGGGGCTTAGATGTTTCCCTCGGCGATCTGGGGGGAGCATCCAAACTAACTTAGCGTCTTGAGTCGATGGTATTCGTAAGTGCCTTTATGTGGCATTTTTTGCTACGTAGTGCTAGCGGGTGCCAATGCTGGGTTTTGTTGGACTTGCTGATCATTTCAAGAGAGTTGTCGACTGAGTTCAAGGACTGACACTACCCCCGATACAGGACAATGGCCTACCTGGAACTTGGTATTTGTCTCGCCTAACTGGTTAGGTTACTGTCGCTTCTTCAACCGAGCCCATTTGCAACCGAGTTGGGAAGATAGCCGCATGCCGGGGCGGAGTTGATGGAAAGAGCAACCCGACGACCCCTTTCCTACAATGTCCGACTAGACCAGGCCCAGGAGAGGTCGGGCACAATTGACCTCATTTTCCGTCCCTACTTTCAGCTCCCTTGTCATTCGAAATAGAGGTTCGTCCGATATTTTTTCACATCAACACCAGGGATGATATCCAACCCCCTCAGCCCTTTGGCCCAGCGATACGGGCTACAGGTGCGCCGCTTTTATTCATCGTGTTGTTTCACATTTCTGGGATGACTCGGCCGATTCGTCTGCATCTGCGCGCTTTCTTTAATTGTATTTCATTGCTAGGTTCTTGCATGGAGGTTGTGTCCGTTTGTGGCCCCCAATCTTCAGAATCGGAACAGCGTCGCCTCATAATTCAACCACGTCTAGAAGCCAGAGATCCTTGAGCTTGCATGTTTTTCCTTCATTCTTACATCTCTCATGTCACTTCGGGCTGCACAGCACTCTGTACCCCTGTCCCGCAGATCTGGTGAGAATTTCCCTATGGGGCCTCGTGAGCCTTTTGTCCCTCAGATGTAGCCCCGGCTAAAATGCTTCATTTGTAGATATTGTCCTCCCGCCGGCCCATTACCGTGCGTCTAGCCCACTGCTTCTTCAGCTCACTGGCCAGATGCATTGGGGCTTTGGGGGCACGTTATGGGTTGTGGATTGCGGACGCGGCCAGGTCATCAGTTGGCTTTCCCGGTTCGCCCCCTCTTCCCCTTAACTCTGCACCACGCAGGTACGGTCAACACATGGGCGATTCCAGACAACGCCCGGGGTAGAGTGTATCTTCCTCGAATAAAGACACGACGGATCCGCCTCAGAAGACGAAGGTGGCTAGCTGTCCACGCATCGCAGGTCTTGGAAAATCGGCTGACCGCAGCCGGCCTGCAAGTAGCCGTGTCTTGACTCTCGCTTGCTGCAGCTTCCCGCCGACCGCCTCTCCAAGCACGCTGGCTCTACGGATAACTGCTGGATCTTGCCTGGGCTATCCTTGGCGATTAGTCCTGGCGCTGAGCTCAACATCCTTCATTCTCTCGTCGCCGCCGCCGCTGCTGGCTGGGCGCTCTGTCCTCTCAGTCTTGTCGACACCATCTTAGGATGGCCGAGAATACGTTAGAACCATGGCCGGTCGCCGAGGTATGAAGGCCCCATGCTTGATCAAAGGGGGTGTTCGGAAGCTGACAAAACCGTCCTCAGATTGTCTACACTTCTATTATCGGTGTAGTGATGTTGGCGGCCTTCCTTGAATGGTTCCTGTGGATTGCCGCCTTCATGTACTGCCTTTGGAAAGTATTCATAAAAGCGGAGCACTGGACCGTACGACTATTGGCGTTTGTGGTGGGGGTTGCTTTTCTGTTGCTCAGGTATTTACGCCGCCTCCCCTCACTGCGACCTCCGTTGGCTCGCGGTGTCGAGAAAGTCATATACTGACAAACGCTCTGTTAAGATGCATATTCCTACCCATCATGCTCGTGACCCTACCGCTCCCCAGTCAGATCACAAGGATCTGGCCGCCGGGCATGGTTAGCTTCCTTCAATGGTTTGCCTTCTACAGTTTTGCTGGGCTGTTGATAATTCCCTGGCTGTTCTGTGTATATCAAATCGTCACCCATCAGCTGGGAAGGACGAAACGGATCAAGCAAATCCTCGACGAAATTTCAGCCCCGAAGGTAGTCGTTGTTATGCCTTGCTACAAAGAAGAACCGGAAATCCTCATCACCGCAGTGAACTCCGTGGTTGACTGCGATTATCCGCCGTCATGCATTCACGTCTTTCTCTCCTTCGACGGCGACCAAGAGGACGAGCTCTATCTCAACACCATCGAAAAGCTTGGCGTACCCCTGACACTGGAGTCATATCCTAAGAGCATCGACGTCACGTACAAGGGCGCCCGTGTCACCGTATCGCGGTTCCCCCACGGCGGGAAAAGGCATTGCCAGAAAATGACATACAAGCTCATCGACAAGGTGTACCACCAGTACCTCAAGAGAAACGACAACCTCTTTATCCTCTTCATCGACTCAGACTGCATTCTGGATCAGGTCTGTTTGCAGAACTTTGTCTACGACATGGAGCTCAGTCCTGGCAACAGAAGAGACATGCTGGCGATGACTGGTGTCATTACGTCAACAACCAACAAGCACAGTCTTATCACGTTGTTGCAAGATATGGAGTATGTTCATGGGCAGCTGTTTGAACGAACAGTTGAGTCGGGCTGCGGGGCCGTCACTTGCCTTCCCGGCGCCCTTACCATGCTCCGTTTCTCGGCTTTTCGACGAATGGCCAAGTACTACTTCGCTGACAAGGCGGAGCTATGCGAGGATCTCTTCGATTTTGCCAAAAGCCACCTGGGGGAAGATAGATGGCTCACGCATCTGTTCATGATCGGCGCAAAGAAGCGGTATCAGATTCAGATGTGCACTTCTGCATTCTGCAAGACCGAGGCGGTCCAGACGATGCGTTCGCTTATAAAACAGCGTCGCCGATGGTTTCTTGGATTCATCACAAACGAAGTTTGCATGCTGACTGACTGGAGGCTCTGGAAACGATACCCAATTCTCATTGTTGTCCGATTTATGCAGAACACCATACGAACGACAGCACTTCTTTTCTTCATCATGCTTTTGGCATTGGTTACGACATCTAAGAAAGTCAACGACTTGCCTGTGGGCTTCATCGCTATCTCGCTCGGTCTGAACTGGTTGATGATGATCTACTTCGGTGCTAAGCTCAGGCGGTTCAAGATGTGGCTCTACCCAATGATGTTCGTTTTAAACCCATTCTTCAACTGGTACTATATGGTCTACGGAATCTTCACGGCCGGTCAACGGACATGGGGTGGTCCGCGAGCAGATGCGGCCGCGGCCGACTCTCACACAACCGCCCAGGAGGCAATCGAACTTGCCGAGAAGACAGGCGACGACCTCAACATTGTCCCCGAGTCCTTCATTCCCGCGGCAAAAGAAAGAGAGGGGTTGTCTCACAAGGAGGAGAAGGGCAATGCTGACGGCCTGTCCAGAGCCAAAAGCGTTCTGCAGCCTCCTGATAGGGTTATTGGCAAGTTTGCAGCACCAGAGAGGACCCCGAGTGGTTGGTATCAGCATCCAGATGACTCGATGGCCAGCGTCAATGTCCTCGGTGGATCATCACACCAAGGTGGAAAGAGACAAATGCCACAGCGGGACTCTTTCGACAGCGCAATTTCCGCCCAGACGGGCAACGTCTCAGTATATATGCCTCGGAGAGTGGAGAGCATCATGGGGGACGAAGATAGGCGCAAGTACGAACTTGCCCATGCAAGCCAGCTGAGCCAGTTTGTGACCAACTCGCGGGCCCTCCAAGGGCCGCCCCCTGGACAAGTCTATGAGTTTTCTGAGTCGGAGCTCCGAAGAGGAGGCTTCCTCGATGGGCCCGAGGGACCAAGCCGGCCACCTCATCGAAGGGTTGCCAGCAGCGAAAGTATCAACTCCAGAAGCACGCTACCTGAGCAGCATGCGCAGGGCAGCTCGGCAGACTCGCAAGCTACGACATGGCAACCGCTCATGTCACCGCCAAACACGACAAGGGCGGCGGGGAGGAGCCCCTTGGCTCGAGCCAGCTTTACGCGGACGACTACGACAAACGAAGTCGACGATGAGATCGGAGTCTCTCACCTTGACCCAAATAGTCGGGGCTCATCCCCACGTCCAGATCACCATCCAAGCCCTAACAGCCGCCGATAGTCAAAGGAGGCGAGCCGACAAAGTGAGTTCTGAATGGACATGCCGACAGAACATCTCAGAGGCATCACGTATGCCAACGGGCCTCGTCCGGCTTCATCCGAGGAGATCCGCGGTGAATGAAGCAATAAGGCGGTGATGGACTTGCCGAGCGGAACAGACGACCACTGAGATTCTATTGCTCATAGCGAGATAGCCAAGACCGAGTAATGGGGCGCTGCATGTTAACACATAATCGATGTGTCACGACCAAGACCTTTCGAAGGACGATGGGAGCACCAGGAACGGGTAGATGGACTTGGCGGTGAGTGTGATCAACTTTTGCGAGGATGGACCAGTACGGAAGATCTGTGAATCGTGTCCATGGTCAATCGATGTGTAAAACAATTATTAGAGTGTCATTTTGACAGGAATATACAGGCGCATGCATGAGTGTACCTTGTTGGGCCAGCTCGGGAGTTAATGGAATGGTTGATGAAAAGTCTGAAGTCCTAGACTGACAATTATGTAAGAGGGCTCTTCGAGCTATATTTGCCCCTCCGAGGGGCAATGGCCAAGATGACTATGGCGTAAGGTGGACAATGTGGGGTAGGAATTACCTACGTACGCGCCCAGGTGTCGGCAATACCCATGAGCTGTCGAGGTCTCGGCCAGGAGTCCCATCTATGTTGACAAAGATGACGAGGAAGGTGGCGGATCCGTCCAGCCGCAAGAATTGCTTCGCAGTAATGAAGAAAAGTAGACCTGGCCCTACTTTGTCTAAGACGAGGCTGGGGTTACTCAAAGACATCAAAGCCCAAACAACAGCGAGGACGGCCATTGCTGCCTTTGCGCAAAGCAAGGTGCCTGATGCAAGGCAAAATAGGAAGTTGCGACACGCTTCCAGCGCTTTCGAGGGAGGCTTGGCGACACCGCCCCACATACCCTCGTAGCGGGGGTGTGGTTCCATAGGTACCTATTGACCCCTCCTCTTCGTTGGAGGACAAGTCGGGCACTTGAATTCTGTCTGATTTTTCAAACCGATTAAAGGTTACAAGTCAGAAGTTTTTTCGGCCTTATTCCAACGCTCGATAATCGAATCTGAGCAGGCCTTCACTATCATCTCCCTTCCCCCAAACTCTCTCCCTCTCTTTATCTCCGCTGGTAAGCCGCGATCGCCCACCACCATAACCCAATCTTTCCCGGTTGTCAGGCGCATTTGTTTACACAGAAACCCAATACAGTACCCCTCCACAACTCGCAATCATGAGTGTCGTCGGTAGGTTCGCTGCGGGCCGCTCCCTCGGGAGGCTGTCTACCTTTTCCGCAACGTCATTGCTGATCAACCATCGTAGGTATCGATTTCGGTGCGCTCAACACCGTCGTTGCCGTTGCGCGGAATCGAGGTGTCGATGTGGTAAGTGGTTGCCCTACCTAGGCCCGCGTCGCTTGTTCTCGTCATATGGCCTGCCCTCCCATTTGGATAATCCGCTGACGCTTTTCTGTGCGTAGATCACCAATGAGGTTTCCAACAGGGCTACTCCGTGAGTTCCATCGTTCCCGATCCGCACAGCCCTACCTGTCGCGTCCGCAAGGCTCTAGATACACATATGCTGACGTACGATCCACGCAGCTCCCTCGTTGGATTTGGGCCCAAGTCTCGCTACCTCGGTGAGGCTGCGAAGACCCAAGAAATTTCCAACCTGAAGAACACCGTTGGATGCTTGAAGCGTCTAATCGGCCGGAGCTTCAACGACCCGGATATCCAAACAGAGCAGCAGTATATCTCCGCCACCCTGGTCGATGCCAATGGCCAAGTCGGCGCTGAGGTCACCTACCTCGGCCAGAAGGAGCAGTTCACGGCGGCACAGCTTACTGCCATGTTCCTCAGCAAGATCAGGCAGATGACTTCGGCTGAGATTAAGCTTCCTGTGTCCGACATGGTCATGAGCGTGCCCGCTTGGTTTACAGATATCCAGCGCAGAGCGCTGATCGACGCCACCGAGATCGCCGGCCTCAAGCTACTCCGCCTCATCAACGATACCACGGCGGCTGCCCTGGGTTACGGCATCACCAAGCTAGATCTCCCTACTGCCGATGAGAAGCCCCGCCGGGTTGCTTTCATCGACGTCGGCTACAGCAACTTCACATGCTCTATCGTAGAGTTCAGAAAGGGCGAGCTTGCCGTCAAGGGTACTGCTTTCGATCGTAACCTCGGCGGCCGGAATTTCGACAAGTCGCTTGTCGACCATTTGCACAAGGAGTTTCTCAACAAGTTCAAGATTGACATCACCACGAACCCGAAGGCCATGACCCGTGTTCTTGCTGCTGCCGAGAAGGCGAAGAAGATCCTTTCTGCTAACCTGCAAGCACCTGTCAACATCGAGTCCCTCATGAACGACGTCGACGTTCGCGCTATGATTACACGCCAAGAGTTCGAGACTTTAGTAGAGCCTGTTTTGGTCCGCGTCTCAGCACCCCTCGAGGCGGCCCTAGCCGAGGCGAAGCTCAAGGTCGAGGATATCGACGTGATCGAGGTTGTCGGCGGTGGCAGCCGTGTTCCCGCAATCAAGGAGCGCATTCAGGCCTTCTTCGGCAAGAATCTTTCCTTCACCCTCAATCAGGATGAGGCCATTGCTCGTGGCTGCGCGTTCAGCTGCGCTATTCTCTCCCCGGTTTTCAAGGTTCGCGACTTCGCCGTCCAGGACGTTATCAGCTACCCTATCGAGTTTTGCTGGGAGAAGGATGCCGACATTCCGGACGAGGATACCAGCCTAACTGTCTTTAACAGGGGCAATGTGCTGCCTTCCACAAAGATCCTTACATTCTACCGCAAGCAGGCATTCCATTTGGAAGCAAGATACGCCCAGCCAGACGCACTCCCCGGCAAGATTTCGCCCTTTATCGGCCGATTCTCGGTCAAAGGCGTTGCCCCTACCGGTACACCGGAGGATTTCATGATCTGCAAGCTCAAGGCTCGCGTCAATATCAACGGTGTCTTGAACGTTGAGAGCGGATACTATGTCGAGGACCAGGAGGTTGAGGAGGAGATCAAGGAAGATGACAAGAAGGACGCTGATGTGAGTACTTTTATGACGCACGAAACCGCTGTTTCTGGGAAGGATTCTTCGCCCCAAGTGACCGATGGATTGGAAGGGGGGTCAGGCAGAGAGTCGAAGCGTCGCAAGACCAACGATGATGTACTGGATCCACCTTCCGGGGAGATGAGTATGGGTAGCCAGAGTGAAAAGCTGACGTTGTTTCTACCCAAGGCCATGGAGACCGACAGTAAGGAAGAGTCGAAGCCCAAGACGCGAAAGGTCAAGAAGCAAGTCCGTAAGGGCGAGCTGCCGATCGTCAGTGCCGTCCAGTCTATGGATATCAACGCCAAGAACTTGGCCGCGGAGAAGGAGGCGCAAATGATGATGGAGGACAAGCTAGTCGCCGATACCGAAGAGAAGAAGAACGAGCTCGAGACTTACATCTACGATCTTCGCAACAAGCTTGACGACCAGTATGCCGAGCTCGCTAACGATGATGAGAAGTCGACCATCCGCGCGAAGCTGGACGAGAGCGAGGTAAGCTTATGCCGTCCTGTATATATCTTGAGGGATATATCTTGAGAGTTCTGATTGCTGACTTTGTCTCAAGGAATGGCTCTATGACGAGGGTGATGACGCTACCAAAGCCGTTTATGTCGCAAAGATGGACGAGATCAGAGCCCTTGCTGGCCCTATCGTGCAACGCCACTTCGAGAAGGTTGAGGCCGAGCGAGAAGCTGTTCAAGCGCGCATTGACGCCGAAAAGGCTGCGAAGAAGGCCGCCGAGGAGGAGGCCCGCAAGGCTGCTGAGGCTGACAAGGCAGCTCAGGGAACAAATGGTGCGAAGGACGAGGAGATGACAGACGCAGATTCCACCCCTAAGCCCGTGGTCGAGGAGGCTGGTGACCCCTAAGCATCAGAATCGGGATGTTTCTTTTCGCTACTTTCATGCGTTCTATCCAGGGCTATGTTGGGGGAACACACCAGGTGGTGGTCTTCTGATAGAAAGGGTTACATGTCATGAAGCGAAGCATGTGTTGGGCGTCTGAACGGGAAGGGAAGGGGAGGATGATAGGAATTGCAAGTGCAGTTAGGGCGACTGAGACACAACGACTAAAGGGAAATGATCGCACAGAAGGGTTCTTAACCATGACGAAACCGGGATAATTACTGTCTTAAGATCATACACTTCTTGGTGTGAGATCAACATGAGGATGGCTCCACAGCTTGGACAGAGCCTCTGCGAAGGCGAGCGCGAGGGACGAGCGAGGTTATTTGCTCTCTCTCTTTTCTATACGGGCAGTTTTACCACAATCAGCGATTAGAGTCAATGCACATACAAAGATGAGATGTTAACATAATGTGATTGGGATAACGTTCTTAGCCACATGGATCTTGCCCAGGTAGAGAAGCTCTTGTCACAGACCAAGGCTTATGTATTATCTCCCCCATCTTGCTCTCTAGTTGCGCTACCTGTCCCATCTACGTCCTGTTGCAACCGGAGAACGGCCAGCTTGGGTCACCGGATGGGAAAGGGGAGGAGAAGGCTTTGCTCCCTTTTGCAGTAGTGAAAATCGTGCCATTTCTCTTTTTTAAAAGAAATGAAGAAAACCCCGGCTTGGGACAGAAAGCCATGCCATCCATGCGATCACCATAGAGAAATCAGCCTCCACTTCCCCTTCGCCACCCATAAGCCCTCCCCATACTTTTGCCCTCTGAGCCCCTTGTAATTCATTGTGATAGAAGAGGTGAAATGGAATGACGAGAGCGCAAAAGAAACCCGAAGTGGAAATGCAACCCGCAGAATGATTTAGTACAAGTAGAAGAAGTAAAAAGTGATGGTAAGAGTATGCAGCCCGCCGAAACGCAGGCAAATCTTTTAACTTTTTGTTCCCTCATCGCTTCCCCACTATTGAGAAACCCAAAGCCCCGTTTAGGCAATGTCGAACATGGGCTTCAGCTTCATGATTAGATGCCACTCGTCGTTGCTAACCTCCTTGCGATAGAAGTCCTTGAGACAGTTGATACTGGCACGCGAGATTTGGCTGTAGAGCTGGTCTGGTTCCTCGAGCTGGCGGCCGTATGTTGGTTGGTGGCCGCCCATCTCGATCTTGATAGCCACTGACGGCTGGCCCTTTTTGCACACTGGGATCTGCTTGTGCTCTCTCTCAATCGACGTCCTATACCCAGTCACCACATTAGCAAGTGCTCACTTCTGTCTGTGTTGGGAAGAAAACTTACACTCTTCCGAGAACAATGATTTCCTTGAGGCCTGTGATCGGGTTGTTCTTGACCGCAGCAATAGGCGTGTTGATCCTCAACTGGCCCTCTACAACGTCGACACCAATAACAATGGGGCCTGTCTTGTTGAAAATAGCTACCGTGCTCAGGACGCACGGGAAGACGGCCAGCAACTTGGACTCCTCCTTCTTCTTCTCGGTGAGCTCATCCATGTGCTTCTTGAAAGAATCGAAGAGATGGTAAATGATGTCAGCCGTGAAGATCTTGACGCCTTGCTCGTCGGCATATGCCTGCGCCTCCTTGTCTACCTTGACGTCGAAGCAAAGCATAACGGCATAGTCGCGCGCCTTCTCCAGCATCACACCGCACTGCATGACATCGCGCTTGAAGACGGGGCCGATTCCAACATTAGCCACGGGAATCTTGCAGTCCTTCAGGAAATCAAGCAGGGCCTCTAGAGAGCCCAGTGTGGATGCCTGGACGCTCACACCACGTCCTGACTTTTCGACCCGGCTGAACAGGTTGGCGAGATCAGACTCGACCTCGTCCTCAAGGTCCGACTCATCATCATCGGGGCCAACCACAAGGAGGCGAGAACCGGCAATGGCGCCCTCGAGTCCAGGCGCGCTGATCTTCACACCCAGGGCTGCTTTGACCTCCTTGTTGTGTACATATGCCGATTTGAGGCGTAGTTCTTTCATCGGAGCAGGCGTGAGGAGGGCCCTAATATTGGTCTTGATGACACCCTCAACACCGCAAAGAACAATGCGGTCGCCCTCCCTGAGATAACCGTTCGAGAGAATGACATCGATTGTCATGCCAAATCCTTCGATTTGCTTGACCTCAAGAATGGTAGCTTGGACCTCGGAGAGGTACATGAGCGAACCCACCATACGCTCCTGGGTGAGCTGCACAATCAGCTTGAGCATATCCGGGATACCCTCACCGGTGTGGGCAGAGGTTGGCACCAGCGATACAAACTTGGCCATCGACTTGTTCTCGTAGAAAAGCTCGGAGTTGAAACCCTGCTCAGCAAAGGCCAGCTTGGTCTGCTCCAGACGGTTCCTGAACTCATTCTGCACAGCCTTGTTCTGCAACGCCAGACTCTCCTGAAATCCGTTGTTGTCAATCTTCTTCCAGCCATACAGACGATCAATCTTGTTGAGGGCAACAATGAAAGGCGTCTTTCGGTCGCGGAGAAGCTTCATAGACTCAAGTGTTTGAGGCTCAAGACCGTGCATGATATCGACGACCAAGATGGCGATGTTGCAAAGGGAGGAACCACGGGAACGCAAATTGGCGAAAGACTCGTGACCAGGCGTATCGATGATGAGGAGACCAGGAACCTTGAACTCGAACTTGCCATCCTGGTTCACAACAGCAGTCTTCTGCTTGATAGCCTCAACGGGGAAGTATGTTGCACCGATCTGCTGTGTGATACCACCGGCTTCGCCCTCCTGGACGTTAGTTTGGCGAATCTTGTCGAGCAGTTTCGTCTTGCCGGTATCAACGTGGCCGAGAATACAACAGATGGGAGAGCGGAGGTTGTCTGCGGATCGCTCAGACAAAGCTTTCTGATGTGCTTTCTCGCGACGCTCAGCCGCCTCCTTCTTCCTCTGAGCCTCAGCAAGCTGTGCTGCGGTTGTCTGTTCATCGTCAGAAGACGACTCGTCTTCGTCCTCATCCTCATCCTCCTCTGTGTCGGAGTCTTGTTCTTCCCTCCCGTTTACAGCCAAGGGTTTCCTAGGCTTTGCCTTTTCCCCAGCTTCATCACCGGAGTCGACATCCCAGCTATCTTTGGCGTCTTCGTGGTCCGAGGCAGCAGCCGCCTCCCAGTCCTCATCGACGCTGTCCTCAGCGGCAGCGGCGGCGGCCTTTGCGGCAGCCTCCGCTTCCACCTTCTCACGCGCAAGGCGCTCTTTTTCTGCAGCCTCCTTAGCAGCAGCTTCGACCTGCAGCCGAGCCCGCTCGGCAGCCTCGGCGAGAGCCTTCTCCTCGTCGATCTAGATAACACAGTAAGCACAGGCCACACACGCAACGCCCCTTTCGGCGGTATTGCTCTCTTTCCGGAACACGGAGTTTGATAAGACTGACCTTTTCTTGTCTCCGGCCGGCGGGCCTCTTCTTTGCCTCCGGCTTCTTCTTTGGCTGCTCACTCTCGCCCTCTTCAAGACCGCCAACTTTGATACCGGCAGCAATCATCTGCTGCAGCTTTCTCTCATTGCGGGCCTTTTCTTCCTTCTGCGCCTTGGTAAGGAACTTGCCCTCTTTCTTGAGCTGCTCAATTTTTTCCTTCTCCTTTAGCTTTCGCTTCGCCTTCTCCTCTTCTTTACGCTTCGCCTCCTCAGAAGCTTGACGCTCTTCCTCTTCTATTCTGGCCTTCTCCTCTTCTGCCATGCGTTGGCTTTCCTCCTGTTGACGACGCAGCTCTTCTTGCTGTCTCTGAATCGCCAACAAGTGGGCGGGGAGCTTCTTCTTCTTGCCGCCAGCATCAGCAGCAGGCGCAGCGCTTGGGGCCTCAACCTTCTTCTCCTCGACGACAGCCTTTGCTGGCTCCGCCTTGGTCGGTGGGGCAGGACCAGTAGTCTTCTTCTTCGCAGCCTGTCATGAAGTGGTCAGCGACAACGCCCTTCGTTGCGCAAAGGCGTATCCCGCGATGGGACCAGATCTTACCTGCTCCTTCTTTCGCTGCTTCTCCCTCTCCTTCTTCGCCTTCTCCTTCTCAGCCTTGGTGAGAACTCGGCCTGACGCATCGACCTCCTCCCCATCGCCTGCCGCTGATGCGGGGGCGGCGGGTTTCTGCGCGGCTTGCTTTCCCTTGCCCTTCTTATCCGGAAGCGCGAACTCGTCGTCGAGGTTCGCCTCCACGGGTGCCTTTGCTATCAGGTCGGGTGTAGCATCAGCCGCCCCGTCAGCGCCGGGGGCCTCGCCCTCGACAAAATTTTCGGCGAGTCCCTTCTTCTTGCGCTTCTCCTTGTTCTTGCGCATAAGATTCATGAGACCGCCGCCGCCAGCCGGGGCATCATCGTCTTCAGCACCCTCAGCAGCGCCCGCTGCGGCTGCCGGGGCAGCGGGGCTTTCGCCCAGCTCGGCCTCCCAATCATCATTGGCCTTTTTGCCGGCGGCCTTCTTTTTGGGCGCCATGAAGTCGACTTTTTGGGGGACGAATCTAAACCCTCAAAAGTACGGAGATGGGGAGAAAGCGAAACGTAGGAAGGCGGTCTCGTAAAGAGAGCAGTCGCCGAAACTAGGGGTTGTGGTAGAGTGGTTGCCGCTGCGGAGCGAGGTCAGAGAAAATAGGACCTTGGGCGTGGCGGATCGTTGCGGGTGGTGGTTTTACGTGGGGCGGCACTGACGAGGGCGGGGATGCCTCACTGACGGGGGGTTCCTCAACACGGGAGGCGGGACTTCTTTTTTTTCTTGCGTATTTTTTTTACCTGTTCGGCAGCAACCTCCGCGTTCGGTCAAATGCTACGAGTGGTGCTTCAATCCGCTAGTAGCTTGGTCGAGAACAAGACATAATTTGAGGAGCGAGTACCTATATATCACCCGCTACGGATTGGGTGTGGTTGGGGGTACCAGTACTGCGCTGGGCGAGTGGACCATTGACTCAACTGGAAATAGTGATGCGGGGCAAACTCGTACACTCCAAAGGACGACCAGAAACCTTAGGGAATGACGCGTCGCAGGCCCTCATGGATTTTTGGCCCGATTTATTTTCACTTTGTGCATGGCTTTTTTACCCCACACCATACCAGTTCCCTCACAGGGCGAGCGGCTAATGCCGGCTTCGCACATCTTCCCCACTGCGGCTCACGAACTTGACTCATTTCATCGAGATACTTCGGACATGTACACACTTGGCCTCTTACAAGGCGAACCGCCCATGTGCCAGCGTCAACGGGGCAACAGCGCCCAGCAAACCTACGTGTTCTAGCGACCTTAGATACGGCTGCAGACAGAAGTCATCTATGGATCCATCTCATAACACCGGTCGCAGAAAATAGTCGAGGATATCATATGCGATGCCAAACAACTCCGATCGTGATCCTGGCAGTGTCAACCCGGCAGTGTGCCTTCCGTCATCCAATGCAGCCAATAGCTCTACGAAGCGGGCTTCATGGTCTGGCCAGGAGAGCAGTCTTTGGAGGGCCCGCTTCTCAAGGCATCGCCGTAGCATATCTCCATCAACATGCATCTCCAACCCCCTGTCTAGCCGCGGCTCTGGGTCAAAGTCGGAGTAGTCATCAATGTGCTCGTACGTGAAGGGGTATAGCTCCTCGTTCGTGACGGCGACATTTTGAATGAACCGGAGGAGACGCCAAGAATCAAGGTTGAGAAGGGAGAAATGTTGCATCGACCCGTCCAGTGATATGCCGAGTATTTCTGCGTCGTCGACAGTGCTCACCAAGCGGCCGTATTTGGGGACATGCTGACCCTGCTCCCAAATCGGTCGAGTCCTCCCGCGACGGAACCGACGAATCGAAGTCGGCAGCTCCGCTTCCAGGACCAATTCGCAATCCCTCCCAGGGACCTGCCACGGTACCCATAGGCCAGCGACCCCGCAATCCCTGTCTGCAATGAGTGTGACGCTCCCCAGCGGTTCCTCGGGTTGCGTACCCGCCACCTCGATCATGTGGATTGCGTTGCGCGTTTTTGGGTCGACGTGGCTCTGCCCTGTCGACTCGCCATCCCCCGGTGAATGGTCGATGATTTCGAGAGAATCCCGGCTCGTTAGGGCGATGAGTTTGCCGTTGGCGATCCTAAGGCTGGTTGCAGGCGACCCCAATGCAAAAGTCTTGACCTCTTTAAGCTTTTTATCCACCGTGTCAAGCACATCCCAATGAATATTCTGCCCAACACAGTAGATTAAGCCCTCATCGTAGCCAACGACCGAGTATACGGGGCGATCAAACCCCTTTCTTTGGAATTGCATCCAATAAAGGATCGGCGGCGGCCCGTCATCTCGGGCCTCGCCCCTTTTGGTTGAGACCACGATTAGGCGGCCATCCCTCGTAGAAACGAGAATGTAACGCCATGAATTGCCTTCCTTCTTGAACTCCCATTCTGATAAGCCGAATATCCTATCGCCTGCTTTTCCCAGTCCCGAGATAAAGTCGACGGGCTCCTTTTGCTCTTTTTTGTTGTTCATTGGTCGACCTAGGTCTTCGCCCGTATCAGGGTCAATAAACATCAACGTCGGCCGATCTTCTTTGTTTACTGCAGCGATAAGACATTGCAGGTGATGTGAGTAGATCACCTTCATTGGTGTCCCGCCCACCGGTAAATGTCGATGGGCTGGACCCGGCTGATGCTGCAACTCTGCAAGCAGCAGCTTAATCCCAGATATCATGAGTATGGGCGTGACATCAGGGCTTCCAGACGACAAGTCCACGGCTATACCATAATCCACGGGCGGAGACGGGGCCGACAGGTTGCTGGCGTCAACAGGCCAGATTCTCAGCTTTTCTTTCGACCTGATCGAGTCGTTAAGCGCGCTTTCGGTGCCATGGTCTCTCAGCAGAATCAGATTCTTGTCGCAGGTGATGAGGACGGTGGGCCCGGAATTATCCGAGGTACGAGCACATGTAACTTTTGCGGTGGTCATCCCGAATTTCTCACATTCAACCTTGGAACCAAAGACCTTGATTACCTCACCGCTCCGAGTGCCAAGGATGATACTTCCCCAGGCTGAGACAATGCTTGAAATGGCCTCCAAAAGAACACCCTCGTCGCTATTGAGGTTGGGGCTACCATGCACCACAGCTAAGACGTGTCAGATAAGATCGAGAGCCAGTAAAGCGTGTCCCCTCTCCACATCTAAGCTCGGGAAATTTGTTCTTACCGCGATGTATGTCCACCATCTCAAGAACGTCGATAGCGACCCCATCGGCAGCTGATTGTAATGGACTCTTTCCCAGAAATGCACGGCCGTCTTTCCATACACCGGCTAAGATGTTATGCCCTGCTCCGATAGACAAGCACGTTACATCTCCGTCCACGCGAATCGTACGATGGCGAGTAATGGTGAGGCTTGCCATATCCAACCTGAATGTATGAATATGGTACTGCATCTCAGTATGAGTCGAAATTGCGACATAATCATCCAGGATGCACGCGTCTGACACCACCAGGCTTATGGTACAGGGCAAAATCTCCCCTAGGGGGAAGCAGGTACTGTAGTCAGGTTAGTACATGTCGAGTATATAGAGGGGGCTGCATCATCCTCAACGGCGCTTTCATACCTCCTATCCGGGCCCAGCAACACCACAGACGTCATCGTCACCTGGACAACGAATTCGCTGGAATATGAAACGGCTAGTGTTGGCGTCGAAAGGTCGTAAGGAAGTGCGTTTGACTTCGCAACTTGAGCCGTGGAAAGATCTTCGGGGAGGTGCAAAAGCGCAGAACAGTCAGGCATAGATAGAAGGAGGTGAAAGCCTTTCTCGTCAAAGGAATGCCTCGATGGGAGAAGCCAGGCCTCCTTCACCTCGGTGCCATATTCAAGATCCAGGCCGATTTCAGCCTTCAACCCGTATCGGTACTCGGTAATGGAACCCTTCTTTCCGTGGCCAGAAGTCGCGAAAACTCGGTCAGGCTTTCGGAGCTGTCGATTTGGCCATGCAACCATTTTATTCCCGCTTGCACCCATCTCTTGGTTCCACGTGGAGAATTCGTCAGTAGTGACAAAGTCGACAGATGGTGACCAGTTCGGCAAAGTTCCAAGCAGCTCCAGGGGCTGACGAGCGGGGACCTGCGAATGATTAGTACTTTAGATGTACGAAAGGAGTCCTCTCTGTACCTTCCAAATAGCGCCAGGACCAGAGTCACTGCCCAAGATGAGCACGTCGGTGTACTGGTCAAACAAGCAGGTGAAAGCGTTAGAGATATTTGAGTCGAATGTATCCATGAATGTGCTGCGATCCAGAGCGCTCTCGGAATCTGCCTCGATGAAGATCACCACGCCGTCCTCCCTCGCGAGATATATGCAGTCCCGGCCTTCAAAGTATGGCGAGAGTCGGAATGGTCTTGCCCATGCCGTCCAGAGTGGCTTGTGCCGGCCATGGTAGTTACGCGTAGCTGGAGGGTTCTGCATTTCAATAGTTTCAAAGTTCGGCGGCCCATACAGGCTTTCGGTACAGACTGCGACTTGCTCGGGGGATATGGCGATGAAAGCCGACCTGACGGTTAGCGGAATGATCAATACCGGCATTTGGTTCTCCACTGGCATCCGATGACCATGCTTCTCCTCGGCAAATACTGTTCTCAGGTCGTCTCCTAGCTCCCACTCATATGTTATCATCCTTGATCTACCGTTCCTGACAACGATGAGAAGGAGTATAACGTGATGATCATCTCCAGGTCTGGGGTATAGAAAATGGACTTTGTGGATGACCCCTTGAACACTTCGAGGACGTTGGGTCTTGACCGGGACAAGGGGCTCTTTCCGAAGGTACTTGTGGCTGAGGGCGTCATGCGATTCAAGCTCGTAAACCACAAAGAAGTCCTGGGCACACGCGAGAACCATGTAGCGAGAGCTTGGGTCAATAGCCAAATGGAATCCTGGGTATACGAGTTGCTCTCGGGGGCTAGGGCAGCGGGACGTCACAAACTCGAGCCTCCCATTTGACCCACGGTGCATGAACAAGAATACACAGTCGCCACACTCCAGCACTAGCATGAGCAGCTGGGGAGGTAGTATGGTCGTGTAACCTGCCGATATCGACGATGGGAAGATGAAGGGATCGGAATCACCATCTTCCGTCTTTACCGGAGTAGGCGCCGCACCTTCGTCGTCGGCTTCCCTAATGTCAAAAGAGCCGATAACGCAGGCATTTCGAATGCGCGATCCGAAGTCACTTTTTCTTGCAACCTCCTTGAGCTGCCCGTCTCTCCGCAGCTCGCGGATTCTAACGTCATGGTCCTAGCCGGACAGTTAGCTCGAGCTGGCAAGCTAGTAGTGTATCCGTGGTGGTTTTATCGACGGATGCATAGTGACCAAAGCCCGCGCCAACAACGATACTCAAGTGGGCTGTGGTAAGGGGTAGGCTTGATCCCCAAATGCGAAAACAGACTTACCCCTATAAAGGCAACATCGTTGTGCCGAGGTGATCTGAGCCGGATGGGCAATATCGAGTTGACCAAATGGCTCTCGACCACTGTTCTTGTAAGAAGGCCGCACTGCGGAGCCTTCAGCAGCCGTTGTTTTTTTTGCCCTAGAGTGCTCGAGCCAGCCTTCAGAACGGTCTGAAGGTTGATGGTCTCCGTTACCCATTCGCCTCCTCGCAGCACATTTGTTTGGAAGGCCATCGCAGACTGGTGGACTTAGAGGATCCGGCCGTGTTCATCCGTTGCCATGAGCTTGATGGCGGGATTTCTCTGTTGTTTCTCTCCTTCTTGCGGTTGCACCGCAGGCAACCGTGGAGGGAGATGTTGCTTATTTTTCAATATCCAGGGAAAGCAGGAGGGCAAAATTCGGACTCTTCGGCCTAGGCAGGCAGGTAGGACAGACGGTTGGATGCAACACCAGGTGTTTAGGCAGCGACCCGTCCAGAGTGCCCTGACCGCACGAGACACAGCGGAGAGCCGGCCAAACGAGAATTGAGTGCCGAAACAGCGCCGGTGACAGAACCCGGAGAGAATGAGGTAAGCTTCCAGTTGCTGGTGGTCGGATTAGCGTTGCGCTGTGGTGCGGCCCGCTTGGCGCATTTTAGCTCGTGTGGTGTTGCACTGTGGAGTTGTGTATAACTGGATGGAAGGAAGAGAGGGCGCCAGCCCAGGAGAAATTACACTCTTTCAGACTGAGCGGCCGCAGCCTCTTTGTGGACGTAGCTGCGTAGGTAACCTTGAGGCAGCCTCACTTGCCTGCCCTGGAGGTGCAGGACTCTTTCCGTTTTCTGGTTGAAGAGGGAGCTGGAGTTCGGTAGCACACCCGCCTGCAGAACCCACAGACGCCTTTCCCAACGGTCTGGTCCGACGATGTTAAACCAGGTACCTGCTCCAGAATGCGTTGCCTATTCGCCTGCTCGCTTCCACTGTCGTACCACAGCCTCGAAGTTCGCGACTAGCTGAGGCGTGATATTTCCTCCCTGTTCGAATCTCGTGGGGAAAGAAACGGACCGGGCTGGTATGGAAGCTGGAGCTCTCCTTTGTACTCTCGCCGTGCTGTTTTAGCCCAGTTGTGTTAAGCCAAGGAGCCTAACATCTGCCCGACCCAACCTTTGCAAATGCGCAAAAGTCCAGGTAGACAGTACCGAGACTCTATCCCTACCAGGTACCGGGCGGGGCACCATCAAAACCCCCAACTCGCTCCACTCACCGGGCCAAGTTCCCCGCTGCCCGGCCACCTTGCCTTCGTGAAGCCAAACTAGGCTTTTCACGTCTCTGCTAAACGGGCCCTACTAACAGCAAATATTAAGAATGTAGTACTAGGTACGCATGTTCCTGTATCGTATCTCCTTCCCTCGGCAAGTAGGGTGCGCAGCATGCAAAATGTATGTGTGTATGTATGCACTTCAAGCACCCCTTTTGAGACTTACATGACCCAGAAAGGCACGAGATGCTTGCCTGCTTGCCGGTCTGCCCGCTTGCCTCGAGGTCGGAAATCCCTCCGACAGCTGCGAGTGCCGCTCCACATTCCGCATTCTACGCCGTAGGTCTACAGATAAATCGCCCCCTTGATCCCTCGATCCCACCCACGATTCGGGTCGACCAGACCCCGGAAACAAACGCAATGTTCCGCGGTTCGGGGGCCCGTGTGGAGGCCGCCGTGATTCGTCCGGGCAATGCTGAACAATAGCCAGGCCCGCCGACAGATCAGATTTTTCTCCGAGGGCAAAGGAAAATGGAAAATTCGCAGCAGATCTGAGCGAGCCAAACCCTTCCGCCTAGCCACGTTCCAGCCGCGCTAGAATAATAACCCATGTCACCGAAGACTAGGACGGCTTTCACCGACCAGTTTCCATGCATGGTGAAGTGTCGGAGCTTGCTTGCAGACTGCGCATTTGGTTTCTCGCCTATCTGCGCTTTGTGCTTTGGTGCTTAAATTGCAGACACGGTCTACACCACCTGCAGCACTTATATTCTCTCGAGGCATTTTTCCACCTTGAGGGATTATACATTGAACTATTGAGCACTCGGGGCCCAGTTTTAGTTATGTTCCTTGGTACGGACCAACAATAAGTACCTTCTTAACATGGCGGGGATAGCGGAGGGACGCAAGCTTCAGGTCAGGTCACTCCGTTCCTTCCCACCGTTGCTGCTGCAGGGGGTCCCGCCGACTTGAGGTGCCTGAACTTTGAAGAACGGAGCCCGGGCCCCCGCCTTACGTCACTCTCACGACTGCACAAGCACGCCCAGGGCAGCCGCAGGCCAATGCGGCCCTTGTAAGTCGGCGCTTGTCACGCGCGTAATTGCTCTTCTCTCACTGCCTCATGGGCCACCTATCAACGTCGAAACACCACGAGACCAGCACAACCGCCATACACAATTGCAGAGGAACAAAGCAAGCTGCAAGCGGGCCCTCTCGGAACATCGCAAGGCAAATCCAGCACGCCGTCCTGGTTTGGCCCACACATTTGCTGGGACACTTGCAACAACTGTCGCATTTCTCAGCGTCTCATTCGCATCATCCGCAGCCACTCGAGGGGAAGAATCACCGGCAGACAATCTCAGGGCACCATCCGAAAGCTCGATCCCTGCTCAGGTCGTGGAATTTTTTACACTTTTTCCGTGTCATCTCGAGCTCAGTTGAAGTCCAGTGCCCTTGACAGGCTTAGTCCGATTGAGCTGTGTGTGAAACGGGGACCAGCCGCACAGCCATGCATCCGTCCAGACTGGTAGCCTAACATCCAGAACCCGCCCCGTCGTCGGGTATCACTTTCTGGGGAGGATGGAGAGCCCGGAAGAGCCAGTTTCCCCCGAGAAGAGCATTGGTCATGCCACTCTTAGCACCGACAAGGAGCATGCTATTCTCGAGGCATGTCGATGGAGGAACCTGGACGCTCTGAGGGTGCTCGCCGAGTCTCAAGGCGGATTCATAACAGACAAAATTCGCCAGCAAGCGTGTGAGTGCACCCCTTGGGCTCCCACTCTCAGCTCTCCCAGCATAGCTTGTGCTGTGCATTTGCCCCTGCCCTGACCAGAGGTACGGAGGCCAGTTCGCTGATCGACAATGGTGTCACAGGGCCAGTGCTGTTGGGACTTCCAGCCGGACACGGTGACACGCCCACTACTCCCCTGGCTCAGGCTACCGAAGCTGGCCCATGGAAAGAGCTCCCTCGCCACAGAGACGAAGATCAGGTCCAGCTTGACGTGAACCGAGCCTTCATCTACTATCCCGAAAGTAAGTCGTTGCCGAGCTCTGTCCCCTTTTGCCCCATCTTCGCCCGGAGCGTCCCCCCCTTTTCCCTTCAGTATCCCGCCCGTGCATGACAGCAAAGGCAAATCGGTTCTATCTGTCTGTTATACAGCCTTTTGATCCACAAGCTAAATAGTACCAGATCAGAATGATGCTGAACTCGCGAGGCAAAAGGATGAACTTTCTGCCTTGATCGTCGAGGTGCTGCGCCGCAATCCTTACCTCTGCTACTTTCAGGGCTACCATGACATCTGCCAGGTATTCCTCTTGGTTCTCCCTCCCCCAATCCGCGCACCGGCGGTGGCACGGCTCTCGGCCCTGCGGATCCGTGACTTTATGTTGCCGTCGCTCGGACCGGCCGTCAGCCAGTTGCGCCTCATCCCGGACATCCTGCGTGCCTGCGACCCCCAGCTCTGGCGTCACCTGTCGGGGACAGAGCCCTTTTTTGCCCTTGCTGGCATGTTGACCATGTATGCGCACGACATTACGACGCTCGGCGAGATCGCCCGCCTGTTTGACGTACTTCTTGCCCGTGAGCCTGTCTTCAGCGTCTACATGTTTGCTGCCATCGTGCGCTCGCGCCGGGACGAACTCTTTGATACACCACAAGACGAGCCTGAGATGCTGCACAGCATTCTCTGCAAGCTGCCTCGCCCGCTCAACCTCGAAGCTCTCATCTCTGCGGCCCGCGTCCTATTCGAAGCCCACCCGCCTGAGCAACTTCGCGCCTGGCGCACTATCTCCCGCGCCAGCGTCCTCCGCACCGCCCGGCATCCAGAGGCTTATGCCACCCAGTCCATGGCCGATGGCTACGATTACTTTGAGCGGCAGGTTGCCGAGCTACGCTGGCTCGAGCGGCGTGATAAGGCATGCGAGCTTCTTTGGCAGTATCGCCGCCCAGTGCGCACCGTGGGTCTCGCTGTCCTTGTGGGCATCGCGGCCGTCGTGTTCAGGAAGTATCAGGGAGGATTACCCTATCTGTACGGACTGTTGGCACGATGGGTCAGGTAGAAGGCCGTGTGTGTTATGACGTATATGTGGTTTAGGACTCGCTTCACCAGTAGCTTTCATCTCAATTTACGGGAGATGGTGAGGCTTGCGCATAAAACAGGCGTTCGGGTGGGTTGGACAGACGGTGGGGTCGCTTTGACAGCGTTGCAAAACCTTAGAACAAGATTCAGGGAGTCACATCCGCGGCGAAGGAGTCATCATTCTTTTGTATTTGTACGGGTTACATGGATAGTTTAGGCTCTTAGTCATATCACACTCCAAAGCGATGAGTAATGCGGTTATCTGCGGTCCTGTTTTTATGCCCCTATCTTTATCACTTTTATCTACATGTTCATTCCTCTAGGCGCCCTCCTGAAAGGCTATCTTTAAACCTTCAAAATGCCCTTGAAACTCAAACGCCAACTTCCCCGCTACATCGCCGATGATAGTCAGAATCAGACTGTAGTTGTTATACAAGAAACGCTCGCGCTTCCGCTTGTCAGCGCCAAACGTTGCGCCGCTGACCTTGGTCAGAAACACGTCTATTTCGTTTCGCAGCCGGCGCAGGCTCGTCACGACGGGCTCATCGTCGCCGGCCTCGGTGCTGAGCGCTAGAATCCCGTGCAATAGCTGACCGAAGCGCTGCGTGACGACGTGGGGTGCCGCTGGCGCAGTCTTGATGCTTGTCGCAGATGGTGTGCGAGTCGGCAGTGCGGCTACCAAAGAGCGAACAGACTCGCGATGGGCGTCCATGATGCTTTGCAGACGCGGCCACAGCACCATGGCGGTACCGTTGATATAACCGTCCACAGCGGGGATGCGACGTCGCTGCAGCTCGAAGGCAAGGTGCTGGTTTAGCCGGACGCATAATAGCACCCCGAGACCATCGAGCGTATCCGCGACGAGCTGTTTAGTGAGGATTTGGCCGAGTGCAAACGTTGGCTCGAAGATATAATTGAAGTGGCGCGAGATGACGGAAAAGGACAGCGCAGGACTGAAAAAGGTGGCGAGGAATGTGTACTCGGCCGTAGCATTATCGACCAGTGCGAGGTTGAAGTTGCGGAACGGAACCTCGAGGTAGTGCGTAGACTGGTCTTCCTCAGCCAAGTACGACGACATGGCCGTCTGGCTGCTAGTACGAAGGATGTCTATTCTCCTGCCTAGGTTGAAGGCGTCGTGCGGTGGCCCGGCTAGCTTCGAGCCCGAAAGGACGGTAGTACGTCGAGAGACATCTTCGTGGCCCAGAACATCGCTCTTGTCAATGGAATGGAGCTTGATCTTGGCCAGAGACTTCTCATAGCGTGTGAATTGGTTTAGATAGTACCAGCGCATCGTGTTCATGTATGCGAGACATATCTCACTGGCGAGGACAGGCTGGTGCCGATGTAAAAACAAGTACAAATCCTTGAACTTGAGGAAGTTTTGTTGCTGGATGATCTGAGCATTGATGTGAGGGGATCTTAAAGCCTTGATCTGCGCCACAAGAAAGTCACGTATTCGCTCAACGGCCTTCTCTGGTCAGTCGAAACAGGGGTCGCGTGGGGGAGATGAACCAACCTTTAGGATAAGCTTGTCAAATAACGGCCCTATATCCTCCACAGCCTTACTTTGGATCTGTTGCGAGCTCCTTTTGTGAGATGTTGCCCTCTTGTCGAGGTCAGCCAGCACCTTGATCCACGCCTCGTCGATGTGACCTTCTGATATCCGCGATACAACCATGGGAGACACGCTGAGCTCCTCCACGATTGGTCCCAGCCCCTTCTCTACAGCTTTTCGGTTCTCCAGCCTTGTATTCAGAGTACTGGAACGGGCTTGCAGACTTTCAATGTCCGCAGAAACAGCTGCCAAGTCATTGCGGAAGCTCGTCAGGTTTGTCTCGACCGATGACAAGATGTCATCGCACGCACGGATAGACCGGTGTAGCTCCTCAAATTTGGCCTTGTCTCGTTCGTCTACGGAAATTTTGGACAGTAAGTCAAAGATGACCAAGGCAAGCTCTACCAGCCAGAACCGGCGACAACTTACAGGCTTCGATTGTTTGCGATCGGTACGGGGCACCACCCCCTTCCTGACGAGCATCGCTGTTTGCAAGCGCACGCAGGCTTAGGCCGCCAAAGTCGAACTCCAGATCCAAGTCTGTTTCATCAAGTGGTTGGTTCCGAACGTCTCCCGACACCGTCCCGCTTGGCGATGGACCGAGGATCCCAGCTAGGATTGCCTCGGGGTCGGGCGCATCCTCGACCGTTGTGGAGTGCTTCAATGTCGAGCCATTAGCTCGTTTTGATGCAGCTAGAAGCGAGGAGGACGAGTCGTTTGACACCAGCGAGAGCGTCGAGCCTCTAGCAGTGCCGCCGGCCCGCTGGGATGTCAGGTACGGACCGCGAGAGCTAGAGGTGCGACGCAACGGCGATATTGGTCGACTGCTGGATTGAGATGGAGGAGTGCCGGCTCCGCTTCCTGGGAGTGAGCCGGGACGTCGATCAAGCCACATGGTGAGCCTCGAGCTACCGCATGCCGGATTGGGAGGAAACAGGATATCGCAGATAGTTGACGCGGAAGCAGGCGCATGCTAGCTGGCCTCTCAGATCTCCGTTGCGATGCAGCACAGCTCAGCTCCCCCAGCTTACTGAGCAAGGCTGGCGACCCGATTTCACATCAGGGCCTATTGATTGGCCAGCTGTCAGCCACTGCCGGGGCGCCCGGGCCCCAATTGAAGGCGGGGCAGGTTGGAGGGGTCGACTTCTCAGGAATTGGTGTGGGAGCCTGACGGATGCTCGCATTTGCCAAAAGCATAGAGCTATAATTCTAGGATTTCCATGGGCGGTAGATCGCCAGGGAAAGGGTCTCTCTTCTCCGTACGAGAATACGCTGTGGAGGTCATACGTTCTATTCCGGAACATCAAGACCTGGCCTGTCCCGTCAGGTATTTAACTGCACCATGGACGGCTTTTCAGAACTGGAGATGCCCTACAATAACAAAAGAACCACTTTGACGGTTAAGAAGGCATTCTCCGCACTGGTTAAGTGGACCCTTTCTTTTGGCCAGAGCCTTCGTATCTTACGTGGAGACGTGAAAGTATGGGAAGCGGAAGCGAGAAGCGAGCGAGAAGCGCTCAGAGTTTATGCCAGCATCCAGCGGCGCGGCGTCAAACTCAAGTATTGAAAACAACGCCTTTTGGCTTGCTTTGTCGGTGGGGAACAATACCTGGGTTGGCTCACCTTATGGAAACGAAAGTGGGGTAAAAAGTAACCGCGCTCGGTAGCAAAAGAGAGGGACAGGTCAAAATTCAGCAGTCGCAGAAGGAGCGGGGGCTTGCCTGGCAGAGGGGCCATTTCTTCGCTCAAAACCACATTTTTCTCCCTCCACCCCAATAAACCAACCGCACTTCAACCTCCCGTCCTTCTCCCCCATCTCTTGCCTCTTTTCTCTCCTTTCAGACTAGTATTATTTGCCAGGACCTTCAAGATGGCTGACTCCGATGTAAGTAGCCCACGCCCATGGCCTTCGCGTTCTGTTGTGCGCTTGGGCACCCCGCATCCCATCGCGCGAGCCCCACGAGACCTCAGGATGCGCACTCGTCGTCGGTCGTCGACGGAGCTGCGCTGATGGTCGCCCATCATCCATCATCCATTCCCCGAGGGCTGGCTATCAATCCGCTGCCTAGGTGCTCGTGGTGCTAACGGTTGGTCTTTCAGCATGAGCACACCTTCGACTCTGCCGATGCCGGCGCCTCGACGACGTTCCCCATGCAGTGCTCTGCTCTGCGCAAGAACGGACACGTCGTGATCAAGGGCCGCCCGTGCAAGATCGTGGACATGTCTACCTCCAAGACCGGCAAGCACGGTCACGCCAAGGTCCATCTGATCGCTATTGATATCTTCACCGGCAAGAAGCTCGAGGATCTCTGCCCCTCAACCCACAACATGGACGTCCCCGTCGTCAAGCGCACTGAGTACCAGCTCGTAGGTGACTCCAGAAATACATACTGTACCCTCTTCGCGCCTAACATGTTTCTGCAGATTGACGTTTCGGATGATGGCTTCCTCAACCTCATCGATGACCAGGGTCAGGAGAAGAACGATGTTCGCATGCCCGATGGTGAAGTCGGCGACAAGATCAACAAGCTGTTCAAGACCGAGGAGAAGGACACCAGTAAGTTCACATTACGGAATCACATGCCCTAGATGTTGTAAACTGACACACACCACTACAGACGTTACTGTCCAGACCGCCATGGGTGAGGAGGCGGCCATTGACGCCAAGGAGGCCCCCAAATAAATGGAAGGAGAGGGAGGAAGGTGGAGGTTTCTGAGGGACGCCGTCCCCCCATCAACAGTGACATTGTGCAGTTGCTTGTTTTCTGGGGGCTTGGTCAGCTGAGATATATCTGTCGATGTTTCTTGGGCCTGTCCAACATTGGGGCTTCCCGTGGTCGCTGTTCTGAGGATTCTATCTGGGAGCTGTTTTCTGCCGGGTACAGGACTGTTGGTCTTGCCACCGCACTAAAACGGTCATCTCGTTTTATTTTGAGCATATCGATTCTATCAGGATCAGTTTTCTCCTGGGAAGCCTAGAAGGAGGAGAGCAGAGCACTTTGCGAGTGGCGACAATTACAGTACCAATTGGAATCCAGAGCTCATCCCATCATTGTTCAACCACATCGGCTCTTGGCATCAATCACCCATGCTGCACTGTAGTCTATCATTCTACCCCGCTCAGCTAGGTAAAGTTGCCTTGCTAAAGAGTTCGATTGTCCCAACTATTTCTCTCCGCACGTGGACTTGCTAGTTTGGCTTGGGCAAGCAGTAGGAAAATAGGAGGGTAAACTAGGTCAAGTTGCATGGCATTGCCACTGTTCGCAATAGTTCTGTTCCTTGGGCCATACACACCGTGACCCATCTGGAAGAGGGTTGTGTGTTGAATGCATCATTGCACTATTGTATTGGATGAACCCGTTTTAAAACGGAAGGGCATCGGATGGATATATTTCACTGCTCCACACCAGATTGAAGACGCCGAAGCAACACCTTTGCTCTCAGTTCCTAAACAGCCCTGGAGGGGTGACTCAATTTTGTATTAATCGGCCCAAAACGGCGCTTTGGGGGAATAGATACGATTCAGAAGCTCGCCGCGCTGCATTTCTTCACGCCAGGCTCCACTTTCCATCTTCTTGAATCACAGGAATGACAAAACATCTGCTTGAAAGGCAGAGGCGGAAGAGAAATAAAGAGGCAATTGGAGTTGATTGAAGCTACTTGTTATTTTGGTTTTACTCCAGGTAGCCAACCACCGTCCCGCTCTGTCCTTTGCCCGCAAAGAAACTTCTATTCCAACAAACTGAATTCGCCCAAAACGGGCACACCTTACAACAGCTCACCCAGTTTCGCCAGATCTCAACTCGCTATGGCAGACCGCGAATTCCATCGCTTCCCACGAGGAGAAACCTGCGCGGACTGCCCAGCGCGGCGGTGGTATCTAGAGAGCGGCCGTCGGTATTGCGAAAATGGACACCAGGTCGAAGTATGCCCAACCATGCGCTCAAGCCTACCATCACAGCCTGCTAACAGTAAAACCAGGGCTACGTCCAATATGAGGTAGATCTTGACGACAACTTCGGCAAGATGGGCCGGACCACGCGCAAGAAGAAGGAGGTCCGCGAGAAGGTGCGCAAGCACCTTGCGGGCAACGCCGCCAAGGAGCTGTACCTTGAGTGTTTCCAGCTCATCCTGCGCAAGCAAGTCGCCTGGATGGTTGGAAGAGGTGCGCACCCCGAGCTGGAGGCTGTCTGTCGAGACCTGTGGGACTTGAGGACGCGCGGGTTCGTGGGGCTGACTCTTGCTGATGCAAAGGGGAAGGGACTGGCCTCGTCGCAGTCACAATCACAGTCTCAGTCTCAGTCTCAGCAGCTCAGCTCAGAGGCTGGGCTGGTCATGTATAGCTCGCAGGTTGAAGGGGGTATGTCTACGGATGACGATGCGGCGAAGCGGAAGGGTTCGAGGTCGAGAGTTAGAAGCTGGGATACGGAGAACTGGACGCTGCCTTCGACGCTGGATGCCTTGGCTATTGTCTACCTGGGATGCTTGCTACGGCAAGAGCCAGTGAGAATTGGCGATATATTCCGATGGGCGAAGAGCAACCAAATACCTTTTCTAAGAGCGGTAGGTCTACTAACCATTTGAGGGTCGTACTGGTTACTAATGGGTATGCATGTAGATCGATCTTGTCCCTCAGGACTGGAGAGACCGTCTACCAGGTTGGGCACAGAAGGCTCTATTGACACGATACGCGCGGTTTGAAGGAAGCGAACTCCATGTGGCCGTCACGGATCTGATGTTAGGATACCGGGAACACTACGAGCTGGTATTCCCCAAACTTCCGGTTGCCCCCTTGCTCCTTGTTTGGATCAAGGACTTGGCACTTCCACGTAAGTTGTCCCCCCAGAACGCAATGCGAGGTTCTAATATAAAGAGACAGCCGAAGTACACCACTACGCCCAGGAGCTCTGCTCTCGTCTAACGCTAGTATTTACCTTTCCGACGAGGGAAAACCAGCACCACGGTCCAATGAAAGTCTCAAAACACTCATTACTTGACATCCCAGACGTCTTGCTAGCAGCGTCAGTGGTAGTGGTCACCAAATATCTCTACCCCCTAGATGGGGTGGAGCGCTTCCCTGTCGACAGCAAAGATCCGTTGACCCTTAAAATGGACTGGGCTGCATGGATAACCGAGTTTCCCAAATCGGCGACCAAGGCGCGGACACGGATCGACTTTGAGAGTCTCAATCCGGAAGAGGTCTGGTCCATGACCAAAGAAGAGCTGCATGAGTACATGGACTGGTTCCAAGAAACGCAAATAGAGAAGAACTCAAAACGTGAGTCCTCCATCAAATCAATGGCCTCTGGCCAGGAGACAAAGAGCTGACCAAGACTTGCGCACAAAAGACGAGACAGATATAGACCTCTTGTTCCCGCTTGGGGACATACAGCCACCACCTGTGGTCAAGGACATGGGAGACGAAGAGTTACTGGCACGGTCAAAAAGAGTCCAGGGGGCGATGACTTTCGTGGTCCCGCGACCTAAACTCGCCTCTGAAGGCTTCCAGGGACAAGAAGTAGTTCATAGACTGGGCGACCTCCACCAATGTTTCAAGCAAGTTAATGAACTCGAAGGGCCCACCAAAAGGCTATACGAGGTGGCTGCCGAGACGGCAGGTTTGGCGCTGGAGGACTTTGTGAAGGCTGTGTACAGTCTGGAGAAGATGATGATTAGTTGGCAGAAGCGAGAGAAACGTCGCCTTGGAGAGCCATGGGAGGCATAACGGGGCCACATGAATGATTTGGACCATTATTTACATTTGAAGCTATTGTATAATGCATTCAGTCTCAGATGTCAAGTCGGGATCTACGGCCGCCATGCCTCTTGAATTCAACACTTGTAACACTGCCTTCAGAATGTGCCAATGGATGGGTTAGAGGTGTCCAGGAGAAGAAAACGAGGGGCTGTGGTGGTAGTCACTTGTAGTAATTATGCTGCGAGAGCAAGTGTATCGAAAAGCCGTTGGGAATACCACCACAATCAGAGCTGCGCTGATGTGACAGCTTTGAAGTGGCGTCTTGCATCTTGCAGCTTCCAGAAGCTAGAAGCAATTGTAGAGACCCAAGGGAAATTAGTGCGCAGTCGCACTAATCGCACTGTCTCGGCACGTGCCTTGAATTTTGGAGCCACCGAGCCCTAGTCTTGGCCAAATTTCTAACCCCACCAAAAATTGACACTGTTGTGAACTTCCTTGACTTCATCATCCTCGTTGGGAGCATTTTCACGGGAATCACAGCAAAAGTAAGTTAATACCCCAGCGCCCTAGCGGAATACTGTTTCTTGATGATAGTGATGCTAACATGCCTGTAATTTTGTAGTGCAGATGTAGGTTTTTCCTCCTGGAATTCCCCCGAGATATTTCGAATGTCGCCTCTGAGCTGCCTCGCGCGCAAACGAAATTGGAAACTGATGCGGTCGATTCTCTAGCTTCGTGAAGACCCTCACGGGTAAGACCATCACCCTCGAGGTCGAGTCCTCGGACACGATCGACAATGTCAAGTCCAAGATCCAGGACAAGGAGGGCATCCCCCCGGACCAGCAGCGCCTGATCTTCGCTGGCAAGCAGCTTGAGGATGGCCGCACTCTCTCTGACTACAATATTCAGAAGGTTAGTCACACTCGGGAATCGCGGATATGCTACGATGCAACATGAGATCAAAAAGAGGGGAATCTTGGTTGCCTTCGGAAGCACGCTACTAAGGTTCGGTTGCTGACATGCTGGTTTACAGGAATCGACCCTCCATCTCGTCCTCCGCCTCCGCGGTGGCCTCATTGAGCCCTCGCTCAAGGCCCTCGCCAGCAAGTTCAACTGCGACAAGATGATCTGCCGCAAGTGCTACGTACGTTTCTCTCCAGTTGATCATCTATAGCAAACTGAAGCTAACCAAGAACCAGGCCCGTCTCCCTCCCCGTGCCACCAACTGCAGAAAGCGCAAGTGCGGACACACCAACCAGCTCCGCCCCAAGAAGAAGCTTAAATAGACGGTTTCTCATATCATGGGTCTCTGGCGTCTTTGGTTTTCGGCATTATCGAGTTCTTCCGAGAAGACTTGGCAGGGGATCACGGGAATGAGTATGGTTGTACATTCGGACCATAGCATGAGACTCCTGGCAATCTATCTATGAAACAAACCTCTGAATGCAGACCTGGTGCTGCGACTTCGAGCCGTCAATAGCTGAATGAAATCATGACCGAGGCTAAATATATCACGTGATTGAAATATTGGGCATTGACATACGTAATCAGTCTCGCGCAGTTGGAGAAGCATCTCCAATTGTCGCATCGAAACAGCTGTCCCGAGCTCGTTTCTTCGTATAAACTAGTAAACCGCGCCCAAGTACTTTTCACCAGTGCATCGCCTGCCCAAATCTTGCCCAGGTTCTCTGGCAGATTTATACTTTCTTTGATCATCAGGCACCCGTTGAACAGAAAAGCACAAAAGCCAGCATGGCTGGATCCGGCTACGATGCCGTCGTCGACATCGATGATGAAGTCAGTCGCCATGCACGAATCACCAATCTGACTAGCCAGGCTAACATATTCTGTCTTTGGATTCATTGTAGGGAGACCTAGGCCACACCGATCTTCAAGAGGATCTCGAATTCCATAACTCCAACTTCGCCGAAACGGCGCCCGCGCTCGGGCGCAAGGGCGGCGGCGGCGGCGGAACCTCGTCGGGCCTTCCATTACCCGCCACGTCATCATCATCGGGGGGCGGTAAACGATTCCTTTGGACTCTGTCGTTCTACGCACAATTCTTCGACGTCGACACGTCGTCAGTTCTGTCGCGGTGCTGGGCCGCGCTGTACCCCCGCGCGAATTTCTTGGACGTGCTGGAAGGGAATCCGGACCTGTACGGGCCGTTTTGGATTGCAACAACAGTGGTTCTGATTTTGTTCCTGGGCGGGACAATCAGTGACTACCGGTCAAACACCGCAGGGGAGCAGTTTGCGTATGACTTCGGGTTGCTGAGTGGTAGGTTTCTTTCCCTGGCAGCGCGCCGGTCTGGATTTGGCAGATGCTGATATGTGTTTTTAGGTGCGGCTGGTCTCATCTACGGATACACGTTCGTCATCCCCGTGGCACTTTACCTCGCGCTCAAGTACTTCGGATCCGAGAGCGCCAACTTGCTAGAATGCTGGTCGCTGTACGGCTATAACAATCTTGTCTGGATCCCGGTTGCGCTTGTCAGCTGGTCGTCCATCAGCATCCTCAACTGGGTGTTTGTGATAGTTGGCTTCGGTCTCTCGGTGGCCTTTCTGCTACGCAATCTCTATCCGGTCCTTAGTGCGACGGATCGCCAGACGAGCAAGGTACTCCTGGTCTTGGTGGTGGTGCTGCACTTTGGGCTGGCCATCGCCATCAAGGTGCTCTTCTTCGCGCACGGCAGTCCCTTGGCGCATATCCCAGCTACCGAGCCTTCAGAGGATGAGAAGCCGGCACAGATGTTTTAAGGGGGTTTATACGTGTATTCTCTTCTATTTTCCACTGTAGCTCTACCTAGTCACATGTGCTACGAAGGGGCGATCGGGCCACGGCGTCAGGGAGCATTCAGGGGGTGCAGGTCATTGAGCTGGCTGTCCATGTAGCAGTAGGCACGACGTCTCACTGTAAACTATGAATACTAGACTGCCTTGTCATACCTTTTTTGGTTTTGATTATTTATTATCTTCGCCACGAAATGGCTGCCTAGCTACCGCTCCACCTTGCCGCCATTCTCAAACCAGTCCAGCCAGCTTCCAGGATACTCACCCACATTCGTCCAGCCGGCATCTCTGGCCAAGCCCGCTGCCGCCCGGCCGCGCACGCCGGCTTTGCAGTAGAAGACAGCCTCGGTGTCGGGCGATGGGCGCGGGTACCCAAAGCGGTCTTCGAATTCTTCCTCGCTGATGTGGAAGCTGTCCGGGCTCGTCGTGATGGGGATGTTGACTGCGCCTGGGATCTTGCCTGTTTGCTGAAGCTCGCCTGGTTCGCGCACGTCTACACAGCGTGTTAGCTCTTTACACCTCCGAATATCCAACAGGTATATTGACAGAAAGGTAGGTGGATGACGTACCGATGAGCGCGATCTTATGCTTGGTGTCCTCCATTAACTTTGAGAGCTGGAGACATGTTAGCATGGCACGTAGAAAACAAGCAATCCTCCCCACAGCTATCAGCAGGTCGGAAATCACCTCTTTGAAATCCCAAATCTTGCTCTCCGCTGGCACGCTCCGCTCGGTAGAGTACTTCCGCGCTGACGGCGCAATGAGCTTTGCTGTTGCGGTCTTGGGGCTCTGCAGGCCGAACGTTGCCGTCAACCCCTGGGCCTGGCCGCGCCGGCGCGCTGCGGTGTTAAACACGGAGCTTCTGAGGATGGCATGGTGGTGGGTATGGACCAGCCGCCTCTGCTGTTGTGTCGTGTGCGCGCGCAGCGATGAAGGGGTAGCTGTGCGCGCAAGCGATGAGATGGACTGTCTTGCTGCCATTGGGTCACGTTGGTAGGTGACAAGGACGCGAGGTAATGAGGAATAAATTTGGGGAAGCTTTGAACGCAAATTAGAGTTGTCGACGAACGAGAAAAGGAGACGCTCTGCTAATGAACAGACGGGCCTAGATCGGATCCAACACAAACAGATGGCGAAGCCGACATCGCGCAACGAATGCGGAAAAGAGCTTATTCTCAAACCGTAGCCACAGCCGCAATCCGCCCACTCCACCACCACCAACGTCATTCGCCGCCATCCCTTGATGCAGTTTCCCGATTGCCCCGCGCACACGCTGAAAAGGATCGTGGTCCAGGCCAACGCCAGATTGAAGGTCACGAGTCTATCCCATGACTGGGTGCTGACACCACGCCAATCATTATTGGGCAGACAGCCAACAGTCCGAGAGCCTCGAGCCAATTCCGACGTCACATCTCATGCATTTGGCTTTGACGCTGAGAGAAACCATGCACGCGTCGTGGATATAAGTATTTTAGGTTCCCATAAGATCGTCTCTGGCTCGTCCCCATATCTCCTTGCGAGTCTAGATCGATAATTACCCCTCGCAGTGATCCTCCGTCCAGCCAGACTCCTCGACTCCCCAAACCGTCGTCCGCTAGAAAACCGGCCGATGCAATGGCTATATACAGGTCTAATTATTACAATTATTTCTAAGCGCCTCCAATACCTTGGCTAATTGTTGTTTCCAAGCCCCTGTACTGTCGAGTCGCCCACCCACACCCACTTGGCTCAAGCTGCGCACGGGCTGGTAATATTTTGCCAACCTTCCGGCACGGGCTGACCTGCCTTCCTCGTGGAAAAGCTTTGGGTTGGTGAGCTGCACGGAGTTTGATAGTCCTAATCTGCTTATCTCATCTTTCTCCTTTTCGTTTACCACTTCCTCTTCTCGAAGGTCAACGGGCAGTGGTCTTGGGGGAAGATTGTGGCGAAGACCTCGATCTCCTCCGACGTAGGGGTGGCGTGGTGCTTCCAGTCCAGGAGCAAAGATGCCTTTCCGATCATGAGGACGAGGTTCATCTGCGCATAATGCTGCCCAAGGCAGTAGTGGGAGCCAGTGCCAAAGACAAGGAAGTTCTTCGCACCCTTCTCCTCGGCGTCGCCTGTGTAGTATCGTTCGGGGTCAAACTCGTCGGGTCTCTCATATACATCGGGGTCTCGCAGAGCCATGAACGTCGTTGCGATAACCATGGCGCCTGATTCATTCATTAGCTGTTGTTTCTTCGATGTTGGGGAACCTGGTACTTACCCTTGGGAACTGTATAGGTCTCGGTAATAGGGAAATCCTTCTTCGCCACGTATGGCGTCATGATAACGGGAGGGCGGTACCGGAGGAGTTCACGAACGACAGCGCGCGAGTAAGCCATAGATTCGAGCTGCTCAAGGGTTACAGGCGCGTTCGGGTCGTTATTGCGAGTCTTCAGGTTCTCCTCCCGCACACGGTCCAAGATCTCGGGGCGCTGGGCCATGATCTGGAAGAGCCAGGTAGCAGCGCTGCTGGTCGCATCTTGAGAAGCAAACAAAAATGTGAAGATGGTCTGCGAGATTTCGTAGTCGCTGAAATCTCTCAGGACATGATTCGGCTTCTCCATACCCTCGGGGATCTCCCCCTTCTCGGAGGCATCGCGCCACCTCTTGGATTCCACCATTTGCAAGACCCAGGCATCAAGAATGCAGGTAACCTCGCCTCCAGCCGCCATACGGACCTTGCTCTTAGCCGCGCACTTGGAGAACTCGGCCAACACCATGTCAGCCGCCTTCTTCCCGTAGTAGGTCTTGGTGAAAGGAAGAATGATCGGGAAATTGACGAGCTCGAGAGCAGCGGTGATAAGGTAGTAATCGTCAGCAATCTTCTTGATCGCTTCATCCGAGATATAGTGGCCAACAAAAGTGCGGCAAGACACGGCGGTGATGATCTCACGGAAATGCGTCATCCAGGCAACCGGCTTATCGGCAGACTTAGAGATATCCAGCCACCTATCAAAGTACCGGTTGTAAACAGCCTCCTGACCCGGAAGGTACACTTCGAGGGCCTTGCGTGTGAAGAGGCCGTTCAACCCCCTACGGTAGTCGACATGGGCCTTGCCGTCCAGGAAGACGAAGTTGTCGGCACCGAGCAGCTTGTGAGCGACATCAACCACGCAGGGCTTGACGAACGCGGGCGAGTTGAACACTTTCCGGGCCATGTCGCGCGTGGAAGCAATCACTACAAACCTAAGCGACACTGGGTTAGCCATGTAAGCAACAAAAGCCCCCTTTTTTTTTTTGCCACACTCGACCTACTTGTGGAAGACAGAGACGCAACTGAGAGGTCCGCTCGCCCACTTGGCATGGTACTCTTGGAATTTGGGATTGACCGATTGCAGGAAGGGCCCGATGAAAGGCATCTTCCACGCAGGGCCAACAATTGAACCCTTTTGCCATATGTATCGGACTGTGAAGGGTCAGCGCGCGCGTCGCAAACAGCCAGCTTTGCGCAGTCTACACACATTGATCATAGGCGACTAGGAGTCCGAGAACAGTGAAGAAGATTTGCCAACGGTTCGCCTGGATGATGGTCTCAACGACGTATTCGATCGGCTGGGGCACATTCAAGGCGCCGAGGCCGATTGTCGCCAGCGGCGACGTGAAAGCTGTCGCGTTGGTGGCGTCCATTGCGAAATCGTTCGACGGGCGATCAGAGCGTTCAGGTTGCGCCCTTGCTGCTCGGCTCTCGACTTGGTTGGAAAGCGCGGAATGATTTTGCAGGAGCGAAGTCCACAATCAAGTGGGAAGCAGCAATCTGGGACTTAAGGGTGGGTGTGAAGGGCTTGAAATGAGCGACGGTGAAAGAAACAATGGGTTCGGGTTTGGGCGGGTATTTTCCCCTGGGTCACTCGGAGCTGGCGTCTGGCCCGGGGTCAATCATGGAGGAAATTTGGCGACTCTGAGCGAGCAGAGTGTGTGGGGTGCGGTAAATTGCCCGCCGACATGGAAGCAACCTGGGAAGTTGTGGTGACAGGCAAGCTGCAACAGCAGCATGGTGGGCGACATGCAACAAATCTGCAGGAGACATCAACTGTCACCCACAGCAAGCACTTTCGTTGGGGAGGTTAACCTCTGTAACGAAGTCTTCCCACTCAACTTTCCTCGGGTGACATATCAAGAGTCACACGTCACAACTTTTTTTTTTTTTTGGAAGGAATACCCTACTGGACCCCAGGGTTTTGAGTTTTTCTTATCAGGGGTATTGGCCAGGCACGAGCCAATCCGGCGAGCCAATTCAGATGAAGATCCCAGGTCAGTAGGTACTACCGCCTGAGGTCACCATGGATCTAGTTATCTGGCAAGTCATTGCATTGGACTAGAGGTCGTCTTCGCCACCTCGAGATTTTTTCTGCGGCAAAGTGAACCAGCAAGAACATCAAGAGTGGTGGTTCGAGAAAGCCATGCGCCCATGGTATCATTTAGCTACCCACTGTCTATTTGGCGAGATGGGGTGTGGGAGCTAGCAAGCCGGCAACCAATCTCCCGGTTCAGGAATCCAAGAACCCACCAGTTTGCTTTCCAAAGATGCAGAACAACACTTACTGAGCCAAAGTTTCACAGTGTATCCTGTTTGGCAGTATTAACTAAGGATACAGGATTTAATCCGTAACGCGGCGAACCTTGACCACTTTCATAGGTTACTCACACTGATGTTCTGTTATCGGTTGTGTACGCCTTTCAGTCACCGCTTCGTCAGCTGGAGCTTGGGCTCTCGAATTAACTATCGATTGCGCCGACCCCGCTTTCCAAGAATCCCAACAAACGGAAATCCGACCTCCTGATTGGCCAGGGGGCTTCGACCAAAGAACCCCTATATTCAACCCATGATCGCACTTTCGTCCGTCACCCGTCCGATGCTTTGCAATCCACGTAGTATGAGCTCTCGAGGCTTCCCTTTGCCTGGATTGCTGAACAGGTTTGGCAGGTTCCGACCAAGTCCTGACATACTTCTATATTCTCATCGCCTGATGAAGAGCATCATGGGCCGTGTTGCCAAGGGGTTCTCACGGCCCGCATCACCCTTTGATGCAGGACGGGATGATGATGATGCGCGACATCGAATACGAACACGAGCTGGCAGAAAGTAGGCTTCCTATTGGTCAATTGGGCACCAAGAGCGAAACCGACGCAGCACTCACCGCTTTTGAATTTTAACCACAGAAAAGCCGAACGGTCTCAAGCCGGGTGGTTCTTGTGGCGGTGATGTGGCTGGGGATGTGCCGCACACGAAGGCTCCAGCCAGAAGGAAGTGGGAATCCTACACAGTGTTCAGGAACACCAAGGCCTCGACTACACCGTGGAACACGTTTTCGGAACCAGAGACGGCCTAAATAAAACAAAAACATGGGCTGCTCTGACAGTAAGAAGGCACCTTCCGCACTGGCCAATTAAGAGAATCCTCTCTGTTGGCCAGAACCTTTGTCCGCGTTAATAGTTTCCAACTCGTATGCCTGGGTCTGGTCTTCAACGTACCCTTGGTACTATCGCAGGATCTAAACCCACGAGGCGCACTTCGACGTCTAACTACTCAGCCATAAGACGGGAGTGGCTGTTACGGCGCAGATAAAGTTGACGTAGGATAGGCCAGTGTGGTTTGAGCGATCGTCCAATACTCTCAGTATCGGGCATTCTCCTTCATGACATCAACCAAAGCAATCCGGAATTTTTTCCAGAAGCCAACAGACGAGCGTCACATGTACCAGCACACAGCCTCGCAGATATTAGTAATTCGACGGATGCAGAAACGCCTGGTTTCAGGGAGAACCACTGCTTCGAGAGTCAACGCCTTGTCGGCAAATACGATGAGCTAGGATCAATGCCAAGGCGCAAGCTGTACCAAAAACCACTGTCGTCGATAAAATCGGCATTCGATATGACGACTTTGGGGATTGAGAAAGCAATCCAGTGAGGGTTCAAGTTAGGGAAATATCGGCTGTGGCTCTGTTTGGTAGCGTCGTCATCAATTCGAAGGGACATGTCGATTCCGATCTCAACCCGCATCCTCACGTCTCTTTGCTCAAGTGGTCCGCAGACAACGAGTTCAATTCGGCTTGAGATCCGGGTGACCGATCGGAAGACCGAGGATCCCCGGGTCCTTCGTCGGCGACCCGACCTTTGGCGTCATTGGTCATGCCCTACCAATAATCCCCAGCAAGGCTGGGGGATGAGGCCGGTGACTCAGGACGGAATGCCTGTGCGTGCGGCGTCCTCGTCGAATCGCCTACGCGTCCAACCCTCCAACCTGAGGTTTCCCGACACAGCGAACCAGCTTTTCAAGGCATTTTTGTTGTCAAAATTTGTCAATAGACAGGCCTAGCGCCATAGCCACGCTGTCCATTGTAGCATCACTTGCACAACTGCGCATGACTGGCGTTCCTGGATCCAGCCGACATCGCGATGCTGACTCTAACCCCTCCCCTCCCCCACACTCTGCCACACAGGTTGGGTCCGCAAATACGCGGCTCTGAGCGTCAGCCTGCTTACGCCGCGAATGGTGTAGTGTACAAGCAGGCTATGGAAGATCCCCACGACATGGCCGATATGGCAGGGCGTCGTGGTGGAAAGCCCGTGGATGCGCGGTATTTGCGTATTGTTACGTAGTGACTCACCCCGCGTTTGAAGATGACAGGGGCTTTTGAACGCAGACTACTGCGTCAACAGCCAGGTGGACAGCAAATTGCACGCATGTGCAGCCATTGCTGAAGTTTGAAGAAAGGGCGCTCCGAGAGCTCAGATTCTGTATATAAGTCGGACCAGAGACGGCCTCAGGGCACCAGATCCCAATAGAACCACACAACTCCATCTGAATCTCACCATCGTGCAATCACAGCAATCAGCTGCTCTCCAGCCCAATCACACTGTATAACCACACCATTTACACAACTCCAGACAGCACCGCTCAACATGTCTAGTACGCTCACCCCCTTGGTCAGCCCCACCTCCTAAACCACCACTTACTAACAAACACCGCCAGACTTCGGTTTCGTCATGCCCGTCAGCCGCAACGAGGGCGCTCAAATCGCTCAGGCCAGCCGTCAACTCCAACAAGAGTCCCAATCTCAGCCCGCTGCTCCCCGCCGCAACTCTATTGCCAGCAGCTTCTCCTCGATCTCCAGCCGCGCCAGCCTCATGAAGGAGCGTCTCCACCGCTCCCACCGCAACGAGAGGTCCCCAATGCTAAAGCAGGAGAACATCATGCGCGCCCAGATCCACATCGGTGTCTAAGTGCCAGCAACTGGATATTGGTACCACGAAGTGCACACCGACAGAAAAGAAAAACACAATAAGTTGCTTTTTGCCTTTCGAGGGAGCAACTTCGGTTCTTGGTCTTTTTTCCCGCTAGTATGGAGGGAAATTCGAATCTTGAACTGCTCATCATTGAGCGCGATACTCCTCGCGAGCGCGTCGCCGTCTAACAAGACGGCCGATGCGCCGAAGGAGAGCCACCGCCACCATGGCGCTGGTACGGGCAACCCGCGGCCTCGTGCCGCGGGTGATGGGCTCATCCATTGCTGTTGGGTGAGCTCGGATGGTGCCGTCTTTAGAGGTACCATCGGGAGAGAGGGGGCGGACAGTCTTGTTAGCAAGGCAGCTATTAGTACGAGTTGCGGAAAACTTCTGTTTTGTTTTGCCAGGGAGATGAGTTAGGAGGAAGAAGCTTCATAATAGGGGGGTATCATCACATTCATTTGACCATAATAGACTAAGATGCTTCGTTAATCAACTGGTATCCCAAATACATGTCCTCTTGGCTCAGATTCCAGATTCGTGACTGCTCAAAAGGTGTCGTCTAGGATGTTGGGGTTCATTTTCACCATTGTCGGAGAGTATTCCTCTGAATCCACTTCCGCTCCGGCGGTGAGCAAGATATCGCCAATAATTCGTCTGCTTGCCTCGCGGGCTGCCAGGACACATTAGTCTTCGGGATGCCCACAGCGTAAACAGCAAAGACAAAGGTGACTTACCAGGAGTCTGAAGCAGCTTTGATGGAGGGAGTGCGAACTGAATTGTCTTAGGTGGACTCATCCCCCCGAAACCTTCATCGCTGTCGCTTTCCCACGTAATCTCTTCCGTATATCTCTCCTCTTCGCGTCCGCCTCCATACACGTCCTTCGTTTTCCTACCCGTCGCCGGTGTTTGCACGCTGACGCCAGGCGTCCTCGGCGCCCCTCTTGCAGCGCTTACAGCCGCCGTCTTGCCTCGGTATGCCGCGCGCACTGGCGACATGAAAGCAGCACTGCGGAGCTGCGGTACCGCCATTTCCGGGCTAGACATTGGAGAATCCTGCCAGATTGGGACCTTGTCCTTCTCTTTGCCCTTGCCCACGTCCTGTGCTAGCTTTTCTGTCACTTTCCACTTGATGGGCGATACGCCTGCACCGCCTTTGTGTGGCGTCGCCATGATACGGTAGTTCTTGTCCAGCATCCGGTGCAAGAGCGGGTCGTGGTTCTTATTCTGGGTTATAAATTGAGAATCGCTCTCGTCGTCGTAGTCTGCCCCTCTCCCCTCTTGTGGAGTCATCGACATGTCTGGCAAGCGTGCCGTGTGCTGCTGGAACAGTAACTCCGTGTCCGTCTCCTCGTCATCCGCGGTGTTTGCGGCCTTACTAAGTTCCCGCTTCTTCAGTGCTTCGTACGGAGAGTCCAGCCCAGCAAATTGAGGGCGCATCGATAGCGATTTAGTTGCCGGCGGCCGTGGGGTACTACCCGACAGATCGCCGCCATCGTCGCTCAGCACGGAGCCCTCCTGTCCTCTTGCATGGTGGTGGGCGGTATTTTGTTGAAAGACAGACGACTCGTCCTCGCCGGCAACAGTAGTGCCATCACCGCCGCTGGGGGCACGGGCTCGCGGAGTGTACTCGACCGTGGTCTCGTCCTGGACCGTGGTCTCCTCCTCACCCGTCATGGCGGTGCTGTCCTCGCCGTTGGCTAGCTCCTCGTACCCTGAAAGAGATACGTTGGCCGAGGCCTCGAAGAACTGTTTCCAGAACTAGGGCGCCGGCAGTATCAGTCTCGTAAATTGCGCATTTCAAGAGGAAAGAATGCAGGCAAACCAAGATGCCGACATACCTTGGAGGCTTCCCAGACAGAACGCGAGTGTTCGCCATATTGTTCAACAAGTGGGAGAATACTCGTGGTCACAATGCGATGTGCCCTACTGAAATTAGAGTCGATCTCTGCGACCAAGCACCAGCCTCGCGTTAGCATTTCATACTGATAGCCTTGTCAGTGACCAAATCAGAAGCACAAGCGGACCTTGTAAAGTCAAAGTAATCGACTGCTCGAGTTTCTCCAGCTCCTCCGTGAGCGTAAGATTCCTCGGAGCGGCAGAGCCCGGGCGAGACATCTTCGGTGGCTGCGAAAGTGCCAGTGGGTGAGTGTTTGGGGATGGGTTTGCTCTGACAAGGCGCGTCGTGGGCAGATTCACGCGATTGAGTGCGGGGGCGGGGTCCCAAAAGTTCAACGTGTAACGGCTCAGGGGCCAAAACATTAAGGTATGCAAATGCACGAATATTTGGTAGAGTAGGTAGTGATAAATTTACCAATTACCTAGGCAAAGCAGCTGTTCAGGTCGTTCCTACGAATACAATTATTCCTGTTGCACGATCTTTACTGGGGTATCATCCTAGACACAGACCTTTGGGGGTGTGCGAGTCCTGTCGCATGCCGTCGTGACATTCATACATATAATACAAAAGCTTGTTCCTTCCAGGGCTTGGGGTGTGGCTTCAGCCCCTTCCGCGACCACGCGCTCTGCCGCGACCTCGACCTCTGGCGCCTCCCCGTCCCCTTCCTCCCCGACCAGTTTTAGAGGCGGGCGTGCCTGTGTCTTCTTCTTCCCCTTCCTCATCCGCATCTCCAGACTCGGAATCTTCTTGCTGCGAGGCTTCCGCTTCGCTCGATGACGACTCTGGCTTCGCCTCCTCTTTGGCCCGGCTCGTCTTGCTGGTAGCTCGCTTGCGGCCTCCACGAGCTGGCTTCCGTGCCGGACTAGGGGCAGAAGCCTCGCCCTCAGTATCTTCCACAGTACTACTGCGTGTCTTCGGGGCGGACTCGGAGGCGACTCGTTTGCGTTTCCTGTTGTCGCGCGGGGCATAGGGATCCCATTGCGCAGGGCTACTGGGAGCCTCACTAGGGTCGGCGAGGGCCCTCGCGAGGATCAATTCACCGTACTCTGCTTTTGGGAGATCAAAGTCGAGGTAGCGCCGCGGTCGGCCCTGTTCCTCTGGCGGGTCTAGGCTATTCTCGCGCTCGTCGACGGCTTCGAGGTCGAAGTACTCGCGGAGTTTCACCCAGATACCGGGGAGGCGTGTGTGTGGATAAGTCTCGGGGTCAAACCCGTGATTTCGCAGATGCTCACTTATAGCGAGTATACGAAAGTGCTTGTGCATCCCTGATAGTGGCAAACATCAGTTACGACTCTTGTGACTGCGGTGCTGAATGAAGTGACTGACCAGCTGGTTTCCATTTCACTACCCCCTTGAAGAGCGACGCAAGTTGGTCGTCTGTCCATGGATCCTTGAGATCAATCTGGGGTCGCTGCGGGGCTGGGGCAGTAGGTGTCTCAGCCGCCACCGGGGTATCGACGTCCATCGCATCGTCATCGCGAGAAGGTGTAGCTGTTCCCGATGGAGTAGCCGTCGCATGGGTGCTGATGCGCCCGCCTCTCTTCTTAGGCGGCATCTTAGTTTAGAGGCACCAGCGCGGTGCTGCGAGCTTCATCAATCCAACGCAGCTGCAATTGAGCGGAAAATAAGATGTTGACTGTTGTTATGTCAAGAATATTTGAGCCAAAGGCAAGAGATGCACAAAGACAGCGAAGGTCGATGACCTGTGACAGCTCCTGCTTTGCTGCTCAAAATTATCCTTGGCAGCTTGTTGAGCGCCGTGGCTTGCCCCTGCCAAAGTTGGGGGCCATTGACAGGGGGCAGGTAAATTCGCGGGGCACACAGGCGCGACCTGACGCGTCAAGCACTTTAATCGCTTCATGGCTCGTGCGTACCTAGGTACCTCCTTGGAAAGTTCGTTTACACTCTTTGTGATGGAAATTGATATAGACGCAAAAGACAGAAAGCTGAGGTCTTATTACTGATGGACAACCACTCTCAGTGCTTTTAGACCAACATCCGATTAAAACGGAAACATGGCGCAAGAGGAACAGGATTTAGCGGATCCGTTCACCATTCCCAACTTCTGGAAGTCGTCGACTTGGCTAGAACAGGGTATCCTCAGCGCAGGTGCAAAGAACCCGCTGTTCTCCCTTGATATATCTCGTATGTTCTCCAAGCTTCCTCGGTTATATCGGCTGGTCTGTTAACGTAAGGCAGGGACGCCCAGCCCTCCGGTAACCTGGTGTGGTTCTGCCCATCAGATTCAGCTATCGCTCAACGGCAGCATCGCTATCGATGGACCCGCTGTCGATGGTTTCTTCAAGCTCCCGGCCACTTTCGTTGACTTTGCCGCCCGAGAAATCAAAGCTTCTCCCGAGGTCCGTCTGTCAACAGGTGTCCAGGCTGAGACAGAGAAAGCGCCAATCGCCGACGAAGACTTGTGGCTTGGTGCTGCCGATATTCCTGCCAAAAGCCCCGAATTCAAGACTTGGGACAATCTCGAATGGGATGACCAGGGATCAGCTTCAGCGGCCTTTATTACGGAAGCAGGTCCTGTTGCATTCAATGCCCTGCTAGATGAGAAACAAGATGGCCCCACTACATCTAATGTGATAGACGACGCATCGTACGCGGCTTGTTTGTTGACATTGGCACTTGGGAGAAGCTCTCTTCTTTTCTTATGGGACTCTGAAAAGGCCTCTTTTTTCAAGACGATACCTCGAATGAGGACTTCTGGGCTCTCCCCTCAGTCTATGGACGGCATAGACAGATTATGTGTCGAATGCGCAAACGCTTTAAGGCGGCTGAACTCCTTTGTTGAGAAAACATACTCGGCCTCGCCCACCCCGACTCGAGTCGCGCTAGCAGGAGCAGTCGATCGGCTTGTTCAGGGAGTCCAGTCGGAGCTCGACCTCCGCGGCCATGCTGCAAGATCTATTCTACAGCTTCAGTCGACTGTTCGGCCAGCACACACAGTCTTGACGTATATCAAAAAGCTTGTTGAGAAGCTTGTGCAACAGAAATCAGACGAAGGAATATTATCACGCCTCTTTCAGGAGGCCCAGTCAGCCGAGTATCAGAGTGTGCTGTTACAGGAAGTCACTCGTGAGATACTTCGGCTCGTCTCGAAGCCGTGGACGGACTTCGTCGAGGAATGGGTGGGACTCAGGGCTGAAGGAGGAGTCCCTATCACCAAAACCGGGCCCGGAAAAGGATTCGTCAAAGTTGCCGACAAAATATGGGTCGACGACATGGGATACGAGCTCGAAGAAGCCGACTACTTCCTCGATGAGGACAAGCTGCCGTCGTTTGTTCCTCAGGAAACGGCCCGGGCAGCATTTGAGGCTGGGAGAAACCTTCGCTTTTTACGGGAACATCACCCTGAACATTTGCTGTCCAACCAGGAGACAATCTCTACAGAAAACCCACCATGTCTAGATTGGAAGTTTGACTGGGATGCAATTTCGCAGCTGGAAGACAAAGTCCGGGAATACCGTGATAATCTATCTCGCGCGCTAGAGGGCGCTCGCCGGGGCAGGATACTTGGGGCTGCAGCATCGAAGTCTGGGGGCTTGGACAGCCGCCCTTACAAGCTCGAGCTGTTCGGGAAGAGCGACGTCCAGATCGCCAACAGTGTCCTCGCAACGATGAGTCGGTTCGACCAGCCCTTGACTAACCCTTTTGCGCAAGACGGGCTTTATGAACTTCTTCGGGAGAAGCTGTACCCTAGGCCGACGCAAACTATAGATAGCAACCATCTCGACCCTCATTGGTCTTTAGCAGCCCTGTTATCGTTTGGGCCTGTCATTGGCGCACAGTCACGGCTCATCAACCGGGAATGCATGAGAGTCCTCTTCAGTTCTCATGACCTCCGGGTCCATATCGACCTGTTGAAGCAATACTACTTGTTGGACAACGGTCTGATCTGTAGCCGCCTCTCGCATGCCCTGTTTGATCCCGAACTCGAAACGGCTGAGCGGCAGGCTGGCGTCGCACTTGGCGGTGGTGCTATGGGACTTCGTCTTGGTGGGAGAGAAAACTGGCCGCCTGGCAGTTCTGAGCTCCGCCTGGCGCTTATGGGTGTGTTATCGGAAAGTTATGAGCTGCCCAAAGGGTGTGATCAAAGGGAAAATTCAACAATGGCATCACGCAGCTTTAGCTCGGATCTGCCAGGGGAGCTGAGCTTCGCAGTGCGGGATCTCTCCCCGGAGGAGATTGACCGTTGTATGGACCCTGACTCACTCGAGGCCCTCGACTTTCTACGCCTTTCCTACAGAGCCCCGGTGCCGCTACGCCCAATTATCACGCCCGCAATCCTCGTCAAGTATGACCGCATCTTCATGTCTCTTCTCCGAATTCTGCGAATGCTTTATGTGGTCAACCAGCTCTTCCACGATGTTCCGCTCTCCGGACGCCGTAATGAACAACCTAGCAATGCGTCTCTTCGGTTCTGCATAGAGGCCCGCCACTTCGTCCGCCAAATTGCAGCCTTCTTTTTTGTCACAGGAATCACAACTCCGTGGCGGCGTTTTGATGAGTGGTTGGACTTGGTGGAAGCTGAGTCTCTAGATTCATATAGCGACAAACGAGCTACAGACAGAGGCAGTGTTTATAGCCCGGATGTACTACGGGAACGCCAGGAGAAGGTGCTGGACGAAATCCTCAGCACTCTGCTGCTCCGCAAGCGCCAGTTGCCTGTATTGAAGCTGTTGGAGGAAACATTCACAGTGATTTTACGCTTCGCCAAACAGTTACGTGTCAGGGACACCGGGGTAAATATAGGAAAGGGCGAGAGTCCGGAAAAGCTCTACGCCATTTTCAAGAAGAAAGTCGAGGTGTTCCTCACAGTGTGCAGGGGGTTGGGGGAGAAGACTTGCTCGAACAATAAGGGGAAGCAGGAAGACACCCAGAACAGGCCGGCTGAAAACTCAATTGAGCAGCTGCTGCTCCTGATAGACATGTCGGAATTTTATGCTAAGAAACAGTCTAGTCGCGATTAGTCAAGGCTGTAGTACGTGATAATCGATAGTCCATTGGATCTAGATCTAGGCAGTCGTGCCGATGCCTTCCTTTGACTCACCTCTGTTCGTGTTCTTGTGTCTGGCCAAGGAGTGACGTGTACAAGTCCACCGCATATCAACTAGTGGATGCTGGTGAAGGATACATAGATATCTCTCGAACCAAAAGCGCAGCTTATTCCTATACTCCTGGTGTGAACACAGGTTCAGTGATTCGGGGAGATTTTTGATTGGTATTATGATACAGCACGATAAACTTAACAACCTGTTTCTCCCTGCGAACTACAGTGCTGTGGATTCCAATGTCCCGGCACCCTCGAGAGTACCTTCTGGAGGTATGTCGAAGGACCAGTTCAATAGCCTCAACGATTATCTATCAGCTAGTCGCCATAGGGGACCGCTGTTGAAGTTGATCTTTACGAAAGAAGACGTCGGCTCTCGCGACTGGTGTTTTCGAGTTAAGATGTTGACTCGGATAACAAACATACCCAAGTCACCGGGTATGCGAGCAGTCAGAAAACTCAATCCAGTGGTTACGAGGGCTTGACATGATGGCCCCCGTCTCTGAGTGCACATTAATGGTTCGCAGTGGTAGGATACGCAATAGGTAGGTACTCTAGGGGGATGATCACTGACAGAAAATCTGATATTCGGACGCCGTGACAGACGCCCCCGTTCTCGACATCAATTATGTAACGCTGTAGAAAGTTCATCATCCTCAAAGTCTAGTTGGACTGGAAATAGCCAAGTTATCAAGTTAAACACAAATACATCACGTACCATGTCTCAGACCTTCACCATCTCAGCAAAAAGCTCACAGTAGCCACGACACATATCTCTCCCATCTCAAGGTCAGTCTCGATCACCCCAGCCAAACATAAGAGTGCCGAGGCGGCAGTAGTCGTTTTCCCTATCCTGTCATACGACGACAGACACGGACACAGGCGGGCATGCCTCCCACGTAGGTATCTCCCGCAAGCACCGTCCCGTCCCCATCACAACAACTACTCCAACCCACCTCCCCCACAAGGATAATCCACACCCCAGGTACGCGTCCTCAATATAAAAGCCGAGCCACATTCGCCATCGCCACGCCAACCAGCGACCACCCCATGCCCAGCCGGGCGGAGCAGCGAATACCTATCGTAGGCGGAATCTCCAGCACCGAGTACGTAGTGAACAAATCCTGGCACACACATGACCACTCACCGCTGCGAGCCACTCGCGCACCGCCAGGAGCTAGCCCAAAACCAGACCGCTTCCGTTTGTCCCACGGGACTATGCTCACGACGAGAGGGTGAAATAGTAGTGTAACAGATTACACATAGGCCCCTTTTCTTTCGGATTTACCACGCCGGGGGTTAAAACTTATCCTGTGCCTTACTCAGGCCACTGATACCAAGCCTGTTTGGCGAGGTCAACAGTCGTCATTCCGGTAAAGTATTTGCCCCCCCTTCCTCTGGACCGCCATTGAGTATTGCCCGTGATGAGATGCAGAACCACCACGTGCGATGTCGTGGCATAGATGCGCACTAGTCGCGTGCTCACTGACGCCTCCTGTATCTGAAGGCCTCCAACACACAGAACCGGGGGAGGGGATCGGAACAAGTGGAGTCTCCGCATCCCCGAAAGCCGGCCCAGTTCGCCGTTTCAGTGGATCCCCGGAACGCCCGGTCGAATCGAATGCTGCTGTAACATAAACGAAACGTTCACGAATGGCAAAACCCCGTTGCCCGCATACCGCTGCGTCATGTCGTCTTTCTGTCAAGCACATGACTACGGCTCACCCTGGTTTTGCCACATCACTCACCGAAAAAGAATAGATGGCGAGGAAAAAATACCCCCAAAAATCCTTTACTTCATCACCGCCTTTGGCCAAAATGCGTAAAAATGCGCCGGTGTTACACAGCAGACGGCGTGCCACCCAACCGATATTAGTCAAACGGAGAGGCTGCCACGTTTGACACCAAGTAGAGGATATACGGGAAAGCAAGGTGGGAGCTTTCCGCACACCGGAAGCAGGCCATGCCATCTACCTCCTCGTGTCCGCCTGTCGGCCGTCGGCAAGCCGTCCGAATCGGGCGGGGGCTGTCCTTTCCGACGCCCATGTTGTATTAGTGGCGGCAGCAACATGACGAACATAAAGTTGGAATAATCTGCTCACCCAGGCAGCCGTCACAACTCCAACCCAGCTGGAAGGGATGCGCGCGTGCGTGTCCTGAAGCCAACACTGCGCAGAGACTCAAACAGTCTTCCAGAAACGGTGTAATATAGCAACAGGAAGCTCCCACGGCAGAATGAATCGAGAAACAAAAACAACAACAGCAGGAAGGTCTCGATGCTGTCATTCTGATGTGAGAACCATGCACACTGTTGCGAACAGAGATGAGAGCAACCGACAACTCGTCGGAGAATGCAGAGCTCGTAGGAATACTTCCTTCCCGGGCCTAGCGCGACATCGAACTTTCCCACCGCCACCCGCCGCAGAAAGGAGTCAATCAGGACCTGACCACAACACCTGCATGTGGCGCGCAGCTGTAGGTTGCTGGGTATCCCCCTCCTTTGACAGTCATTGCCAACCGACAGCCGGCCCCCTCTCGACGTATTATTGAGATTGGTATAATGCTTCCCTTCCCCCTGTGCTTGCGCGTGTGCGGGCGGGCATTGCGGTCAAACTGCCGGCCCGCTACGCGGCGACGGACCTAGTCCGTAGGAAGACAGAAGGATCCCCGCGGATCCGCCAAATGGCTGCGAGTTTGTTGAATGCCCTCACACACGAATCTGATTTATGACGGCGGGGAAGCTCTGGCCGAGGCACGTATGTGAGGTTGGGTCGCACGGAGAGTACTCCGTACTGTGCATCATTTGGGGACTGTGTGTCGCTTTTTAATGAGAAAACCAGCCATTCCTCTTTGGGGCTGGCTGCAGAGCAGAAGGGTAATTGTCAGGATCCTGGACGGCGATCGCCAGCCACCGGAAAATCAGCCAGCTCTTGCCAGCGGGTTGCCCTTCCCGGCAATACCGCCGACCAGAGTTGCGTACCTGACCCGAAGAGGAATGGGGCGATTTCGGCTCACGAGAACAGCAAGGAATCGCTCTTTTGGAGGTTGATAGCGTTGATTTTCAGGGAGTGCTTGAGCCTCCCGCTGCGAAATTAGTGATGAAATCTCACAGATGCTCTCGAGCACTGCTCGCTTTTACTTGGCCGACACTAGTTGAGGAGGCTGGCGGGGAGGCGCACCAATAATGGAATTACACTCCCAGCTCTTCGGCTTGCGGTCCTCCATTGCCGGAGAAAGTTGCCGACCAAGGTATCAGTTCGAGGATATGATAGGGCGTCCTGAAGAGAGGAGAAACCCTTCGCCTATGCTGATGAGCACTGGGAGTTGCCAGTCCGCGACCTCGAAACGCGACCGAGATCAAGGCTTGGAAGGCCTGTTCGGCCCCCAGCCTCCGTGGTTCGTGCGACCAAGTTTTTGCACTCTGCCACTTGATGAATGTAACAGATGCGTCCGCATGGGCCGCCCTTCCGGAGACGAGCAGCCGCGAAGTGTAATTCCATTTGCCGCGGCCCGTTCGGGAAGAGCTCATGTGGGGCAGGTCGCGTTATGCATGTATCAGGTATGAGCCTATCACTTGCAGGAGCCTTCGGGGGTAACTCGGAGGCCCTTTGTTGCAGGTGGCGTGACCTGTCTGTGCCGTCACTCCGGGAAGTAAAATGATAAAACAGTGAGATATGCCCAGCCTCGGCGGTTCTTGCAGCTCTTTCTTTAGGGACATTGCTATTACCGTTCATCGCACAACGATGGGTGTTGACGATGGCGAGTTGACGACGGATACTCCCCGAAACGGTTAGCCGGGCCAAGATCATTCTTGGGCTCCGTTTGGAGACCACCTAAACTGCCTTCGCTCGTCTTGTCTTTGTTAGTAGGGAAGGGAGAAATTGTCGGAGCGAATTCAAAGACACTGCCTGCTGATATGCCGTGCGCGAGTCTGACCGACATAGCGCCTCTGACATGTCACTCTCTGGAACGTTGTGTCGCCTCCAAGGTGGCTGGCAAATCAGCAACGCTCATTCCAGAAACGCAAACTTCTGGTTTTTTTTTTGCTTGTGATGCGAGTGGGCCAAGCACACAAGGTTGCTCTCGGTACCGCAGCACACGGTCGCACATCTCGAACGCCACTGAACTGATAGAAGCAGGGGTCTGCTCGACGGAAGCATCTGTGCCCGGCTTTAACGCCGGAAATGGTTCGCGCGTCAACCTCTCGCCAATCTCTCACCTGTGGCGGCGTTCAGCCCGTCGAGCCCGCTTGTGCGGGAGGATGGATCCAGCGGATTCAGCCAGAGTCTCAGCGCGCTCTCCCTAATGTCGAGATATAGTGTAGTGTAATGGATAGCGAAAGCGAGAAGCGGCGCCGTATCCCCACTCCAGGGCAGCAGCCGTCAAGCTAGGGTATTCGTACAAAGCCAATTGAAAGATATCGCGTGTGGGAAAAGTTTCGCGTCGGCAAGATGACGGTGGAGCCTCCTCTTGGCCTTGCTCTCCGCCTAGCCTGCTCGCATCCGATCGCCGGCCGCTGTCTCTAGCTACCGATAGAACGCCGGTTTAACGCGGTTCGATTTGGCAGGTGGCCGTTGTCGCTCCAAAGCCTGACTCGCCGCGAGCAACGTGGCATGTTTCCTCCTCGACGCTGTTCTGTCGTGGAGTGCAATGATGACCCTTGTATCTTGGCGCGCAGAGCCGTCGGAGTACAGCACCGAGGAGGGACAGCGAACAGAGGGCGTGGGCGATTATGTCGATTGTCGTCTGATATCAAAGGAAAGCTCGACGGGAGGGGAAGCCGGGCTTTCATACTGACAGCTTCAGTGGAGCTGACAGCAGAGCTTCTAGAAGGAAACGCCCCTCAATACCTCCAATTTTATAGTGTATGTCGCACAGAACCCGCAGCCTGGAGGTGTGGGTTCACGATGTAGCCCCTCCCAGAGCCTCGATCTCAGATCTGGCCGCCCGCTCAGCTCCCCCACCCGCCGTTTTGCCCTCAACCCACTGTGCCAGAGCCCCGGCGCGCCCACACACCTTCAGTGGATTGTAACTTGTTACAAATATTGGCGCCAGCAACCTCATGGAAGGGTTGTCAAGAATGAGTAGCTGACCCGCCAGGCCCCGGGAAGCGCCAACGACCAGAGGAGCGTGAAGAGGGTTGTGGAATTGCTCCCTCTCCTCTCCCCTCTCCCCTCCCCCTGTTGCTGCTCTTTAGTGTACACACGCTAATAAGATTGAGGGAGGATAAACCTAAAATTTCAACAAAACGTGACGAAAAGTTAATGGGAGGGCGGGGCCGTATTCGGTTGACAGGTGAGGGTTACTTTCTTCGACAAGTGAACTCTGTCCGAGCCGTGCCGCGAATTGAAGGCGCAGCAACGCATCAACATTCTGCGACATCATATGAGCCGAACAGCCAGATTGTTGACGTAGTATCTTGGTATTTCTCGCCTTTTCTCTTGAATCAGCCAACAGTTCTTGGGCAAAAGCTGCGCATGTTTCAAGACTTTGTATCGACCGTCAACCCCTCCTTCACACGATTGTCAGATTGCGAAGCGGCCGAGCTGTCGTCATCTCTATTCGCCGATGAGACGGTACAAGGGCAATACAGTGCGAGCTTGGCCGAGGATGAACGGCCCCTTCTCGGCAGCAACTGCTCAGTTGGCCCCGGCTGGTGAGCAGGTTGGCCGAGGCTGACAGGGTACAGGGCCACACGGATGTCGTGTCTGGGCTTGTTTCGCTCGCCTTCTTGACTCGTGGATGCTGCACATCATCCCACCCATTTCGTCAGGAGGGCCGTACCCCCGACCACTGAGCCGAAGCGCGCGTGTGGAATGTGGGCGGTCAGTCTCACAACTCTCATCCCTCCTCCTTCCGAAGCCCAAAGCCATGCATATCGGGCCATGCGACTCGAATGAGATCCCGCAAATGACGGCCAAGGGGCAGACATGTGCGGCCTTCCTCGCCAAAGGATTGATCACGGAACCGCACTATTGTAGCCGAAGCGGATGGACGTCTCCTGCTCCGGCTACCGGAGCCCCTGGCGAGGAAACTCATCCGTCTTGTATATGCACAGCGAGCTGGCAGGCTTGGAACGGCAGCCCTAACCTGCAATAAACAGCAGTCTACGGCGCGGCGGGCGGTTGTTTGCTTGCAGACTGGCACCTGACAGCCGTTCATAGAATGGGAAAAGCGGTCCCACACCGCAACTTGGTGCAAACTTGGGCTTCTCTACCGCAAGCTGTGGCCTGGGGCGCGATGCCAGGATGCTGGTGATGGGGTCATAGAGATGGGTAGAGTTTCTTCAGGCCCCCGGGACCACTCCACTCCAACGTAGCCCTCCCCGAAGGGATCTAGCGTGACTGATCCACGTTCACACCAGGGGTGCAGAAATGTATCATGCTGGACCGTTGGGTTTGTTGTGGGAGGCGCCCTCACGTCCTCGTCTTGACTCTTGGTTCTAGAAGATTTCGCGGGTCACGGTCTCATTTAACACTATATTACATGTCCTAATCCCCTGTTAGTGGGAGTTGTGCTGGGAGTCCATGGCGAGGACTTCAAGTCACCGTACCGAGTTTCTGAAGGTACTCGCAGCATCGACGCATTGGTGAGACGGTAATGACCGAGCTGTTTGATATCAAAGCGAGGTACCCCGGTGGAAAAGTCGTTGAGCATGATATTGTCTTTGGCCACCTACTCTGTGTCTTGGCCATTGTCTTTCGGTTTGGCTGGATATGCATGTACCGAGAGGAGGGATTTGCCAAACGGGTGTCTTTAGCCACCCTGCTACCATTTTGACGATGGCAACTCCGAAAGAGTGGTGGTGGCTTCTCGGACGGCACGATTCGCAAGTGAGGCATGCAGAGCTGCCATAGTGAATGCCGGTGCAGCCCGACCTGAAGGAGACAGGGACGATGCCTTGCAAAGCCACAGGGAGCTGGACGATGTCACCCAGGCCCCTCCTGAAACTAAATATGTCCGCTTGCTGCGCTTGGTTTTTATTCGGGTCGCAGACGACCGTTACTGCGCTGCTGCCCATACCGGAGCATTATCGAGTGCCCATCAGGACTTTTTGAGACCGCGATTAGTTCCAGGCTTACTGCGTACCTATCAGTGGGATGGCAAAACAATAGGCCAGTCATCGGCGGTCCTGAGCTGAGCCGGGATAGACCTCGACCTGAGCAGCCTCGGTCGACGCCGTGGCTGTATGGAATCTGCCGTTGCATTTGTAGCTGCAACGCAAGAGGACCTTGGCTTTCCCATCACATGAATCGGCTTCAATCTTCTTGGGTGACAATACCGCGTCGAGAATTGCCTTGCACGGAGCGTGGTTTCCTTGCCTTGCAACTCTGGCGCTGTAGCAGAGTGCGTGCCGAGAGTACATGGGTACATCGCTACGCGCCACGCCCTGCAGAGCTGACTGGCACTGTGCCCGATGAGGTCACTCATTGCTTGGTGTCCGCTGTTCGCTGCCCGCCTCTCATCAGAGGACCGCATGCATCGAGAGTAATTATGCTGATCTTCTGGACGGACAGAGTGCGATGTGCTGTATGTTTTTCTGGTAGTGTAGTGGCTGGTATGAGAGAACAGCGTCGGATGAATGCAAACGCATCCGCGGCCCTTGGGAAGGACGCAGTTGGTAGAGGCGATGGAAATGTCAAGTCGAGAGGGACGACCGCGAAGTCATCAGAAGCAGGTTGCATTCGCATTACAGTGGTTGTTTCTGGCTGACATTGCCCCCATACGGCAAGCGCCGGCTCGATTTTTTTTCATCCGTTTCGCTGGTTTTGGTTTTTTTTGCCCTAACCAGAGGCCGCACCCCGGCACCTGCCACCATTTGTCCTCGGCCCCCTTCCGTTCTTTCCCTCCACTTGTTTTATCCGCTTTCTACCTTTCCCTTCCTCACTTGCACCACGCACCTAGGCAGCATTTCTCCTCCTCAAAAGCCCTCTCCTCCCATACTTTCGCTCTCTGGTGGAAACAGCATTCGACGTTGCCCTATAACGCGAAGGTAAAAAGCAGGCTGTATCTGGCAAGAGTTTCGGCAGAGTCCCACGGGTCCCTCGAAATTTTCCACGTCCCGCTCGAGTTTGTCCCCGCCAAGGTACCCAACGGTTGTCTGCCCGCGCCCGTAACCCACCCTTTTGGCCTGCCACCCACCATCAGCCAAGTACCTGGCAGCCCCCGAAAAAAATAAAAAGGGCGCGGCAGCACTGAAAAAGGCGGTCTCCACTCTCGACTTTCCACTCAAACCTCTCCATTTCTCTCCACTTACCACCTTTTCCCTTGAGCCTCATCTTTCCGCTTAGGGATTCTCCACCTGCCATAACACCTCTTTCGTCTTGTCTTTGTTGTCACCGGCTTCGGAGACATTGACTTGGACGCCTTCTACGCCGATACCACAAGCGCAGGCCTCGACAGCTCCTGCCCGCGCGATAGATCCCCAGGACAAGTGGTCAGCGGCATCCAGAACGTCGTGATCGGCACGGCTGGAGTGCAGCGTCGGGCAAACGGTCGTCACGCACGCCAAAGCCCACCCGCTTGATTGCCTTGATACCCAATTTAACCACTGGTCCTCGACACTACTCGAGCACTCGCTGCAGATACCTGCGCGCCTCCCTCTCTTTCCAACGAGGAGCAGCAGAAAACCTTCTCGTGCCTCGGCCCGGATGGTTTTTCAGCGTGCGCTGTTTCAGGGTATATTTCGCGACGGATTATGGAAGGATTGCCGCACTATTCGACGAATGTCATAAACACGTCGGCGGCTTCGTATCCTTCGCCCTCAGCGATATCTCCGCATCAGCTACAGCAGCAGTCTTCGGCGGCTTCTTCTCAGACCCTGCCGCCACTACAGCCGAGCCACCAGCAGCTCATGCACCAGCAGCCTGCCTACGGTAACTACCAACATAACCAACGAACACCAGGAACGCCGAACTCCTCGGGCTCTTCCAATAACAACAACAACAATAACAACAATATGACGAGCTATCCGCCCCCGCCCCCGCAGAACGGCGGCCGTGGTGGTGCTGCCTATGGTCCGGGCATGGGTAATAACCCGTACTCGCAGCAGCAGTACCCAGCGACCTCTGCTGTAATGACCGCGACGACGACAGCTGCCTCTCACCCACAGCCCATTGCACCTGCACCCTCTCCCGGCGTCCAGGTCGGGCGCGCCCCTCCGGTTCTGCGGCCCATGCCGGCATCTGGTGTCATTCCTCAGCCTGGCATGAACTCGCCGTATGGCCAGAGCCCTTTGATGGCTCAGCAATCTATGCTTCCCGAGGGCGATCAGCCGACCCACGTGGTGGGATCTCAGGGTCGCCGTGGGATCCTCCCCAGCGCACCAGGAAGACCTGCCGCGCCTGCTGCGGGAACTGCTGGCAAGACCCCAATTCCCCAGAAAGATGCAGACGGAAAGTTTCCCTGCCCTCACTGTACCAAGACTTATCTGCACGCGAAGCATTTGAAGCGCCATCTCCTGCGACGTAAGTTTTACTTTTTTTCAACCGTTGTGATTTTTAACCTGACGCTCACTTGACAGACACCGGTGACCGGCCGTACATGTGCGTACTCTGCCGGGACACTTTCTCGCGCTCTGATATTTTGAAACGTCATTTCATCAAGTGCTCCGTCCGCCGCGGCAACCCTACCGGGGCTACGCACCTGTCTCACCCCCAGGCGCATGTCAAGAAGAATCCTGCGGGTCAGCAGAAAGCAATGGGTGATGATGTGACTCATGTTAACGGTATGGGTAACATGCCTGCTGACGGAATGGTTCATCCGTTTGGCCTTATTCCCGCTTCTGATGGGTTGAGCAACATTGCCAACGAAGCCCAGCTTTCGAGATCTAGCAGCATCCAGAGACTTGACGACGCGAACCGCGACAGAAGAAGTATGACGGGTTCGGTAATGGGCGCTACCACGCGAGGTGGCAGCTTCGACCAGTCATACAACGGCAACGACGTTTCGAACAACATGGGTTCGAATATCAACCCGCAGCTGGGCAGCTACAACATGCCTCAGCCTCAGAATGGGATGATGTTTGGAGGATCAGGGTCGGCCGATTGGTCGCAAATGTTCCAGGCTGGTGCGCAACCTACCTACGTCAATCCATTCCCACCTAATATTGGACAGACGCAGACCGCAATCAAACAAGAGCCTAGTGCTGCCAGTGCCGCACGAGCGGTCGGTATTCCTGGCAGCACTCCTACCGACCCGACTCTCTTCCCTTCATGGGGAGTTTCGTCCGCGTACCCGAATTCGTATCACCAACTTTCCGCAAAGATCATCCACTTCCTGCAAACAGGCTCCCGAGCCTCGAACTCCAACAATATCAACCTTGTCTTTCAGCCAGCTCACATCCGCGAGTTTCTAGAAAACTATACTCATTTCCATACTCACTTCTCGATACTGCACATCCCCACCTTTCATGTCACGGAAGCTTATGTTGGCCTCTTGGCAGGCATGTGCTGTATTGGGGCGTGCTATACGAACCGTGTTCCCCCTGCTAACATTCGTGAGGTGATGGATTACCTGGATGCAGCTATCGAAAAGTCTTCTCGCATCTTCGCCTCTTTGTCACACGATAGCCGATCAGGCCAGCATGAAATTCACTCTCTGGGCGGCAACAAGCAGGATCTCGAGGAGCTCCAGGCGATCATGCTTACGCAGGTCTTGCTCACGTGGCACGGTACGCCAATGCAGCGGGAGAAGGCGCGGAGGCTCTTTCCTTATATCGCCAACTTTGCTGCAAAGGCTGGGTTGCTCCGTGTTTCCAACAGCAGCTCCTTGTACAGCCCGATTCACCAGTCCGACTTCTCTGCACATGCTTTTAACGCTTCGGCATTCGACTGGCAAACCTGGCTGGAGCAGGAGAAGCTGATTCGGATAATGTATTTCATCTTCCTCACCGATGTGGCCCATGGATTGTATTTCAACTGCAGTCCACAATACGATACGCTCGACATTCAACTGCCGTTGCCGGCGGATGACGCCGCTTGGGATGCAAGCAGTGCCAGCGAATGTGCCGAAGCCCTTGGTCTACACGGTCCTGAGCTCGCGAAGCGTCGAAATCCCGATGGTACTCAAAGATGTAACCAGCCCGAGATGCACTTGGTACTGAGAGCTCTTCTCCAAACCTCATACCAAATCCAGCCTGGCGCAACCAACCTGTATGGAAAGTTCATTTTGATTCACGCGATCTTGGCTATGATGAGAAGGGTCCAGTTGGAGGGGAATGCGGTCCAGATCAACCGCTCCAACACGCCTCTCCCACAGAATGCTTGGTTTGTGGGGGCGACGGGAGGAACTACTCCCAATATCAGCGGACGGGCGACGCCAGTCCAAGCAGACGCCAACCTCCTCGATCGGCAGACCGTGAAGACTTTCGCCACAGCATTGGACAAGTTCAAATCGAATTGGGACAACGACATGGCCACCCAGTTTCCTCCTTCTGTGACGGTGCATCACCGCCGGTACGGCTTCTCTCGAGATGGTATCCATTTCTACTGGTTGGCCAATTACATTCTGAAGAATACTCGATCGGCCGATCTCGAGGTATCTCCGGACCAGCGGTTTTCCCACGTCATCCATGTTCTGAAATCTGTCAAGAATTGGGTTCTCTCAGATGGCGCTTCTCGTGGCGAGGAGTTGGGATCGGTTGGCGATATCGATGCTGCATACGGGGTCACGAATTTGACCCTCGACATGACACAGCTCTTCAGACCTCTTCCTGGGATGGGAAAATCTCCGGGGATCACGACTTCTCAGGCCGGCGCAGGCGGGAACGGCAATGGCAGCATGATGTGATCCAGCGTTCTGCGAGTACTCTCTGCATGGTTGGCGTTGCATTTTCCACCCCACTGCTTTCATGGGGCCCTGTCATTTCATTGATTTCTTTTCTTTCCTTTTTCTGCACATTGCGGTCTGGCTTTCACATCTGAAAAAAAAAAGTTATGACGATTCCCCTTACTATCCTCTTGTTGCATCAGATTGGCAGAAACGGCGGTATGTTTGCTTTGCATCATGAGGATGGGTTGCGACGATAGACTCGCTACGGCTTTGCATTAGAGACCTTCTTCCTATTCCCAGTGGCACATAGATCGGGGGAGGGAGGCGAGAAGCGGTTCATGTCTCTTGCCAAGGAAGACGGGTATGGATGGCTCGCCGCCGCAGATTAATGACTTTTTTTTAAACTACCTCGTGGTCCGGTCTTCAACCCTGTCCGGTTAAGTCTGAAAATGCTGGCACGCACATGGCTTGGGCTGTTCTCTCCACAGCGTTAATGTTTCACAAGGCTGGCCGAGGGTTAGGAAGATGTGAGTCAGCGAAGAGGGACATTTTAGAGAGCAGCAGCGAAGGACAGCATGCTCAAGGAATGTACATCAACTGTCAGACATTACATTACATATGTTAGAGCATGGCCAGGCGTTAGCCAAGACTAGAGTGGGGGGGTTGGCACAAGACTACAGCATTCCTATAACCCCCTCTTTGCAAGCCCTGTGAATTGTTTGTGCTCCCCTTCTCCAAGCGATGAGGTGTCATCTCTTTGAGTCACTCCTATCAATGACCTGAATCCTAGGTTTCAGCCTTTCCAAAGCTTCTCTATCGCCCTCGGTAGGCTTAAACCCCATCTTATCCCCAAGCATGTCAGTCAAGTACGGGCCGGCGAGACCCCATAGGACAAGACTTGTGCCGAGACCTATCTTTGTCCTTAGTGATAGGTTTCGATATGACCTTTGTGCTGACTGTTAACGCGCCGTGAAGCCAACACACATATGTGGAGTGGGATGCAGAAGGATGTGGAGGATGTGGAGGACGAAGTCAGGGGGTTCCGCTTTTGTGAGGCGTGTCTTGTGAGACGGCAAAGTGTGTTGACAACTTACTGCCAGAGCGACATTGGACCTGTTTTACTTAGCAAGGCGGGGGCAAACGAGCTGTATTGATCGTTTGAGTGCCTTGTTGTAAAAATTGTGCAAGACCCGGCGAGCGTGGGTGTATTGTGTTCTTGATGAAGTGACTGATTTCCAGGCAATGGGTTGTGATGGCTCTCGAAGGGCTGAAGCTGCTTGTGATCAAGATCGGAGCCACAGGCAGTTGGATGCTGGCTCGCTGGGTACGGTAAACACGCTAGCCACTTCTAGGTTGGGGCGGAAATACATCGCGCTGGGACCTTGGGCGAGCGGCGAGCGAATTGATCCGGCAGGTTGACATGACGAGCTCGGGCCACCCAAATTTTTGACGGGTATGAAGGTGAACGGATTGCCTGTCGCCAACAGCACCGGCATTCATCACACGGCGGCAACGAACAAGAGAGGGTTGGTTTGGACGTTCAATCTGTAGCCGATTGACGACAGAAGCAAGACTTTGCGCTTCTAACATCGCCCCCCATGGCCAGCCCGGCCTCGATTCGTCCCACCGTGGGCGCCGCGTTCCACTCCTGCAGGGTAGTAGCGTCCAGCAGCTTTGCACACGGCCTCATGCCCTTGCCGGCAAGGGGAGTGACCTCGTCCCGAATCCATGCGGCAGGCCTCTCGACTACGGCTTCTCTCCTCAAGCGCCACAAGTACCCGGGCGCGCGCGACAACAAGGACCACAACAAGCACCGTGGCGAGAGTCCCATCCGGCGGACTGGCACACGCTGGCGCCTCTCCATGTCAGATGAGCCGTTACCGAAGCCCGTCAAGCCCGAAGACCTGGCGCCATATGAGACGGACCCCAACCACGGGCTGTGGGATTTCTTCCCAAACCGGGTGACAGTCGCAAGCCCTCCCGAGGAGGACGCCAAGCACGGCCGGGGGTGGATGGTCGAAGAGCTACGTTCTAAGTCATGGGATGACCTGCACAAGCTGTGGTGGGTCTGCGTCAAGGAACGCAACCGGATTGCAACGGCCTCGTTCGAGCGAAAACGCAGCGACCTGGGCTTCGGCGATGCCGAGGCGAGTGCACGGGACAACGAGGTGAGTACGGTTGATGTGATGCTAGGGGGGTTTTGCTGACGGATCGCTCTTCCTGTGGTGTAGGTGAAAGTTACAATGAGAGGCATCAAGCACGTTTTGACGGAGCGTCAATATGTATGGGAGGACGCTGTCAAGCTGGCCGAGAGCGACCCGGAGATTGACCTCTCTGGCAACGGCCCTGCGTTTACACCAACCGAGTTTTTGGAGGAGATCGAAGAGATGGCCGAGGAAGAGGAAGCTGCTGAGGCCGCGGAGGACGCAGTGAATGAGACTGCGGGAGATGAGCAACAGTCACTGAAAGAGCCGGCCGCGGCAGTTCCTGCGACACCAATGCCTGCGGAACCCAAAACTCAGAACGAAGCACCAAGATTATGATCGAGCTGCTTGTCACGGCGTTTTCACAACGTGTCCACAACATTTACGGATAGCGAAAGTGGTGGACCTGAGGAGTCCGGTGTACCATACATAGATACTCGAGCTTGGCCGGCAGGCATACATGTGTTGTACAGATAGTATGAATGGATGTTCATCTTGTATGTTCGGTATCCAGCCGAAGATGGAGAAATCAGGGGCGAGCATAATTGAGCCGAGACAGCTGTGACCGCCTCTCCCAAGCATCGAATCACAGCGTTCCGTTCACTAGCCAGGAAGACAGCTCCAAGAAGAGCGGGGCTCTTCTCCCGTCCCCTCAGCCCCCCCACCATGAACCTGCACCTCAACCTTGCCCAACGACCCAGCAACTGCATTTGTCCTCCTGTCCCGAGACAAGTTGAATTGGAACATCAGAGAGCCCTACGGTTTTATTTTCTTGCTTTATTATAGCTTCTTCCGGAGCACGTTTGCTCTAAGCGCCAGCTTACGTTCGCTCCCTCGACCGAACAAAGGCCCTCCTTTTGAAGCTTAAACCCCGGCACGAGTTGCAGCCATGGACGAGATCGCCCCAGAGTACGATGTCATCGTGCTAGGCACCGGCCTGACGGAGTGCATCCTATCTGGTGTTCTTAGTGTGAAGGGGAAGAAGGTCTTGCACATCGATCGCAACGACCACTACGGAGCGTAAGCGCCCACATCTGCTCCAGGCTCGAGATCGAGCTCGGAAACGCTGACACCGCTTCTCCCAGTGATGCGGCATCGGTCAACCTCGAGGTGGTAAGTTTACGAAACTCTCTCGTCCCTACCCATCCGCTTGTTGCACTACCGATATCTAACCCGATCCTCCACGCCCACAGCTGTTCAAGAAGTATGGCAACTATGCCAAGGACACAGAGCCATGGAAGCAGTACGGCCGCCTGAACGACTGGAACATCGATCTTGTGCCCAAGTTTCTCATGTCATCGGGCGAGCTCACCAATATCCTTGTCTCAACCGACGTTACCCGCTACCTCGAGTTCAAGCAGGTAGCTGGCAGCTACGTGCAACAGGGGAATGGACCCAAGGCCACCGTCGCCAAGGTCCCCTCAGACGCCGGCGAGGCCCTCCGGTCCCCACTCATGGGCCTCTTTGAGAAGCGCCGCATGAAGGGCTTTATTGAGTGGGTTGGGTCGTTCAACGCGAAGGACTCGGCCACTCACAAGGGTCAGTTTCTCCGTGTCCTCCTGGATATGTCACCCGCTAACTGTGCTATGTATGTCACTAGGCCTCGATCTGAGCACCTGTACGATGAAGGAGGTTTACGATAAGTTTGGCCTCGAGGCCACTACTAAGGACTTCGTCGGCCACGCCATGGCCCTCTACACCAACGACGCCTACCTGGAAAACAAGGGCGGCGCTACGGAGGCTATCGAGCGTATCCGCCTCTATGGTAACAGTGTAGCACGCTACGGCAAGTCGCCCTACATCTACCCGCTCTACGGCCTGGGTGAGCTGCCCCAGGGCTTCGCCCGCCTCAGTGCCATCTATGGCGGCACGTACATGCTCAATACGACCGTTGACGAGGTCGTCTACGATGGGGACAAGGCCGTCGGTATCAAGGCCACAATGAAGGGTGTCGAGCCTGAGATGAAGTTCGAGACGAAGGCCAAGATGATCCTTGGTGACCCAAGTTACTTCCCGGGCAAGGTTCGCGTTGTCGGACATGTTTTGCGCGCGATCTGTATCCTCAAGCACCCTCTTGCCGGCACGAACGACAGCGACTCGTGCCAGCTGATCATTCCACAGTCGCAGGTCGGCCGGAAGCACGGTTAGTGCCATTGCCTATCCTCGAATGACTTGGCAACTAACCCCCCTGTGATGGCAGATATCTACGTCGCCTGCGTTTCTTCGGCGCACAATGTCTGCCCCAAGGGTTACTGGATCGCCATTGTATCCACTATCGCCGAGACAGCCGCCAACCACCACGTCGAGCTTGCACCCGGCCTAGAGCGCCTCGGCAAGATTGAAGAACAGTTCATGGTAACTCGCCCGTGAAATCAAGCGCTTAGCATACCGGATTCAGCTGCTAATATGTTCAAATAGGGCGCGCCCATCCCCCTCTATGAGCCTCTCGAGTCAGGGGCCAAGGATCAGATCTTTATTTCTAAGAGCTACGACGCCAGTAGCCACTTTGAGTCTACTACCGCCGATGTCAGGGATATCTACCGCCGCCTCGCGAACGAAGAGTTGGTGGTCGAAGGCTTGAGGGAGGGTATCCAGGTGGCCGAGGAGTAGACGACCTGACAAGGGTTGGATGTGTGTCTTCATGTGCAAACCGACGGTACCTATCCATTCAATAGTTGATTCTTCTACCAACGGAGAGCGGGAAGCAAGCAATAACAAGTTGCATATGCGTAAATAATCTGATTGACAAAGTCATGTTCTAGGCGATCAGGGGAGGCGTAAATCAGGCCAGTTAAATGTTCGAGCTCGTCGTTATACTGTGAGCTTTTTACTGAGCATATCTAAACAGCCCGCAGAGGAGCGCGGCTCAATATGAGTGTCGAGTCTGGTTGGTACAGCCCTCAGTCTATGTGAGGGAAGCATCTTAATACTGATTGTGATGCATAGTCACCAAACAGTGTTCATCACAGCTTGACCCCCGACACTGACTCCTAACAGTGGTAAGCAGATTCAGCAAAGACAAATATTTCAGTATACGTTCCAGTTTCTCATAGAATGACAAGATGTAGCTTTCCTCTCTCCCCGTTTCCCTCTCCAAACGCCTCGAAGTGGTTGACATGACAGGAACATAAAGAACTCGGATACACACGTCCACTCCCCTCTCAGAAATCCGCCCATCGCCAGGAAAACATGACCTAGAAACTAACGACGAGAGGTCTTGCCCAAAGTACGCTTGCCCGAAAACTATAAAGAGTGAGGTGTTAGAAGTGTCTTAGGAGACGATTAAATGTTGAAGCTGGAGACTTACCAAATGTTTCGGCATGGTGTCGCCAATATGCCTGTCGGATTCTCCAGCCTTTGCCATCCTGTTCATCTTGCGCTGGCTGAGTTTCGCTACCCTCTCAGCATTGGTGCGCATTGTCTCGTCCTGTACACCATCCTCGCGCCTGTTTGTAGCAGGCTGGCTGCGAGCGCGGCTGCGTGACCGGAAGCGTTCTTGGGCCGTCATGTCGACGTCCATAGATTCCGGATCCTCGGTGCCGAGACGGCTTCGAGTCACAGACCGGCCACGTTGCGTGTCCTTGCGGCCGCGGAGACCAATCTCCTCCGTATCAACACCCAGCTTGTCGAGGTGATCCTCCAGCTGTGCAAACGACTTCTTCTGCTGTTTCCGAGGGATTATCGCCCGGTTCTTGAGAGACTTGCGCATCTTCGCATCGTTGCGGATAAGGCGGTGTTGTTCACGAATGTATTCGGCCTTCTCAAGGACCTCCTCCTCTGACTCATCGCCAAGATCCTCATCAGATTCGTAGAAGCCCTCCTTCTCGAGACGCTCCTCCTCCTCTTCCAGGGCGGCGAGCTTGGCGTCAATCTCAGGGTCAACATAATCGTAAACGTTCTTGCCATCGAAGACTTCTGGCATCTTGTCGTACTTCCAGGAAGGATCAGCCAAGAGGTAGTCTCTCCTGAGATCAACGTTGAACACGCCAGCACCGCCATTCGCTTCTTCCTCATCCCTGGCCAGCGTTCTCCTCTCGGGATCGCTCTTGTCGTACTTCTTCATGTTCTTGACAGCTTCGGGAATGAAGGACTCTCTGGTAACACCACCCATCGGTTGGGCAACGTGGATACGCTGCATAACCTCGGTAAGGCGTGATCCCATCGACCCATTGCTTGTCGTACCAGCCTTTAGCTTCTGAGCCACACGCTCAGTGAGGAGTCTCTCGCAAACGAGGTTCTTGACCTCTTGCACTCCTTCCTGGGTAGCGCAAGACGCGCGGAGAATCTCGACGTCTCCCGACTTGGCGAGGCTGTTGACTTCTTCTTGCAGCTCGGGCTCCAGGTCTTCGAAAGGCTTGATGTCCATCTTGTTCAACACAATGAAGACCATTTTGTTGGCGAACAGGGGCTTGATCGACTTGAATAAGTTGACTTGTGCCGTGAGCGAGTAGCCGCATTGTTCACTGCGCCTTGTCAGCCTAGCAATAATCAACGTTTCAAGGCAACATACCTTATGTCGATAAAGAAGCAAACTGCAGCTCTCAGATGGGCGAGGGCTGTGACACTCTGCATTTCGATGGTGTTCATTTCCTCGAGCGGGTGATCAAGACTATTGTGCGTCAGCGATCTGATAGTCAACTCTTCGGACAAGGGTGCTGGGTACATACATTCCCGGGGTATCAATAACTTGGTAGCGAAGATCTGTTCAAAATTTGGTGGTTAGTGTCAACTGTGGCCAAAGGAGTCCTGAATGCCTATCCTGTCGTTGTGGGATGACTCCGCTCTACGAACTTACATTTGTAGTCAAGATGACCAACAAACAGACTCTTCGTTGTCTAGTTTGCATTAGTGCTTGTTCGTCGTTATATTCAACGGAGGGACTTACGAAAGCATACGGCTCAACTGGGGTATCTGCGCGAGTAACTGAGCTGACAAAAGAACTCTTGCCAACGTTAGGGAAGCCAGCAACGAGCATCGTCCTTGTCGTTGGGTTGATATCCGGCAATCTGGCCAAATGCTGGCGGACTTGATCGAGATAGAGGAGGGGGTCTTTCAGACGCTTGATGAGCGTGGCCATGCCTAGAGATGAGTCAGTCAAGTCCTTACTCAGGAATAATTCTTCATAATACTTACGACCAAGAGCAGCCCGCTTCAGTTGCTTGCACTGGAACAAACTCTGGGAGTACTGTACAAGACTATTAGTGATCACGTTTCTAATCGGGGCCGGTGCTCTCGACATGCCTTCAACAGTCGGACGTAATCGCGCGAAATCGTCTCGATCAGGTGCTTTGCGGTCGAGACCTGACCAAGGGCCACCTTGAAATGATCCGCGTCTGAGTAACAATCAGCTTCCGCCACGAGGATTCAACCATGTATGGCCTCAAGTCCGTACCATAAAGGATGTTCATCAAATCCCGGTGGAAGGGATGCTGGTCCGAAAGAATCGGAAAGCTGGAGACGATCTGGCCAAGCTTTTCGCTGCATGTTTCCTGTGTGAACCTATTCGAGACGGGTTAACTCTTGTCCTAGCAGCTATAGGATCGGCGATGGGGGTTTTGTCCCATTTGTTGTTGCGCTCCGTGGAAGCTCGCGGGATCGTTCAAGAATAGAGGAAATAGGGTTGCTGACTTTACTTTGCGCGTGTAGAACGCTCGAATTCTGCTGACTGTAGGGAGAGATCGGTCAGCAATTCGTCGGAATCACGGCTGGGGTCCGTTATTGTCTCTATCCGAGCGCACATACTCTTGAATCCAGCTCGAACTGTGGGTTTGGTGCTTTGGTTAGCTGAAGGCCAATTTCGACAATTGATGTTCGGAATACGAACTCTGAGTCGGCAACCGGCGCTGGGTTCGTCTGTAGAGTCGGTCAGATCTGGAATTGTCATTGCCTCGCCGAACGTGGGCTCGACTTACGAGAGGACGATGTCGATGAATTCCTGTGCCCTAACTCGGAGTTAGCCGCTAGATCACCAACCTCAAATATCGGCGCTGAAGTTCTTACGTTGGCACAGGCGCGATATCTTTCCACGTCATCGTGGAGAAGTCGCAGGTGGTCGTCCTGAGAATTCGGTGTTCAGGGCGGTCGAAAAAGTTGGCGATACCGGCTGCGGGGCGGTGATGGCTGGCGAAACTAACCTCGACTCTGGGTTGGAAATAATTTTCTGGTGGTTTTTTTCGATAAGATAAGATTGTGGGAGCCGGGTGCGATAGTCCCCCAAGTGGGGACCCACGGTGCAAAGTTGGTCATTGGTACCCCGCCATGGCGCGATGGCTGTCGATGCGGAACCTGTTTGGTTAAACGACATTGAATGGAGGGCTAAACGATGACATCGAGCTGCCGTCCGCAACATCTACATACTGAGACGAAACCTGGATCTTCATAGGCCAATTTTCTCCTGATTTACAGGCGTTCTAAATACTACAGCGGTATTGTTCTTTCTTTCCTAAATCAGTTAGGATATTCTCTGAAGCTGTACACGCACTGAACTGGCCCAAGGACAGTCCACTATCTGTAGTTCCTTAACCTGAGAGGAGCCGTGGTTTAACCATAACAGGTGGTGGGGTCACCTCATCCATCACTTGCAACCAAAAGTTCGAAGAGGGGAAACCTCGATAGCCAGACGCCGCAGCCGTGATTGTACTTAAGGACGACATATTTCCTTTCTCCTCCAGAGTTTCTTCTATTCGCCAACACAGCAAGCCCCGAGACGCATATCAAGCTCAGTTGTCGACCCAGCACCCAATGGCTAATCAAACTCTCCCGGCCTACAAGGCCGATTTCCTCAAAGCTGCCCTCGACGGAGGGGTTCTCAAATTCGGCACCTTCGAACTCAAATCTAAGCGCATCTCGCCGTACTTCTTCAACACGGGGGAATTCTACTCTGGAAAGCTCGTAAAGGCTCTCTCTGCAGCATACGCGCATGCCATCCTCGAGGCCAAGACAAGCGGCATCTTGGATTTCGATCTCCTCTTTGGCCCCGCATACAAAGGCATTCCTCTTGCTGCAACGACAACTCTTGCGCTGAGCCAGCTGGACGGTGAGAAATTCGACGACATTGTGTACGCATTCGATCGCAAGGAGGCCAAAGATCACGGCGAGGGCGGCACTTTTGTTGGCGCCCCCATCAAGGGCAGGAGAGTGCTCATCGTGGACGATGTGGTAAGCGCTGGTACCGCCAAGCGTGAGGCCATCGACAAAATCCGAGAACAGAAAGGCGTCGTTGCAGGCATTGTCATTGCCCTGGATCGTCAGGAGTCGCTCCCTTCGCCCGACGGCGACGAGACCGGGGCCAAACCCAGCGCCATCGGTGCGCTCAGCAAAGAGTATGGTATTCCCATCATTTCTGTTCTAACCTTGGACGACATTCTTGCGGGTGTCAAGGGGCTTATCTCTGAGGACGATATCAAGAGGGTAGAGGAGTATCGGGAGAAGTACAAGGCAAGCGATTAGACCGGAGTGGGCAAGGGCTTGGCTCGCAACCATGTTTACCAGAGGCTGTTTCGTGATCGGACGACAAAAGCACTGAGGAAGATAGATATCTTGCGATCATGCGGGTAGATGCACGGCCCGGTTCGGAGCAAGTCTCTAAGCTAGGGGTATCGAGATATTCGTGTTTCCACCAGGGAAAGGCTAACTGGTCAAAGCTGGTTATCACACACTCATTCTCTTCCATCAGAATGGTGTTTTCGAGGGGCCTGGCAGCTCAAGTACCTGCATATGATCGAATCAGTTCCCACTCGACGACCAGAGGTAAGACGCATTTGGCATGGTGCGGAAAAGAAAAAAAGAGGGCCTACCATGTCGTGCCAACCGCCTCCTCCGAACTGCGCCGTGCTGGTCCCTTTTTTCTGAAAACCGAAGCGCTCGTAGTACGTGACCAGGTACTGCGGTAGCTCGTCAGTGACCGGCCAGCAGAAGAAAACAAGAGCAGACACACATCTTGGCAGAGCAGTGAAACGCGATCAGCCAACCCTGAATTGTTCATTTGCTGGATATAGGCCTTGAGAATAATCTTGCCAACCCCACAACCCTGCAACTTCGGGGCCACTGCCAGCGAATGCAAGGCAATGGTCCGTCCACTCTCCTGGTGGCCAACGTCCGTCGACTTTCCAGCACGGGTGCGCCAGTCCGTCGGATAGCCCATGTCACTGTCCGTGACTGTCTCACTGAGTGAGCTCGTGGACACTATATGGGCCAGTAGGACGCTCACAGCGCCGTCGGCGCGGTGAGTCTCGACCGGCTTGGCGCTAGCCAAGGTCTCTATGTGCCAGCCCTTGGCCTGGCTGGGGACCACGGTACAGAAGACGCCGAGGCTGAGCTCGGGACATGTTGTGAGACGGTACTCGAGCTGGGGTATAGTCAATATCAATCAACCGTGCATAACGGTGCAGTGGGAGGCGAAACGTGCCTTCTCCCGCGAAGCTCTATGTTCTGGTTGTGGGAAAGCAGCATTTTCCAGCGCCACCACCGAGTCCAGGTCGGAGGTGGTGAGAGGCCTGGTGTTGGGGAGAAACGGACATGGGAGGGCTTTTTGTAAACGAGCTTCCGGGCTGTCCTTGGCCGCTCTTCTCTTCTGGCTGAGCTTCTTTTGAGTGGAAGCAAAGTCGCTGTCGACGTCATCAGACTCGTCAACCGCATGGTCAACATTGAGATCCTTGGCGGTCAGTGGACCCATTGCTCTGCGGGTCGATCAAAAGGTCGAGAGCTTTACGACTCAGCTCTAGCGAAGCTCGGAATCGAAGGACGACAGACGCAAAAAGCCAGCGCGCACAGGACGAGTCTCAATGAAGGTCAAAGATTCCAGAAAGGCGCTCCTTCCGAAAAGGTGAGTGCTGTTTATATGGCGTGGGCAGGGCAGAAGTTTGGGTGAGCGGTAAAAAAATTATAGGCGACACGGTATGTTTGTCCGAGTGTGGAACGGCTTGTTTAACGAAGCAAAATAGTTTCGTGATGAGAGGAAAACGGGCTCAGCTGGGACGCGCTGTTGTTAATTTGGAGGGTGTTGGCCAGCAGGGTTCCCAAGGTAAATCTGCTGCCGCGTGACAGTGTGAGTTGGGGACGGAAACATAGGTAGGTGCCCGCGAGGGCCCGGATAAGTGTCAAAATAATCCGCACCCGGCAAGACGGAATGGAAACAGCAACCCTAGTCAGTAGATGAGAGCCAGACGGCCTGCTGTCCCGTCAGTTTGTGCTCCCAAGCTTTTGTCTCCAGCTGCAGGGCCCAGAACCAGGGATCATCGAAGGTGCCGGCCGATCGACAGTAGGGGGTTAAGGTAGGTAGGTAAAGCAGCTGGGCAATCCCCCGCCAGTCTTGCTTGTCTCACAGTTGCGCTAAAAGAACCGCTGTAGAAGACCTTGCCCAGACAGCGAAGGCTTGTGCGGGGTTTTCCTCTGGCGGGCAGCCCGAACGTTGTGGATGAGCCAGCCTAGGACAAATCCCAATTGGGTAGGTAGGGCGGGCGCAAATAAGTCCCGTCACCTTGGTTGCCGTGATCTCGGCGCTGCCATTTGACGGTGGTGATCCTAGAGTAAATGGGTCTGCTCTATCTGCTTGGAGATCCGCGTGCCGTGAACCAACTACCGGTGAAGCAGGGCGGACGGGACACAACCTGCATGCAAGAATCTCGGATGGTGTCTCTTCGGGCTGCGATGGCGGGAGGTCTGCCTGGCCACCAATGTCCTGCTCGATTGTTGGTGAGGGACCAGGGTTGTCAGGCCAGGCCATAGCAGCCCAATTTGAGACGTTGGCAAGCGCTACGTCCTGACGTCATCCAACATTTCCTACACACTGGAACTGGCGCAAGGGTCCTGTAGTGTAAACGTTAGTAGCCTTGAAACTACTTAGAAAGCCATTGCTATCCGTGCCATCATCACCTAGCTCAGCCTTCTAGGGATGTGTCTCACGGTCAAACGAACACCTCACTGTGCCCAGCACACCACTTGCTCAGTGGGTTGTTTGCTCCTGCCCGGATACATCGGGAAGGTGGTGCAGATGACAGGTGAAAATAAAGTTTGACCAGGGATTAAAGTGAAGCTCGGGCTGTGGATGTGCGGGGCGACTTCATGTGGAGACTAGCACTTCTCGTTCCGCTGACCTTACAAACTGGACTTTATGATCTCCATGTTTCCGTCTGGTGTTTTCGCGCTGGGATGCCGTGTAGGGGTCGGTGCTGGTGAAGTGTGGATTGCCGGCCGGCATCGCGTCGTCACATACCGAGGCCGTGTTACCAGCGAAATAATTGCCGCGGGAATACCTCGCTGGAGGAGGGTCGCTTGGAAAGACGACATAGCCCGAGGCACCGGGGTAAGATACGGCATACTCGGTCAGAAGATGGAAGCTGTTCGTAGTGTTCAAAGATGAAATGGGTATAGCGTGCGGGTATCGAAGGCGTCTAGAAGGTTGGTCCCGTCCCAAGGCATACGGCTCCAGCCAAAAGAAAGAGTCCCCTCAGCCAGTGCGGACCCTGTCGTCTTACCAACTGTCGATGCAGCTCATGGTTCTTTTGCTATGAAGACCATCTCCCATTCTAGAAAGTCCTTCCTGTATTCTCCGACGGGCTGTTCCAATTTTCGGAATCAATGCCTTTCAGCTGCGGTCAGGGCCTGTAGTGTATGTAGCAACCTGAAATATAAGACTGTGTGAGGATTCCCACAATGCATGTTCGCACGGAGAAGAGAGACCCTTTCTTTTGGCGAGCCTTCGTACAGCCCGCTGTGGACATGGTTGCATTGAACTCTTGGCAACGGTGTCAGCGACGGGGCTTCCATGGCGTGCTCCTTTCTCGCAGCTGTCTGGTCAAGCCTTGGCAGCTTCCACGAGACTGAGATGTTTCAGGGGCTCACAGCGTGAAAGCTGTGTAGCTGTCTCCCAACCTTAAATCGGGAGCGGGAGGTAGGTAGTGTCCGTCCAATCACCAAAAATACAATGCCGGGCTGCTCGAACGGGCCTGTTTCGGTCCTGGGTTGTTGATGATGCTTCGAGCATCATCAGGCTGAGGGTCCACCTGAGACCCCTGGACTTTGCTCGCTGAATTTGAGGGCCAACTGCAGTGATGATTCGCCCTTCCCCGACTCCCTACCTTCCAGCTGCCATCGCGGCTCGGCTTACACATGTCCTCGGCAATCTTCTAGTGACTTCCACGTCGGCCCAAGAAGCTGTCCAAGGGAGCTATGGAACCTAGCCTGGAAGGAGCGGGCCGTGGCGTCGGGTGCCTCCAGCTGAGATGTCGAGGTATTTGCCTAGACAAACGGCTCCAGTACCGTACTGGCTTGTGGTATCAACTTTATTCAGCATACAACCGGCGGAAAAACGAAAGTCAACCCTTGGAACAGATACCTGGGACGCAGCCTCATCAGCCTGACCTGAGGTCCAAGACTTGCCGGGCTACATACGTAGGTACTTCGGATGAACGTGCTGGATTTAGTAGAGCTAGCCCCCCC
>Ga0247780_1000008_pt1 | contig 164008 bp, 138 predicted proteins | sample UWRJL079202R5_FD_179927 | JGI IMG/M metagenome (GOLD analysis project Ga0247780, IMG submission 179927) | Plant litter microbial communities from Arlington Agricultural Research Station in Wisconsin, United States - UWRJ-L079-202R-5 | ecosystem: Environmental > Terrestrial > Plant litter >...
GCCTCTTGGGAGGGGGGAGAGTCAGGGTTGAGTCCACATCCCACTGCCTACCGCGTCCCCGCTCCTTCAAACACCGCATTCGGATCTGGGCTGGCCTGGTCCCTTTGAACGCGGTACTGTGCTTGTCGGCTGTTTGGTTGCTGCAGTTGCATTGCCGCACCCAACACGCTATCGGCCCCGAACCGACCAAACCCGTCCCTCCTCTTTCCATGCGCTCAGGCTCACCTCGCCTGCCTGCCTGCCCAAGTCGAAGAAAGACAGAGGGCTAGAACCCAAAGTCAATGGCGCCAGGCCATTCGGACGGCAAGTTCCGTCCGTTCTCGCGAGGTTTCCCACGCTCGGTTGGGCTGACTGCTTCCTTCACACATTTGCATCCCTTCGGGGCATCCTGATGCTGGTGACGAAAGAAATCGGTTGAAGTGGATGTGGGGGATTCGTTATCGTCATGGTTGAAGTCAAGGGTAGTCGACCCCCACTCGGTTTCCGCCGTTGTCGAGCACGTGGCTGGTATCCAGAGTGGTGTCTCAACCGCTGCTTGTCGTGATGCCGTGTCTTTGCGAGAGCGCCCTTGGACGTACGCCAGAAGCCGAGCTCTCGGGGTCAGAGGGAGGAGAGTAGTGGCGACGATCGTGCGTATGTATTTATTTGCTTAGCACGAGTAGGTCTGCTGCTTGTTGGAGCGCTTGATCATGTTCTCCCACGGGGGGTAGGTCTTCGGCTTGCACTCTCCTGTATGTGAATCGGTGTCAGTTATTTCTGTTCGCCATATGAGAAACCGGGGCTTGGAAAGGGCGGTCCCGCCACGCCCACGCCAGAAGGGAAGCCTGTGGCGCTTTCGAAGACCGGGGTTGGACATGGGAGTGGGTGGGGGAACCGTCGTCGGGAAAGTTGCAAGAGAGCGCTGATCACATACCACATAGCTCTTCTGCCCTGCACGTTGTTGGAATCAGCTTCTAATCTCGTAGCGTCAAATGGAGTAGTATCTTACCTGTACTCAAAGTGTGTCACGTTGGGCTGACACCTCTTGTGGGTCAGGGTGTAGTCCTTGCACCACTTGGAGGCGATCCAGCGGAAGTGGCCGCACGAGTACTCCCGTTGAGTATAGTCGCACATGTTGCTGGGTGTTACGGTGACGGTGTGAGTGTGGGTTATCTGTGTTTGTTGAGGAAGCTGAAGGCCAAGAGCAATGGTGTGGTTGGCGTGGAGTTGAGAAGAACTAAGCGGCGTGCTGCTTGTAAAGTATACGAATACGTGTTGGCGATACTGCTGGGTATGTGTGATCTCGTTGGCGAAAAGGAGAGGAGGGCAAGATGGTGGGAATGACGTTTATTTAAGCTGGCATCGTGGGAGAGCACCCGGACACTCGAGAGCAGAACGAGGAAGCTGTCACCCTCGTGGGAGCTCCAGGAACCCATGCTGGCTTCATGCATGCTTTCAGAAGCCTTACCGCGAAGGGTCGGGAAATAGCAAGCTAACTACTCACGTATAGTGCGGTACAAGGAGCAGGTCGCACCCATGTTCGGTACTGTACTGCGGAGTACGTACCTCGGTACACCTGCGTACCGGAAGTCCAGCGAGAGGTGGGATTGTGGAGGGGCGTGGGAGCGGGCGTGAGTGTTCAGGAGATTGATTGAGCCGGGCCGAGGGGGTGAGACAAGAGAAGCAGGGATCGTGGAATCGTGGAAGCATTGGAAGAGGACGAAGCGCGTTCCAAAGCTTGGACGAAGGCCAGACCAGAGCTGGGAGGCCCATGATACGACACACGGCCGCATCAGGAATCAAAGACGGTCTAGTTGCTCCCTCTGCCCATCGCCTTGCGCGATTCGCAACGCTCCTGGTATCCGTTGAGGCTCGGTGCCAGTCATCCGTCCCAACTTTTCGCGTCTCTGTGGACACGCCGGCTCGTGCAGCAGATCCCAACGTCGGGTGGCCCAGCGTCCCAGACATGGCCCGGTATCGAGGGGCCCGCCGTGACTCGCGGAGCGACAACGGTATACGGAGGAGCAATTCCCGCACGGCAGAGCGCAGGCCAATGAGTCTCGATGGCGAAATGTCCTGCTGGTATTAACGTTAGTTAGCACTGGCAACTTAACGACGCTGCGATTGCGAGACTAGTTCCTGCGACGCAACTGGCCAGCTAGCTGGTGCGTGCCTGTCCCTCACTGCCCTGAGAGCCTGGGTGGGCTGCCAGTTCGTAATCAGCGACGAGAGCGGTGGATCGAGCCAATTCAATTGCGCAAACTCGCTGCACTGGGGACAACGCAAGTGACAGATCGATGAACAAACAATTTGCAGCGGAAGGGCACCAACCCGGAAATTCTCCGTTTTGCATGTGTCCTAATTGATCGAGGTGGCCGAAATTCCGTAACAGCCAGGCTAGGTGCCAGGGTCCCTGCCCTGCCGGTTGCAGCGGGGAAGGAGGGACGGAGGGAAAACGAGCAGAGCAGCAGAAACGGAGCACTGGAACGGTTGGGCGTCCACTGTCAAGAGCTTGTACCCACTACCGACGCCTGTACTCCACAGCGCCACAAACCACAACCGCAAACCGGCAAGTGCTCCAGGCGGCTCCTGCCCAGTCAGTTCTAAACCCCGAACAACCATCGTCGCCTCACCTAACCACCGCTCCACCTTTCAACCCAAGGTTCCTTCACCTTCCCGGCGCACAGCTTCGCCCTCCGCCTCCTCACCGGTCGCACCGGTCGCCCGTCCCGTGTCCCGTTTTTTGTATCCCCGGGCATTGTGGTTCCACCCCAGAGTCGCCTCAACTCCATGCCTCCCTGCTCTCGTGTTCCCGCCCCGGCTTGCCGTCCGCCTGGTCACAAGACTCGCCGCAAAGTGTCTCTCCCGGTCCAGGCCCGCAGCTAGGCGCAGTCCGCACCGCACAGCGACCACATCAAACTGTCGAGGGATAGCTGTCGTCGGCGAATGGTACTGCTCAGCGACCAGCATGCCCACGACTCGCAAAAAGGCACGTGCTTCTCGTGCTGGTTGTTGTGTTTGGGCCAGGGATCCAAGGCTCGCATGATAACCGAGTTACGCAATCGAGTAAACCCTTCGCCGCGGGCGAGTCACGCCATTTGTTGTTACACCGGTACTAATTTGTCTGCACTCACTGCTCCTGCCGCGCTAGCGCCTGGGATTCTAGAATGAAGAGCCGGCAGCGATGTTGCAGTCTCACAGGCGGGACGACAACCGCGACATCGACAGTGGGTCCAACCGGCGACAATCTTGTGGCTGAACTTGAGTCTGCAAGGCCGTTTTGGCCTGCCCATTGCTGGGGCCCGCACCGGTGTGTAGTCTGCCATCTTTCAAGTTTAAGGCCCGCGTGGTCCGTCGGAATGGCTTTGGCCCTTTGGGAGATTCGACCTAGGTTCGACCTAGCTCCCCTGTGTTTCGAACTCCTGTCATTGCGGAGACGCGCAGATCAAGGTATGCTTCCAGAAGCTTGCCCTTTTGCGACCCTGCCAAACCGAGGGCTCCCCCTGTGGATATCGACATGCAATCTGGATACCAGGATGACATTGCTATGGGGGTCCATCTGAATCGCTTTTTACGAACGGCTCTTCGATAACCCGCATCTCTAACATCTCCCACTTGAGCGGCAAGACCCAGAGATGTGGAGATGCTCGCTCCCAACCAGAAACCACAATCTCCGAATGCCGAACAGAACGGAGAACGAGTGAAAAGCGCTCAGACGTCCACTAACACGCACTAGGCTGGTGGGCTTTGTAGGGACTGGCCGTTTATAGGGGGGCGCTGTTCGCCAGTTCCACACCAACGCCAACGGCCAGTGTGCTTCAGGCGTCCACCTTGGACTCCCTCATGTCCTCATTCAGGTGGCCTCCCGCCCGATTCCAGAACACCAGAACACCAGTGGCGTGGCTCACAACGGCTTCGGCCTCAACATCGACATCCATGTCGCGACGCCTATCACCTTCCTTTCCTGATACGACATCTCGTGCGCCCCTATCTCTCTCGGGCTCCTGCTCGTGAGATTATTTCAAGAGGCCAGGGGCCGGTTTGGGGTCCTTTCACAACCTTGACCTCCTTCCAGATACCGTCCGCTTGTTCGTCCAATTGCAGGATTGACGGTTAGGCCCTCGATCCTTTCGCAGGCATGCTTCTGCAAATGTGGCCCAATGCGCAAGACAGCCAACGCGACGAGAGGACGAGAAAGCGCCTTTAGATCCCACACCAATACCATTCGCAACCCGGGCCCCTTCAAGCATCCGCCATGTTGCTTTTCACAATTTGTGTGATTGCATGGTCGACTCTTTCCCGTGGAGTGTTGCCGAGAACGTCGTACTTCGAGGCTGGCTGGGTTGGGAGCGCTCGTCGACCGCTATCTTCTTCACGTTGCTTTTTGTGAGTGAGGGAGACGGTCAACACATGGCTACTGGCCGGACTCTCAACCTCTCACCGTGGACTCTCCCCGGAGCCTGCTCCGGCACTGAGGCTGCACCATGATCTCCACCATCTGCCAAATAAATCCCATTCTGTCAAAGTCACCCCACAACCCTAGACGTCGCGGAAGGAGCGCGTCACCCTCTCCCCGGCCCATCCAGATGATCCTTGGGCACATTTCTTTCCAACTGCTCCCAGGTGAACACATCAATGTCACCAGCGGTCGTCTCGACACAAACGGCGGCTACCAGGCCCACTATTACCAGCTGGTCAGCTCCCCAAGCCAGTGTCAGCCCCTGTCCCAAATCCGTGCCCTTTGTGTCACGGATTAGCGGCGCCCAGGAACGTGGTCACCTCCGTATCTTATTTCGCCGCTCCTGATGGATCGTGAAGCAGAGACTCATTGCACTAGCGCGATCGTTCTTCGCTCTCCCGACTGCTCGCTCTGGGACATCCTTCGAATGCATCATTCCTATCCTGCCACGAATAGTGGCCAAGGCACAACCAATCGTGCTCGTAACGCGACGCGACCTTCTGGCTGAGGTGGCTGTTCTTGACCTTGCGGCTCGTTGCTAAGGGATTCCAAGGGTCCTGGTCAATGCTACCCCAGACATGGATTCCCACTGCCCAGTCCCCACGATGGAATTTACAGTGAGCTTTCAGCTCGATTCCAGTGCTACAACTTGTCGACCCAGCAAGTCGAGGGCTCTGCAGTTCACATGCAGTGAATCTGGCTCATGTCAAATCAGTCGGTTAGAGACAAATCCGGTGAACTGGGTGTTTGTGGTCTCATCCTGGAAGATATTTCTCTTTTGATCATCATGGCGCGATTAGCAAATGCGCAAAGCTGTCGTGCCCATGTGGCGTGCATTTCATCAACCGGCCCCAGGGGTTGGCGCTCCAATGACAGCACCCGTATCCGCACTGCGTAGTTGCTGGGTCACTCGCCACTGGAACGCGCTGACTTCCCTCTTGCGTATAGCGCAGCGAGACCCTGCTGCTCTCACAGGGACCCGAATTCTCAATCACCAGCATCCCAGCTGCATCGAATGCGTATGTAAATTACCTACGGATTAGCTTGCAAGCCGCCTCGAGTCAGCAGGGCTGGACGGCACAACCGCTACCGCTCACCGCCGACGCCGGTTACCCCCTGCCATCTGCGGGGAACCCCTAACCCAACGATTGTTTTCGCCAGCTGCTCCGTGTTCGCAGCGGATTTCCGGAGGCCAACAGAATTCTGAAGAAGCAAGACGGCTTCTGTTACCCTGCCTGGCTGCGCCGACCGCACGCCACCCCGGCAAGAACTGCTCTACAATGGAGATTCGCCTTGAAGATGGGGGCGGGCGGGGGCGGGAGCAGCCAGTGACGAGATGACGCCCCGACAGGCCGGGTAACCTCCAAAGTATACGTGTAACCCTGAAGGTCTGGTATCAGCATCCCCGTCTGGAACGGCCGCAGACTGGCCGGCATATTCGCGCTCCCTCGCCACGGAGACCAAGGAGGACAATCGCCTCGATTCAAGACTGTCCTGAATCGCTGGTTTGGCAGAGTGGGGAGCGATTCCCATTTGGTGTTTATTGTCTAACTGCAGTTGTATCAGGGGTGCCTCACGGACATCACACGTTACCAGCTCTGGAATAGCCGACGCTCACCAAGCATCCGCGGCGTCCTCACTTGCCCAGCCGTCTGCATGCGTTGACGGAAACGCAATGTGGCGCGGTTGGTCTGGTTCAAAGCAGCGCCAACTCTTGAGGCCTATCAATCTTTCTGCCGACTGCCGCAGCGCGACTGGGCAAGACCGCTGCGCGCGCACCCTCCCTGTCTATTCCCTGTCGAAGACAGAGCAGGGAGCGCGCCGACTGGATGATAGGTACGGATTAGGCCGTGGTGGGAATGATGCGATCAACACAGGCCCTGTGCGTAACACCACGCTTCAACGGCATCCGCTATCCTGCCTGCTTATTTGCGATACCGCAGAGATAGTAACGAAACGTGGTGAACAAGCGAAGTGTCGGCTCCTGGGTCTGGCCCATCATGGATGAGGTTGATGTGCGATTCGCACTGCGAAACGCAGGCAAGGCAAGGACACTGGAGACAACCGGACGCCGGTCCCCAGACAATAAAAAGCAGCGTGGTATCTACTGTGTAGCTGCTGTGAGGCTGGGTCGATTCGAGTCTGCATTAGCGTTTCCCAATCGTCAAACGGGCCCACATTCGACGGACCTGATTGGGTTTCTGGGGCTACGGGCGAGGCAAGTTTGTGACGGGTCATATTCCCCGCTTTCTTCAGCAACGCCGCAGCGTTCTGATCAACATAACACGCCGGCGGGCCGAATGACTGACCTACCGAGCCTACCAACCAGCGCTCTGTCCCCGTTGAGCCGGCTGTATTGCGCTTGTCTGGTTTCCAGGGCTGGAATTAGCCCAATCCGTGACAATTAGCCCGGAAGTTGACGCCGACCAGGACAGAAGCACGCAAGGAGGAAGAGCGCCAGTCCCATGGCAACGGGCTGTGTTGCTAAACCTTTCCAGGTCCATGGCAAGGGCTCCTTGGGGGCCCGTCTGGGGTCCGACAATTTAGCATGGGAACCCGATGATGAGCGGCGAGACAGACTCCCAATCTGAAGGAACGCAAGGTTAGCAATCCCACCGCCAGCAGGGTCGCGGCCTTAGTTATCGGCTTGGCTGCTCGACCCGAGGATCCAGTCACAACAACGGCGCCAAGACACTCACCGCAAAGACGCCGGCGAGCCGGGGACGACTACGTCCGTATCGTTTGGCCGTTATCTTGCTGCCCCTCGCGGCCGCTGCATGGAAAAGCTGGACTCTCCACCACTCCCCTGCATCCAATCTTGCTCCTCTGGCTGCAGTGATGGGCCAAAGTGTCGGGGGAGGGAGCCATGTGAAGTTGAGGGAGAGGGTAAGGGAAGCCACGACGGCATCCAATTGATGGTCTTGGTGCTCCGAAGCGGGAGGAGGGCCGAGAGGCGGGGTGACATAGGTATTAACCCCTTTGGGTCCTGATGTACCCGAGGGGCTACCGGCCTCCCGAAGCCATCTCCCCCATCTTTCACATCTGATCCGCGTGGGTGTACGAAGTACCATTGTCACCCCCCCGTTCCGTCGCGCCACCGACCCGCGTCAGGATAGCATCACTAACAAGCGGCTCAGAAATTGTTTACTGCCATTCCCTTGCAGCGGATCGAGCTGCTCGATGGGGATATGCGAGCACATGTATATATGATATCGTTTCATGCGGCTCGCTTACGCAGGTCCACGGCGCTATCGCAGACCACCACGGCGGCGATAGTGGTGCAAGAAAACCAAACGGTTGCATCTCTTGCGGCTCGCTAGCCGGGCCGTTTCAACGGCGGCCACCTCTCCATAGCGCATGAGTTGGATGAGAAGGTTCATGACCTTCTTTCTCCGAGCTTCTCGGCTCTGTGCCTTGTTGCAAGCTAGTGTGTGGCTACTAGTGTCGGGAAACCCGTCGTGACATTACAGCGTTTCAAGTTTGATACAAACAACAAGCGAGGACATGGTCGCGCGACTCCCACAAGGTATTAACTACTTGAAGGAGCTTGGCTGCATCATCTGGGATTCAAATTGGCATCTGCGCCTTGCACATGGTTATTATCACATCACCTTGACCAAACGGCATCTGCATAGTTGGTGTCGGAAGAATGCTAGGCTTCCTCGGCACTTGACCATTTCCCATGTGCAACGTCATCGGAGAAGCCTGGGCTTGTGATTTTTCAATCCCAAGAGGAGTATAGCGACAATTATTCAGTTCTGCTCACCAATACTCTCAAATACCAGTAAATCATGTCGTAGGAAGCCAAACCCAACAGTGATGAGGCGGCCGACCGAGCCCTCCGGATATTCGTTCCTAGGTAACGACGGCATAGGGTCATCTGTTTCATACAACTTGAACTTTAGGATATCCCCATATGTGCGACAACTCCGATGTTTGGTCGGACGAATGGCTAATTACCCCATACGCTGTTGCTTAGCCTTCAGACGAGCCGCTCGCCACACCGCCTGAAGCAACCGAGTGATCGTGGGAGTCCGAGAGACGATGTACATCACGAACTCATCTTTGCCGCATCCCCTTTTGCCGGTATCTTCGGCTTTCGGCACACAAGACGCTGCGGCAGGCAATGGTAGATTGGGTGCTGACATGGTGTACCTGCGAAAGAGAGGCTCAAAGCGTTCTGACGAACGGAAGGACGGCGGAAAAGTCTCTCGGTCGGTGTCGCGAATCAGGTACGGCGCTGGATCCCGTGTCTACACTCATCCGGTCCTTTTTCGAGCACACCTCTTCACACCGTCTTCTCGTGGACCAATCGGGAGGGCGAGGGAAGGCTTGAGCGCTTTCCAGCTACACTGCGTAGGACTGTCTGTCATGAAGAGGAGGTGGCGTGTGCGTGTATTGATGACTGTGTGGACGGCCGAACCACAGCCCTGGGAATTGCTTGATAAAGTAACGTAAGTCTGATCCTGCGGGATTGACGACGGGCGTCAAGACGACGTGAGGAGGTACGCTGGTGGTGTTCTCGCCTACCCTACCTAGAAGCCCGTGGCGAAGCTTCCAGATGTTGGGTCTTGAACGCCCCAGGTCTTGAGCCCGGCAACTAGCCCGAACTATCTGCAGGCTAACATTTTCTAGATCCCGCACGTTCGCCGCCAAAGTGGGCAATAACCGTGACTTTGATTTGTTGGGCCGGGCTGGGCGGTGGGCGGGTTTCAAAGACCTGACTCGAAGGGCACATCGGTCAAGCCCGGCTAGGGAGGGTTGCTGACCGGTGGCGGAAAACACACGATAATTTGTACCGGTTGTCGTTCACCGGTAGTTGATCCGTGCTGGACGCCCTGAACTAGCAAAGTTGCTATTTCTAGGTATCCTGTTAGTGTCGCTGTATCGTGGCGTTGCATAACGGAGTCATTTCCGCCTCTCGCCGTCGACAGGACGTTGCAGCGCGGCCTCTATGTCCGTCGGCGAATACGCGCACAATACTGTGCAATGACGAATCCATGACGAGGACGGGGGTGCTCCAGCTGACGGCATGCCGCACAGTGCGCACACGGCCACACCCCGGTCTCTCGTGCTACGAGCGTTTCTGTTGGATTGGCCGGCCATGAGGATATGTCAGCACGCACGGCGAACCTAGCCAAGCCCCCTTTCTCACGGATCGAGGGCAGCTGCTAAAGTGTCTCAGTATCCATGGCGAGCACCTCGTTGAACCAGGTAGGCCATGTAGCTAGCGCTGAGAGTGTCGAGCCAATGTCGTATGGCTAACATCGTCGTTACGACCATTGTATCTGCGCGTTTCTCCTTGCTTGTTAAATTCGATATGACGGTTCGTTTTTGTGGCACCTTGTGCGTTACTGAAGGTTGCGGCGGTCAGCGTACCGGGCTCGAAATTACCTATCAAGAGACCAAACCATCAACGGATGCATAGGTTGTTGATCAATATTGCGGGTACCTGGTATGTGTCTGCCGGGTTAAGTCCAATGGCTGAGTTCGATCGGAATAATTCGACGTAGGCCTTCGCCGAGGATCTTGGGATGTTGTAATCGAGGCAACCGCAGGAGCTGGCTGCACCCGTAGGCCAAAGGGGGGCAGTGGAGTTGGAATGCTGAGCACAATGCTTACCTTGAATTATAGTTAGGAGGCTGCTCTGGTGCAATAGGTTTGTGTTAGGCATATATACCTAGGGAGATATTACTGATGTCCATAGCTTGTGGAAGAATGTCGATGGTAAGCAATGCTGGCAAGATGAAAAGGCTCCGTAGGAGTGTGGTGCCGAAAGGCTTCACCAAACCTTCTTCCCGGTATTCATATCCCCATGGACTGCTGGCCCCGGGTTTGCCATGGAGGCAGTTTCTCCAGCGAGAAGCTTGATATTTACCCGGGAATCAAACAATGTTGCCCGCCTTGTCTCTCTCATGAATCACACACATGTCCAGGAAACGGAATAATACGAACTAGACATCTGCACCTTTTTTAAAACTTGTAATTAGTTAACTCCTTGCATTGCATGTAGCTCACCATGTCTAGGCGCCTCACTGGTTGACGGCTCTATCGCGATTATGCCTTGCCTGAATGATGTTCTGTCTCGCACCTAGGTATGTTCCCCGAGAGCACCCACCCGTTCCTGAGAAGTAGCACTCCTCTTGCCATCTAAGACGGGCGACCTCACTCCCCAGTAGATCCCTCAGATGCCGGAGGATATCCAATAATACGCCGATTAAAGTAATTGATTATCTACTTGAACTCTACTTACGGTCTGTGACACTTTTATTCCTGTTCCAGGAGAGTTAGACGGGACATAGAGGAACTAAGCTGTTCAAGCTAGGAGACTAGGTGGAGTGATGCGAGAAAGATGGAGCGTTTTAGGGCGACTCCCCTTACAAGCCAATCCCATGAACTTCCCAGAGCTAACGGTACTGAACATCGTCTCCCGTGCCCCTAGCATGGAAGATCACCGCCTGACAACGTCCCTGATGTACGATGTGTGCGAAGAGTTATGATTTCGGCCACTTGATTCAACAACACAGTACACTGCAGTTACAGGCGAGAAAGAAGCAACGAGGTCCAGCTTCCGAGTCATAGTCTAGATGCTGGAAACCTGCTCTGAGATCTGGAGCCGGCAGGGAAGAAAATAACACTCCCTTCCCTAACCAGAGGTCTTGCACTCCAGGGCACCCAAAAAGCTGAAAGTATATATTAACTGGAAGGACAAAGCACCAACACAAAGCGGGTAACTACTTCAGACTTTCAGCCGGGAGGGGAGTTGGCGTAGGTAGACTTATGGGCCGATTGCTGGGAAAATTTGCTTTGAGGGCTCACCAAACAGGCAAGCATATTGCACACGTCTTTCTGGCAGGGAGAGGGGATATCTTCGGCAGTTTCTGAAGACCCCTTGGAGCAACTGACAAGGCTCGCTGTCTGACTTGACATGTTCTGGGGAGAGTGAAAGAGGGGACGGGGGCTCAACACGTAAGAGGCGGTTTGTGCAGGATGAACACATCGAATATGGTATAAAGTACATGGCGCAAAAGATCGCACAGCAGGGAGAGTTGGGATAGACGGGCATAAAGGAGGTCGCCTGAATGGGTGATTGGTACACAACGCTTCGCATCGATAAAGGCCGGCGAGAATCCATACACTGGGGGTGATGTGAATGAGAGGGAAGCACAGGTAGGCAACAAAGCAGACGACAATGCAAAGTGAGTGTTGTGGTACGAGTAGGGTATTAGATGCACTGCGTGCCTCAATGTACGACATAGAGTGGCAAAAGCGACCATAATTATGGAAAAGAACACGCCAGAACGGTTTAGTTCTAGGCCTTGGGCTTGTATTTCTTGCTGCCATCCTTCAGCCAGTCCTCAAAGGTCTGGGTGGGTATCTCCTTCCTTCTTGCGGCAATGTCAGCACCGTAGCCATCAGTTCCAAACCACCTGAACATGGCGCCCATCTCCTTGACACCCCACATCAACCCCTTGCCCAAAAACGTATATGTCTGGGGTAGATTACTGCCGGTGACCTTCTTGAACACCTCCTTCTGCTCATCCAGCGTAAGCTCATCACCCGCCAGGCCAAAAGCCCTGCCAGACCACTTGGCCGGGTCGGTCAGAGCGGCAGCAGAGAACTTGCCAATGTCGCGGACGCTCACAAGCTGCAGTTTCTGGTCGGGCCGGAGAGATGCGGCGAGAAGGGCGCCCATCATAGAGCCGAAAGCGTCCCAGTTGTCCATGAAGGCGACTGGGCGGACGATGGTCCATGTGAATTTGCCAGCTTCCTTCTTGGCCTTGTCGCGGAGGTGGATCTCGATGTTGTGCTTCTCGGCGAAATGCTTGATGTTGGTGGGGTTGGTCCAGCTCTTCTCGTCGCCGCCGCGCTCGACGGACGAGAAGACGATGTGCTTCACGCCGTGCTCGACGGCGGCGTCGATGAGCGGAATGGCCTGCTGCTCCTCGGGCACTTTGCCGGGCGTAGTGACGACGAAGAGCGCGTCGATGGATCCCCGGCGATGCGACGCAAAGATGGGCTTGGGGTTGGTGGCGTCGCCCTGGACGAGATCAACAACGCCTTTGTGCGCCTCGACGAGTGTCTTTGCCTTTGCGGATGAGGCGTCGCGCGTCAGGCCAAGGATGTGAATTGGCGGATTGCTTTTCTGGAGCTCCAGCAGCGCCCTGACAGTGGCGCCGCCCTGCTGCCCGGTAGCGCCAACAACTAGGATGTTTTTGGAGGCCATGTTGAGTGTTGACCGTTATGAAGAGGCGGGGATGGATGTGTGAGTTGATGATGGGAAGGAGCGCGTGAGTGCCGATGATGCAAGCGACTTGATCCCGATAACGTCAAAGTACAGAGCCAGGTAAAAATGTGCTGAATCACAGAAAATACCGCTACGACTTCGTCCAATTAATACCAGGAGGCTCGGCGGCTGTCCAGATTTCCTTATCAACCAGCTCGGAAATGATTTGGAGGGTTTTGGCTAGAAAGGACCAGCTTTGACAGCAAAGGAAAGGCACATCGCGGCCTTCGGTCTCCTCATAACACCGACCACCTGGCGCCAATGCACGATAAATGCCCTGGACGGTCTGCCGCCTGCCACGTCTGGATCACATTTGTCATCAGGGTGCTGCTGTTGGTGATGGACGTTGCCAATGCTTTTTCAACGTTCGAAGGCGAGATGCCAAGCTTCATTGTGTGCCCTCGGATCTTTTTTCTGACTTGTGTTCCATGGTGGTCTCGTTGACATGTCAACGGACTGTGACTGACCATCACTGCCGGTAGCTGCATTTTATGATGAAAGCGGGGGCTTGACGCAAGCCTGTGCTGGGCCAACTCTCTGAATGGCCAGGGTCGCGAAGGAACCCTGGCCTTGGCTGCCCCGCCCACCTCCACAATCCAGCCTTATCGCATTTCGAGGGGCGCTTCGTCACATCCCCAACCAGGCAACACGAAATTCGAGCGCATCGCGCGAGTCTTGAAGTTCCCCAGCCCGACACTGCCCATCTCGACACCGATCCTCCGGATCCGAGACAAATACCGATCCATCCGCACCGAAGAAACCGAAGATGAACCGCCTCTTCGGCTCGTCGGCGCCCAAGGCGCCGAAAGCGACGCTCAACTCAGCCATCTCCAACATCGACACGCGCGTCTCCTCCATCGACGTCAAGCTCGCCGCAATCAACGCCGAGCTGACCGGCTACCAGACCAAGCTCTCCAAGATGCGCGACGGGCCCGGCAAGATGGCGCTCAAGCAGAAAGCGCTTAAGGTCCTGCAGCGACGGAAGCAGTACGAAGCGCAGCGCGACCAGCTGCAGTCGCAGGTGTGGAACATGGAGCAGGCACAGACGATGCAGGACAACCTTAAGAATACAATGGTGACTATCGATGCGCTAAAGAGCACCAACAAGGCGCTGAAAAAGGAGTACGGAAAGGTCGACATCGACAAGATCGAGCGGCTGCAGGACGAGATGGCCGATCTGCTCGACGTCGGCAACGAGATCCAGGAGAGCCTTGCGCGCAGCTACGACGTGCCGGAAGATGTTGACGAAGCGGAACTAGATGCTGAGCTCGAGGCGCTCGGCCAAGAAGTCGAGCTGGAGCGCGAATTCGGTGGCGCCGAGGGCATTCCCAGCTTCATGCAGGATGAGGTGCCCGACTTTATTGACGAGGCACCAAGTGCCGCGGGCAAGGTTAAGGAGGCTGCGGGGTGAATACAGGTCCTGTTTCGGTGTAAACAGGCGAATCAATGATTGCATGTTCTGAGAAGAGGGGAGGTACAGTGGTGCAACGGCGTTAGCTTTACTATGCTTCGGCAGGGTCCGTCAAGTTATCTACATCTACACATTAACCTCCGAGAGGGGGCCCATACTATACAACATTCTTTCCATTTCGTGATTCGTAAGTAATCCGATCTGCCAGCTCCGTCGCTAAACTCCGTCCATGCGATGTTCCATCCCGCCGTTTGGCTGAGGTATTGGCCGGCGGGCATGCCTAAAGCAACAATCCATCCTCCTAGTTTACCACACTCCAATTTCCCGAAAACATCTTTACTGAACATGGCCAAAGAAGCGGCTGGCTTCCTGCAGCTCCGGATCATCGTTGCAGAAATCCCAGCCAACAATGACGCTGGTTTGGCTGCAACAAATGATGCGGCGGACATCGTATTGGAGCTTGAACACGCGCGCGGGATTAGCGGCGTTGTGAGCCTCGACGGGTGGGTGTGCGACATGCAGACGATGCTGGGTAGGGGCTTGGGTAGGTTGGAAAAAATGAAGATCGGGTACCTGATGCAAGTGCACCCCGTGAGACGGGGCGTTGAGTTGAGCATGCGCCTGGTGCGCCGCCGCGGCAGCGGCGGTAGCAGCCATCTGCGCCGTCGTGGCTTGTGGTGCTTGACGAGAGCCTGTTGCTGATCGGCTGCCCGCTGCAGCGACGGATTGTGCTTGCCCCTGGGCCGTCGAGCTGCCCGACCCTGACGACATCGCGGCCTCCTGGTTCCGCATTGCTTCGCGCCTCTGCCTGGCCTGCTCGAACTGCGCTCTAATGAGCGCAGCCGAAAATGCTTGCCGGAGCTGGCTCCTGATGACGGGGTTTGGCTGACGGTCGATAGCTGCTTCAACGTATGCGCGCTGCGTGAGAATAGGTTGGTGCGTGACAAGGGCTTGGGTAAGGGCCTGCTGCCCAAGCTGGACGGCGCGATCGATGATCTGATGTAAATGCTGAACAGCCTGAGGTGTGAGCCCTGCCTGCCCCTGGGTATCCGTCTGCGTTATCTGTAGGAGAGCAGGATTTGGCGGCGCTACGTTGGGCCGAGTGGTGGTTAGGGTTGTCGGAGGTGCTCCTGTAGACTGATTCCGCGGGGAGGTGTTCGAGAGAGCTGACGATGGCTCCCCAGCAGTTGCCCCTGCGCCCGTGGGTGGTATGGCCCCCCCAACATGTGCCCAATCGCGCATTGCAGGGTGCAGTGGGATCTCTCCTGGGCTGTGGGATGTACCCCTTTGTGTTCGCTCCCTGCGAAATGCGGCCCCGGCGGCTTCCTCCTGCTTAAGGTGGTGCTGGTCCTTCCAAATTCCCTCCTTGTCTCTACGCCAAATGATGATGCTGGTATCGTAGCTTCCGCTGATGATGCGGCCGTATTTGCCTCCGCCGCCGCCAGGTGGTAGCTTTGCACCGTATGCGCATATGTCTTCCGGTCTCTTAGAGCCGGCGTTACCTAGCCGGCGACCTTTTGGACGCGGACGATCTTGCTCTGCTAGACGACCCGACTCCACCGCCTTGAAGTACTCGGCATCGACCTTTTTCGCCTCGGCTGCGTCGTCTTCGGCGCTATAAGGCAGGTCCCCAAAGCCGGCTTGAACCGTCCTCACTAGGTTAGAATGGGAGCGAAGACTCGCAACCTCGAGGCCTGTCTGTCGGTCGAAGACCTTCACCTCGTTATCGCTACTCCCGCTAACGATGCGTCGGCCGTCGTATTGGACGCAGGCGATTCCCTTAGTGTGCCCAACGATTGTGCGTGTGCAAGACTGGGTTGGCCAGTCCCACACCTTGATGTGGCGGTCACCGCTGGCTGAGACAACCTCCCTGCCATGGATCTGCACAGCGTTGACCGCTGCACTGTGACCTTCCAGGACGCCAATCATTGTCCAAGGCGGCGTCTGGGGCAAATCGTCGGGGCTATAGTTGAGTGAGTAGCCGTAGCTCCTCAGGTTGACAGGTACTGGGTCTACCTCTTGATACCCGAGATCACCATGTCGAAGAGGTTTGCGATTGAAGATCTTGATGGTTTTGTCTTTAGAGCACGTCACCAGGATGCGCTTGTCGAATTTCACGTTTAACACCGACTCTCTGTGGGCGTGGCGGAGAGTCTGGATCTCCGTTCCAGTTGAGAATCTCCAGATTATAACATCAGAGTCAGAGCTGCCCGAAACGACAATGTCTTCCTCCGGGTCCGAATCAAATTGCAGACAAAGGACGGAACCCCGATGTTTAGCGAGCGTCCGAAGACAACGCCGCGTCTCCAAATCCCAAATCTTCAACGAGCGGTCGCGGCTCCCGCTGACAAGATACTGATCGTTGAACTGCAGGCTGTAGATGCACTCCCCGTGCCCCTCTTCGGGATGATCTGGATGAGGCAGCTGGAAGTTTGTGAATTTTCCCAGCTCCCAGTTCGACTCCAGACGGCGCCGCAGCGTGTACATGTATCTCCAGTTGAGCTTGAAGCGCTTATTTGCTCCGTCGAACATCCAGAGGGCTGCCTGCGGCAAGCCCGATGATGGGCCGGGTTTGTGGAACAGCTCATCTTTGTAATGCACAGGCGTGGCCGGTTCGATCGAGGTTTCTTTACCCTTTCCCTTGTCGAGGCTCTTGTGTCCATCCTCAGGTCCCTGATCGTTGGCGGGCCGCACGATGTTGGTCTTACCAAATGACGCGCCAGGATTACCAAAGATGCTGGATCCGGTCATTTCGGTGTCCATGGGCTCGAGCTTGCTTGCGGTGCCCGCATCTTCCATCATTGTGTCGGCATCGGCGTCGCCATTATGTATCGCAGCGAGGGCGCGTTTCTTGTGGGTATGGCCGTCCTCATTGGACTGATACGTATGAGGTGGGGGCTGGATTGGGGTCTGCGTTTCGTTGATCTTTTGTTCCCATCCATCGATCTCGCCTTCTCTCGCTTTCCAGCCCTCCATATAGTAGAGCTGCTGCCACAGTTTCCAATCCAAGGCCAGCTCGTACCATGCTCGGCAAGATCTGGCGACACTGATGAGCGACCAAGGGTCTAGGTAGCCTAGAATCTTGAGGCAGACTTCGGGCGGAAGGTAGCGAATAAAGTCGATATAGAGGCGGGGATTCAACTGCTCGACAATCTGCGATATTACGCTCGTGGGCAGGTCATGGAGGATGGCCATGGTGAGCTCTGTCAAGAGGGTGAAGATGTCAGTACCAAGCGCGCAGGATGGAAGCGAGCGATATCATCAATGGTGAATGCGGCCACCCGAGGAGGCGGGCAAAAGACATACCGGTTTTACGGGACATGGATAGATTGGAAATATGCTGTGTCAACCATGCCGGAAATTCGCCCGACCGTACTGATGCCAGCGCCAACACGGCGTCCTCCCGGTTCTTGAAGGAAAACGAGGCTGAGGCAGAGAGCGCGTTCAAGGGGTCTTCCGAGTAGCCTTCGTCGGGCTGGGCAGCGAAGCCGGCCATGGTTTTCCGGGAGGCTGGAGACAAGCAGAACCGGGAGTGCTGTCGTGTGCTGCTGGGGAGATGGCGAGTTAGCTGCTTTTTTGCGATGGCGCGGTCCGCGTCCAGGGATGTGGAAAGCAGAAGGAAGCGCAAAGGCTGACCAAGAAACAGGGCGGTGCCGGATGGCAGACCGGGGGGGTGGCTGCCTTCAGCACGGGGCGGGGGGTTGTTGTTTGTTGCGATTGGTGTGACGCAAGACACACGGGATCCTCCGTGGGGTCTGGCCAAGACTAGACGCTGACCTCAGGCTCGAAATGCCGGCCCCTCATCAGCCAGGTCAGATGAAAAGATGGGTTCAGAAATGTCGAATTCGGACCTACCATAGTATCCATGTAGATTTCCCTGCACTTCTTCGGCATTATTGTTTTTTTTTCTCTTCCGCGGCGGGCAGCGTGGTTGGCTCCTGCTTTGCGCTAGGCAGCTGTCATTCTGGCGCTGCTCATTTTTGGCTCTTGGCGGACCCCAGACCTCCAGCGGTCCGGGGGCACGTCGGTTACGTTGCCGACAGTTCAGGAAAATTGTGAATGTTGGACGTGGAATTTAGTAATGGCGTTGCATGGTTTTGCAAATTTGCAACGTATTTATTTCCATCTTCCTAATCCAGTTGCCAATTGGAAGTTTAGCCTCTACCACAAAAGAACCTTGTCGTTTGGTGATTATGTAAGACAGTGATCTGCAATACATTCGCCTGTGTTTTGATGCTCAAGTTCTGGATCTGCATGGAGGGTAGATTTGGACAGCCTAGTGTGCACTAGAGCGCGAGGATGAGAACGGAAACGGATCACTGCTCGTCCATGTCATGGTTAGATTTCCTGCAGCTAGGTTTGCCAAGGGCTCATCCTCATCACGGCACGGAGCGAGACAAAAGAGACGTACTGAGAGGGAACGTCAGCTCTCTCCGAATCCACAATGAAGGTTCTGACCTTCTTTGGCTATCGTGCTATTACTGTCCCACGCAATGTGGAATAAGAACCGGGACAAAGGCGTATCTGTGTGTCAGCAACGGATGAGATGTTGCAGGATTGTTGTCGGTGACGGTTCTATTCTTCTCTCAAGCCTCCTGGTTCTTCGCCACTTCACGGTCCACTTCGGGCCCCACTCGATCGATAAGCTCGCGGTTTCAAACCTTAAAACTCATGGTGGGGCAAGTGGTTTCGCAACACTGAAAGCTCCTTTTATCCGTCCTCGACCGTCTTCAAGCGAACGGCAGCTAAATAACTACCTTTCTTAATATGCTTGCTGTGCATGGGGATGGCGATATGCGGCAATAAATGGCCGCAGGTTCCCGGCCAGGGTCCAATGAACGAAGAATAGTAACGTCAAATGGAACACTCGCCTCAGATGGCGAGGTGTATCCGTGTCTGCCAACGCAGGCCGTGCAGGCCTTCCTTGCCCGCTACCGCTTCCCAGCGAAGGCAGACGGCCTGCCATCAACAAAGACTCACCTCCGCCGAGAACAACACCACAACCCGCAATTCCCGGGACTCCTTCATGTTTCCGTTGTCTAGTTATCATTGCAATATGACCGGGCGTCTGCTATAAAGGGCCTGTCAGAGCCAGAACAGTACAGACCAACTGATTGGAAACTCAAGACGTTCTAACGACAGAAACGAATGTTGGAGTTTGGCTTCTACGAGGGGAATTCTGATCTCCAACCTGAAGCTCTCGGCAAAATCATTGATATGGGAGATACCGCAGCCAAGGAGTGACCCTAGAAGGGATTAGCGTCTTTTGAACCGTGCGAGATTATGAAACAACATGGCCCTTCCACAATCATGCCAAAAGAGGGGTACTTGTTGATGGTGAAGGACCTCTGGAATGGACAAATTGTTCTCAGCACTGGCAGCCGGTCGGGAAAGTGCGGCGGACTGAGCAAACACACAAAAGAGTCCAGCGCGGCTGTGGCTTGGGATTGTTGTTATTGAGCCCAGCCGAGAGAGGCGGTCCGCCGCGAAGGTAGCTAAGGACGGCCGATCAAGTGCTGCGGGCACTCGTCGAGATCCCGTCTCCCGCTCCTGCATGCGTGCAGGGAATTCCGCCTCGAACTCGATAGGTAAGGCGGTGTGTTCCACGCCACAGCAGTAGTTCTGGACGCACAAGGCTTCCAAATGCTTCCAACAAGCCCAGTCCTGCAAGCCCGCCCAACAGAGGCGGAACTTCTTCCTACCTAACCTACAACACCCGCGAAACGCAGCCCAGCCCGGCGGAACCGCGCAATTGATGCGGCTTCCCTAACGCATTCGACACATTGCATCCGTACTCCTGCTGGCTACCGTGGCAGCGTCGAATAGAATGTCTGAATGATGCCGATTGCCATATTGAAGTCTGGATCCATCATTGGCTGTGGGAGCCTCCAAGGGCATAGGTCGAGCGGGCTCTGAAGTCACCCGACTCGTTTCCTGCCCCTCTGAGTGACCTGTTTCGGTGCTGGACCGCCAACGAGAAGCCGGCAAAAGCCACACCAACCTCAGCCGTTTGCCGCCGCGGCGCTTTTTTGGCCCCCATTTTCTTCCCAGAAACCCGCACCAAGGAGCCCCCTCAACCCAAACCGACCTGTCTGCCTGCTCCCTGCGCACCAACCAACCATCTCCGAGAGCGGTCTCTCGCCACGACCACCCCGTTTCATACCACATCTCGACATCGACTCTGCGCGTGGATCACGGAAACGTATGGTTCGCTCTCTGGAATTTTAATACCGTCGCTGCAAAAAGAGCAGAGCGTTCAACAGCGACAGGGCACGACAAAAGACCCGACCCAGAAGCCGAGTCACCGAGGGAGAAGGCAGCAAGGAAGGACCGCACCCGAGACGAAGAAAGACGAAATACCACAACGCGGGCGCTTCATCGACCACAACGCCGACCCGAGATCGAGTTCGTCGCGCCGCTTGAACGACGCAAAGCTCCGAGTGCGACCGCTACAGTCGCTTTCGCCGGTGACAGACGGACACCGACTAGCAAGATTCGAGTGCTGATTTCCGTCTTGACTCGGATACTCGACCATCCCAAGCGAGAGCGACGATCCGGTGAATCGGTTGATCGCACTTTGTCAGCGACCTCGAGCAACGTGCCTGAAGCGGCTGTTGACGTTTCCATGCATGCGCTCGATTGAGTAGCTCAACCTCGACATTTGCCTGGGAGTGCGCAGCACCCCTCCTTGCGGACTGGTCCTCACCACTGCACCCTGCGAATGGAGACCTGGCTGTGCATACTCCCATTCTCTGAACGAATACAACCCTCATCGTCCCAGCATCGACCGACGGCGTCGCCGGAACAACGACCATGAGCGTCACGAGCGCGCCGCGGGCGAGCCAACTGTCGGGCTCGACCGCATTCACGTCGACCACCTCTTTGAGCTCGCTCGCTAGCTCGGCCACTCTGATAAACTCTCAAATAGGTACTTCGTCATCGGGGCCTGTCGTGGCGAATAGCAACATCATAAACCAACGGGCCGACGCTTCGCGGTCGCTGTACCAAATATGCGTGTCCTTGAAGCAACGACTCGCCCAGGTGCCGGGCTTCGAGGAATACTCGAAACAGCTCGACCAAATGTCCCAGGATCCAGATGAGGGCGGCCCTGTCGAATCTGTGTGGAAGCTCTTGCGAACCGGACACCCTCTTCTCGTCATCTATAATGCTTTGGAGCCCGATAAGCGTTTGGCAGTGGAGGATATGCCCAATGCCACGGAGGAGAAACTGTCCAAGATTGCAATAATGAAGTTCTATCAGGCTTGTCTGAATGATCTCAAGCTCCCACCAGCCGAATCGTTCATGATCAAGGATCTTACAGGATCCGACACGACAGGATTCGTAAAGGTAAGAACTCTTGAATACGGATGGGGAACTATATGCGCCGTCCATCGGGCTACCTAGGAGCGTGATTCTGACTCTGCTTTCAGGTCATCGCTGTCATCAACTACGTGATAGATCTTGCCGACAAGCGCGGGCTGCTCAATAACAAGGTGCAACCATACCCGGAAGATGACACGATGCAGCCGGGCTCGAAAATGAGCTATCGGGATTATGTCGTGCGGGAACTGGTAGATACGGAGCGCAAGTACGTGCAAGATCTGGAGAATCTGTACGACCTAAAGAAGACTTTGGAACAGAAGGGTATCATCCCAGGCGACGTCGTTCACAACATCTTTCTCAATATCAACGCCATTCTCGATTTCCAGCGGCGATTCCTCATCAGGATAGAAACCACAAACTCAATGCCACAGGCAAGGCAGGAATGGGGCAGTCCGTTTTCAACAAACGAGGAGTCCTTCAACATCTACCAACCCTTCATCGCGAACCAGAGGAAAGCGGCCCAACTAGCGAGCCAGGTTTTCGACAAGATCTTGGCCGCCGAACACCCCGTTGCGTGCGATTTCAACACCCTCGATGGCTTCCTTCTCAAACCCATGCAACGTTTGGTGAAGTACCCGCTACTTTTGAAGGTATGTCGTGTTGATGGAAGCCCCTCAACAAGGGAAGCGGCCGCTAACTGTCAATTTTTTTTTTTTTAGGATTTGTTGAAGAAAAGTGAAGACGAGGCTACGAGGGCCGACCTGTCAGCTGGTATCAGCGCTGCTGAGCGGGCTTTGCAAAAGGCCAATGAGGCTGTCGACCGGGACCTTCTGGATGAGGCATTGGAAGACCTCATAGGCAGGGTTGACGACTGGAAGAACCACCGGGTTGACCAATTTGGAAAACTATTGCTGCACGGGGTGTATACCGTTGTCACCGGCAAGACCGACCAAGAGAAGGATGTAGGTGGTCCTGTGCGAATCCATCTTCCAAGGCGCATCTGGCAGGTACTCATTTACGTGTTCTTGCTGACTTATATGTCGTTTAGTATGAGATCTATCTGTTCGAGTGCATACTGCTATGTTGCAAGGAAATTACGCCTAACAAGAGCAAGGATAAGAAGGACAAGACAAAATCGACGGGGCCTAAGGCCCGCAGCAAAGGTGCCAAGCTTCAGCTCAAGGGACGGATCTTCATGACCAACGTCACGGATGTCGTAGCTCTCTCCAGGACAGGTATGCACCAGTATTTGCTGCTACCGCGCATTGGCTGACTCTCTAGGCTCGTATACGGTTCAAATCTGGTGGAAAGGCGATCCTGGCGTCGAGAATTTCATGATCAAGTTCCAGAACGAGGAGATGATGAAGAAATGGGCGGTGGGGTTGGACCAGCAGAGGAAAGAAAACGCAGCTCCCACGCAACCGAACCCGGACCCGGCCGCCATGAACTTCACTTGGTTAGCGAATCAGAATTCCGGGTTAGAGAATCCATACGCGGGGGAAGATGAACCCGACGAGGATGATGAAGAACAATTCCATACACCAATGGGCGGTCCAACTCCTTTGGGCGGTCCAGCGCAATCGCAGTACTTCCAAGGTCCAGCGACTTCGTTACCTGGAACAATGCAGCGTAATGCATCGAGCACAAGCTTACGGCAGCGTTCAGCGACAAGCGACAGTAACCAGTCTATGGCGAGCATTGCCCGAGCGCCGCCTCCCCGCTTCCCTCTCCCACAACCGCCGATGCCTCCTCTGAGCGTCCAGACTCAAAACATGGGCATGCCGCAGCCATCGGCTACCCCTCGAGGCGGAGAGTCGTACTTTTCGCCTGTCGCAGAGTCACCCGCGTCGAGCCGGACGAGCACAACCAGTGGCTTCTTCCCCGCCGGGGCTGGCTACCCCTTTCCCAAAGCCGCCACACCACAACCCATGTGGGGCCCCGAGGACAACAACAGGTACACCGCTCCAGCAATACCCCGTGCGCCATCAAGGGACGGGCCGTCGCCAGTTAATGCCTACGGTATGGTAACGGCGAATGGGCGGAATCCACGTGGGCCATCGATGCCGGTCATGCCCAGGGACTCAGCATCTGCGCAACTCCAACAACAACGGAGCAGGAGCTACAGTACGCCGGATATAAATGGACAGCCCAACGGACGGAATGGCCAGTCTGTCCCTGCCGTGCCGGGGATCCCACCACACCTTCACCCGACGCACGCACGGCATGATTCGAACATTCCCAGGAGCAATACGGGGAGCCCTGCGAACGATCTCCCTCTCAGGACAAACACGAGCTCCCCCGGGACGCAGAGGACAAAGCAGTTTGGGGGAACAATGGCGCAGTTTCCAGCCCAGCCAGTCTACCCGCGACAGGGCACACCTGGAAGTGGTGCTAACCTACCGCCACCAGGCCCCCCGCCCCCCGGTATTGCGCCACTGGCACCTTCCGATATCCCGAGGAGCATACCCATGAGCCAGGACATGATGGTTCCTCCTACGCCTGACCTCCCTCTTCCAACTCAGTTGAAGGTCAAGGTAAACTGTGACGGTGGCAACTATGTCACGCTCGTCGTCCAGTTCAACATCACTTATCAAAGTCTCATCGACCGGATCGACGCCAAACTGGCGAGGTTTACTGGCAGCAGTATTGGTAAGGGCAATCTGAAACTGCAGTACCGAGATGAAGATGGCGACTTTGTTATGATCGAGAGCGACGACGATATCCAGATCGCTATTTCCGAGTGGCGCGAGGGAGTTCGCAACATGTATAGCCAAGGGGTCGGAGAGATTGAGTTGTTTTGCGTCGGTGTGATGTGACGACACTCCGGGCGCATGACAGACCGACGCCCATCTCAGGACTTTTGGCACGAGGCTCTGGAAGCACGATACACGAGGACTGCATCGACATAATACCCCGCGACTTGTCACCTGTTGTTTCGACTTCTCCAATATCTTTTAAATCACTTTGCATGGCGTAAAGCGGAATCTTTCGCCCTCTTCTTTCAGCGGCATGACCGAGAGCACCATCAAGCCGGCAATGATTAGAATAGCCACCCATGTGGTGGTTCGTCTGGCTTCTAGCAATTGCTCTTATTCTTTCTCCGATAGACGAAAGGTTATACTTCATCGAGGCGCTGCCGGGCTCATCTGTTTTCTTTCACCATGATGTGACTTCTCGCTCTGCCCTAGAAAAAGCTAGCACGATGGACGAACGGTGGGAGTTCGGGAAGTGTTTTTGGTTTGTCTGAGCATACAGTAACTCAGACTGAGCCTTCGAGCGGGGCTATTGATGTCCATATCCCCCGCTGTCACTCGTTCTGGACTTAGGTTGGCGACCTCATCCGCAACTGACACTCGTTTTTCTTGGAGATGGTTTTGGCTTGATATTTTACTTGTCTGCTCCGAGACATCGGGTTGGTGTCCCCAAAGCGTCTGCCCGGTGTTGAACGGACACCGACATCATTGCGGCAAAGGGCGGATGAAGTTTGAGGAGGGCATGACGAGAACGTTTATGAAGGAAATATGGATGAGACCAGAATGGGGCGACTTTGCTAGATATGGAATACCCAGGAAGCCTTTGACGTTCATTTTGCTTCCGCGCTTCATTTTTTCGAATGCTTAACTTCTTTTTGGTTTGAGACGCTGGACGGACATCGATGAAGTATTTTGTTCACTTCTATGCTGAGTGACTCTGCTCCTTGTCAATAACGTACACCCTCTCTCCAACCTCAGCAAAGTTCGGATGCCTTTCGGGTTGAAGTTGTTGAGTGTTTAGGCGTATGGAGTTAGTTGATGTCTGTATCTCACTTGGCCGGCCAAATTCACCACCTAATTTACCAGTTCTAGAGAGCGTCTTGTTGATACCTAGCGTTTGCAGTCAAAATTGTCAGGCCACAGCGCTCACACGATCATGACTGCGACTTTTCAAGGAAGGGGGCGGCCGTAGAGGGAGTGGGATCAGCGTTTTGTGGAGAGTAGGCTCTCCCACTGGTTCTTGCAACTTGATTCCATCGCTCTCGGTTGCTGATCGACTAATGCCGTTCAATGGAGCTTGGTCTCGTCGGGCGAATAAAGGGTTCATGCAGAGCGTCGTTGATATTTGTACAAGTACAATACAGTGTGCTGTTCGCAAATCGGCAAGATGGCTAAGTCCCTGTGGAGAGCTAACTCATCCTCTGCCCCCATACTACCGTGTTGATACATTCCGTAGCGCCTGAGCTCGTCAGCCACAGCGCGTTTGCGTATGCCAACTTCCATAACCCACTGATCGGGCATCGCGATGACTTTGTCAATCAAAACACCGGAGGTCGAGGGTCTATCGCTTCCCCTTCCGGCTGCGACGCTGTCGGAGCCGGGTCCATGCAGTCCATCCATTCTGACGGCACATCCGCCTCCATCTCGGCCATATCCTCCAGACCCATTATTTCCTCGGAATTCCTTTCTGTGTCAGGCGGCGGTTTAGTCGGTTCAAGTGGTAGTTGATGTTGTTCTTCTCTGCTGGTGGCAATGGCGGCTTGTCCATGCAGGCTCGGAGGGAGGCCTCGACGGCGGTGCATCCCGCAGTGTTAAAGCCGGCCGATGCCCAGCATGCTAGTTACAATTCGTCAGCAGCACACTCAGAGAGGTGAAGGCAGAGGCAGAGGCAGGAGCTTGGGAGGCCGGCCCGGTGGCATACAGAGAACGTGGTTCATGACCATCAGACACGGGTGCGGCTCGGGCTTATTGGCAACCTTCACACGCAGCGTCTGCAGGGGCGGCAGCCGTAAGGCCTTCTTTGCTGATGATCTCGAAGACATCTTGTATTCGGTTCCTTCTCGGCGGGGGTGCTTGCTATTGCCCAATTCGCATTGCGGGAGCGTTGCCGTGAGTGGAAGAGTGGGCCTGCGAGCCTCGATTTCGAACGCGGTTCGAAGCTCCAGTTCAAAATTCCAGACCGGAGATACCGCGGGAGTCACGTGGAGATAGGCGGCGGCTCCCGTTTGGCTGGAGGACCCGTCTGCGGGGCACCTGCATGCTCGCGCCTTTCCTGAATGGGATAGCCCGCAAAACCGGCTGTCGTGGTTGGCCAGAAATTGGAGATGTAAACAAGGCGCTTTCGGCCCTTGTCGCAGTCCCCGGGGACCCTCTTGAAGACCCGACACGCCGCACGCAACCTTCGCGATTTGCTTGCATTCCGTCACCCAACGCGTTCTCTTCGTCCTTGATGAGCAACTATTCCCGCACCACTCTGGCTGCGCGTCAACCACAGTGATCGAGCTTGTTGCTGCTTATTTATTGTCATTCCCGATATTTCTCTGTAGTAGTTATTTACTTCTGCCTCGACATGGCGGGTTTTGTAGGCGGCTTCGTGGGAGCCGCCCCGCACGGCGCGCCGCTGCAATCCGAGCTGTGAGCATCAAGTTTGGATCGCTGCAAAGACATTGGCAATGCTAACCTTTCCCATCGTAGGACCCCGATCACCACTGCGAGCTTCCGGCCTCCGCATGTAGCTTGCCCGAGAGCGTGGCAACGCGTCCCTGTTGTCCCTGTTGCCAACCATGGTCGACAGCGCAAGATCTGGAAAAGAGTGGCAGTCGCGTACCCTATTGTTCTCGATGACGGCTACCGACGAGCTGTGGCTGAGCTAAAGAGTCAAGGAGCATGCTCGAGGAAACGCTCCCGGCACGAGGGTCACGTCCCCGTTTGGGGGGATGCTGAATGGGATGTGCGAGTAGACCAGCCCCGAAATGGGGCACAAGACATCCTAGAGGCAAGAGGTATGGCTTATAGGGGCTGCAATCAGACTCTGCAAATGCTGACGGGCGCGGGGCCAGCTTTTGTGTCAATCATTCACGAGATTACGAAGTCAACCGACACCACGAACAAGTGCTCGACACACGCGACATTCCCTGGAGATGCGTTGAGATGGGTCCCAAGGAAACGGCACAACACACGCTGGCCAATCGAGCCCAAGGCAGCGACTACTCGCATGGTCGCCGCGTTGCAGCCTCTGATTGATTTCGACGTGCCGGCAGCAGTTGAGCCCATGGATACAATGCATAGAATTGACGGGGAGGGGCTCGGGCGGCGGTCTACGAGACGTCTGAGCAGACGGGTCTCTCTCTTCCCCGGAGACATGTCTCCACAAAAGGTGTCTCTCATAACATTAACACCAGCAAGGACATCTCACCCAGCCATATCGCCAGTGAAGAGGTCACCGATAGCTCCTTCACCAGTGAGGGTCGCGGAATCGCCCCTCCGCTCATTCAGGGTCAATGCCACACCAGTCAAGGTCGTTCTAGAATCACCCAAGGCCAGTCTCCCGCACGAGTCACCTTCGAAGCCTTCACCCGTGCCGGCAATCTCAAAGGCTACGCCTACAATCACGGCGGAAGCTTCTGGAATCAACCCGACCACTCGTATGCCTAATCACGCTCCTTTGGTGTTCGATCAACCGACCCAGGATGCTACAACCGAACCTCAGTACGAGGCCCAGAGGCGACGCTCCCTCCAGCTTGCTCGCCGTAGTGATCGCAGAGCCAGCGGGCTCGTGAGAGCAATCAATTTTGAAGGGGAAGGGGATGTCCCAAACCGCCGCCACAGTTTCACTTCTTCGACCGTGCCTTCAGATGATGCGAAGGCGCGAAGGCGTACATTGGACGCATTTTTCTCCGCTTCTGAGGATGGCCAGGATGATGCGCTGGCCCCTGATGCGCATGGTAGCCCTGTCATCAATTCCCACAGCAACAATGAGGCCCAGGAGATCGATGAGACTGATATATCTTGTGCTGTGTTCAAGATTGATGCCGGCACCAATCTGGATATTTTTGGTCAGTGGAAAACACTGTCCAGAAGCGCCTTGCCAGGTCAGCCGGTCGATGCCGATATACCAAGCCCAGTCAAGGCAGCCCACTATTATGCGGCAGAGAGTTCTGGCCCTGCTGCCCCGGCAATTTCAGAAGAAAGCGACGCGATTATTGCGTCGCCCGTCCGAAATGCTCTGGGTGTGACGTATGTCGCATCTAAGGACGAATCAGCCCTGGGTCAGGCAGCAATGTATCCCAGCCCAGACGCACTTGAGGCAGAACAGCACAACTCCAACTCAGAGTTCACGTCCCACTCCACTCTTGGAGAAGACTCACCGATGTTTGGCCAGGAGGAAGACGACTCTGTGTTTGAGCTGAGGGATCCTGAAGGCCTGTCGACTATCTATGAAGAGTCCCTTTTGATGGATACTGAAGCCGAAGTCGTCGGCATTCCGAATTCTTCTGCTGCTGGCTACGAAGATGCGTCAATCCCCGCGAGCTCACTGTGCGCCGACCCCCAGCCTAGCATGGAACCAACCGTTTGCTGCGAGGGCTCGTCCCCGGCCCCGACACCTTCGCGGAAGGTTGTGCAGGTTGACGGCTCGCCGCAGTTGATGCACACCGACTGCAAAGCAGACAGCCGTGCGCTAGCCGATCACGCGCCCGAAATGACCAGTAACGAGCGATCTGCAGCGGGCGTCTCGACAAACCACGTTGTCACCATGGTTGATGTCTTGTTCAAGCCTGATTCGCCGCACCATGACCACAAATTCACCACTGAGGCTTCTAACCTCTTGGGGAGTGAGAAGATGGGCAATAATGCGGGCTCGCCAAGCCCCTCCAAGGAGTCGGTTTCTACACCTGAAAACAACTTCTACATCTCACCCTCCGACATCCAGACGAAAGCAGATGGCCAGCAAACGGTGGCGATGGGCTCAATCACCTCCATAGAATCCGACCAGAATGATGGTCTTTCTCGGAGCAGCTCTCCCCGCCTTAACCAGACCCCGCTCAGCGCATCCTTCAGGCCACCGCTGGCAACTGCAACGCCACCTGGAGCACTGAACCTGCTCGACATCGGGGCTGATGTGACTATGGATATTCACAGGCGCGAGAGCTCTGGTTTTACGCCGATCAACGGCCGGCAAATTTCCCCTCCTTCGTCACTCACACGCGGAGCGGATGACCAAGACAGCGAGGTCGAAGTCGGCGATATTGAGGATATGGCGATGATGGAAGACGAGACCACTGAGGCCATTGATGATGACTTTACACTGACGGTCGTCGCGCCGCGCGTTGAGAATGATACTCTCACTTTGCAAGCATCACATGATGATTCGGAGACGGAAATGCTGCGCAAATTTGTGACGCGAGTCACGGCCGATAAGAACGCCAAAGCTGCAGCAGCGGCAGCGGCCCTGGCGACAAAGTCAGGCCGGCCCAAACGTCGGTCAGGCTCGACCGGATCTACTGCTTCCTCGACAGGTTCGCCTATTGCCAAGTTGGACACTCCTCACAAGAGGACTCCACTTGGCGAAAAGAACACCAACAGTCCCAGCCCGGTGAAGAAGCGGAAGCATGTTGACGATCTTGGGAAAAGCGAGAATGATATCCTAGAAGTGTCTGAGGACTTGCTCGATGCCCCGAAACTCAAGCGTCGCCGCAAGCGAGTTGATCCTGTGCTAGAGTCTGCTTCTGATAGTCTGAAAGCTTCGCTGAATTCTCCGGCGTCTTCGGAGGCCGGCCCGCGCCGCTCTACCCGATCACGGAGCTCCCGTGTGGCGCTGAAGCCGGCCGCCCCTTCTGCTAACTCTATCGCGCTTTCTCTGATCCCGGTTCGCCTACCTGGCATGGGAGTGATGGACGACACAACAATGGATATGCAACTCATGATGGCTAAAAGCCGAAGCGAAGAAAAGGATGTCACCAGTGTCACGAGAGTCAACACGCGCAAGAACAAGGGTAACTCGATTCATCCAAAGTTAGTCCTTGCACGTCAGGCCGAAGACCCTGCCGCATGGAGAATGAAGGAATTAAAAATGGTCTTTGACGCGAAGGAGAGTCGATCTGCCGAGGCCAAGGGGGATTCCGCCGCTGATGGAAGAAAAAGCAGGAAGGCCAAGGGCGTTCGATGGGCAGAGGAGCTGGTTCGGTTCCAGGGCGATGAAGTGCCATCCGTCTTCAAAGCCATGGCAAGCTCTCTTCTCGCTGATATCATGATGGGAGACGCCGAAGAAGAGGATGAGACGCCCGTCGCCCAGCTTAATCGGGCACCCGAGCCCGCCGAGCCTGAACAAGCTGAGAGGGCCCCTTCGACGCCGGCGAAGAAGACTTTGCCGCGGCGCACGAGGTCTTCGAGGCTGCTGGCACCAAAGCCCGTCGATAAGATCGCGGATATGCCGGCCGTTTCGCCCGCGCCACCTCCACGCAGCATGCCTCTACCCAAAATCGCATCCTTAGCCGCAGCGGCTCCCACAGTGGCTCCCACGGCAAAAGCAGGAATGGGAACGAGGCGATCAAAAATTGCAAAGCTTGGTATGGGTGTCAACGGGACACCCGCACCGAAGCGTCGTGGCAGACCAACAATTTAATATTACGGTACAAGATGACCCAGGAAGAATCAATGATGAGTCTATATTTTGCCTCTTCATCAATCGTGGCGAAGTTAGTTTAGCGTGCATCTCGGGCAGGATTGAGGTTGTTGGGAGCAGAAAAATACCCGGTTTGATGGAGCCTTTGTTATTCCCAGCGCTCAAGTTGCGCGTCGGGGGATATCAGTCTGGGATAGAAATAAGGTGTGATTTCCCTTGTTATTACCTGTTGGGAGTGGATTACGTGTGGCTGGAGCGGAAGCATAGGATTTCATGCATCTCAGATTGAATTTATGAAGTATTACCACCTCTCAAAGCACTTGCGGGTAGTTGCGGTGTCCGACTCATTCACTCTGGGCCTTGACCACTGGTTTTTTTGGCAGCTTGCCAGCCTCCATATCGGCAATGCCCGTAATGACGGCCTCCCATCCTTCGCCCGCAACTAGGTGGTAGTCCAGAGGCCGCAGTTGACCGGCATCGATATGCCTCTGGAACGAAGCTACCATCTCAGCAATCTTTGCCGTGATGTGCTCTTGCTCCGTTCCAGTACGGCCAAGCATGCCCAGCTTGACACGGTAAAGGTTGATGGACTCCGGCACCGTCATTTCCGACCTGTACTCATGCTTTAGTGACCATAACACTCGATGTAGGATTGGTATGGAAGGGCAAGTATGTTTTAGGGAACATGACTTACCAATCGTCAACACTGACGAAGTATTTGACTGATTCCTTGGAGATGGTCTCTAGCGCCTTGACGGAAAGATCAAGGGATACAATGCTGGTGTCGACGATGTGAGCGAACTGACCACCGGTAATCTTCTCAATCTCAGCCAACTGCTCCTCGATGGGCGCCCTGTTGTTGAATGTAGCTGTAGCCCCGGCTTTGAGAGCCAACTGTTGACCATATTAACAACTGCAACAATACAACCAAGTGGGGCCTCAATCTTACCTCATTCTTCGAGGGAGAGCAAGACGCAAGGACCTTGTATCCGCAAAGGCTGGCAATTTGGACGCAGTATCGACCAACGCTGCCGCTGCCGCCCATGACAATAACCCATGAATCTTTCTGGGGTGCCTTGCTTCCCGCGGGAGGGAGCTCCAATTTCTGACCGTCAAGAAGAGCGAGACCGGCCGTCTAGGAAGACACCATCAGTAACCCTACACTGACTCTCGGTATTTGCTGACGGCAACACTCACCAAAACACCAGCCCCAACAGTGCAAGCTTCCTCCAAGCCGACGTTTTCTCCCTTTTTGAAAACCCAATCCTCGTCAACGAGGAACGTCTCTTGGAACGGGGAGAACTCGCTGATTCCAACGGGCACGCAGGTGAAGATGTAGTCGCCCTTCTTGATCTTCTTGCAGTCGGGGCCGGCTTCGATCACGATGCCGGACACGTCGCTGCCAATGACTGCGGGCCACGAGGTGATGAGCATGCCGGTGTGCTGCATGAACGGCTCTCTGTTCGGCTTGTGAGCAGCGGACTGAGAACAGGGGGCAAGTGAGGGCTTACACGGGATTGAGCCCGACATAGAGGCTCTTGACCAGGGCTTGCTTGGGGCCGGGTGTTGGGCGGGGAATGCTGCTCACGACCGTGTAGGGCTCATTTGGCCCTGCGATCGTGATGCCTGTCTGGGTAACCATTGCTTTTTTGGTTTCTTTTGCGTGTGGAGTGTATCTGTGTCTGTGCTGTCCGCTCGGGATTGAAGCTGAAGCGACTAGATGGTGACTTCCGGGTTGAAGTGCTAGTGGCATCCCCGCGGGGTACATATGGCTTTGTTGCAGCGGCTCAGTCTCACACAGCAGCCGCCCCAGTGACGAAGCGGATAGATGCCTGGATATGCATGGTGCCAAAGTTGTCGGTTCTCATGCTGCATCTGCTGAACAGGCTGTGAAGGCGAGATGATTGATTGGGCCATGATCTCTCGAAGGGCGACGCAGGCAGGGTATTGGCTGCCAGGGAAGCGGGTCGGGGCAGATATCGTCCGGGTCTGACAAGATAGCGGCAGGCAGACAGACCTATCATGCAGGTGGTCACTTTATCGTACCTTCCGCCCCAATCCAGCGTCTCCAACTGGTCATTCCAAAACAGAATCCTCAATTGCTTCACTTCTACCTACCCATTTCCTCTTGGCTACACCCTACTTCAGGTGTTTGCGGCCGCTGAAAGAAAGACGGGAGTGGTACGTACACGCCTCCCAAATCCTGGGCCATTTATTGAGAGCCAAAAGAGTGCAGGGCTCAATAAGAAGCTTCAGGGCTTCCACATGGCCGCGGATGCGTCGTGGGTGCGATTGGAGCTCCCTACCAACAATGGCAAGTCTCAGGCATGGGAGCTCAACCCAAACTGTTTCACTGTGTCTCCGCCGAAGCCAGTATCTGTCATCCCGGGCCAGCGCCTAATAAATATCCACAGAGACCGCGGTCGGTGTTAGTTATCGATTCAATTCTGGATTTAAGGCACTGATAAACCCAGGCACCTGACAGGTCCGCCGCAAGCGTCCCCTATCACAATCCCCAGGATTGGGCTTCACAACAACAATATGTGCTTAGTCACACCTGAAGACACACTCCAGTGCCTGATTACCCATAACGGCACCTATACTTGTCCATACGACCTAGAGTACGCATTTCTGTTCCCAGATGGCCAGTACCTTGTCGCCTAGCAGGCCAACGTCCCCTGGGCCTCCCCTCATGTTCACCCAGACACCCCGGTCACGCGCAGTTCACCGCCCAAGTGGGACAGAGCCGGTGACGACCCCAAGACGGCGCGGCCGCGAATATTTGCCCTCGCCACGGCATGGAAAGTAGTACGAGAAATCGATCGACACGGACGGCTCCCTCTTCAGCAACCCCTTCCACATCTACAACATAGGCTGGACAAGGGACGGAGACGAGTATCGCTTCCTTTTCATTGGAAGAGGCTGCAAGTGCGGCCGGCTCATTGGTATGAGCCGCCGTGGCGGTACCAGAGCTATCATTCGAGAGGCCAGCGCAACGTTTGTGGACTGCGGTTCTGAGAAGCTGTACATCACGTACTCGCTCGACTGGTCGGAGATTCTGTGGGGCAGCGAACGCGATGGATGGAACCACCTCTACCTGTACGATGCAGCAACAAGACGCCACCGCCAGGTCACCCGAGGAGAGTGGGTGGTGCGCAGCGTGGAGCACATCGATTGGAACACCCGCCAGGTATGGGTGAAGGCATTCGGAGTTGTTCCAGAACAGGACCCGTATTACGCCCACCTTGTATGCATCCGTCTCGACGGATCCGACCTGGTGGTGCTGACCGAGGGCGACGGAACACACACGTGTAATTGGTCGCCCTCACGGCGCTGGCTGATTGACACATGGTCCCGCGTGGACCAGCTGCCCGTGACGGCGCTGCGGGACGGAGAAACCGGCCATCTCATACTGGAGCTGGAGGGCGACAGAACCCCTGAGCTGGTACGATCCGGCTTCCGGCTTCCAGAAAGGTTTATCATGATAGGCCGTGATAGGGAGACGCCGATATACGGCATCATCGTCAGCCCCCAGCACTTGATCTCACCAAGACTAGATATCCCATCGATCTTGTTGACAATGGCTTTGTTACCGTCGCCGTCGATGGCATGGGAATGAACTGGCGAAGCAAGAAGTTTCTCGACAACTGCTATCAGAACATCAGAGATGCTGGTATCCCCGACCACATCAAGTGGATCAAGGCAGCAGCCAGCACTCGGCCCTGGATGGACACATTCCGAGTTGGCATCATGGGATGCTCCGCTGGTAGCCAAAATGCCGTCGCTGCACTACTTTTCCACAATGACTCGGGCTTTTACAGGGCCGCTACAGCTGAGAATGGCTGCTATGATGATGTCATGTCGTCTCCGAATTGGAACGAGCGTTGGGTCGCTTCCGTGTATGAAAAGTCGTCAAACATTGTCCATGCCGCAAAGTTGGACAAGCCGCTACTGCTGCTTGTGGGTGAGAAGGATGATACTGTTGAACTAAATGCATCGTTCTTCCTGCAAGAGGCGCTGAAAAAAGTTAACAAGGGTCGCCTATGCAAGCTTGTTGCCTTTCCCCACAGCGGACATTTCCTCCCACCGGAGGCTTTCGCTCACGAACTGAAATTCTTCCGGGAGCATCTTAGTGGGCGCGAATCAAGAATCCAGAACGGTATTTGGCGCCTAGTGACGTTGGATTCAGGGACATCGACCTGGATTCCTGTCGGGGAAGCCGTCGAAGAAGAAATTAACTACTGGCTAGAGATTAGTCGGGCTATAGATGACTGGTTCTTCATTTCTTTGCCGCCGTTAGCGAAACAGCCTGGTTTCCTGCGACGAATCTGGGCACACGAAATTTCCTTTTTCGTTCGTAATCCTGAGCTGGGGTGAGCTGTGGCTGATTTGTCCTAAGCTCTCCCTGATTCTTCCCTGAGCTGGGGTGATCCCATACACTACCGCCGCACAGCCTCAGAGGCCCCTTTTCAGCTCCCTCGGCTAAACTTTCCCTATCGATGGAAAGCAGATGACGCGTAATCTGTAAGGATAGCTCCTAGGCAACAATTCCAATCACGGCGTACACGCGTCCTAGGTGTACGTGTGACTTAAGCTAGAAGCCTTATTGTTAAAGCTAAGTAACCTACACCTTACTAAAAGTCTTAAAACAAACTAAAAGAATCTAATTAAATCAATTTTAAACCTATACTATTACTATGCTATGCTAAAGAAAGATACAGTACAGATAAAGTTACTAATAACTATAGTTACGTTACCTATCTATGCTCTTACCTAGTTAATAAGTTATTATCTATTATTAAAGATATATAAGATACTTTATTAAAGTTTCAGTTCCTAATAAATAAATGCTAAGGAGTGTAGTAACGTTAGTATGTAAAATTCTCATTTTAATAAAATAAAGTTTATAACTTTATTAATATTTAAATACAGATAATTCTCTTAAGTACGTACTTTATTCTGTTAGTAAAAAATCATATAATATTTAACTCTTATTCCTCTGTATTTTACATTATTTCTACTAGCAGAATGTAAGACCTAGTTCTTAACTATAAACTTACATTTTATCCCTGCTCTTATAAACTATACCTTTTTTACTAATAGAATTTACTACTTATTCTTAGTAATTAAGTTCTTTACTGTTACTATATGATATTAATAGAAATTTACTACTTAACGTAAGTGACTTAATTCTCAACTATAAGCTTATATTTAATCCTTACTATTATATGTTATATACCTTTTCTATTAGCAGAATTTACTGCTTAGTATAAGCGACCCCAGTTCTCACCCTAAGCTTAGATCTTATTTCCGCTACCTTTAAACTTCGTACCTTTTCTGCTAAGACAGGATATTTAAAGGGGTATAACATTATTATAACTTCTCTAATTTACACTTAAATAATAATCTTAGTATTAAAATTCATTACAGTGTTAAAGCTAATCGTAATTTTATTCCTATACATTAAGCTAATTTTAAGAACTACTAGATCTACCATTAAAGAAACTTTACTACCACTTATAAACAGTTCTAAGATGTTAATAATCTGTAATAATACTTACTTTACAGATAGTTTTACATTATGCTTAAAGATAAAGAGTAATGCTAACTTAAACGGTCTTAATTATTATCCATTAGATCTTTATACTTCCTTAAACCCCTATATATAATAAAAACGTACATTATATATATTTCTAACTTATAATAAACTAAAGAAAAACACTTAAGGGTATAATTAAGTATTTACGTTTAAGTAATATAACTCTAAATGTGGAAGAGAGAGTGTTAACCAGTCTTTAAACATGGAGGGACGGGTGGGACAGAGAGCAGTTTGGTTTTAAGGGCGGGCGAGTTTTGGATCGAGGGGGAGATGTGTCAGGCAAAGAAGGATAATAGGACGAGGATATTTTATGTCAGGGCGAGGACGTCGAAGGGGAGGGCGGTACAGGCGGGCAAGAGGAGTGGGGAGTGTGTGGTGTTTAGGGCACCCGAGGGGTGGCAGGTGGTGGGATATCTGGGGCAGGATGGGGGTGAGGTTGATCAGGTGGGGTTTGTTTATGGGAGGCAGTAAGATGGAAGGTGTTTAGTTTAGTAATGGGTTAATGTAATGTTTGAATGATGACGGTTTTCACCAGGAGGGGATTGTGGTGAGGGGGGAGGGCTCTGAGGATTCTTTTTCTTTGCAGCTGTTTCTGGTGTAATGTGTGACGATCTGGACATACAAGATCTCCATGTCGACTTTTGAGCAGACTGTGTGGCAATGCTCACCCTACCTACCTACCTAGCTTCCCGAGATACTCAGGCTGTGCTCAGATCGGTCCCTGCTCAGGTTGATCACCTTTGCTCGCCTCTCTTACTAGTCTTCATGTTCTCAGCAAGGAGGTAAGGAAATGGACAGTCTCGCCCGACGACAATGAGGGGTGCGCAGTGGTCATTTTCGTTTTGGGATGATGCTTGCCTCTTTGACAAACACGGCGAAGCTATGTGGCTTGCAGCTTTGTGGCTTGCACTGTCAACGAGGCTCCGGGGAGGCAGCAGTCCCGTTCTTACGGGAAAGGGACAAGCCTCATCGCGTGGCTTGATGATTTACTAATCCGAAATCGTGAGGCGGTGTAAAAAAAAAAAGTTTTCCACAGTCAATAGTCACTAATCGAACTGCAGCAGATACGAGCCAAAGTTGACCGGGTATATCTCCCTTCTCGCGTGGCTCGTGGTTCGCAGCTAAGGCAAGGTAAGCGACGGACATCAGGACATCCATAAACCCCGATTTTGCAGGAGCATGACGATGCTCGAAGCTTCGGCGTTTGCATTGGACATGGGATGCACCTCGATGTGAGGGTTGAGACATGCATAGGTTTGGGGTTGGACAACACGAAGCCAGAGCGCCACCGGAGACTTGTGTGCCCGGGCAGAATGTCAACCATGCAGCACCTACACACCACCGGAGGAAATACCGGGACTGGCGGATGACAAGTCGAACCGTGACCCACCCCCCTGCCAAAACGAAACCGGGCTGGCGATACGGCAACGGCAAGGCTGCGGGCTGTAGCAAACACCAGGTGAACGTTCGGGTGCTGCCGGCTTTCGGCGCAGGGTGGTGTGATCGATCGGTCGGGTGCTTTTGATTTCCGAAGCAAATTTGCGTCCTCACAGAGACTTTTGCGTCAGAAGCACGAGCAAGTACAGCGTGCTTGGGTGCCTTATGTGTCCCCCGATTCCCGTAAATCTTGTCATTACGCGGTGCAGAGAGTTGAATGACGCAGGCAGACAGAAAAGACAAGCAGGATAAAAACACGCAAGCGTCGTCCTCGGAAGGACGATGCGGCTCCGAGATGACCGAAAATGTTGAGCTCCTCAACCCGGGAGACACGGGGCGCAGATCGGGTATTGGCCCAGGCACAGATCATAACCGTTGAGAGTGGCGACATACCTGTATGTCAACAAGACATGTGAAAGGCGCTCCGATGGGGCTTTCTGCTAAGGGATTGCAGAATGCCATCATGTGGTCTGGTTGCCCGGGTTCTGCTCCCTGTTGGGGAAAGCGAAGCTGAATGGCTCGGTCAACCTGCATCTGCGTCAGCACCTACAGCAGGGCAGGACAGATTCTACCTGATCATTGGCGGCGGTGCACCCCAACCCACCATCCGGCGGTCTTTTTGATGTGTTTGGCGCACTTTTGCTCTCCAGACCGGTAGTCGCCTCAACACACCGGCGATGATTTAGGTAAGGGGAGCTTCAAGTTGTGTGACACCACAAATTATTTGTAAGGCACACCCTGACATGATACATCAACAGTGCTGCAATGTACTACCACAACTGTAAGTACCTGCGCAGGCAAGGTACCTTAGCTTAGACCAAGTTCTGCCGAAAAATAACACAGGCAGAGGACTGAGGAGCAGAAAGGGAAGGGGTTGTAGTTGTGGGCTTGAGTCAGTTTCCTCCAACAAGGTTTAAGCCTGAGATTTTTTCTTTTTCCTCTCCCTTGGTAGTCGAACCAAGGTGATGTTTGCAGCCAAAAAGAATTCTCCACCTCGTACCTCATCCCAAGGCAGAATTCAGCCTACATCCGACCAGACAGATGTTTACTTATTATCCACGCCTCTCCATGCATCGATTTGCGACGGCGACCCCTTTTAGTTCCTCATTACACTTTTCGCCGTCTTCATGTCATACCTACCCACCCCATCATAACTCTTACCTCCTCTCACCTGCTCTTACGTTCAACCCGCACGCGGTACACCGCTGCCATGTCAGACCATCGTCGACTTCGAGAGGTCCTCCTCGGCTCTTTCAACTTCCAAGTGGCACCAGCGCATTCAGAGCCCGGCACCTGCCCAGCGCCCGAGGCCATTCTCTTGAATTTTCTTTTCGTCAATCTGGTGGTTGCCGTACTTGGCATCATCCTGGGACACAGCAATGTGATGAACTTTATCTCCTGCGGCATGCTCGGTCAGCGGAACAGCAAACTCTGGACGGTCATGTGGATCCCCGTGGCAGGACTGCAGATTCTGGCCAACATCCTCGTTGCCGTGTCTATCAAGCGCGTTCCGGGGTACGATGCCGGGTTCACTGTTATGCAACTTGCTGTCTTCTACACCGTCCGGCCCCGAATCGGATGGATCCTATCTCTCCTGTTCTCCGTCACTTCCTACCCATCCCGCCCCCGGTTCAGAAAAACGGCCTCCCTATATCCTCACCCCTCCTCACAACCGTCCGTTGCGTCCCAAGTCTACCTGCTGCCGGACTACCGACAAAACCACACCGCAACCCCAACATCCAAAATATACCCCTGGCGCTGCGCCGCCCTCTCCCAGTTCCTCTCCGAAATGGCCCTCCAAATCTTCGCACTCTACAACATGGGACGCACCACCGTCTTCGCCGCCCGCCACGGGTATTACATCATCGGCAACCTGAACTCCGTGGCGCCTGGCCATATCGGCAAGAGCGCCCACATGATGTACTCGGCCGCGCTGTACTGGCTCTGCGGCCAGGCCGTGCTTGCGTTTCTTGGGCTGGTGGTCGCGCCTGTCTTGGTGATTTGCTTCTGGGGTTGCGGGGCGGGCAAGTCGAAGGCTGTTCATCGGACGGTTATTTGTATGGCGGTGTTTATGATTCCGTTGTCGTGGGTGGCTTGTTGGTTGTTTTGGGTGGGGTATGTTAGGTTGGCTGGGGATTTGTGAGTTGGACTTCTTGCATTGTACAGGAGACAAGCTGATGTGATGTGTGTATCTAGGTACTGTCCGCCGAATCTGACGGTTGATGCTGTGATTTGGGCGGCTTGCTCGGTTTTGGGCGTTATGGTGGGCGCTGCCGGCGCATAAAGTATGACTTTTTGCATGTACTTAGATTCGTTAGATCGCGTGGTCTATTTCCACAGGTAATAGACTGGAATAATGCGTTTGCGTTCTCTTACCGGCTTTTGTAAGAATTATTTGCCGACCTACTGCTGATGGGCTTCAATGCATCAAAACTTCCAAGAGACGCCTTCGAGTCTCTGTTTACATGCCCCTGAAAGCTCCTGCCATCCCCCCCTGACAGAGTTCAACGGTTCGAGAGTTAGAAACCACGCGTTCAAGTCTCCTCAAACGCGCTGATGAATCCATGTACCTTCTTCGCGTGTGTTTAAACCCTTTCGACGTATGATTCGCCGGGATATCCTCCGTGGTCCCCTCCCTCGCATGCTCATCCCAAACCCCCTCCTCGATGCCTCCCCAATGCCAAAAGACGCACGGCCGTCCCTGCGACGTGGCCAGGATAGAAAAATCCTCTGCTATCGTCGTAGTCGGGATATCAGGATCGAAATCCGTCCCGAAATGCTCCGCAAAGTTCCGTGAGAGTAACCTCGTCATGGCCTCGTCGTTGGTAGTGGTGGGTAAATGTCGCGTCATGGTGAAGGTGGGAGGTTGGGGGCAGCCGCTGGCGGTGCACTCGGCGGTGACGATGCGCTGTATGGAGGAGAGGAGTTTTGCGCGGGTCGAGGGCTTGACGCTGCGGATGTCGATGGCGAGCGTGGCGGTGTCGGCGATGATGTTTTCTATATGTCCGGCTTGGAGAGAGCCGACGGTCAGGACGGAGATGTCGGAGGGGTTGATCTCTCGGCTGATGATGGTTTGGAGGCGGACGACTACGTGGGCAGCTAGGAGGGCAGGGTCGATTGTGCGATGGGGCTGGGGCTGTCAGTTCTGGTTCTTTTTCTTCCTTTTTGGCCGGGAAGAAAACTCACCTAAGATCCATGCCCACCAACCCCAAACAGCGTAATCTTCATCGAGTCCGCCCCCGCCATGATGGTCCCCGTCTTGAGCCCCACACTTCCAGCGCGCATGGCCATGACGTGCTGCCCCAGAACAAAATCCGGCACCGGAATCCCGTGTCTTTCATACATACAACCCATCATCAACCATAGCCTTCGCCCCAGTCCCCCGTTCCTCAGCAGGCTGAAAAAGCACCACCAGCGTACCCAACCACGCCTTATCCTTGAGCCTGGCAAGGACCTCAGCAGCCGCAAGCAGACACGTCATGTGCATATCGTGTCCGCACGCATGCATCACCGGCCGGACAATACCCTCTGCATCCTCCATGGTCACTTTGGAGGCGTAAGGGAGGTTGGTAGCCTCCAGGATTGGCAAGCCGTCCATGTCGGCCCGGAGCATGACTGTCTTCCCAGGGCCGTTCCGGAGGACGCCGACGACGCCATGCCCGCCGATTCCCGTGGTTATTTCGAAGCCAGGGTCAAGAACAGCAAGGTACCCGGCGACGGTGGCGGCGGTGGCGGCTTCAAGGTTGGAGAGCTCGGGGTGGGCGTGGAGGTGCTTGTAGAGCGTTTCGTACCCGCCCATGTTTAATTCGGCAAAGACGGGACGGAGGAGCTCTCACCATGCCTGATCTTCGTTGGCGTTGTCTATTTTGGCCGGCATATAGAAAAATTCGGTGTTGGCTTGAAAAAGAGGGGAAAGGAAGGTTCACGCCGGAAATTGAGAAGGTGAGTCGCGCGGGGATTAAAATTGCTAGAGGCCGAACGGGGAAGCACAGGTGTTGCGGCAAGGGCGCGGGGCCGGACCCGCTTAAAGCTCCGCTCATGTTCACAGTTTCCATCTTGCCCTTCAAGCCGCCTTGAACTTGTCGAGGTGCGAGTTGCATTGAACGCATGAAGGTCCCCACATGCCCATTGTATCTACCTCCTGGGAAGGGGTAAGCTTCATCGGCTTTGGGTCGAAAGCCTTGGACACGGCGGTTGCGGCGGAAGGATCGGCGCAGCTTTCCAGAAATGGCTCAGAGGGTGAGCAAGACTGAGCCAATCCTGAGCGGCCCTGAGCCGGCCCTGAGCGGGGGTGAGCGACGCCACGTGGGCGCTGTACGAAAAAGGAAATTTGGTGCCCCAGATTCGTCGCAGGAAACAGAAGAAACTACAGAGACCAGTAAAGAAAATTAGGTCCTGAGGAAGAGAATTGGTTTCCGCACATAAGCACTTATCTGATCCTCGTGCATTCACTTTATTATTGTTGATGCCTTTTGAACAGGCTGCCTCACAACATGCAGCATTGTAGAGATGAAATGGCATCCATGTTAGCAATGTTTATGCGTATTATTTGTAGTAGGTTTGTCAATTCACATCAGAACACAAATTGTTTACAAAAGTCAAGTCATATTTAGTAATAATTTACGTACGTGGTATTACTACTACCAGCCTCTACCCCGTAGACTGATATTCTCCTCCTATCAAAGGCAAGTTACCACATCTTCGTTGACTCACGGTCATCCGCCCAGCGTGTCTCTGCAGCCAACTCCTCCTTCTCAGCCTCGCTGAGATCCTCCTCTTTATAGCCAAAGAACTCCCGCATCTGCTGGGTGCTCATGTCTGAAATAAGCCGAGCAATGATCCCAGTGGTGGCGTCAAGGAGCCCCTCGATGGCGAGGTAGTTGGCTGCGTTGCAGATCTCAAAGAGCAGCGGCGCGTCCGTGAGATCACTGATGGGCTGGGTAGCCTCGAGGTTGGTCTTCCGAGCAATTTTCAGCTCTGCGAAGAATGCCGTCTTGAGCTTCTGGGCTGCCACGGTGGCCTCTGAGCCCTGAGGCTTGGCTTCTTCCTTGGGGTTCTCAGCCTCGGGGTTTTCTTCCGCCTGCTTCTTGGCTTCGGCTTCGGCCTCCTTCTTGGCCTTGGCCTCAGCTCGGATTTGCTCCTTTACCTTGGTCTCGGCTGTGAGCAGAACCTGCCACTCCACCCAGGCAAAGACGCGGTGGAGTGCTACGTCGCTGACACCGTGGAGGAAAATGGGGAGTTCCGTATCATTGGGGACATCCATGTCGTCAAACATATCTCCCAAGAGAGAATCGAGTACATCCGACAGCTTTAGTGCGTCCTTGGTGACCGAGAACACAGTTCCCGACTCCGAGGAGTTGTTGCGGATCTGGAGCTTTTGGGGGGTGGAGTTAGCCATTTTTGGAGATGGGGGAGAAGAAGAGGGATGCTGAGTGTAGAGGGTGATACTGTATACTTGAGTCTTTAGTGGGAGACTGTTGGGTAAATCTGCTGCTTAAACTGTTGCCAGAACGGTTGGTTGGAGCGGATGCAGAACTGATTTGTGCAGCTGAGGAAGACTCAAGCTGCGTCTTCTTATGCAGATTGATGACAAGGAATCAGAGTAGTTTTGGACAGCACTCTCGGACAATGTGATTGTGATTCGAGCCCCAACGTAAACGGCTCTGTTTTAAGACAGCTTCCCCTTAAGATAGCAAAGGGATAAAGAACGGGTGACCCTCTTGACCCTGACAAACGCAACGATATTGGGCTTGAAAGAATTGATCCGAGCGCGCGTCGAACAAACAAAGATTTCAACGAAGAGAACAACAATGTCGAATTTCTCATCACTTCAGTTCTGTGTCGTGTCAACCTAGGCTTTTCCACACTTGTCTTCGCCACACCCGTTCTTCACCCAAAGTCCTGAGGCGAACCCGTGGCAGGCATCGGAGGCCGGCCACTGTGATGAAGCGTGTCGGGTATTGCAGTTTGAGTCGGCGCAGATGATGAGGGCGCCGCACGTGTCGGAACACTGTGCTTGGTCCCTTGATATCCACATGGCGGAGTGAGATCCCGCTGGTCCTCTGTATGTTTTTCGGTTAGCCAAATGAATCTCCTGTGACGAAAGAGAGAAAGGAGGCGCCAGTAACGTACCCGCTGATTGTGAAGGATGGGACGTTGACCGAGCCGACAAAGTCCTGGCAGCTCTGGTCAAAGTAGAAGTTGACCTGTCCAGCAGACCCGAGGTCGATGAGGCCTGCCGCAACGAGAGTGATGAAAGAGCGCATTTTGGATTTGTGGAAAGATGGGTCGTGAACATCTGGTACTGAGAAGTTCCACAGATCGACGACACACAATGCCATTACTCCCGAAGCCGAGTCAGGCTTACTCATCGTCGCTACCGGCGGAGAAGGCATTTCCGAGAGCAGAGACCATTCTGCTTCGCACAAGGGCAGTGGCGCTCCAGGACTCGAAATCGCGGCCACATGCGCATCAAGGCGACTGGATTTTAAAACATGAATACTTGCCTGCGCGGCGGCGGCGACGAGTGAAGTGTGGAGTTCAAGCCAAGTTCTCCGACGGCTGAGCCGAGGCTTGGTGCATGGGGTCGCTCCCCGATGGCGCTATGGAGCCATGGACCCGGGGGATCGGGCTCCGCTCGCCGCGCCGGTACCGAATAGCTACTAGCTCGAGGGCCGGGTTCAGCCATCGCCAAGTTTGGAAGCTATTGGACACGGAATTCGAAATGAATGCCGAGGGGCGAAGCCCGCCGTTTGCGAGGAAGAAGCGTCAGCCGTCGGCTGTTGCCTCTCTTTTCTTCAGCTCCAACCAGGTTGGGCTTCGTTCTGGTACGGTGTTATATCCGCCAGCGAAAGATGCACCCTTTTTCGAGGAGCGCAATCGTCAAAAAGGCGGGTCAGGGCCGACCTATTCTGGGCCCCCAAGAACTCTTGGTCGGTGCGCATGGGTTGTTGGCATCCTTGTCGTCTACAAAGTAATCGAGAACCCGCAAACCCACCAGTACCCACCCATGGTTCCATATTATGACAGCTGCTCGGAATAGCTCAAATTCCAAGAGCGGTACGGCAGTGGATATTGCCAGTAATTTATTGACGGTGGCGCGGAAGATTTCTTTGCGTCGTGTGGTGGATGCAGGGGCTATAGGCTTGGGTTTTAATATCCAGAACCAGGCAATCCAATCGCTGGAACGGCACCCACAACCGCGAAATTTTTTTTGACGCGGCGTTTGTCGATCTTAACCAATCTTCCCAGGAAATGGGACGCGTCGACGCGAGGCGCGGTAGATCCGTCGCACAGTCCCAAGCAAATGTCAAACACAAAGCCGCCTGGGTGCCGAAGTGTCGGAACAACGACAATGTTCCTTCTAACAAGACACTCATGATGACAATGAAGCCCGTCAAGCACAGCAAGTGATAGAATGAGATTGTGCGATGGGCAGACATTATAAACTTGACACATTCTCTCTTGGATATGACGGTTTTCTTCGCTCTCATCAAGCGTCACCATTGCGATCATTTGGATCCAAGAAGCACTGGCTGCCTGAAATAAACCCAATTGGACGAGCATTTGAGAGCTTCAAGACTCATATTTATTGAACAATGACAGAGACCCACGAGATGGAGAGCCCAGGCCGAGAGCCATCTGTCAAAAGCCCGCCCTCAACCTTCGAGTCGGCTGCAGTGCGGCTGTGGCGGAGAAGGGCTCAGTATACCATTCTGGTCCTCCTGACCACCTGGCTTATCGGCGGTGCCGTACAGGTGCAGAGCCAGCTCCAGCTTATACACGGTCGCCGCATGGAGGACATTGGCTTCATGTCTGCCTTCATTGTGGCTCTCGTTGTGGCGCTCTACATCTACTTTTACAAGTGGATCTCGTTGGTCTTGACTCCCGGCATCGACATCAATGCAGAGGAGCTACGCTTCATGCCCATGCCCTACCGCAAGCGCTTGGCGTGCGTGGCATATGGGCCGGGGATCACTTTGGTGTTCAGCGGCGTGGTGGGCTGCATCAACACGGTTCTGACGCTTGCTGCCTGGTGGTGGTTCAACGATCTGCATTTTGCTTCGTATCCACAGGGCACGCCGCCAATGCACGTCCTGGCCACCATAAACGCACGTATGCTCACCACCGTGTACTTCACCCTCACCGTTCTAACGGCATTCCAGGTGGGCTATCACCAGGCGTGGGACGAGTCTCGAGGTGACGTTGTTGACTGCAAGCAGTCCCACGAGGTTGAAGCGGACATCCATTACGCCGGCCAATCCCGCGTGGTTATCAACGGATGGCTGCGTCTGTGGGATCTCTCCACCTTCTTCTACTAACAAAAAGTGGAAGTGGGGTGGGGGGAGGGCAATGCAGGGGGGAGATCGGGAAGTTGTGTTGCGAGATAAGATAATAAAAGAAACGTAGACAGAAAAATAAATAACAAGTGACGCCCCGCCTGCCGATCAGCTGCGCTGGATGGTTTTGGTGTGGGGGGAACTTTGATGCATAATTTCGAAAGTGGACCAATCGACGTGAATTTTGCGAACGCCGTAAACCACAGCAGGACGCCACAGGTGTCAATACTGCAGGAGGGCCGTGATTGTGGAAAGCAAAACAGCTGACTGTGCCACAAAAACGAAAAAGAGATGGCCGGGCCCAAAAGCAGCGAATATGCCCGGTCAGCGGTCGGCTGAATGGCCATTTCTTACCCCTCTGTCCTTGGTTCTATCCCTCCCTTGCTGCCGTCGTCCATGTTGCGTAAGGTTGAGCCCTGGTGCAGATCTGGAGGATCTCCCGGGCCAATGGGGATCGCTGCAGGACATCCGCTTGGACCACCCCGAGGGTCCGAGCGCCCGCCGTCGTCGATTGAACGTCCATCGGACGACACCCAACGAGGCTTTGGGCGGTTGGTCTCCGCAACAAATCCCAAATAAGCTGGCGAAGCTTGCGCAGGGGCCTTTTCGCGACGCTCGCTTGTCCGCCAGTGCTGCGTTGAGTTGAGAAGGGCCGGCCTCTTCTGGCGCACTTTGTGCGCGCTAGCGAATGGCGGGGAGCGGTGGAGCGATGCGATCTCGTCACTGTCGCAGGCCTGGCCCAGGCACAGAGCTTCAACCCCTCTTGCTTTCCCGAAAGCAATCAAGCTTCCTCGATATTCAGCACCTCTACTCGCGACAATTGTCCGATTCCGAGATCCGAGCGCCACTCTAGCTGCTCCATGGCGAAACAACATGCCAACCACGTGCAGTGTGCTCTGACACCAGTTGACGCCCCGTCGTACCTGACCCGCTCCTCTCTTGGCTTCGTGCTGCCAACCCACCTGCTCTAGACGAGCTGGAGCTCTACGTCCGGCGTACACCACCACCACCGACCGCTGATCGTCCCGTCACCCCGCCCGACCATCCCGTCCGAAATACCACGCATCTACGCATCCGGCGTCGTACCTTCGTGATGGTTACCTTGTCTGCCACCCTCTTTGCTCTTCCCCGCACCCGCGCCGACCACCGGTTCGCCGCCGCGGGCACTGACCTCGACGGCGGATGCGCGGCACGGCGCTTCGAAACAAATCCTCCCTTTCGCCTTGACAGCGGCAGTTCGCTCCATCCAATCCGTGCGAGTCCGACTTGATTGCGACTGCGCAGCCAGAACGCCAGCCGTCTGCTGGCACGGCAAACGCCGCCGCGATGCTTAACAAACCGCTCACCACAGACCACAAGCGGCAGAGGGGGAGCGGCTGACGATGCCGGGGAACCCGAGCTGGCATACCCTGACCTTTGAAGCCTAAAGCAGCTAGCTGGCTTGGAGATTGAAAGCAAGCGTATTTTCCCATTATTAGCGGGCAACACACGTTCCGGACCGGGTTTGTGTCCCAGAGAGGCGCTGTGGAAATTGAACAATGAACCCGATGGTGTTCCCGTACCCTTTTTTACACCCCTTGCTTGACAGGGGTCATCCCCGCCGCCAGCAGCTGTCTTGCGCTCGGAAACAGCCGATAGCATGGGCCTTTGTGTTGGCGGTGTGGCCTCAATCTGGCGGGTGTAAACGAGAACCAGAACACCAGAGCACGCCGGGAGGGTACGGGGACGGCGAAGGGCTGGGCTGGGCTAGCTTCTGGACGAGTGGTCTGCCCACCACTTCCCGCAGCGATCCACATGGCCCTGCAGGAACTGCATCCACACCCGCGCCCAAAGCGCAGGTCCAAGCAGCCCCCGATGCTGCATGCGCTTTATCTGCATGTTGCTCCATGGGACGAAGTGAGGTTCCAACGCCAGACAACCGACGACCCACGTCTGCCGTTGACGCCGCTCGTGCCCAGAGCCAGTGGCGCTGCTTGTCCATTCGGCTGGACACCGCGTCGTCATCTCCGCTCCATCCTCGGTCTTTTCTTCTAGCCCCGCCATACCTCCTCTAGCTGAGGGCTGGAGCACAGCAGAGCTGCACAGGTACATATCTCGGCGAGCCCCCTCGCCCCCCGGACCCACAACGAAGTCTGTTCCCTCTCCCTCTTTATCGATCGACGCCCAGTCTCGCCCAGGGCAACACAGAGGCAACCAGCAACGATTGAGACCTGCCCCAACACAGAGCACCGCAAGGCTCAAGCACGGTTGCCCACCATGAGGTTCCCGTCTTGGTTGACCTGGTACAAGAAGCCGGAGTACCGTGATATCCGCGAGTATGCCGACAACATCAACACCGGCAAGCGGTCGATGAGCCCGGCCGGCCGCGCCTGTTCCATCCCCAGCCGACTGCGCCTGGACCGAATCCTCGAGAACAAGACGTGCAGCCCGATGTCGCTGTATGACTTCTACATGTATCTCAAGTACATTGAGTTCTCGTCGGAAAACCTCGAGTTCTACATGTGGTATGTGGTCGCCGCGCCTTTTCTGTTCTTGTCGATCCGATATTAACGCGTCGCGCATAGGTTCAAGAACTACGAGAACGCCTACGCCAAGGGCCTCGCCATGGTCGAGAAGAACTACGGCTCCATGGACAACGTGTCCGAGAGCAGCTCATCGGACTCCACCCTCAAGGCCCAGACCAACGCGCCCGCCGTCGAGGAAGATGACGACGAGGAAGAGGACCCGGAAGTCGGTAGGTTTACTTGCCACCCCCTGAACGCGTCGTCCGCGCCCCTGAGACTGACCTTCCTTCAGCCAAGGAGACTCTCGCCCGCATCTCGCAGCTCATCTCTGTCGACGCGTTGTGCTCATCCAAGTCAAAGTGCGCGCCGGCCACAAGCGCAGCTAACCTTGACGCCAAGTCCTTCTCGACCGCCGATCTTCTCAAGACTGTCCCTATTGGCCGGAGTGAACTCGACACCGTCATCGACCTGTTCCTGCTCCCGGGCTCTGAGAAGGAGCTCAACATCCCGCCGTCTCTCCGTCAACAAGCCATCGCAGATCTCCATGTGTCGTCTCACCCGGCCGCCCTGAAGCCTGTCGCCGATCATATCTACGGCCTCCTTCGCAACTGCTCGCACCGCAACTTCGTTCGCCTCGGTGTTGGTAATGGCACATTCGAGACCATCTGCGTCGCCACCATGCTCGGAATCGTCTGTACTATCGCTGGTTTCATCGTTATCTTCTCGCGCGGCTTTGCACCCTACCGTGGCGCGCACACCCGGTGGGAGACGTTCGCAGCCTGGCCGTTGTGGTGGCTCGGCTTGAGCTTGATCCTGTCTGGGCTCAGGGGTAGCTGCTTCTTCCTTCTTTTGTTCTCTCGTCGCCAGCCGCTTCCTTGGGAAAGGTTCGATGACACCAAGTCTTCGGAGCCCAGCAAGTGGCTTATCATCAGACTGCTGTCGCGCTTGATGATCTTTGACCGCAAGATGCGCGTCAAGGAGAGACATTTGCGAAGGCTACAGCAGAAGATTGTCGCACAGAGCCTGCTCGGCGGCGCACTCTTCGCCACCGCTGGCGTCATGTTGTTTATCTTCCTGCCGATGTGGCAGGAGACCATGTGATGGATACTGGGCTTAGTTCCCGACGCTTTCTTTTCTTGCACACTCATTAGCGATACCAAACTTTTTGATGCTGTTGGCAGTTGACCAACGATGACATTATAATCACAATGATACCTCGGGAGGGTCTGGAGTTTGTGGAGTTGGGGCTTTATCATAGGTCATGTTACCTCTACTGAGAAACACTCAGTCTGTCGTTAGATATCTAGGGTGTTGGTGGTTGATGACAATGAAAACACGGATCACACTCAATCTATGTAGCGCGGGAGCGCAATCTATCTTGCCGATCGTCGTGGGGAGGCTTTTAGCCGGGAGTCTTCTCTGGTAATGGGGATTTATGACAGCTGCCGGCTATTCGGGGTGGAATGTTCTGTGGTCAAACTTGTGGGTAACCCCTTCAACCGCACTGCCTTCCTCCGCGGTCCTGCATTGAGATGCCCCGGTTCCACCAATGGTCTTACACGATGTCGAGAAAGTGGACGCCATCGCCAACCCGGCGGTCCGGTAACCACCCTGCAATTTACTTGACGATGGAGATAGATGCTCCTCGGTACTAATATAAGGGCCGCGGCGTGGATGGTTTATTTTTCTTCTCGATCGCTCCCGTCGCTCGTTCATTTTCATTCTTCATTTTCTGAATAGTTCGATCGCGAACTCAGTCGCCGCCATGGTTTCTCTCTTGGCACTCCTCGCCGCCACGCCCGCACTGGCAGCCGCCGCAGGGCAAAAATATCTAATCACATTGTAAGCCCCAACCTTTCCTCCCAAGCGTGCGCATAGAACTACTCACTCACTAACACCCCCCAGCGGCGACTCCTACTCCCAAACCGGCTTCAACATCTCCCTCGCCAAACCCTCCCCTTCCAACCCCCTAGGCAACCCGCCCCTCCCCGGATGGACTGCCTCAGGCGGCCTCAACTGGGTCGGCTTCCTCACCTCCCAATTCAACGCCACCCCCCTGCTCACATACAACTTCGCCTACGGCGGCGCCACAACCAACGCCTCGCTCGTCACGCCCTGGAAGCCGGAAGTCCTCAGCTTCATCGACCAGGTCGCGCAGTTTAAGGGGAGTATTGGCGCCACGCCGAGGAGGGAGTATGCCCCGTGGACGGCGGAGGATACCCTGGTCGGGGTGTGGATGGGGGTCAATGACGTGGGGAATTCGTGGTGGAAGAGCGAGGGGGAGTATGAGGCGCTGGTGGGGGGGATTATGGATAGTTATTTTGGGCAGTTGCAGGTGGTGTATGAGGCCGGGGCGAGGAATTTTGTGTTGTTGGGGGTACCGCGTGAGTTTTCTTGTTTTCCCTCCTTTTTGCTTTTTGGGGCTCTTTGGAGCTCTTGGTTTAGGGGTGGGTTTGGTGCTTTTGCTAACGGTTGACAGCGATTCAATCAACTCCGTCGGTACTGATGAACCCGAAAGACTCGCAGGCGGCTGAGGCCGTGGCGATTGGCAAGTACAATGATGCGATTGCGACGAGACTGGCGGCGTTCAAGGCGGCAAATGCTGGAGTTGTGGCAACGATTGTGGACACGGCGGCACCGTTTAACAAGGCGCTGGAGAACCCAACGGCGTATGGCGCCCCGAATGCCACGTGCTACAACGGAGATGGCGTTTCCTGCTTGTGGTTCAACGACTATCACCCGGGCGTGGCCATCAATAAGCTTGTTGCCGATGCTGTGGCAGCCGCATGGAAGGGGAACTTCTTTATATAGAGTTTCGGCCGAATCTGAAGACACTTCGTAGAAATATCGTTCTGAACCGCCGGATCTGCTAGGTAGCTTTGTATTTTTTGGTTCCTTCTTGGCTTCTCGACCTACCGGCGTCGCCGGTCCTTTGTTGTATCCTCCACCTCAAGAGAAAGCTCAGACGGCATGTCACGGTATGGCTCCAGCATGGGCATCGATACCATCGCAGGCATCATTATCGGCTCGATAGTTTACGCCTTTGTTGGAATGATTTCCCTCCACAGTGCCCTTTCCCGTCTCAGAACAAGCAAGAAGTGGAAGCGCATGAGAAAGGATGGGGCACTCTATGTACTGTTCCCGCTAGGATGTTTCCTCCTCGCGGTGATCTGGCCATTGTCAGCCATCATGGTCTTCTTCCATCATTTCTGTTGCGGCATGGGCAACACCTGCTGCGGGCTGAACTGCGCCTCCTGGTTGAACGACAAGTGTGAGCGCCTCGCTGGCTGTGGAACATAGTTGCTGTTCCTAAATGCTGGTATCAATGGATTCACTTTTGCTGGGTTTGGTGCAGCGGTTTCGTACGACACTGGCGATCTGGAGAGCGCTGCTCAAAGGGGGCCTAGACCTGCAACGGTACATCAACCGCCTGCGTACGCCAAGAATATAGAGCTTCCAGAACGACACCAGCCGGTTCATCTCAGGGGATGAGCCCTTGTCCCGGTTAATTTTGGGCATTGTAGGATTTTGGAAGGCATGGATGCTGGGAAGCGTGGTCAGGGGTGATTTGTTGGGAGTTGGGGATGATCTGCGCATCAGCTCGGAGTTCTTAGGCCCCTATGGAGGTCTCGGAGTGCGTTTGTTAGAATGGGAGATGAATATTTTCTAGGACTTTTACGGGCGTCCTATCACCAAGGACTCGACATGCTACGGTGTCCATCATGGCTTCCTTTCGTTAAGATCATTCACTCCCTGGGCACAACGCTAGAATTTTGTCTCTTTGTCACCAGCAAGTTTGCTAATCTACGAACATTAAATCAGACTAAAGTTATTTCTACCTTGGATAGGTACACAATCATGGAAGGAGATTCCTTACGTGCGGAAGGTTCCGACCGAAAGGATGGATCTCTTTCGTGCGAAAAGGTGGAACCTCCACTTGCACGTGGGTGCCGGACCGTCAACACCAACAAGGTTTTCGCACAGCTCGTGCTCCATTTTCACCACCTCGTCACAACCACCCAACTTACTAATCTCACCTTACCCACATCAAACTAGGTACCCGATGGGCGCTCACCGTCTTGGCACCCTCCAAACCACGATTTGAACCAACCTGGCAACCTGGAACTCGCAACATGTCAGAGCCCGAACCCTCCTCTATGTAACCGTCACGCTGCTCGCAGCGGGACACCTCGTCATCGCCACACGCAAGCGATGGCCGATATTCAAGACTGAAATGGCGCTCATTCTACTCAATCCGATACTGTGTCTGGTTTTGGGGGCATTCTGGCCGTTGGGGATGCTAGCTTCGATGTCGGGGTGGCTTTGTGGGGGGAACAAGTCTTGGTGTGGGGTTAGTTGTGGGAAGGTGAGAGGGTGGCTGAAGGGGGTTGGAGATAGGGGGATGAGGCTTCTAGGGAGGGGGGGAGAAAGAGAAAGGGGTGGTGGCGCTGATGAAGGCGAGGGGATGGTTGGTCAAGGAGGTAGCGTGCCTGCTCCAATGGAGTTGTCTGGGTATGCAAAGACGGTTTGAGACGGATTGGACCGAATCTGGTTTGGGTTGTTGAGAGCTGTGTTACCGCGAAGGGGACTGAGCTGGCAAGAAGGAGAGATGAAAACGGTCTCTGCAGAGACTGAAACCAACGACAGACTAATGCAGCCGATGAGGAGCCTCTCAGTGCGTGTTGAGAAAAGAAACTGGGACGGATGCGGGACTCAAATAGCATAGTGGAAAGGGACTCATCGGCAGTTAGAGGTTCAATAAATGTAAGGCGTAATTGTCATCATACCGTCATCATACTGACATCGAGTCAGGCCGCGCCGTGACTGTACGGCCCGGATAAGATCGACGATAGGCTCGCGGGCCCAGGCGAGCGAGTCGCAGCACACCTTGACAGGCACCGAAGGATCTCCAAGGCTAAACCCCAAATTGCGTGTGTGACACAAGCAGCCATTTGCCAGCTGTGCCGCAGAGACACAGTGCGGCCTAGCACCCCCCCTGGGCCAAGCGGTGTGCGATGAGCTACAAATACTCAAGCAGGCAGCAAAATGGAATTACCTACCATTGTGGTTGCTGCTATCCAATCGACTATCCAAATCCCGTCACCAAATGGAGCACAAAATGACTAGCCGAGACTCGAGGGGAAGGATAGAACTGCGTTCCGAACATGAATGGGAGCAGAGACCAGAGCCGCCAACAGCCCTGGCAGTTCTTCCCAGAGAACTACTTCTCCCCTATCCGCCATGGGTCACGTACTTCTTCCGCGGCACTCTCGCCATCTATGAGACCGCCGCCCTGGCATTCACAGTCTGGGTGTTCACCAAATGGCAGGAGTACGAGCCGGATTTGGGGAGAGGTTTCCTCTTTCCAAGGGACCGTTATGCGATACCTCTTATCGTTATTGTGGCTGCATTGTTGGGTAACCTCAGTGCCGTTGTTGCAATCATTGTGGATAGGTACCATGTTGCCGGGCTGTGGAGGTGGATGGTCTTTGTGGACGCCGCAGTTGGTGCCCTCGGGCTATACGGATCTATCACAATGTCGGGTATCAGTCACAATGACCCTTGGGAAAAGGATTTGGAAGTCCCCTGGCTGGGAAGCCATAATGCCGCAACCGCGTTGCTTTTTACCCTCGGGTAAGTTAGACATCTATGCCCAGCATTCCTGATATGTTTTTGCTGACCGTTTCAGCACCGCTCACATTATTGCTTGTTTCGGCGGTCTGGTGGGCATGCGGCTGGTGGCAGTTAGACAAAATGAAGTTGATTGAGAGTAACATCAGCAGGGCCTGGGTTTGGGCTATCTGACTCCGTCTGAAGACATATAAAGTTGCCCGCCCAATACATCGATTCGTCGGTCATCAATCTCGCACCCCAAGACACACACTCCGTTGTACCTAGTTTTACTGCCAGTGAAATGACTCATCCGAGACTCGACGGATACTTGCACGTCCCAGTAGTGTCGACGTTGTTTCACGTGTTCAAGCAAAAAGATATACCCGTCTCGATGTGGACTACGGTCGCCACCGGGACACATCATAGCAACCATGTCCAACTGTATGTCCCTCGCTAAGCTAAAGGCGTCGGCCTTGCTTTCCCACTCATCATCGTCCTCGTGGATTTGAATATATCGACGGTCGAGGCCGTAAAAGACGATTCGATCGGGGCGGATAGTCGTACCAGCCACTCGCTTGATGCGGTAGTTGATGAGCCAGAGACGTTTTTGGGAAGCCGACAGATTGGCCAGGCGGCCTGCGGCGATAGCGCTCGCATCGAGGATGGAATAATTCCCTAGCCAAGCGCTTAGACTCACAAGCACACGCCAGCGTGGATCGATCTCTATCGCAACGTCATTCCAGGAGGGAGATTGTTCGTCGGCTTCGAATTTGACTGAATCTGCTGAAACTGCAGGCAAACGAGGTCATGGCGGCGAATAGTGAACATGTTCTTGGCTGCGCCGTGGTTGAGATAGGCGCTGAGACTGCAGTTACCATATTCCTTGAAGTTCACACACTGTGCCCATTTCCGCTCCACGACAGCCCGCGATTCGCGACAGGCGCCCCACAGGCCAGCTTCGATCAAATAGCTCGAGGGGTTGCCGCCAAACCAGGACGGTGACGCCGATCCAGACGCGCTGACCGAGAACTTGGGAGCAGAGCGGTTGGAAAGCTGCGGGGTGCTCGTATGGTACCTTGTTTCGATGTAGTGGTCGGGGTCGGAAAATAGAGAGACGCCAAGGATGCCGTGTATCTTGCACTTATATTTTCCCTCCATATCGCAATAGCCCGTGAAATTTGTCACATTCTCGCCTTCGGGCACGTCGTCGGGGGTGAAGGTGAAGAATTGAACGCCAGGCCGTTCGCGCTCCTCAAGGGCCTGCTCCCAAACCATGCTTCTGATCTCGGCCGGGAAGCGGCGGAAGAGTGGGAATCCGTTGCCGCTTATGGCTGGATGTGGATCTCACCGAGTAGCAGGGACGATGCGTGGCTAGAGGCCGCGAGTTGCGAGACGCGGATGTCAAGATGATATGTTGGGGCTTGTCAACAGAGAAAGCATGCATTTTCCTCGAACTTCGGTCCGCATCCAACTGGTGAGTTTCTTGGCACATATTCTCAGGCAGTTGCGACTGGAGACTGGATGAATTGCAGGGATACGTCATCAAAGCGGTCAATCAGACCCGGGCCAATGAAGGTCGAGATTGATATTTGATCGTAACTTCCCACGGTGATAGAGGGGAGCTCTTTCCTCGCAAACCTGAGGGCATGAGCCGACAGCTGGCCGGACTTCGTTCTCGGGCCAGTATGATGCTTGCGAAGCCATCAGCGACGGCGTGCCTCGAAAGCGGGATTTTGGGAGCAGTCTTTAGGCCTCCAAACCTACGTAGGTACCCTTATGGCTTTAAGCATTTACGCGCGTAACACTTAGCGGCAGACTTAAAGTCATGCTTGCCCTACACGAAACTTTCTAGCGGTTGGGGACTCGGACCCAAGCCGCCATAAAGTGTCTGGCCTCGGTATAAGACACGAATGCAGAGCTAACTTGATTGTCCAGCCGTGGAGCTTGGGCTACGTCTGCTTCTGATCAACAATATCTGCACGACCTTTGAACCCTCCCATTCTACCTGGGTCTCTAGCAATACCCCCAACGAACCCCTGGCAAAGCCCACCTGAGGCGCACCACTTTCACACCTTGTCTAAGATGGGACTCGAATTCTCGGACCTGTCAGAAGAAAGCAGGGCATGGCTTAGTATTGGCATCGTGTTCTATTCCTTCCTTGCGATCTTGTTCACGGTCACCTTGTTCTGTGAACAGGGAGAGAAGGTGCCAAGACTTAAAACGGATCGGTATGGCCATCCTTGTGTTTCTTGGGATGCTCGTCATCGGAATGTGTTGGCCCCTGGCACTTGTGGGATTCATCCTGTCCTGCATTTTCGTGGTGCTGGCGAAGCGTGTCTGCCGTATTTGTGGAACATGCACCACTTACACGACATGCTGTGGGGTGAGCTTTCGCAAAGACGCCAATGCCAAAAATGGAGCAACACCCGGATCCGAAGACGTGGAGGCGGCGGCGGCGGCGGCGGGATTCACCAACCAACCAAAAGGAGAGTGTGGCATGGAGATGCCGGCCAGGGTGGTAGTGAAGTAAGGGCGCTCGAGACAACGCGGCCCTGAACACGGCATGAAGTCAATGTCCTCAAAAGAAATGCTGGTACTGATGGCCATTGTAGAGGTTATGTTCATGGATCGCGGTGACTTTGGAGAGGGAGAAGTCGATGAGAGGGTAGACTTGAGTACTAAAATACATTTACGGAATCCTCGCACAGTTCTGTGCTGGAATGGTAAGGCCTGGGCTTAAACACATTACAAGCCTTAGTTGCATCGTAAAAAGCCTTTCCCGAATGCAGGAAGGCCTTCTCAGTATATGCAGGTTAGTATCTTGCAGACTATTCATAACTTTCTTAATCATGTTCGGTACCTAAGTTACCTATCCTGCTTGCAGCAAAATGGCACATAAAGTACCTAGTAGCCTTTGTCTGAAACAGGCTTTGATCCACAAATTCTACACATACCTCGGTACCTAGGTACGTGAGTCTTACGGGCGTTACGATTCTGCAGCTGTGGCCCTAAATTCTGTTCCTATTCTGTGCGTACGCCTCGCAAAAAGCTTCCCAAAAAGAAAAAAAACCCTTGCGACAAGACCCGGCTGCTACGTAGGTACAACACCCGATTATCCCATCTAACACCGTCCGTCAACTATCAACCTGTTTCAGCGCCCAGCCCGCGCAATAATTGGGTCTTAATCTGCAGCAAATCCTCTCTTTCACCGCACCAACAATCTCACAGACAAGATGGTACCTTTCTCTAGCCTGGCACCATGGGAGCAAGGATGGGCTGTTCTTGGCATCCTGATCTATTCCATCATCACACTTGCAATAGCCTGCGGCCTTCATGAGGACTTGCACATAAAGTACCCAACGATGAACTCAACTCTTGGACTGCAAACCCTCGCAATCTTGGTGTCGCTCATTACCGCAGCGATATGGCCTGCTTTTGTCGCCATTTTCCTCGCAGTATTAGCCGTGGCTATTGCAGCAGGCCTCGTGGCGCTTGCAATATTTATCGTGGCCGCCATCCTCGCGGCGATTTTCGAGATCATCAAGTTTGTATGCCGTCCTTGCCGCGACTTGAAGTTGCCACAGTCTCCCCCCGACCTCAGCAAGAAGACGAAAACTACCGGAAACGACGATGTGGAGGCAGCAGTGGCATATGTCAACCAGCCCAAGCAGGAGGCTTCTATGGAACTCCCTGCATATCCCAGCCCAACTGCCGCACTGAAGTAGGTGCGCAGGCGAAGGTCAGAATGGATGCGACGCTGGGGCGATGACTGAGCGGGGATAATTCGACTACCTAAGAATAGATGGGCAAACCCTGGGATATTTAGGGGGAATTAGAGGGCTTCTGGGGGAGGGGAATGCTTTCTTCAACGCGAATACGTCTTGAACTCAGACACTAATATTAACCCTTCCAATTTAACCCAACCCACATCTGGTGACCCCTTGCTGTCTTACTCCAAGTCCCCATCCACCGCGACATCCGAGTCCCCAGCTCTGACCGCCATCTTATCACCCTCCCGCTTCACACCAGCTACAATCGCCGCACTGCCCATCACTGTCTCCCAGTTGTGAATGGCAATCGTGTTCTCCAGATTAGCCATCACAGCCTCATACCCCCTTGGCCACACCTCCTTCTCATATATCTGCACAACCCTGGCCAACTCAGCAGGCGTATGCTCCTTCATATCCTCCAACAGCTTCAGCAGCTCCGCCGCATCGGTGATGGCATTTCCCAGCCCCTGTCCGCGATCTGTTGCAGTCAGACCCAAGCTCGTGGTACACTGACACACCCATTGGAGAAAAACTGAACTCACGAAACGTCATCGAATGCGCCGCATCCCCTGCTAGCGTGACCAACCCACCCTTACTATCCCACGGCTTGGTCGGCCAGTACGTCAGCCGGGAGTGCCAGCACATTGTGCCGCGTGGGATGGTCGTGACGCTTTCCTTGAAGGGGTAGGCGAGGTGGCTAACGCGCGAGCGCATGTCATTGAGGATCTCGTCGTCAGTCTTGAGTCCGGTTTCTTCGTCGGCGTGCCAGGTCAGGAGGACGACGAAGGTCCAGTCAGCTGGGTTGGGGGAGGTGCAGTCGTGGACTGATATACGTCAGCTTTTTTGTGTGTCAGGGGGGGAAAGGGGAGAAGGATGGGAACATACCGCTCGCCCAGGCCATGAGGCCGGTAGGATCCAGGGTCATGTAGTATGTTGGATTGAGCTTTCGGATGTTTAGAGCAACCTGCGGGTCGAGCGTGGTGATGCAGCTCGAGACCACGATGGGGCAGGTGAGCATCTTGTTGTCGTTAGGGGAGGACGCAAAGAGGAAGTCCCGCACGGCGCTGTGCGCCCCTTCGGCTCCAATGATGAGGTTGCCGCTGTCAGTGGTTCCATCCGTGAAAGTGGCCTCGACAATGCCGTCCTGGTTTGTCTGGATTGAGGCTAGACGTTTCCCGAACTGTGCCATGTTGGTTGGTCAGATGCTGTTCATCCAGGGGAGGGAAAAGGGGCGACATACACGAACGTCGATACCTGTGCGCAGCAGGTCGAGCCAGGATCTACGTCTCAGTCGGATGCTAAATGGCGTTTCGAGCGCCCTGAGAAGCTCGCCAGAGACGCCATTAAAGATTGGCATCACAGAGTCGGCGTTCGGCTCGTGGGTCACGTCGGTCTGCACCATTCGGAGACGGTCGTGCAACTCAGGAGGGAGAATACTTTCGAGGGGAGACAGGGCCCAATAGATACCAAAGTTCCAGTCTCGGGGCCGAGCAGTGGGGGAAGCATCTTTCTCAAAGACCGTGGCATCGATGCCCGCCTAGACTTGTCAGCCTCTTCTTGACTCAACTTTCACTCTATGTATGGGGCCAACTGCCACCTTCTTGAATGCCTGGGCGAGCAACAAGCCAGCGGATCCTGGTTGCGTTCCGTTAGAGATATCATGGATCAGACTAGACGATCGTGTAGAGACGAGGCATACCCGCGCCCATGATAAGAACCCTCAAGGGAGAAGATATTTTGACGGGGCCCATGTTGGTATCTGACAAGTAGCTCTGGTAGGTATGGTGGGTTTCTCAGTATATCCAAGGTAGACGAAACTTGTGGTTCATCAGAACATTCAGAGGACAAAGGGGCTGCTATTTGATGATGAGAGAATACAGATTTATCAGATTGACACATTATGATATTACTGCTGATTCTTTCGCAGTTCACCGTTCAGATGTAACCCAGTACCTTACTCCGGTAATGGCCGGACTGATCCCGCGCACTAAGCGAGCCCTGATTCCGAGCTCTCGGTTTCGGCCTTGCGCCAAGCCGGCATACCGAGTTCGTGATTCGCGATGAGAAAAGAACCTTACAGGTGAAATAGAGCAATTTATAAGATGTTGGGCTCCGAGATAACTGCTGCCTAGACGCACGATGTCGAATACTCCGCTCCATTCCGCGTAACCAACGCCCATCTGTGATGATCTCAGGGAAGCAGATGCCGAACATCTCGGCCTCCGAGGGGTCTCGGATGTCGCAACGACATTAAAGGAAACACACAGCGGTCCATAGGGGCCTTGGTACGTTGAAGAAGTATTCTCCGATCACGGCGTCTCGGGAAGGATATCCGCGCTCTCGGGAAGCTTCATATAACCAGGGGGAAGGGTCTCTGGCGGCGGCTCCTATGCTGTATTAGTTCTCTATCACTTCACCCCCCACAAGACAACTGGTGCTTACTTGGTGCCCCTCTGACCACTTGCGAACGTCATCATAGTTCTTGCATCTGTGTACTGTATTGAAGTCCGGGAAGGCCTTAGGATGATCTGGATTGTACCACACCTGTCCGAGCACGGCAGTGTCAACGTTGCACATCAGAACTTGGCGGACTGTGTCGAGGCAATGGGCTGGAAATTAGTCAGTTTTGGTGAAATATGTTGAGAATATGTTGAGAAGAGGGGCAACATACTGACGTGTAGCCGGAGGATTTTGTCGTCGTTTGTAAATGCGTGGGTCCCTTGCTTTTTGTAGTAGTCGTAGTTGAAGTAGAGCGCTTTGCGGATGAGATTCTGGTTATCATATGTCAGCGGCCGTCTGTCATCAATTCGGATGTACATACCAAACAGTGGAGGTGATGCATGCCCTCAACGTTGACGAAAAAGCCACCCCCAAACTCGTCGGACCGCTGGACGTGAGCGTCCGTCAGGCCACTCCTCAGGCCCTCCTCGTACGAGATAATGCCTGCTCTGTCTGTCATGGGGGTTAGCATCAAGAAAGAAAAGCCTCGCCGATGACACTCACAGTCAACACCCAGAGCCTCCCAGGCAGCGTCAACCTCAGGGGAGCCCTGAAGACGGTAGATTTCTTCCTTGATGAAGGACCCGTTGAAGGCATGATCAGTGTATCGAACATCGACTTTCTTCAAGACAGGTGCTGCAGTACGGTTAGCGGAACCGAGAGCGTTGTTGTATTGGACGCGGTATTTACAGTATTGTGTCGTGTATGCCGCACAGGTGCGATCCAGGTCCATACTCCATCGGCCGGCCATGAGGCCGAGGAACAGGCTCATCAAGTTTGTTGATACAACTATTACTGTGTATGCCAGTCGTCGGAGTCGCTGGGCAAGCAACTTCCCCCGTGGGTTGTAGAACTCTGCATCGTCGCCGGGGGATGCGCCAGATGAGTGTGTGCCGGCGTTCAATGGTTGCTGCTCTGGTTCATTGTCGGGGCTTGCGATGTTCTGAACTCGTTTGTACTGGATTGAGTCCCGGACCCAAGGTTGGGTCTTCTTGCCTTGCGACGGCATGTCGAGAAATGGGCGAATATGCGCGGCAAGGGTAGCTCGAAGTTCTCCGGCCAGACGTGTCTCCAGCTTTTTCGGGAACGAGTAGATAGGGCAGTTGGTCGAGCATGATTTTCATGGGCTATGCACACTTCAAGAAACTCTTTGAACTGCAGATGCGCTGTTTGCAGAGATTGCTGTTCTGGCCGTTTTTGGTGTTCTGCTTCCGGGCACTTTTTGTGTCGCCGGCCCGGATCGGATCCGGAACCCGGCAACATTCCACAGACCACATCCGGCGAGACATTCTCCCTTCGTGGCACTCGCAGAACCCCGAATGCGGAATGATCTTCATTGGCGGGATTGGAGCTCAATGATCTTGAAGTTCCAGCTTCAGGTTTGTGCAGACAATCACTGCCGCTGTGCCAGGTCACTCCCAGCTGCCAGAAGACTTGCCAGGCCATGGCCCAATGACGGAGAGGATTGAGTCCACCAAAAGCCTTAGTCATCTCAGAGTATGGTGGTAGGGAGGGAGCTAGTTGCTCTCATTGCCCCATTTGCATCATGACGATTGAGGCCCGGGTGGCCCGAGGGCTGTTGATGCTGCCCGCATCATTGGATTCAGTGCACCAGCACACTGTGCCATCAAAAACTTGAAGCCCGAGAATTTCAGGGTGTCTTAGAGGCCAGCTCTCCAATTGCCAATGCTGGCCAGGAATCCGAAATGCCCGGGTCAAATCCAAAAAGTGAACTGAATGAAGCGGCGGTCACATTTTGAGGCGTGATCTCACCATTGCATCACCGGCGAGCATGACAGCAAAATTGTGGCCGCAGCGATGATGGGGAAAACAGAGTTCCAAGACTACCATGACCTCATGCCCCCTCGCCAACTTCATTGCACAGACCGCGTATTACTTGTAGTGTGACGATTGTCCGGAGAAGTCGCCCGCCATATAAATCCAAATCTGACCGTCTCGCCCACTGCTAAAAAGCCTGAAATCCCACCAGAAGCTCCTTTGCTTGACACAGTCAAAACAAGAAGAAAACATCCCCCATCGCCCATCATGGTCTTCACACTCCCCGGAGATCTATACACCACCGACCCCAACTTCACCACGCTCTTCCGCCTCCTCGACGACTTCAACTCGTATTCGCGCGAGGTACAAGGCGATGAGAAAGAGCAGGCCGGGCGCGGCCACGGGCGCCACCGCCGCGGTCCCCGGCCGCGCTTCGACATCCGCGAGACCAAGGAAGCATACGAACTTTACGGAGAGATCCCCGGCGCCGAACGCAAGGATGTGCACATCGAACTGACCGGCCAGAACATGCTGGCCATCCGGGGCCATATCGACCGCGGGTACGACGCCCCGATTCCCGGGAAGAAGCCCCCACATAAGGAGAAGGAGAAAGACAAGGGCAAGGAGGGCGAGGGTGCTGAGAAAAGTACCAGTGGCGAGGGAGAAAAGGGAAAAGAGAATGAGTCGGACGCGGTGCGCTTTCTGCAGAGAGAGCGGTTCGTGGGGGATTTTGAGCGCGAGTTTGCATTCCCAGGGCCGTTGATGGAGTTTGAGATCTCGGCGACCTTGGAAAATGGCATCCTCAAGGTGGTAGCCCCCAAGCATGAGGTCAACAAGACGCGCAGGATCGAGATCCAGTAGGGGCGCACTGGCGCGGTATGACATATCAGTACAAGTAATTGAGGTTGTAAAATTTCTATTTGGAGAATTTGTCTCCGAGACTTCGTCATAATTGTGGCGATTACATGCAGGCATCTGTGGCCATCCTGAAACGAAGAACGGGGGCGGTAGCTTGCTCTTCAGGCTGCGGCGTGCTGTTGCTGCGCGCACGCTGGATGTTGAAGATTCCTATGGGCCGTGTCAAGGGGGGCTCGTGTTAAAAATTACAGTCTGTGAGACGAGACTACTACAATTCAGAGAGAATAGGGAATGAGGTCCTAGGGGGGGGTTTATACCTCTGATTTTCGGCGATTTTCAGGTGCCCACTGTAGATTTGGAAGTGACGACAGCATGGTGACGAAGAGTATAACCCCTTGATTGCGACTGCCAATGCCTGCGTACGCCGGCATCGAGAATAGCATGGACTGGAAGGGACAAGTCTCCAACGGTGGACCTTGAAGCGGCCTTGATGGAGGAGGTGAATGATAGGCACTGCCAAAATTTCCTACCAAACTCGGATTCGAAATCACCAAAAGGGGTTTCACATCGTCATCAACCAACCAACTGCCAGTGCTGCAATTTCGGCATCCTCAGACTACGAACCCTAACCCTCGCCGCATCAACGACGACGATGTCAGGAAGCAATGAAAATGGCTTTCCTTTGTTCAGTGCCATGTCGGGCCGTCTCGGTTTGGCGTGGGCGGATGTCACAAAGAAACGGAGCTGAACTTTTTTTCCATGTCTGGAAACATCATGATCATGATCGCCGAGCAAATTCAAGCCTGTCGCAACTGCATCCGGTAAATACAAAAGCGTAGTACACGTCGTCAGTGGCCATCGATGGCATGATGGATCCGGAAAGTACAAAGCGATCTTACTCTTGAAGCAGTGAGATATTTGGCGTAAATATGATGCCTCCTGCGCCGGCGACTTACACTCGTCCAACGCCCTGCCAGTGCACATCTTGACAGCTCAATTTTGCCCGAAACTTCAAGAAACAGCCACAGACAAAAAACCATCATGAAGCTATCCACCACACTCATCGCCTTCCTCCCCCTCGCTCTTGCAGCACCAGTGGCAGAGCCTCAGCCCCAAGCCCACTCAGAGGAGACCCGCGCCTACGGCTCCTACCTTTACGAAGGTGACGCCGGCAAGGATCTCGCGTCCTACAGCGACTACGGCAGCTACAAGGACACCAGCACCTACAGCCCTGTCATCTACTACGACAACGATGCTGGCGAAGCAGCCAAGTACGGCGACTACGGCGACTACAAGGGTGCCGGCACCGACAATGACCCCAACGGCATCATCGCCTACAACAATTACGGAAAATACACCGGCCTTGAGGATGCAGTGAAGGGAGAGAATGCGCCGGCGTTTTGGACGGCTTATGCGGAGCCGCCGCAGGGATGGGGTGATTATGGGAAGTACAAGCGCCGTGTTCGTCGCGTGCGCCAGAGCAAGAGTGTCCCGGTGGTTGAAGGCGAGGAGTGACAGGAGACGGCGATCTGAAAGTGTCAGTGGTGGCGTAATTTTGGGGTTTCTTGGATTTGATCTTGTGTGTCGGTGGGTCTCGTCGGTGTCTCTTTCCTTAACTTTTCTGAGTTTCTTGAAATACCACGCTCCTTACTAGTACACATCCGGCCCTGCAGCATGCCAGTGATTCAGCTCCAGTGAAAATACCCAAACTTCACCATGCCATTACTAGTATTCTTCGTTTTAACGGATGATGTCCTCAAGCGTGGCTAAATCCGCTTGTTCTGTCCCGGTGCAAAGACAGAATCGACCAAAATGGACATCGGATTGGCTTGCTCCGCGTCCCAGCGCCGAGGATGTGGGTCCTCGGCGATTCTTCCTCCAACCTCAGCATTAGGCCTGGCCCGAGACGATGCAGCATTCGAGATAATCTCGCACGATGGAGCTCCGGTCGCGTATAATACCATCGTGACGTCTGGCTCTTGACGTTCCAATTTTCCACCTTGCACTGGCAAGATCAAGACCCCGAAAGGGTTCGACAACAAGATGAAGTTCCCCACCGGCAAAACCTGGGCCGCACTGCTCACCTTCGCCCTCCCGCTCACCTCAGCAGCCTCCCTCCGCCAAATCACTGAAAACTTCGGTTCCAACCCAACCAAAGCCGGCTTCTTCATCTACGTCCCCGACACCCTCCCCGCCAATCCGGCCGTCCTCGTTAACCCGCACTGGTGCCACGGAACGGCCGAAGCCGCCTTCCGCGGCAGCCAGTACGCCACGCTGGCCTCCAAGCACGGCTTCATCGTCATCTACCCCAACTCGCCCCATACCGCCGACCAGTGTTGGGATGTCTCGTCTAAGGAAACCCTCACCCACAACGCCGGCGGCGATAGTCTCGGCATCGTCAGCATGGTGAAGTGGACCCTCGCCAAGTACAACGGTGACGCATCGCGCGTATTTGTCACGGGAGTCTCCTCCGGCGCGATGATGACGCAGGTTCTTCTCGGTGCTTATCCCGATGTCTTTGCCGCCGGGAGTGCCTTTTCAGGCGTGCCATTTGGATGCTTTGCGCCGACGACTGGGAATAACTCGGGCGTGTATGGGTATTGGAACGATGACTGTGCCAAGGGCAGGATCAAGCGCTCGGCGGAGGAGTGGGCGGGCGTTGTGAAGGCGGCGTACCCCGAGTATGACGGGTGGAGGCCCAAGGTGCAGCTGTTTCATGGGACGAAGGACGAGGTGCTGGACTTTGTGAACCACGGGGAGGCTGTCAAGGAGTGGGCTGCCGTGCTGGGCGTGGGACAGACGCCGGTGACGACGATAGCGAACACACCCGTGGCAGGGTGGACCAAGTACACGTATGGGCCCAACGCGTGGCTGGAGGCGTTTACTGCTGCCGGAGTGCCGCATGATATCAGGGTGCAGGAGAACACGGTGTTGGAGTTCTTCAAGTTGAACTATACGACGGGGTATTTTTCTTGGGGACAGGGCAATGCGACGAAGTCTCCGGGGCGTGTACGTGCATTCTGATGTGGGCATGTACTTCTTGGTTAGGTTGGCAGAGGTAGGAACATCCGCAAAATACCTGGGGCAATTTTACACCAAATTATCGTCAGTCAGGACCCAGCAGCAGGACTGATTGGATTCTTGGTGTTTCACTGGCTGCTTCCGTTGGTGGCAATACGGAGAGCATGCCCGAATTGTCGAATGCCATCAAGGCCGAGAGCGTAAGACGCCAAGCACCGGGAAAGAGCCGAATGCAACGAAATCCAAGCACCATCACACGAACTACCCGCCAGGTAATGCCCATTCAAAGACATTAAGCCGGCTACTTCACAGCTGAAAATGAGAAGTTCTCAGATTGACCAAGCTCAGCCAGCCAAGTTCAGTTGATGCGGGCAACCTGCCGAGCACTTCACCATCAACTGTTGAAATTTGATATGTTGCATAATGCGATTGCAAGTTGTTGAGAAGTAAGCAGCTGAAGGTTGACGAAAATGGTTCCGGATGGAACGCTTTCTCAGCTGAGCCCCACGCTGTCATGGATCGCCAACCCCGAATAGCCTCCTGAGATCATCCACGTAGAATTTGCTAGACGGATATAAAAGTCCTTGGTTCTCGCTTCCAGGGTCTCGTGTTCAGAGTGCCGGCAACGTTTCCAGACCTTCAAGAAGCCGAAAACCAAAGCCAGTCCCTCAAAATCTTCCAAATCAGCATGCGTTTCTCAGCCGTCATCGGCCTCACCTTGGGCACCCTCGCCTTTGCCCTCCCGGCCGACCCCAGCCACCAACTTCAGACCATCGACCAGTCGGCCATCAAATGGACCAAAGCCACCAGCAAGCTCGGCAAGCCCTTCGAAATCGGAGTTCTCGAAAGCCCACCCAACACAAACAACACGACCCTGCACAAGCGCAAGGAGAAGTTCGGCATGCAAGTCAACTGGCCCGTCAGCGACGACACTTGGGTTCCCCTGAATGTCTTCATACAGAGTATTGCAGGCCTGACGCAGTATAAGCTCCACAGCAACGGTGGCGTCTACTCGTACATTCTGTGGTTTACCAACACCGAGCATTACGATTACTTCTTTGTTGATCAGACTGAGGACTCGTATGAGGTTAATACGTACCGGAATGGGGATCACTATGTCAGGTATAACTCAGAGGATCCTACCATTCAGGCCATTTGGGGGTTTTAAAGAGAGGCTGCTTCATGATGGAAGGGGCCAAGGAACGTTTTGGACACTGGTACTACGAACAGGGTTAGTGAAGTTTGATGATGGTGCAGTTCAGGGGTAAGATGTACTGGTATCTCCTTACAATGGGTGACATTAGTTTCTGCGCAAACTTGTCATTTCTCTAGGCTTCAACTTAAAATATCGTGGTCACGGTATTTTGGACTTCGCGGTTAGCGGAACGTTACCGGCATGACCCAAGATCTCGGCCCGAAGGAGCTCGTTTGCGCCTTGCCATAGAAGAACCCGGTTTGGAGGCTCAGCGACTATACTGATCCGCCACTTGCTCCCGAATGTGTCAGGTGCAATTTAACCCTAATTTCTCTTCCATTTAATTCTATCATTCTAGGCTACCTATGACAACAGCCCATTGTTTTACCCTAAAGTTGCCCTCAACAATTTCCATGTTCGTGCGTGATCCTAAGCCGCTCCTGAGCTAGGGTGAGCTATGGTGAGCTAGTGTGGCCCAGTTTTGGACCCTCGACTAAAGTTGCCATCCGGAGATTCCGGTGCGTTTCTCAGTTTATGCTAACCATCTGTCAACTGGCAGGCGGATCTTGCCGCCTGCGCCGCTGGCTCAGAGAAGTTAGCCTTCAGAGTTCGGATCTGAACAATCCGAAAGGGGGGTAGTCAATTGCAGTGGCCGGGATCCACAAGAACAGAGACGATCATAATTCAATCAACTTTTGAAACCTGAAGATCTTGATTAACGTTATTGCATGCACAAATGATTTGGCTGGTTACAAGCGCCAGTTAACATCATCCAGCTTGCCCTCCTGACGCTAGCCCAAAGCTCCGAAGAGTTTTTGACTGCCGAGGCGGCATCCTTGATTGAGGATAATGCCGTTTCGGCCATCATTTTCCTCGTCTCTCTGGAGCTAAGGCTGATGATTGAAGTGGCGAGAATCAGTCTTGGGTTGTTGCGTGATCACGAAAACCGAGTCAGGCTCTGTCTGCTGCGTGGCCCGACGCTGGCTTTAGGTTTTTAACCTCTCATCTAGTGCGGCCCTTGGTTGGATGTGACTCCGCAGACTGCTGCAGGTAATCGATGAATCGGGATCCGTTTGCAGGTGGATGTGGTAAGTGGTCATCTAGCTAGAGCCTGCTCCCCTTCCCGTATACTAACCCCCACCCCCCTATATCTGAGAGCTACGGACGGCCAAGCATTTCTAACGGCTGTATTTTGCCCGCAAAAAAATAAAAATCAATGCAGCGCTATCGAGCCACTCCACCGTTTCCACCAAACGGACTCGCAACATTTTAGCGATGTTTCGAGACGCCATGTTCTCGTCCATGTGCCAAAAAATTACGGCGCCGTGGTCGGCAGGAGCTCCAGGGGCCTCGAATGAGGCACCAGAGGCTGTTGGAGGAGGGCCACAACTAGCAGTAGGCTACAAGTATAGATAGACATAGATCGATAGATAGGTAGATAAGGTAGGTACGTGTATTTTGATGAGGAATCTGCGGAGGTCCAAGGCACGGTGCCGTTTTCTTGTCTATGAGACCTTGTTATATGTATCTGGCCACTATACTAGGTCTCGCTCTGATCGTCCCAAAGCAGTTCCTCCTGGCTCAATCCCTCCCAGAGCTGTCTCACGCCCTCCATGATTCCCTTACTGTATACCTTGAATCCATCTTCATTGTCATTTTCAGTGGCCAGGAGAGCTGCCTGAAGGTAGTCTTTGCAGAAGCCAAGGCTGTGCACATGTTTTTCCAGAGCCTTGTACCTATCGGTCAGGTGCGGCGTTTCCGGCACGTGGCTCTGGCCCTGGCTCTGCCACCGGGCCTTTAAGACTTCCGCGTCCTTCCCCTCCATCCCCACGATAACAGCCTCCTTGACATTCCTGAGACGGCTGAGCCAGGTGCGCAGAACACCGACGCACTCGTCCGCGCTGCCGTCGACATCGTAGTCGTCCCAACACGGGTCGCGCCAGTTGATCTCGTTGTTTTCGTTGTCGCAGTCGAGGTGGCATTTCAGCTCCAAAAAGTCGATGGCTGGGATGGGAAGCTGCTGTAGGCGCCTCACGAGGCGACGCACCTCATTTCGCATGGGCTCGAGCTTGTGATATTCGGTGTAGCGGACCGTGATGCTGAATCGCTGGAGATGCTGCTGTGCCGTCGACGCCGTCCCTGAGCAGCGCCGATCTTCAAGGACTGCTGGATAGTGTACGTTGCCGAAGTGCGGACCCCATGTGTTGTAGATCTCAATCTCGAAAATGTTTTCGCCGTACAGAATAGGCAGAGCCTCAGCGTGAATCTGACGACATGTGCGCAGCAGTTGAGCGCCCCAATCTAGTCGCCCTTGTAGACCAGCCGGGCTGGGGTGGCAGAGAACAAGTCTGTAGATCATGTTCCGGACCTCGGCCGAGAGGGACAGGAAGCCTAGGGGTGTAGCATCGGTAGCCATGGCGGTTTAGAGTAATAAATGTTTGGAGTGTGGTGGAAAAAAAGATGATGGTTGAAGTTGGATTTGTTGCGAAATGGTTTAGCATGCGCCTGCGGTCATCGAAAAGGGCAGGTGCATTTTTTGCCCTAAGCCTGTGCCTCGTGGCTGGTCGGTGGCTTGAAGTCTAATTCACATTGCTAAACAAGTGCCTCAAAACTAGAGAATGTCTCTTTGCACTATGCGATCGGTCTCACTTGCACTATCTGGGGCCAAATCTTCCATACAAAACCCTAACCCACGCAACCGGAACCACATTTCAAACAGCAAATTCATGAAAATATGCGCAATTGAGGCCAAATCGCGCGATTCTGCAATAAAACTACAATTGACTACCTATTATTTTGTGCTGACCAAGCGGCTTTGGCGCCGCCCCCTGAGGTTGGCTCAGGGGCTTGCGATCGTGAGGACCGCTTCGCACGCCTAGTCTTCACAATGCCTGCACCTGACGATGGCTTTGGGGGTCCAGATGCCGACCCAAGAGCTTTCCTAGCCTTGCCAATATTTTTAACACTACCAGAGGGCGTTGGGGCATCACAAGGATTGTTGTTAAACACCAGCGCTGCGCCAGTACTGCTGTGACAGTTATCTGGCTCCCCTTTATGGCCACACCTTCCTATTGGGATCGGTTACGCTGTATAGAGGCCCTAACCGTACTACGGCGTGCCTTAGAAGCCGTACTACGGCTGGGTAGCGATGTTGTGGATAGTGTACGAGCTCCTCGGCTCTAACTCCTCCAAAATATCGTAGAGGTTGGTAGAAAGCCTGTCAGCCTCATGGGGGTTGACGAGAGGTATGGGGGCGAATAGGACCTTAGTCTCTCTATCGACATTGATATCTTCGTCGACATCTTGGAAGTGGCATGTATACCTGAGGGCACCTTCGCTCCACGCCCCTGCAAATTTTGCGACCACGCCTAGTGACCACGCCTGTACCTTAGACCCAGCTTCTAGCTCTTGGCTGCTGGGCTCTTCTCAGAAAAACTGCACACTGAGTTCGGTTCAATGGATGAGGTTGGAACTGATTGTGTCAGACACCCTGCACACTGGAAGCTGTAAAATTGGAGGAGTTGTCACAGGTTGATTGTATTGCTTATCTGTCCCCTCTGCCGGCTAGACCCTCTTCTTGCATAAACCTATTGCCAGGCTGAAGCCTTCGGCCTGGCAGTGGCTGTAGATTACTAGCGCAAGGTACTGCAAGGCATTCTGTCAACCACGCGATCGAGGGACTCAAAGGCTCCTGAATCTGACAAGTTGTTCCCACCGAGCCAAACCTCTACTCCTTAACTTATCCCATGCTACCGTTTACCAGATATATGCGTATTGTATCAGAGGCTTAACAATTGTCGTTATCTGTCACAGGAAAGGTGACGGTGGTGACGATTACCTGACGTCAGGGTGGCGATCAGGTTCCGACAGAGCATTTCGCAACATGCGATCTTGCAGAAGGATTTGGCTTCTGCAAGAACTAGTTGTCAGAAAGAAAGGGGTTCCAGCCAGAGGCCGGAACGCGCAGTCGGAGGTGTGGCCATCGGAGCTGAATGGAGCCCAGGAGAGCTAAACTGACGAAGTCAATTCAGCTGGTCAGGGCCACAGTTTGCCACCATCGTTGCCACCACGCAGTACTATAATAAAGGCCGTGCTCGATAAGTTGATTCAGAGGTGCACCAAGCTAGAGAACTGGTGTCTGGAGAATGGGCCACTCGACGAGCGCAAAACTTCGTACTTCAAGGATGTTGTCCGCAAGGGCCCGGCCATCGTCGAGGCGGTGATGGACGACGTGGAGCCATGGGAAAGGGAGGCGGATCCAGGCGAGGAATCTCTCGATGTGTTGGTCGACATTAACGACATCGATAAGATCCCCGGCCCGTGGCATCTGTTTAAGAACGGCCTTACGCTCACCGAGCATGGATACGGAGGCCTGGATGCCATATGTACCCGAAAGAAGCCAATCGCCGGAAGCGGAAGCGGCGAGAGAAAGAAGACCGGGAAGAAGAGGAAGGAAAGAAAAGGCAGAAAACACAACCGAAAGGGAAGGAGGAAAGAAGAAGAAGCAACAGGAAGAAAGGGATGGGGACGAAGATATGGACGACGGTAATAGCGGCGTGGGTGTGGAAGACGACAGAGATAATGATCAACAAGCGGTCGAGGAAGACGGGGAAGATGAGAGCGGTCAGGATAAGATAGCGACAGTGGAGCAGAGAGTGAGAGAAAGAAGGACGGGGACGAGGAAGACGAGGAAAACACGGACGAGGAGGAAAATGGGGTCGAGGAGGACAGGGGCGAGGAGGATGGGGATGAGGAAGATGAGGGAGACGAGCAAGACGGGGAAGACGAGAAGGAGGAAGACGATGACGGGGAAGATGAGAAGGAGGAAGAAGAGGACGAGGGATCAGCATCACCGTCACTAAAGCCGACTAAGGCAACCCCCAAGAAAGCCATCACCAAGAAGGTCTCCCTTAAGAAGGTCACCCCCGAGAAGGCTCCCAAGAAGACCCCTAAGAAGCCAGCAGCACGACCTGCGCCACCTCCACCTGTAGCTCCTCCGAGGACGGGACGCCACGGGCCGAATTGTGTTACTCGCAAACGGAATAACGGAGTTTGTGATGTCTGTGATTGGTTGTTCAGGTACTAGGTAGCTTAGTTCCTCTGTTCGGATTGTCGCTGGCCTGAGATTTTACTGGCCAGGTATTTGCGTGTCTGTGTTCTTGTTTGCCGCTCAATCTTCCGTCTTGTCTTTTTCATGGTCAGAGATCAAAGGGCCAACCAACAGTCAATAGAATCGTTCTGCGCATGCGCATATTGTCTTTGATGGCGCCGTCCCCGGCGAGTTCACAAGCCCTTTCTGCTAGCACTTGCAGCCGTGTAAAACATGTTGGCCAGAGTGGCGCATTGTTTTCACTGCTGTATTTAATTGGAAAGAGCGCCCCAGAGTTCATGTGACACAGCCCATGCATCAAGCTAAAGATCATTGGACTTCGGACGGCTCAGGTGGCACAGCGATTCCCCGCAGCCACCTCATCAACCGCTCGCCACCCGCATTTCGTTTGCAACGAGCAACAAGCACCAACTCTCCACTTGCAACATCGACCGCGAACTATTCCACGTGTGCAATTGACCGCCGCAAGCAATATCGCGACACGGAACCCTTTTTTGCCATCTCGGAATACACAAGATGGGTCGCTGGGCCTATCTCGACTCGGACGAGGAGCGCCTGCCCGAGGGTATGCGACGCGTGGCCTATGATGCCGACACACAGACGTACACGTACGAGGACGCCGAAGGGGAGATGTGGGAGGGCGTGCCGGGCGCGAAATATGGCCGCCTGCACCGGGTCAGCAGAGATTCGCATCGGGCACCCCCGCTCCCCGTATTTGAGTCCGATGACAAGGACATCGACGGCGACGAACCTGAATATGTGCTCCACGACCCGGATGACGACATCGGGACGAAGGACAACAACGAAACAACCTTCGATTCAATTTTGAGCAAGGAGTCTCTCACAACTGAGCCAAATGATTCTCATACGACCGAGCCCAAGAAGGCATACATGAAGAGATGGAACTCGCTTTCGAGGGCAGCGACCAAGTTTATCCCCAAGCTGCCGCCGCTGCCCGGCGACTCCCGTGCCGCTCCGCCGGAGGGGGACGGGCATAGTCAGAGGTCTAGCGGTGAGACCTTGAAGGTTTCTACGTCACTGCCGCGCAGACGAGCGAGCACCATATCGACAATCACCCGTGGTGTTGCCGACGGCGTGAAGCAAATGTTCGCGGAACAGTCCGAGTACAGGGCCCACCGGGCGCGATAGTTACATCAAAGGGTCGCCGGACCCAGCATCTATCCATCCATGTACTCTAAATATAACACCTATCTTTATCCTTACCATTGACAATACCCCTGGCGAGCACTAAGTTCGACGTGAGATGGATCCAATGCGGGTGATACTCATCTATCCCGTTTCATGGAGCTGACCAAAACTCCAGATCGAGACCAAGAGGCAACCGGGAGGCAAGTAGCCGCCATGAGATTTTGTGAATGTTACACATGCCACAGTCGATTGCTCAATAACCAATTACTCAGCAGAAGGTACGCTTTGGCGTGCCGCAGCATAACTAAATATAGCCACGTGTGCAATCATCCCCCGCAACGCTCTCCTCTCGAGCCCGAAACGCTACTAATACCTTGCCACACAATGACTCGGGCCACTCGGCATCAACTGAGAGCACATCAAGCATTCATAGCCCATCTCTCTAATGGACCGTCATCATCGTCAACAACACAAAAACCACGACCATGGAGGGGCTCGGCGCAGCTGCAAGTGCGATAGCACTTTGTCAAGCACTTAAAACCTTGGCAACAGGAATTCAGCTTCTTCTCCACACTGGCGATGCCCCCGCCGAAATATACGATCTCCACAATGAGGTATGCCCCAATACATGCCCTCTTACATAAACCATTTTTGACGAGTACCGAACTTACTGCTGACTGTCCACAGCTAACGACCCTGACCTGCTACTTGGAACTAACATCATCAACGCTGAGATCATGGACTACTACCACAGCACCCCGGACTCTTACTGGTCTAGATCATCTACAGACCGTTCTCGCTCGGCTCCAACAGGAGGTATTGGAGCTTCAGCAGTTCGGCAATGAAAATTTTCCGTCCATCAACGATCCAGAGCCTCGGCATTCCATGAGGACCAGAATCAGGTGGATGTTTGAGACAGGCAAGATTTCCCACCACCGCAACAAGATTCGTCGCGAACGAGAACATATAGCAGACGCATTTCTCATACTACAGCAGTCTCAAGCGTGAGTAAACATGATGTTGACGCCCGGTATTGTTGACATACATTGACGTTGGTAGCTTAATGCAAAGTGATTTCCTCTTGGATATCCGCCAGATATGCGAGACTTCGGCTCAGCAGCTGATGGAAAAACTCGATCCAGCCAAAACAAAATCGAAAACAAACAGCCATACCTCTCTGAATTCAGTTGGGGACTCCAATGATCACCTACCGAGATATGGGGGCGCGGTATGTCTAGCAACGTCAGTCAGGCGAAAATGTGTTGGACATTGCAGATGCCAATGTCACAGGCGGAACGACCTCTCCACGCCCCAGGCATTCACGAGACTCTTTGGCCAACTCTGCATACGTTATGCCAGCCTTCCATTGATCGGGGAATCATCGTGCGACTATCCCCCATGCCAGAACCACACCAAATCATCCCTTCAACTAAACTATCTCTTCCCAGCATGGCTTCTCCGACGCACGCTTTCCGTGTCCACATACTGGGATTTCGTGTCCGGCATTTCAGTCCACCTCAGCCTTCCACAAGTTCTTCCTTCGAAACACCATGTCTGGAGCCTGATTCTGTGGGACAATCTGTCCAAGATAAAACAGTTGATCACGAGGAGGGAGATCAATCCAACCGTTACCCTTCCAAATGGGGACTCAATGCTTTTGGTGAACATCAAATTCACATGAATAAGCGAATACCTACGAATTGTCTTTAACCTCGAGCGCTTATATTATTTTAGTTTGCAATGGATAACCACAAATGGGGGATCGCCGACTTTCTCTTTACTATCGGTGTTGATGTTGATCACGCAAACAATAAGGGCAGGTACGGAGGAGTCGCTGTCTTGAATTAGGTCTACTAAAAAGCACAGCCTAATACATGCGCATGGCAAATAACGTTTTTCGATAGAACCCCAGTACCACCAGCAATGATCTATCTCAACTCTCCAGGGATAACAAGACAGCGTTCGCTACATCTGAAAACCATGGCCACCACTAAAAACGACGATGTGTACCCCACGCTTGCACATGAAATTATTGCTGGCACTCAGGCGATGTCACTCCCGGACGCTGTGCGGATCGAGCCTTGGTCACTCAACACTCGGGACATATGTGGTTTCACCCCGCTTCACTGGGCTGTCGTGAAGGGGTGCCCGGATGCCATTCGAGCACTCACCAGCCTGGGAGCGGATGTAAACGCCGGAGACTTGAGCGGCTACACTCCTTTGCACTGAGCTGCTGCTCGTGGGGATCTCGATTGCGCTGTTGCGTTACTTGATGCGGGAAGCAGGGTCGACGGTGGGAAAGGACATCATCGTCCCCCCCTCCGCATCGCCGTGACATTCAACCGCTACCACATGCATCAACTCCTTCTTTCGAGGGGCGCGCATGTAACCAACCAGATTTTTCAAGATTCGAGATATGATCCTATCTACTGTGGAACGGAGCTGCATAAGGTATTTGACCTTTTGATTAAATCCGGCGGGGACCCCAGCCACAAAGACATTCGGGGATACACACCAGTTCATAATGCCATTGCGTGCGACAAGGCTGGTACTTTCCGGGCGTTTCACGAGCTGGGCGTACGGCTTGATGCATTGGACCCCGTTGGGCGAAACATTCTTCACCTGGTAGCAATGAGTGGCACTTACCACTTGATAAAAGCGATGAGGAATGCTCAGGTTACAATCAACCCTCAGGCGTTGGACAACCACGGTCTTAAACCTTTGGACTATTTCCGACGGAGAATCGGTCTCTTAGATGAGGAACGTCACCCTGCCGAGGTAAAGCCAAGTAAATCAGATATTGCCGAGTTCAGGGTCTTGCTCCGAGAAGTGGGGGAGAGGTATAATCAGGGGATGGGAAGACGTACGATCGATGAGAAGGCCGGGTCCATACACCTTTCTTAATGTTCGATGAGCTGATACACCATTGAGGGTTAGGAGGTTTCGATGGAATGGGTGGGGGATTAGGGCATCTAAGTTCACTGCAAGCATTCGGAAGGGGCAGTCTGGCAATTGCGGACTTTGTTTGTAGCAACCCTCTCACGTATCTCAACGAGATTCTTGGAAACAGCCTGGTTTCATGCGACGAATCTGGGCACACAAAATCTCCTTATAATCATAGAGTACGGCGCTGAGGCGTCCAGAATTGGAAGTCTGCATCGCTATATATGGCGGCCCCGGCTCCACATATAGCAGTCCCAGCTCTCAATAATAAAGCCCTACTATCTTCAGTAACCCTAAGCAGCTAACTGTTTATACTTACTTATACCTTCCGTTTCGTCACCGTCTTATGTAGCAAATTTTACACAGTTCCCCTTTACCCCACCCACACCTTGAATAAAGGTGGCGGCTAACCGGAGATTTTAAACCTATTTTTCAAAAATACATAATCTACTTTAAAAACAACTTTAAATTACCTGCAACATCGGTTTCACCCCTTTCCATAAGAAAAATCCCTTAGCACGGTTAATATTACCTAGTTTAATCTGTATTATGGCTACGTCTTTGTCTAAAGGCACTAATTTCCCACTAACCTAGCAAGTGGTTGATAAAAAAAGAGAGCCACATTACTTACCTGGTACTTCCACACTTATAGAAAATTGCTGGCAATTACAGGTATCTATTAGTACTACCAGCCGGTTATCTAACCGTTCCCTACTAACACCTGCTCTATCCACACTACTATAGAATCCACCTACTTATTAATTGTAGTCTAACGGATATTTTTCCACCCCTTAATTATTAATACCTTCAGATCCAACTTAAGGTGATAATTTGCACGTATATACTGCTTAACAGCACACTGACAATTCTTAATAAGGCTTAAATCTAGGGACCTAAGTGTGTTAAAGAAGTGTTTAAGCTTATACTGTTCTTTTTATACTTTTATAAGGTTATTCTTTAGGTAATTCCCACTGCCGTGACTTAAGTCGCTATCTTCTTCTATAACAAATTTATTACCTTACTTAATTTACTTATATATAGGCCTGTTAAGAATATAATTAAGATATACTTATTAGCTTATTTTTCCGTTTATATTTATAAGAACGTTATAAAAGGTTAGATCTGACTTAAAATCGTACCTGACAGCACCCTAAATGTGAAAACGCTCTCGATCTTCCCTTAGTATATTGTTTTGTTTTGAAGAGCGCGAGTGATGAATGTAATTAGGGTAATACATTTCTCTAAGCTTACGTATAATCTGTATATAACTTTTAGATCCGATTATATAATGCGCTTTATTAGTCCAGTGGATATCTCGCTAGTTCTCCTTCGTAGGTTAATAGAAAAGAGTAAGTTTTACTGCTTTAACTTATCAGTCTACGTAATTAGATAAGACTATTACGACCTGCACCCGATACAGGCCTTGAGAGGACTGGCGCGGGTTAAGACAGAACGTATAGCAGGACGCTAATAGGTAAGGGGCGTTCCGAAGACGGCTTGTTAAGCTAGCACTCCTAGACGGGGGTTTAATGTCACTATAGGTCGCTGTCACTATAATGCACAGAGGTGAGTCTGAACAGTAAGATATAAATGAATAATTGAATATTAGTGTAAGGAATTAGAGTCCCTTACGGTAGTTATAGGTATAACTATAACTATCTATACTAACCAGCTAAAGGTACCTTGTACCTTACTTAGTAGCCTGTTACTTAATAAGGAACTAAGTAACCTGTTACTAAGCACCTCTTACTTAAAGGTCTTACAGGTGCTTAATAGGTAAGTACTCTTACTAAGACTAAGCAGCTACTAGTTAATTATAAGGGCTTTAGGTCTTTACACCCTTAGCCTAATATATAGTACCGTGCGTACTGTCTTCCTACACTGTTCCTTATACAGGGGATCTGTCAGCCCGCTCCAGCCTAAGTAACGGCCTATAGGGTCGTCACACGATTCCCCCTCTTTAACATTCTTTTCTTATAAAGAATCCTGGTAAGAGCGTTCCTTCCTTCTTAACGTAACTATGCTTACTAACCGTATGTAAAAGTGCACTTTAAAAAACAGTACTTCTCGTTACTGTAACCTTACGGATTTCACTTTAACTTTTAGATCGCAAATGTCGCCTTATAGTCGTTATTCTTTAAAATCGCTTTCCTGTCTTATTACTATATAATTAGATAATTATTCTAAATGTTTATTAATAGGAGCTTTATCTTTATGTGACACGTTTAGTTACAGCGACGCTTTCCTCTAGCAGCTTCTTTTTAAAAAACACTGCCTTAACACTAAGCACGACGTTATTATGTGGAACTTAAAGCTGAAAACTTAAGAGCTCTGTAAAGTTACTACTTAACTTAAACGGATTGAAGTCTAGCACTGCAGGACGGAAGAGCGGGCTTTTTCTACGTTTAGCTGGGAGGTAGAGATCCTTCGTTTCTAGGAGTAGAAGGAGGCTTGTTTAGCTGCTCTTCTTAAAGTTAGCGAGTCCTTCGATTAAGGAGGTTTTCTAATAGGAACACCTGCCGGTTCTTTCTCCGGGGGGTCACCTTAGCTAACAACCTCTTCTTAACTTAGTTTACAGTTCTTTCAGTAAAGGTCTGTGGGTTTAAATCCTATAAGGGTCTTTTATCGTTCTAGGCCCTTGTTCTTCGGGGTTAAAGGGTTTTACTAACTTCTTTTCTTAACAGTACCTGTTCTTACGTAAGGCTTATTAGGAGCTCTAAGGGCTTAGCCTCCTTATTAGGTCTAAGGTCCTTATAACCCTAATTAAAGGTTCTAATAAATGTCCTTCTGTACTTACTAAAGAGTTTCCTGTTATTTCTTAGGTTTTAAGTCCCATAATAGTCTTACTTTTCAGTATAGTAATTTAAATGTTAGATCTTATCCTGTTTCTAGTTCTTATCGTTAGCTTTAGTCAGTCTGGGTTCTTTTAATAGAACTCTATAATTAGGTCTAGGCACTTGAGATTTTTAATTAGTTCTTATAAATTACTTTCAGGGCTGTAATCTAGCTATTTAACGAGATACTTAAACGTGTTCTTTCCCTTCTGTAAATTTATAACTTCCTCGACGTTATACTTATCTTTATCGGTGTCGACCTTAACCTTCTTTTCTAAAGGAACTCCTTTTAAGGCAGGTTCTAGAAGTAAGATATGAAAAACCTTAGTCTACACCTTTATGCTGGCAGGTAGGTTTAGTTTATAATTAAAGGTAGCGACCTTATTCTTAATTTAGAACAGTCTGTACCTTTTAAAGTTAAGCTTTTTACTAAGTTATTTCGAATACATATTTTACGAAAAAAGGTAAATGTAATCCCCCTCCTGAAAAGTCGGTCCCTTAACTTACTTACCATTGTAATAAAGTCCTTTTTTAAGTATTAGTTATTTAATTTAATATTTATTAGTAAACTTCTTTATTTGTTTATATGTGAACTTAAGTTTAGCTTATAAGTAGTTATATAGTTCTTATATTTAATTTATGTAAACTGTAGCTTAAGGGGTATTAGTAGGCGGGCTTTAACGGAGCTTAGGCTTCTTACTGTAATTAGTAAAGAATAGTAATATACCTGTCGACTTAACTAACATTATGTTATAAACTATCTATACTGTTAGTAACAGCTTAAGCTAATTATCTTATTTGAAGTTAACGTAAGTTTAGAGATATGTTATAAGTATTTAATTAACTTACTTTATTTAGCTATCTATTTATAAGCACCGCGAGCGCGCCAGAGCGATTTACCTCGACAGAGCCATAACGTACGAAAAACCGCATAGGGAAAGGAACGAGCAGAACCCGAACTTCACCCCTATCACCGAGCGCAAGCGTACCGCAGCCGACCAGTTCACAGTCACGCGGGGATATGGAAACCAGGTGGCTAACAAGAGAAGACAAATCCTACAGGTTAAGGCAGGGAGACCCAGTCTCCTGAAGAAAGCAGGAATACTTAACGGTAACAGCATCACGTAATACACGAAGCTACTAAGCCCCAGCGGCGCCCCGGAGACCATACCGACCCCACCTAGATAGCGACCTGCAGGAGCCCTGGTAGGACCAATAGTAACTATTGATGGAGTCTAACAACCCCCATAACCAGCTACATCACCACTCGCAGGCAGCCCCCTATAAAACAGTTAATGAAGTTAAAAGTACTGTACTGGAACATCGATAATAAGGACGCGAGACTTAACGAGGCGCTGGAAACACGGAGCGACTACGACCTGATAGCGATACAAGAACCACCTTGGAGCCAGTTTACCGGCACTCCAAGATGTAGAAGAGGAGGGAAATTCAGCATGATCTACCACAGCGGGAGGGCAGCGCTATACGTTAGCAAACGGCTCGCCAACGTAGCGTGGACTATGGACTCTGGCCCAGACTGGGCGTCAGTAACGTTCGGCCACGGAGAGGAAGCCATTACGGTCTACTTAATCTACATACTAAGTAAGAAACCGGACAACTGGGTTATCCCCCTGACCGAAATCAGGGCGAAAGCGCCCTAAGGGAGAGTAGTCATGGTAGGCGACTTCAACGCACACAACCCAGCATGGGATAAGGAGGGACGCAGGAGCCCCGAGGCCGAGCCGCTAGTGAGGCTAGCGGAAGACTGGGACCTAATGCTGAGGACCCCATTCGGGGAACTAACACGACTTGGACGCAGAAACGGAGAAAGAGACAGCATAATAGACCACGCATGGGCGTCCCGCACGCTGGGCGTTAACTACCTGGGTGTGGAGAGCATGGTCGGGTCGGACCATGTACCGCAAGCAGTTGAGATCAACGACACACCGGTAAAATAAAGAGAAGGAGAGGAAGGCTACAGCTATAAAATGATGAACACTGCAATGGCTGCGGCAATGGCAAAACACCTCACAATACCAGCCAGTATAAACAACATCCACGAACTGGAAGAAGCTTCCAGAGCACTGTCAGAGGAGCTCCTGCGCATCGCAGACGCCACGGTACCCAGAAGGAAACCGAACACAGGGACCACAGCGTTATGGTGGGACGACGAAACAAAGAGAGCCGTGAAAGACGTAAGGAGAGCGGAAAGGATATGGAGAACGCAGCGCTCTCGCACCGCAAAGAAGGAGCTGAGGAAGGCCGAGAGGTACAGAGACAAGGTGATCAGCAAGGCGCAAACGAGGTGCTGGCGAGGCTCCCTCGATGAGACAGCAACTAATAAAGACCCAAAAGCAATGTGGAATATCGAACGCTGGGCCAGATTACGCAGCCACCAACCCCCTGAACCACCAGCCATTCCAGCACTGCAAGCCACGAAAGACACCACACCTAACGGACCCCAAATAGCCATCACCCACGCTGAAAAGACAAGAGAACTCAGCAAACGCTTCTTCCCCGCACCGGAAGCGGACCTCTCAAAACTTAAAGACCTCGACTGGAGAGCAGGCTCCTTCTTAGAGACCATACTAATGGACTGGAAGGTGAAGGACTCGGACGTGAAAGAGGTTATTCGGAGAGTAGGCGCCTTAAAAGCGCTAGGACCAGACGGGATCTTTAACGGCCTCCTGAAGACCTGTGACAAGGATGGAAGACTGTCGGCCATCTTAGCGAAGATCACATAAGCGAGCTTCGACCTCGGCTATTACCCGGAGCGCTGGCACACCGCACACGTTATAGTACTGTTAAAACCAGGGAAATCGATTAATAATAAGAAACATGCTGGAGTATACCGCCCTGTAGCCCTACTAGACGCAATAGGGAAGATCGTTGAAGCCATCCTGACAGAGAGGATCTCCACTGCAGTGGAAACGGCCCGCGTACTCCCCGACCTCCAGTTTGGATTCAGAAAGAAAAAAGCGACAGATATGGCCATCCGAGCTATCGTTAACGGCGTTCACACGGCATGGTCGCGCAAAGCCTGCGCCTTGCTACTGCAGCTAGACATCACTGGAGCGTTCGACAGAGTAGATTAGAACTGGCTATTTGCTACGCTAAGAGACCTAGGGTTTGAAAGAAAGCTTATCCTCTGGCTAATTAGCTATATATATAGGAGAATGGCCCGGTTGCTGTTTAATGGTGGGCTGTCAGCGCCGCAAGACATCACCTAAGGGATCCCCTAGGGATCCCCCCTATCGGTAATCCTCTTTATCCTTTTTATCAGTACACTGTACGAAAAGCTGAAACATATTAAAGGCCTAATTACACTAGGTTTTGCAGACGATATAAACCTCCAGGCCTTCACACACGACATGCTAACGTACTGTAAGATCCTCGAAGCCGCGTATAAGATCTGTGAGGAATGGGTAAAGGAAAAGGGGATAACGTTTAACCTAAAGAAGAGTGAGCTTATTCACTTCTTGCAAGCGAGGCGCCTATAAACCGAAAGAGTAAAGATTCTGGGAGAAGACCACCCAGGACTAGCGTTAGTGGAGTTAGCCAGGTTTTTGGGAGTCTGGCTCGATAGAAAGCTTAACTGGAAAGCTCACCAAAAGAGGATTATCGGAAAAATGGAAACCTAAACCCTCGCATTAACCCGACTCGCAGGGAAAACGTGGGGAGTGCGGGCCGTCCGCGCTCGAGAAATTTACACTAAAGTCATCAGAAGTGTCCTCGCTTACGGAGCGAATGTATGGCACACGCCAACGAAGCCAGGAGGACTGGCAAGAGGGATAGCTAAAAAGCTGGAAACCACTTAGACACAGTGCCTGCGGATCGTACTTGGAGTGTATAAGGCGACCCCGGTAAGGAACCTAGAGTCAGAAGCTTGGGTCCCACCACTTGACATCTACCTGAACCGATGGACAGTAAAAGTTGAGCAGCGACTTGAACGCACAGGGATCGCGGAGCTCCTACGCAACACCAACAAGAAGATAGCCAAATGGGTGAAACAAAGACGGGGTGTAACAGCACGCGCCCCTCCAGCGAACAGCGGTCTGACGAAAACCGTGTGGGCAAAAGACTGGCTGGGGCTCACACCGAGAAAAGCGGAAAACCTAAACCAAGAAAAGTGGACAGACCGTGACCCTGACATCTCCACCCTTCGTGACTGGAAGGAAAGACGACGAAAAAAGAGGCACAAGGCGTTCGCGCGCCGCGGTTACATCGCTACCGCAGCGGACATGTACGACCTCGACGAGAGCAAGATACCACTCCAACTCCATTAAGAACTCACAAAGGCTCAGAGCTCTATCCTCACGCAGGTTAGAACGGAGAAGATTAGCCTAAACGCTTTCCTCTACTAGAGAAAGGTCCCTGAGGTAGTGTCGCCCCAGTACCGGTGCGGTATCGCCCCGGAAACGGCGGCACACATGATCCTAAGGTGCCCAGAGTACAACAAGAGCAGCTTGTACAGCATTCGACTCCACGACCGGCAAGACTTGAGAGCAAGGCTATCACACCCAGTAAGCGCAGCGATCATCACCAACTGGATCATGGAAACTAAAAGGCTGGAAGAATACAGCCTGGCCAAGATACTTGACGATGACGGGAGAGGCTCAGGCAGACCGCTACCAGACCGCACCAACCCCGATAACGCACAGGGCACGAAAAAGAAGAAGATGCCGAGACGTCAGCTTGGATTCTAAGGCAGCATAGCAGAGACCTGACCCGGAAGACAAGACAGCAAATAATATTAAGGGATAACTATATAACCGAAGACCCAAACCGCAAACACACCGCAAACGCACCGCAAACACACCGCAAATAACCCCCACACTATTATACACCGACCAAACGCAGCCACCACCACCAACTCAAAGACCGTTAGGAGGAGGATGGTTCCGGTCCCGGGCGTCATTAATAGCAACCTATAACGACAGTTAGCAGCGAACGAACCGCAGACAGACCGCGATCAACGTGTACTTACGTCCTGACTGGCCCACTGCCGAGTAATCTGGCCCTCCAGACCAGTAAGACTGCCAAGCATAGTCAGACGACGCTGGACAAGGTCCAAGCGCGTCTCAAGACACTGGGCCCAAGCAGGCGGAGCGACATCGACCTGCGAGCCACCCGCAGGAGTGGCAGGCAGAGGCACCTGGGCAGCCCGAGCCGGCGTCACGGGACCGCCACTGGGACCGCCGCGAATTGCAACGGACAAACCCGAGCCAGAGGGAGTGGGAGGGACGCTCTAACTGCGGCCCGAACGCTCGGCAGCCCATTGTTTGGCCATCCTGACACTGGGGCGGAGAGACAGCCAGACCTGCCAGACCGCGTCGAACTGGTCGATCAGCTGTCACACCGTTAGCAACCCGCATGCGACTTAACAGAAGAAATTGCTTACATCTCGGCGAGCCGGAGCGGCGGCCAGCTCACGAGACGCACAGATCACCATGACGGCGACGTGACACTCCAAGGTGTGGGCGAAGCCCGGACCCTGGACAGTTCAGCAGACAGCAAACGGAGCGTAAGTGACACGAGAACTTACCACACGAAGACAATCACCATGACCGTCACCGCACTTCTGGCAACGAGCCGAGTCTGCAATCAGTTAGCAAGCGCCCCGCAAACGGTAGGAGCAGTCACCTACTCCGAACAGGATGGCACTTATAATGGTCCGAGGGGGAGTCCGGATGGGTACGGTTATTTAGCGAGTTGACACAGGCCAGGCAGGGTAACTTATTAACGTTATTATTAGCGACACGTTAACGATACGATAAAGAGGGGATAACGTGGATAACTAATGGGGTGTTGATAGGGCGGTTACGGGCGGTGGTGGTGAGAGGGTTGTAATTAAAGCCGCCGGAGTTACGCTTATAGGGGCTTAGGACGGATATGATAACAGTAGAAGTGAGTAAGTAAGGGTATAGAGAGGCGATTGCAGGGCGTGTAAGGCTTGAAGCTTGGGAGGAGGAAGTTAGTGGTTAAAGGAAGAAAAGTTTTAGAGGAAGGCCGGAGAGGAAGGAAGAATTTATAGAGGTTGGAGAGCGGAGCTGTAAGAACCGTGAAGGCCAGCCAGCCTTAACAAAAAGGTTGGATGGAAGCCATAAGGCCACCAGAGGAGGCACACGGAGGTCAGCCGGCCACGCCGGCGACCCCGGACGGAAGGAACGAAGCGACAACGGCCCGAAGGAAGCGAGTCAGCAGAGCGCAGAACCGAAAGTTGTGACGAACAAAGAACCACGAACCGGCGATAGCCGGAGCGGTGTGAAGAAGACCGGACCAAGAGGGGGAGACATCACGGAGTTACCCCCGAGCCGTTAGCGCCTCGGTCCCGGTCGAACCCCGGGGAGCTGCCCCGGGCCGAAGGGGTCTCCCTTTCTACCCCGGACGAAAAAGGAGGTGACGTAGGACCTCCGAGCCATCACGGCCAAGGGGCGTGAGCGCAGCAGAACCGAGAACAACCCGCTCACGCCCCCATCTTACTTGTGACACACGCCAGCATAAGGCACCAACCCCATGACCTGTCACCGCGTTTGGTAGTCGAGACCAAACCACATGTATTTCAGTAGGATAAACAGAAGAGTGGGCGGGGTGGAAACGCCCCGACCACGCCCCGACAGTAGATAGTTAGCAGTAGAGGGACCGCTTGCCCTCACGGGCGGAGCTTTCAGCTCCTACGGTGTAAGACAAATAATAATATCTATTTATAAGTAAAAAGCTGTTAAAAGTTTACTTTTTACACTTATTCTCTATATTAGCCCTTATTAGAACTTTAACACAATTAGCTTATCTTGATCTGTAATAATATTCTCTAATTAAAGGTATTATAAAATTACCTCTTTCTTAAAGATATAAGTAAGTTATTCTGCTGTTATATCCTTTAAGGTTAACAGGAAGTAGGCTTATTTTATTAACCTATTAACCATTATAAGGATTTAGTTATAAGTGACTCTTATAACAGGGTCCTTAGATTTTAGAATTCTAGTAACGAAATTAAGCGAGATAGAACTTTATAACGCCTATAATACAGGAAGTGGTTTAAAAAGCCTATAAGGCTTATAATACCGATTCTATTTACAGTAGCAGATGTTGTAATTATTAACTATTTCCTTAACTAGCTTTTTTATTCCTAGGAAAGCGTACGTTTATTAGGCTTATGTAAGGGTTTTAGCCTGGTTTATATATCCTTTAAGTTAAGACTTATAAACTTGTTAGATATACTCCTTTTATTTACTTAAGTTATAAATATACAGTTTCTCTTAATATTAAAGCTTTACTTTTAATTTAGGCACGTTATTTACACCTTTTAATAGCTATTTTAACTAATAACTAGTTTTATTATAGTTTAGATGCTTTAAGCACTCCTTTCCATAGTCTTACACGTGCCTTAAAAAGTCTCCTAAGGGGCATTTATACTTACAGGTACCTTCTGTTAGCCTTCTTACTTAAAAGTCCTGTTATTATTAATAGATATTATACTCTGTTTATAAGTTTATATAAACGTTAATAGTTTATTCTAATATCTAATTATCTAACACTTATAATATATACTCTAATGTGCTGTTCTTAGCTTTATTAAATATAGTGATGGAGATTAGGACTAGATTGGCATCTTTATAGTCCTGTCTCTAACTGAAGGTATTAGCTTATCCATTATCTTTTCCTTTAACATAATGTATCTGGAAGTGGAATAGGGTTATTAACTTAGCTTACTGTGTTTACTGTAAATTAAGTTCCTTTATTAAAAAGTATTAAAGGTTATTATAGTCTGAAAAAACCTAGACTAGTTCTTCTATACCGTTTAGATACAGTGCCTACTTAGTAAAGTATTAAATAATCGCTATTAGTTCCTTATTATAGATTAGATATTATAAGGTTAGACTGTAGATTCCTTTTAATAAGAAGGTAATTAGGTAGCGTTTCTTATTGTTTTAGACTTAATTAAGTTCTTTACTAATTATAAATTCTGAGGAGTCTGTCTTAACTTGGAAAGGCTTTAAGAAATCAGGGAGGGCTAGGACTAATACTGTAATAAAGGCGTGCTTAAGGTCTTTAAACGCCTTTTATTATTTATTAGTTTACTTAAACGGTTTACCCTCTCCTGTAAGCTTATGTAGTAATTTTACAATCTTTATAAAGTATTTAATAAAGTACTGATAGAAGTTTATAAAGTTAATAAAAGCTTATAACTCTTTTTAGTTCTTTAAAGTAAGCTAGTTCCTAACTACCTTTATCTTTTCTGCTTGTATTTTAAGCTTTTTAAGGGTTATTTTAAACCCTAGATAGTTTAGTTCCTAAACGTGGAAATAGCTTTTTTCTAAGTTTACTATTAGTTTCGTTTTCTTAAAAGTTATTAGAACTTATTATATATGTTTTCAGTGTTCTTTTAAAGTTTCAGAATAAATTAAAATGTCGTTTAAATATATAAAGATAAACTTATCGAGGAAGGGGTAAAGAACACTGTTAATAAGGCCTTAGAAGGTCGTGGGGGTGTTTATTAACTTTATTAGTATAATATAGTATTAGTAATACCTGTTATAAGTTTAAAAAGCTGTCTTATATTCGTTTTCTTCTTTTACTCTAACATAGTTAAATCCTATAGGGAAATCGAGGTTAAAGAACCAGTTTACCTTAATAATCTGTTTTTACATTTCTATAATAAGTAATAATAAGTAGCGATTTTTAATTATATCTTTATTTAACGTTTAGTAATTAATAACTATATGTAACTTACTGTCTCCCTTTTTTAAAACAAATAACATTAAGTACCCTGCTAGGGATTAGGACTTTATAATAAATCCATTTTTCAGATTTTTATTAATATATTCCTTTAAGGCCTTAACCTGTTAGGGGTTTAAGTGGTAAGGCTAGAAGCTGCGGAGCTTTACTCTTAGCTTTAGCTTAATTTTATAATCTTATAATCTGTAGTCTAGTAGTTACAGTATCTTTTTTTAAAATAGGGTGAACTTCCTGTACTCTGTTAGTACCTTAAATAAGTTAACTTCCTTACTTATCTGTAGATTAGCTTTTAGCTTCTTTTTACTTTTTAAATTGTTATTTAGGTAATGTGGTAGACTTTCTAATCCTTTAACTGTTTTAGTAAACTTAACCTAAACTATGTTTAGTTTTAAGGGTTTAGCGTGCTTTTAAATACTTTATACATCTTTAGAATAGTTTAATACCTTCTTAGCTTTCTTTAAACAGTAATTATAGTTAAAGGACTTACTGAAGGTAAGGTAGCCACTTTTTTAGTTAATTACAGGGTTATACTTTTCTAGTTAAGGTAAACTTAGTATTATATCGTAACTTATAACTAATGTAACGTTAAAGTCTACTTATTATTTATCCCTATCTACTTTAATTAAGAGTAGTAAGTAATAAGTAACTCTACTGTTATTATACTAATATAGGCTTCCTTTTTTATTTTAAATAGGAATAGCCTTTTTATACTCTTAATTAAGGAGTTTCCTTTAGTTAATTAGTAAGGGGTATATTAAGTTAGAAGTACTCCCGTTATTAATTATTACTCTTACTTTAAATAACCTCCCTTTTCTATTTATTATATTAACATTAATAGAATAATACTTATATTCCTTTAATATTTAAGTTATAATAATTACTTATCTTTAAAGTCTTATCCAGCCTAACCTTTAAGTGCCTCTCCTTCTTTTTAAGGTTTTTGTTAACTAGCGAATTACTGGTTTCCGGCTTTTTTAGAGGGCCTGTAACCTTTTCCTAATTCCTTTTAGAAAAACAGGTAACTTTAGTAGACTTAGTAATTAACCTTTTTTAAGTTTTCACGCCTTAGCGTCTAGTTAACTTTAAACGGTATAATATTCCTAAAGTCCTTAATAAGTTAATAATACGCTCTGCAGAACTGGATTGTAATAATATCTTTTTACTTTTAAATCTATTAGTAATCCTCTTACTTTTATTACTCTTTAGCTTTTCCATTAAGGTGTAATAAACACGTTATAATAGGGCAGTTATTAAGTACCCCTCCTTATTAATATATAGTGGGAGTTTAGTTAACTATAGTAACCTTTTACTTATTATTAAATTCTCTTATTAGAGAGTAGGAGACTTAGTAATAAGCCAGTTCTAACCTTATCCTTATAACAGCGTAATCCTGTCTTTATATATTAGGGAAGTAGTTATAAAAGGTTTTAGGCTTATAATGCTAGTTAAAAGTGTAGTTATTATACACGTAATCGATCCACAGTATACCCCTGTAACTGGGGTAGTTAATATTAACTACGGGTATTACAGTTATAAAGTACGGAACAGGAGGGGTAATGCCCTGTTTCTTCTCTTCTTCCACTTACCTTTAAGTTTATTATTTCTCCTAAACCTTTTTTTAAAACTTAGGTAGTAATAACCTAGCTTGTTCTTCCACAGGGTGGCCTTCTTTAATAAGTTAGTACTTAAGCTAATTAGTGAAGTAAACTTTATTATAAAGTTATAACTTAATTTCTATTACTTTATCTTTAAACGTTACAGTAAGACCCTTAACTTATAGGTCCTCCACTTTATCTACTAGCTTTTAATATTTCTCCTTCAGCTTTTAGACCTTCTGCTAGTGTGTTTGCTTTATATCTTTTTAAGGGACCCTTAAGGTATTAGTTTAAGGTATACTGGCTTTAATACAGGGTAGTTATCTAAGCTGTCCTTCTTTTAAGAAGGTAAGGGTATTAATCTACTTAGTGTGTTTAAAGTGTTTAAAAGTCTTAAGGGGTATTGTTAAGAAGAACTTTTATTTCTCTAGTTTAATTCTCTTAACTTATTCTTTTTCTTCTTTTAAGGCTTACTTTACTGTTTAAGTAACTTAAAGGGCTAGTTTTTTAACTCCTTTTATTATCTTAGTAATATTTAAGTTAGGGTTTTTCCTAGACTTCTTTAATTCTTAAGCTTATAAGGTAAGGTTTTTAAAGCCTGTAACAGCTAACTGGAATATCTTTTCTTAAAGTCGGTCTTCTGTAACCTATACCTTTAATAGTTCTGAGTTTCCACCTTAGAGTTAGTCTTTTATAACTTACACCTTTGTAGCTAACTTTTTTAAAACACCCTTAAAGACTAGGTATACTACATCTTAAGGTTCTTTCTCTTTTTCTTTATCTTTTAAATTACACTTATTTATTTAAATACAGTTTTCTTCGTTACTTGCTATCCTGACGCGGACGTCTCCTAAGTTAAACTTAATGTGTTTTCCTCCTTCTGGAACTAGTTTCTAATTAACTTACTTTAGTAATAGGTACTGTTATACTATGTAGCCTTTCTTACCGTAGTTAAAGTACTGGACTTGGGATAGGTCCCTGGGCTGTTTCTACTGCTGTTATTGTTAGGGTTTGTTATAATTAAGTTAGTTTTAACGGTTTATTATACTAATGTCTATTAATCTAGGGTGATAACTTATTACGGTTAATTAGTTTCCCTTCTTTAGCTAGTAAGGGGTCTGTTCTTTTTAAAAGTTCTTTTTATAATGGTGATTATAATACTGATTATTAGCCTTAATAGCCATCTTAATTAGTTTTTAAAGACGGTTAGGTCGGTCCTTTTAGTAAAGGTCTCCAGTAACGTGCTCCTTCAGACTGTTTTAAAATAACATTATTAAGGCCTTTTAGCTAAGCTTAGTCTTTACTGTTTCTAGTTTAAAGCATATAGAGAACTTAAAGATTAAAGACGTTTACCTTAAAGTTATAAGGTGCTGTTTAGCCTATTTAGGGGTGTTTAGTTCTTTAAACTTAGTTTAGAGTTAATTAATAAAAACATTAAAGTTATTAAAAAGAGCCTAAGTCTTAGGAGCTTCCTTTTACACTTTATCTATAAAGAGGTTATTAATTATCTTTATATAGGGTTTATATTAGCAAGTAGTTACTTTATCCAGTAAGGCTCTGGTAAACCTGACCTTTCCTTCTTCTTTAAAGAATTACTTATTATAATAAGTGATATAACTCTGGAGTTAAGTTATTTAGGATTTTAATTACGTAAAGTCTCCCTTAAAGTGTAACGGTAGGGAGAGCTTTACTTGTTTCTTTTATAAGCCCCTAAGGTCGTTATTCTCTAGCTTAACAGTGTTAAGTTAGGTTTAAAGTTTTTTAATAAAACTGATACGGCTCTTAATATCTCTAGGGAAGGTTTTATTAAGTTCCTTAACCAGTCCCTATTAATTAAGGTTTAAGTCTTTAAGGTATATAACTAATTTATTGATAATAAGGAGCTGAGGTTAAGCTTACGCCCCTTTAATCTCTTTACCTTTTCCAGAGGTTAATATATTAGTAAAAGAGAGGTAGTGTCTGGGAATTTAATAAACAGCGTTTAAAATTACATATTAATATTGTATTATAACCTACACCTAATATAAGCCTTAAAAGGACTAGCACAGGTTAAGACAGAACGTATAGTAAGACATTAATAGGTAAGGGGCGTTCTGAAGACAGCTTATTAAGTTAATACTTTTAAATAGGGGTTTAATATTACTGTAAGTTACTGTCACTATAATGTATAAAGGTAAGTCTGAACAGTAGGATATAAATGAATAATTAAATACTAATGTGAGGAACTAAAGTCCCTTACAGTGGTTATAAGCATAACCATAACTATCTATACCAACCAGTTAAAGGTACCTTATACCTTGCTCAGTAGCCTGTTATTTAGTGAGGAATTGAGCAACTTGCTACTAAGCACCTCCTGCTTAGAGGTCTCATAGGTGCTCAGTAGGTGAGCACTCTTACTAAGACTGAGCAGCTGCTGGTTAGTCGTAGGGGCTTCGGGTCTTTGTACCCCTGGCCTAGTGCGCAGTACCGTGCGTACTGTCTTCCTACACTGTTCCTTATGCAGGGGATCCGTCAGCCCGCTCCGGCCCAAGTGACGGCCTGCAGGGTCGTCATAAAGACCTAGCCCTTCTCGTAAGCGATACATTTCCTATAGCTTAAGGTGCTTATCTAAGAGTTAGAAATAAAGGAACTAGGGAGCTAGAGAACTAGGGAGTTAAGGAGCTAGGGAGTTAAGGAGCTAGGGAGCTAGGAAGTTAGGAATCTAATAAGGAAGGTAGGGAGTTATAACTTACTTATTGCTCTCTTAATTGTGCGATTAGAAATATTGGAAATTCTAGCTTGTAAGGCTAGGCCTTGTTAGGTCAGTTGTTAAGCTTGGAATCCGTAGGTTTAGAGGATCTGTTTTATAGTTAGTATTTACTCTGGATTAATCAGTTTTTTCTGGCCTCTAATCTCGATTTCCAGGTACCTGCGATCCTGTTGCCGTTCCAGGATAGCTTTACCTCGCGCAGAACTGACCTTAAAATTACAGAAAACATCGCTTTTGAAAAAAGGAATTTTGTAAACCTGCAGATAATTAACTATACTGATTAACTTAGATTTAATCGGTGTTAGATGGTGACTGTAAGCTATGGCAATGGTTGTGATGATGTGGAAAGTGGAAGAAAGTAGGTGGTCTGATGGAAGATGGTGGAACTGTTAGGGTCGCTGTTAGCCAAGTACTGCACAGGCCAGTTTTGGTGGCTCTCTTTTTTTGTCAACCGCTTACCTGGGTAGCTGTTTTAACCCTTTAGTTATCCATCTTCTCTATCTATTTAGGCCAGGTATAGCTAACCTTTAATTCGAGCTTCTAGGTCAGTAGTGACCCCGACATACTATTAATAATAAATCTGGCTAAAGGAATAGATCTGTCAGATCTTAATAGCGAAATCCCAGTGTCGGTCCTCAGTAAACGCACATCTCTTTACAGAAAATTATAATAGAAAGTTAGTTAGTTAAGGACATTCCTGGCTATACCGGCGAGGTAGATTGGTCGGAAGGCGGACATGAAAGGGGTGATGTGGCTTTGGAGACGGGGAAGGTGGGAGGAAGGTGTATCAAGGGGAAGGGCAGGGGTGGGGTGGAGGGAGTTGATAGCTGTAATGATGTTAGAGGAGTCGGTGATGTATGTTCCAGAGGGGAGGCGGATGGTGGGGATTGTGTAGGTTGGTTAGGGGTAGTTAGGTTAAGTGGGAGGGGTGGGGATGCTGTTAGTGGAGAGTGGTGTTAGTGGTTAGTGGGTCAGTGGTTGGTGAGAGGGAGGTGGATGAAGGGGTGGGGAGGGACAAACTGGGGTGAGAGGCGAGGGCGGATTTCAAGGTATTTGAGCTGGATAGGAGTCGTTAGGGCGTGTCCGAGAAACAGGGGATGGAGGGTGGGGATGGAGAAACTGACCCATTCAGTGCGATATTTGAGACCTTTGTAGTTGAGGAGCATCCGGGCTGTCATCGTCAGCTTTCTGCGTCATGAATGCTTTGAGCGATGGTTTTGGTGATGCTCACTCTTCCAGGGGTTATAAGACCAGTATTTGCAGGGTGGCTTGCTGGGGAGGTTAAACAAGATGATCTCTTCTCCGTCCATGACAACGAGGTCCTGTTCAGTTTGAAGTGATGGTTTGATAAGACAGTATCAACAGATACCTCGACCTAGACTTTGAGCCTCAGGGATAAAAGACGATATAGATATTTGGATCAGGGGTAAGAATGCCAGTTGGTGATGTTACCGAAAAGGCGCGCCTATCAAGCTACCCAGATTGGATCGCGCAAACACGGCACGTGGTCTACCCCGCCCTCCCCATCCCGCACCTGTTAGGTCCAAGGGGAAGAGTTAGGAGTTCGACCATGGATGGAAAAGGAGGAGGCAAAGCCAATCGGTTTTTGGGATGAACAAATGGCAATGAGCTGTTCCCCTAAGACTCAGAAGTGAGGCCACAAAAGTTCCACTCCTCACCGCCTAGATTTCTCAGGCTGCCCCGCTGTTGACCAGCTCCATTTGTGAATGTCCTCCCCCAACCACGAGAGCAAACGCACCAATAACCCGCTTGCAGACTGGCGAGAGAATCATCATATGAGACCTGATATCCCTGAAGGCCATTTCCTCGGACAACCCTCCTCTTTTCCAAACCAGACAACGGTATCCAAAACAACCTCAGAACTACTGGTAGAATATATCCAAAATCCTTCCAAGAACGCTTGAGTGCAGTGAAAACTATCCTAGAAAAAGGCCGCAGCAACAAAACAATCATCAGTCATCCTCATCAGACTCGAGAGTTGAGACGCATATAAAAAAACACAAACACCACATATAACCAAGGTAAGGTATCCAAAATTCACATCAAAACCCACGGACCTCAATACCATGCTTCTCCAACCCAACCATCGGCTCCGGTTCCGGTCCAGTCTTTGTGTCCGCCTTCCCCTTCAACACAGCTTCAACAAGAGCACAGCTCTCAGGTCTTGTCTTCCTGCACTCCTCTAAGAGATCAAAAATATCCTCGCGCTCCTTCTCATCCATATCAGCGATGGTCGTCACCGCAAGCATTAGTGTCACTAGCTGCAGCGAACCATGTTTGATGGCGAGGTACAGAGGTCGGTGGCCTTTGTCATCGCGGATATTCGGATTGGCTTTGGCCGACACGAGCCGCGCGACGACGTTCAGCGTAGGGTTGGCCGACCTGCAGGCGAGGTGCAGGGCCGTTTGCCCATCGCACCTCCTAGCGTCTACGGGGGCGGCCGACGAGAGCAGCGTCGCCACCACGGGCTCCCAGCCGCCAAAGGAAGCGAGGTGCAGCGGCGTCACCTTGTCCTGGTCCCTGACGCTCGGGTCGGCGCCCTCGACCAAGAGGTAACGGACGGTCTCCTTAGCGCCGGCCGAGGCGGCGTAGTGCAGGGGGGTGTGGCCCATGCGGTCGTGGAGGTTGATGCTGGCTCCGTAGCTCAACAGCAGCTGGACTGTCGGCAGATCGGCGTAGCGGCAGGCTTCGAAGAGGGGCGTCGTCCCGTTGATGGTGTCCCGGTCTGCTGACGATGACAAGAGGTACTCGACGAGTCGGGGATAGCCGTGCAGCGCCGCCAGATGAATCGGTTTCAGGCCGTCGCCGTCCGCGGCCGACCTTCGGGCACGGTACTCGACGAGAAGCTTGACGACGCCCAGGTGCCCGGTTTTGGCGCCAAGGTGCAGCATCGACTCCCCCTCTGGCAGCTCGGCGTTGATGTCGGCACCATTGTCCAGCAACCACTTGGCCATCTTGACATTGGGGTACCTGACTGCCTCCTGCAGGCCAAGCTTCAGTATATCATACACGTACTGCCCGATGTCCCTGAATGCTGCAAGGACTTCTTTAATATCTTCGAGTTTTCCTTCACGAACCGCAAGCTTGATACGACGTTCCACCTCGGATGTTTTCAGCGTTAGCCTTTCCATCCTCGGTGTTTCCCCATCTAAGGGGTGGCCGGGGGGCGGGTCCGATTTGCCTGCAAGGAAGTTTCTGTGCTCCATGACAAAATTTGAGACTTGTTGGAAGAATGCAGCATCCCCCGTCGCTTCGGCAACGCTCAGCAGACGATCAGAATCTTTGCTGAGGTGCTTCTCATCCTTATACCTCAGCTTGATCAATGCTTTCAAAGCACGGTACGAGGCGTTTGCAGCGGCGCATGCCACATCCGTCGGCAGCCCCGTCGCTGTCTCGATCATCTCGTCGCCCTCGTCCTCCTCGGCATCAAACATTCTAATGTCGATTAGGCGTTGCTGGAGCAGCTGGTCGGCGTCCACTATAGCGAGTAGCGAGGATACGCCTAGGAGGGCGTGGGGCGGATATTTCTTGCCCGAAAGTTGGAGCAGCGGGTTTTGAAACTGGCTGTCCATCCAGACCTCTCGTACCAGCATGTGAAGCGGGGCATCACGACCGAGGTGGGCGGCCTCCTTGACATGCTTGAACCAACTCCTCATCGCATACCCGTACTGGGAGATGGAAGGCGTGTGACTTTTCGTCTCTTCCTCGTACCGGAAGACAATGTCCGACCGGCTAGGAAGGCAGAGGAGAGTGAGGCAGGACGCGGCGAGGTCTCTCTGCACGGCCTCCAACTGGCTTGGCCGCCTCTGAAGGAACATTTTGACCGCTTGTTTCAGATACGGGTGGGCGAGGGATACAACTTGTCCCTGGAAAGTCAGGAGCTGGAACACCTCAGCGTTGAGGAGAGACTCTAGGTGCGGGCGCAGGAGCTGTACTTTCTTCACTTGTTCCATCCCCACGCCTGACGAGTCTCCCGAGTTGATCCAGGCCCAGAAGCTCTTCCGTTCATCGGGTGTTCGTGCCATCCTCCCATTTAACGCACGGCCAGAGAGAGACGGCGAGAGACTTCGGAAAGTCGCCATGGGGCCTTGTCTCGAAAGGGGAATTTCCGGTGCTGGGTTCGCATGTTTCCTGCATTCTGATACTGCCAAGAGCGCTGACAACTCTTCTGGCTTCATGGGTCGAGTGGCTAGCGCCACGTAGAATAGGGCTAGCACGGCGAGTCTCTCCCGATGCGTGATCAGGTAGTCGATAACCCAGTTGGCGAGGCTCTCAATGTCCGGGAGGGATTCACCTTCGTTGTCGTCGCCATAGAGTTTGTGTATGAAGCCCTCGAGGTAGGGCAAGCTGCGAATGCCTTCAAACACCCGTCGATTCATGCCAACCCACAGAAAGGACAGACGCTCATCCGCGACAAATTGCTTCTGCATCCGTTTGAAGGCCTCATCGTCACGGTTGACCCCATTCTCCAACGCCCGGCTAACGATACTTTTCAGCTCGCTCTCAGCAAAACGTTTCATGCTACGAGCATGCTCCGGCCGGGATGTCGTCTCGATGGTGACGAAACTCAACCCTTTTGGACTACTGCGCTGAGAATCCACCATATCTTCAGAAAACAACGACAGATGATTGTAGGTGACGCAGACTTTGGCATTCGGGACTGTTCGCAACCGTCTTAGAAGCTGCTTTACAATGGCGTCGCATTGCTTGGTGCATTCGTCTAAGCCGTCGATGACAAGAAATATTCGAGCCGCTGGGTTCCCGCGCAGCATGGAAAACAAGATCTCGGTGAGTTCCTCGTCAGAGAAGGTCGGAAGTCTGTCATGGTCGTCACCAACGGCTATATCCGAGGACGCCCTCTCCGGCGGTGGGAATTGGGGGGTACCACCACCTGCGTCTGTCGGATTGGAGTCTGTCTTGGTTTTATTCTGCCCCGGTATCCATCTGTTGCGTCTTCTTCGCCGAGCAAAGAGCGACTTGGTTGGGAAGTGCCTAACCAGCGACGAGTCGATTTCTAGGAGTTGAAGTAGGAACTGATGGAGCATTTCTGTGAAGTGGTTTTCGGGGCTTGACTGGTTGCTGAAAAAGTGATGCAGAACGATATGACATTCACCGGCTTCTCGTTGGCCCCTTGGCCCATAGTCGTCCTCGAGGTGGCTTGCGATGTTGTAGGCCATGGCTGATTTGCCAGTACCCATTGATCCGATGAGGACAAGAAGATAGATGTGCTTATCTTGCGTCCAATCCTTGTACTCCTGGGAGCGATAGATCCAGGTGACGGGTTCGGGGTGCGAAAGGAGAGATTGAACGTAGTCCAATCCAAAGGCAGGCTGAGTGAGGATTCGCTTGAGTCGGCGAAGTTTCACTATGAATCAGTTGTTAGAAAGACCCCCATGACAATGCCAATGACACGTACATGTAGGTAGGAACAAGTCTGCAGTCTTGAGCGAAATTGAACGGACAGTTTTGTTGTCCTGATCAACGCTGAGGCCTTTCGTCGTCTCTTCATCTAGGTTATAGCGGGAGAGTTAGCAGTCGGGCAAATAGATCGAAGCGCATCTTTGCCAAGATTAGTCACACAGTACATACTTCGTCTCGTCTCTATGAACGCCTCCAGTTCCGACGATGGAGTTCCTACTATGAGCGGGCGGAGAGTAGGATCACTGGTAGTCCCAAGGAGAATATCGGTTGACTCGCCAGTGGCCTGCAAGATGAGTGAAGTGACGACTTGGAACCCCTCATCCCGCCTGCTCTGAAGCTGGCACATTGTCGTGTGGTTACCGTCTAGGAAAAATATGTTTTCCTTGGGGTGGTATAGGGCATTATCTGCCGAAGTGACCTGCCGTCGGTTAGTAGAGACGAAACAAGGACGACCCGGAAGAAAACGGCGTAGCGAAGGAATCTCGAGGGACTTGGACCTACCAGAGTTGCCAGACGATCTGTGCCAGTTTCGTGCCTCTCAAAGCATGATGAGATCAGAATGCCTCCCTCGTCCAAGCTGGATTCAAAAGCGGAGAGTAGCTTCATCAGAGGAACCTTGGGCCGGGGGTCTGGTGGCGTGCCAGCGGTACTCTCCAGTTCTTGAGCGTACGGAGAAGCGGCTTGGATTCGCTCGACAACACTGTGCCACCCAAGCGCCGTTCTCGTACGGTGAGGGGTGCCAAAGAAGACGATCCCTCTAGTGCACCTGTAGATGTCACCCACCATGGGCTTGATGTGGTGTTCGGCACGCGAAATGGCGATGGCCTAGGTAGTGGAATGAGTCAGCGAGGAATCTGCAACAAACGGCCTCAACTGGATATGAAGGGGGCTATACTGACTGCTTTGACCAGGCAACCACCCAGGCTGTGGGCTACCCAGATGATGTCGCGATGTTCCAGTTCTGTTGAAAGTCGAAAGTGTGTCAACGCGTACAAGAGGTGACGCGCAGCGGAGACGATGGAATGCGTGTTGGAGGTCGTCCAGATAGCCCGGTCATACTTGAAGGATAGGATCCTGGAACGCCCAAAGTCCTCCGCTAGCATCTTCGGCCAGACCATTGAACCGCAGGTCCAGGTGGATTCATGATCGCCAGCCAATCCGTGGACAAAGACAATGCTGCACTGTTCATCAGCGCCAGTTCTTCGGCATCGGATGACGGATAATAAAAAGCCGTAACTTACTCGGAGGCCTTTTCGTCGAGTTCCATCGAGTGCAGCCCGTCTTTCGTCGGATGGGGGACGCCATCCGAAATGATGTGGAACGAGTTGGTGAGCACCCGGCCAGGAACCTCGATGAGATTGCCATCGTCGAAAGCAGACCCGGTATACAGCAGGTCTAGATTTGTATCGAAGCTACCGGGGTTGCTAGAGGTGCTGGTGTTTGTGCGCGATGGACCGCTCGAAATCAACTCGTCCTCATGGTCGACAGTCGCGGAGCCATCATTCAAAGCCTCCATCGCAAGCGCGTTCAGGTGTGAAGCGTGGCTGTCGGCGGTGACGCCAAAATGTCTTTAACAGCTCATCTTGGGTGTGCGCTCCGTAAATACGGGTGATTTCTGGACCCTCGGGCTGCGGGTTGATTGACAGCGGATGGGGGTCGTCACAATGATGAGGATGGTGTGGATGTGGCTAAACTGGTAGAAATTTTGGGCCTCAGCTGGGCGTCCTCATTGGAATCTCCAACTTTGCCGCGCCTGCCGGAATTGTCCGTCAGCTGACTTTGCTGCCTGTGTGCTTTTGCGCTAGTCAACTTTGGGACAAGCGGTCTGTGTAACGACTGCGGCCATGTTGAAAGCCTTTTGCCGGCAGCTTTCACTTGTGCTTTGTTCACGCAGGGTGTAAATACCGTATCTCTCTCTCTCTCTCTCATTTAAACCCCATTTATCTTCACTTTCAAGAAATGACAAACCGATCGACTGACACCCTCCCTTATTTATTCGGGTTTTTATTTAAGATGTCATGCGATGCAGCTACTTTCTATCATCTTCAGGAAATCTTCTCTAGGAAACTAAAAAGCTGCAACCCCACTGCACATAATACTTCCTGTTGACACCTGGTTCTCACCTAAAAAACCACTTTTTTGATCTTTCTCAGCAGCTCCTCCTTTGGTAGCCTGAAGAGCATGTTCGGGTAGACGTAGATGGTCTTGGCGGGCACCGTGTTGGGTCGATCCTCCTCGCCATCTGACTGGTGGAGGCGCCGGAATAGCTCTACCATCGTGTCTCGGCCTTTAAGCCGCTCCCAATGGTGCTTGAGTTCGTCATCTTGTTTGGCGAGCATGAGGATCAACGAAGCCATGCCGACGCCAAGGCCGTCGCCACTGACGACCCTGATTCCCTAGCATCCCGCGCCTGCCCTACAGCGTAGTCCGGGCCCCAAACGGGCATATCCTCGCCCTGGATGACCAAATCGGGTGCCTTGCCGCCTTCGGTCCCGATGCGGCCCCGACTCGTGGCCGCCGCAACGCTGATAGTGTTGTCCCAGTCTGCCGGCACCGACTCGCTCACGTACAACTCGTCCGACTTGGCGCAGAAAATGAGCGCTTTGGGCTTTGCGTCGACAGCTGTCTTGACAGCGTCTTGGAGACCGCCGGGATCCCTCCGGAAGGACCAACTGAGATTGATGATGTCGACACCGTCCGTCTCGGCAGCGATTTTGATTGCCTAAAACAGTAGCGTCCTGTTAGATGGGAAAAAAAGAAAAAAGAGAAAAACAAGCAAATGATACACATACCCTTGCCGCGTGCTCGGACAAAATTCTCCCCACCGGCAGGGTGTTAATCCTGTAGACATAAAGATCGCAGCAAGGGTCAACCTTTACCACGAGCGACGCCATGTACGTGCCGTGTGCATGCGCCGCCGTGTACCAAGGCAACAGCCACTCGCTTGACGCGTACGAGTTGACGAACGACCTTCCTCGCCGAATGTTTGCCGAAATGGCCGGCTGGCCGATATCCACACCGTTGTCGATGATGGCCACTTTGGTTCGCAGGCCCAGTTCGTCGATCTCCTCCTGGGTCAGCCTGTTATCATTAACCTTTGTTCCTTGGTTGGTAGCGGTATTCATCTTGTTATCTCTGGCAACGACCATGTCTTGGACGGCTTTGAAAGCGACGAAGAATCTGCAGCAAACCAAGGTAAGCAAGTGTATGTGGTCTCTGGAGAAGCTGGTTCTTACTGGTCTGAGACAGGTACTGGGGTGTAGTTGTCCAGTTTGCGTGGTGTGCGGGGATAGCCTGTCTCGACCTTAACTTGCGGTACCCTTTTTTTCTGCGTTTCGAGCTCGTCTTTTTGCAAGTCGAGCCTCTTGTTAATACGGGTCTTCAGTGTTTCCACTTCAGGAAGCAAGGTATGTTGCTGCTTCCACTATTTAGCGTCATTCGATGCAAGTGCAAGACGTTTGAGATAATAGGCGCCAGTCATTATGTGGGTAGGTGAGGAAACACTCAATACGTACTGAATCTTGTGTCATGACGACGATTTTTACATCCATCAGCTGCAGACAAGTTAGTTTGCAGTCGCGACAAAGGGGGAAATCCTGCAATAGGCGATAGATACCTCTTTCAGTGTGTAAATTCCTTCGTCTAGGCTCGTCCAATGATGGATCACACCCCAGTGCCCTGTCGAGTACAGTCGCAACTTGCACAGCTGTGAACTGCTGCCATGCTCTGTGCTCTGTCGGAATGGATCCAAATCCATGTTATACTTCTCCCAGTCAAGATCTTCAATGTCGAACTGCTTCACGAATCTGGCGATATCCTTGTCGGGCATCGGTCTGCTTAGATTGTCCCTTGCGACCAACTTGATGATTTTGGTCACCTTGAATCGCTGCTGCAGCGCATCGAAAAGTTTTTTAACCGCATCGTGGGTCCGTCCCGGATCTCCTACCGACATATCTGGCAGTTGCACGTACGAGAGCATGTCTGCAAACTCCAGGCACTTGTCGCGTGGCTCCCAATTTTCCACGCATTTACCCAGGTCGTTCACTTGCGCTTGCGGTCCCAGGAAATCAAAGTCGGAAAGGTCCAGGTGCGCAATCTTGTCTGTGGGTTTTTTTCATCGTTAGCGGTGCTTTCGGTGTGATCGACTGCATTCAATGCAGACTGGACCGGGCCATCAGACCTTGAAGCGACGTATCTGCGAAGTCAGGTATCAAATGTCAGCCTTGATACTGAATACTCATCTCTCCTATACATGTATAGGTTAGGATGAACTCACCGCCAACGGTGGCCCTCTCGTAGTCCTGAGCGGTGTGCAGTTCGCGGGTGATGGCTGCACGTATTTTCTGGCGCAGAGACGTCAGTATTGACATGCGGGCCTTCACGGCCTCAACCGGCTCTTTGCTCTTCGTTAGTAGCCATTTCTCCGCTTCAACTGCTAGTGTATAAGGGGGGATTTCATTGACCCGCTCGGCGCCAAGGAGGTGCTGGCTCATGTCGCCGCAGGCTTTTGTCAAGGCAGTGACAGGATCGGCCTCCACCAGAATTGACAAAATGTCGTGGGCATTCTTTGAGACGGCACCTCCCAGTGTGCCTGATTGCATCAAATCCGACTTCTCCAGCTTTGACTTGACAACGGATATGACGAGGTCGTGGAGGGGATAGCTTTTCGTTCCGCGCCCGCCCTCGCGAGGAATCTCCAGTAACTTCTTCGACGCTTTGGTGAGCATCTTCACCTCCGCGGAGAACAGTTGGTCGATCGAGATTGCCAGCGCGGTTCTCTCCGCCTCGTCTCGGCTCTGAATTACATCGTCGTGCATTTCCTTGCCGCCCTGCACGGCCATCAATCGGGTGAGGAGCGCTTCCATGACCTCCGGGGAGCCCTGCGTCGCGACAAGGTGCAAAGCTGTCTGTTTGGTGGGCCAGGGGTATTCTAGATTGAGGATGACCGAAAAATGATGTTTGACAAGAGTGACGGCGAAGGCAGTCCACCTCCTCTGGGAAATCTCGTAATCCGCTCTGTCCTCTTCATCCTCTTCCTCATCTCGGGCCCATCGTCTGTCCTTGTTTTGCTCGAGCAATGATTCATGAAAACATGCTCTAATCATAGGCTGGCTTTTAAGGGCACGAACGAAACCCTCGATGATTGGGTATCCCAACCCATCATGTCCGAGTGGAAGAGCCCCGAAGAAGGCTTTTAGTTCGTGCCCGAGATGGTCTCGAAAAATGTCTACAGCGAACTTCTCGGCACAAATTTTGTTCTTGAATTGGTCGAGTTGCTACCAAGTGTGGTTGTTAGCTCTTCGCCCGCCTGAGCCACGCTTATTAGCTGTTTCCGGAATTGACTCATTCAGCACTTACATCGAACTCCCTCATCCACATATCCGCCAGTTTCCACACCTCCTCCTTCTCGCTGCCCTTCTTCTGGGCAACCAGGAGCTTTTTTCTGATCTGACCCATCTCCGAGTCCTCCTGGTCTGAGATAGCCATTTTCTATAACAGTCACGAATAAAGAAGCCGATTGAATGACTGAATTCGGCACACTGAACAGGTTCAGTGGAACTCGAACTCGAAGAGGTGGAATTTTCGAACAAGACCAAAAAAAAGGGGTCGGATTTACCCATCCAGCCTCCCGTCAATCTCTGTGCCGCGCCCCGGGTGCGGGATTAGTTACCCCGCTGCAAGCCTCACCAACCTCATCGCCAGGCTCTAATCTCATTGGTTTGGCTAACCGCCAACCAGAAAGCCCCGATGCAGCTGGGCTGATTTGGCTTAGGACAGGTGCCTAGTCAAGAGTCACGCCATTTTGGCATATCTGACCCCGGTCAGCGAAACTAAACTCATCAGCTCTCAGCAAGGCTCTGCCTGCGCGACTTCATTCCAACAACCGCATCATCCACTGCTACCCCTGGAAACCATACTCACCTGAACTCCACCCTTCCGAACAGCAGTTCAATCGAACATCCAGCGCCATGGACTCAACCGTGACCTCGCCATTTGATGAGCCCGTGGACTTTGTCGAAGACCACACAGAACAGGGAACAGACCACACCTACATCGGGGACCCTATCTTCCAACGCGAAACCACCGGATTCGCATCCACGGTGACGGATCAATATGTTCTTCACGGCCAGTGGGGCAAGGATAAGGAGACGCCCGCAAGCCTTCTCGTGTTCCAGTTCCAACTCCGCAGCAACTCGGCCTCCAAGGGGAGTCGTCGATTCCGCAAGGCCTCCATTCGTCTCACCTTCAAGTCCCAGTCCGGCATCGCGGCACAAGACCCCGCCATTCGCTCCTATGCCCCGACACAGGACGGTGTAAATCGCTTGATTCCCAGCAAAGTCATCAGGGAGAACGAGCGCCATGGTGCCGCCCTCGCTCGCGCTCAGTTGGGGCCGGCGCCAGTCGGCGTAGGTTTCACTTACGACACCAAGGATATCTTCAAGTGGGAAAAGAACTTGTATGCCAACATCAGCGCCAGTATCTCCACCAGCGGTAACGAGAGGGCTCGGAAAGGCTACAACGTCATCGAATGGACCATCACCGAGAACCCCCGTGAGAAGCAAATCCCAACGACCTTCCAGCTGGCCGTTCTCTTGGAGCGAAACAATGACAAGCCCTTTTTCGTCCAGGCAGAGAGAGACTGCTCCGTGGACGCCCTCTACGCCATCGTGGAGACCCTGAAGGATGGCACTCAGGCCCTGAGCAAGCTCGTCGGAAGCAAGAAGCCCGTCAGGATCTTCGAGCCTAAAGTCGAAAAGGAAATTGGAAGGCTCGATTATCCTGAGAGTCCAAATCTCGCTGCGGGGGAACTGGGGCTGCTGAGCGAAGGCAGGGAGATCGACCGGTTTGCGTCCATCCACGTAGCGGAGCTGGTTGAACCTCGCAGCATCCACGGCGGAATCGCCTTAACTGGTGATGGACAGAAGCAGGATGACGCAAACCGGGCAGAGGCCGGCCAGGGGCAAGGAGGCGACAAGGATGGTGGAGGGGGCAAGGAGGAAGGAAAGGAGGACGAGGAGAAAAAGGATGAGGAAGGGAAAGACGGAGAAGGAAATGACAGAGAAGGCGAGGGTGAGGTTGACGAGGAAGCTAAAATGACAGAAGCCGAACACGGTGCCGCCGGAGATGCCGAGGAATAACCTCAATTGTCCGAGGTAGTCGCAACACGGTCGAGATTCCATTTTTTATGCTCGCGCTTAGTTCCGAATCCGAGCCCATTTTCTTGACGTATCTCCTTAGATCTGATTTCGTGACTGATATCCAGGCCGAGAAGTGTGGCGACACAGAGCTACTCGTCTGAGGTCACGTTTTCACATGACCAACACCGGTGTGCGCTCATCAGCCACTGGCCACTGTAAGGGTTCCATTCGCACTCCCAAACTGGTCACGGATCCACGGAATTTGCCCAACCGTCCCAAACGTGATGTTACCCGCGAGAACAACCCTAATAACATCGTCAACTATTTGCACCTTTCTCTCGAGTACCGGAGATCTGACATACCCATCCTCAATATAGTGAGAAATCCGAATCGTGAACCGAGCGTAGAATTCCGGAATCTTGACAAGCGCAAAGGTGTAACCGCTACCTCCGCACTTGAGCTCCGGTGACGGAAGCGTGAAGTTGGCGGCGTCGCACCTGGCGCCTCGAAGAGGTTGCGGAATTATCATCGCGAGAGCTGTGAAGTAAGACTCGAGTTCAATTTTGGCCATCGGCGACCTGGTGCGGAAGATGCAACGTTACGATGCTCAGCTTGCTTAGAGGAAATAGCCGAGAAGCGGTGCTGGAACCTCGCGTGCCGGTGCAAGCTACGCACCGCTGAACCTAGCGAGCCTCAATTCCGATAGTTCAAATAGATGCATCTGCATCTTCAAAAGGGCGTGGATTGGCAACGGGTAACCGGGGATCTGTCGTGTCAGAAATTTCGAGGTTCTCCTGCGAGGATCTGGGAAAATCTGAGAGGAGGGAAGTGACGAAGTGGCCTTGCCATCCAGCCTTGCCCATCCTACACATTTTCTGGGAAGGGACGTGTCCCCTTTGAGGAACGGATCAAAAGAACCAAGTTTCTTCGCTTGCTTCCGCAGGTAATTAACTGACAAAAATGCCACCAATGGCACAGGATCCCATCACCCCTATCTCCCCTCCCAGAAAACACGCGAGAACTGCAGAAAGCGCAAAAATGCAGGATCATGGTAAACCGCATTTCGAACATCACAGGGCAAAATCTTATCCCGCCCACTATCCCGGGAAATTCGATTCGCCATCTCCAAAACCTCAGCAAACACACGGGCGATAACCCTGCAAATCCCCGCAACGCAATCGTCGTCGAACCTCACAGATCCATTCTGCACCTCAAACCTGGACAGAAGCTTCTTGATGCGTCCAGTCACCTCGACATAGTCGAACCCAGGGATCAACTTCGCGTCCGGCTTCACGAAGCTAGGATGGTAAAACCCATCACCACTTTCTGGACCACTCCGCGAGTTCGTTGGAAACAATGCCTCAGCGGCCGCAGAGAGATCGAGATTGGCCATGCGAGGAACAACCTTGTGCTCCAGGTAGCTCAATGCCATCTCGTTGATGAGGTCATACAACGGCTCCCTCCAGGGCTCGACGATCCCAATAGAGTTGGAGTTGGCCGTGATGTCGGGTGCGTCTTCCTCTGCACCCTCGCCGATCTCGTCGCGGTATCTGGTGTTGTAGTAGCCCCAGTCGTAGCGGTTGGTCACCAGGATCCGTCCCGCTTCCGTTTTCTCGTCGTTCACGAAACTTCCGCTGTCGTGCTCGTATGGGGAGCCAGAGACCCAGAGGATCTTGCCCATCTCGGCAGCGGGATCCACAGAGTCGTGGGCGACGAACCAGGCGACGACCTCGTTGTTTCTGAGGTCAACGAGCCGGTACGCGTTCCATGTGCCGCTGAGAGCTGCGATGTTGAATTGCAGTGGGTGGACCACGACGGTTCCGGAGGCTTGGGATTGAAGTGTGGGGAAGCCGTTCACAGGCGGTGCCAAGGCGCCATCGTAGATGTTGTGCAGGGCGCCAAAGCAAATGCGGCCCGAGGTGACGGTGATGGGCTTGAAGGGTTCTGGGTTCTTCGCCATGGTGGGAGTGTCTTTCAGGGAACTTATAGTGAGGAAAGCAGACACAAAATCGAAGACGGAAAAAAAAACAAAAACAAATGGACAGAATAAATACTGAAGACACGAATGCCAATCGAAGACAAGCCGTGTGGTTCCACATCGTCAGGCAACAGTGGGTGGTGATCGGTGTGTTCGGTCCGTGTACCAGGCACCTTTCCCCTGGGAAGCGTCACCAGATCTGATATGACCGTTTGCTGAACCATCAGCAACGTCAAAGATGAGCTAACGGATATTGAAAGCACTGGATTTCATCCATGGTGGCTACTTGCTACCTAGAGAGGCAGGAAAGAGAGACCAAATATTCGCACAAAGTCACTGTGGTACCGGTGTTGTTGCGGTGGTTTGATCAAGATTATTGGGCATTGTTCTCTGGTTCAAAGAAGTCACTACGCATCGTTTGTTTGTAAAACTGTGAACGGAGTGCGCATCCGTTGAGCACCGGAGATACGGCAGGTATTGTGGATCTCCCAAGACCCGGCACCCCGGGACCCCAGGGGTTCAGTCGCGGCCACGCTTCGCTGCCGAAGATCCGCCTTTCTCCAAGTGGGTCTGGGGAACCGCCAGTGCGGATCTCGGTAACTTTACTGCCTTCAGCGGGGAAACAACAACGGGATCTCAAAAAGCAGGGTGGCTTCACCTAACTATTACAGATCCAGCGCTTATGAATATCAATTCTGCTCAAAAGACGCAGTTGAGAGTTTTCCGTCAAACAGCGAACAGCTTGAAACCATTTCACGTTCAGTGCCCAAGACGAATGCCCAACTCCGTTTGCTGACCCCTGAATTCCACAATCCCCACTTGCGAACAGCCCCCTGACGCGTTGCGACACGTGATTCAGTCAGTGATCACAAGACTAAAGATCCCACGACGCAACAAACTTCCCATATATCCCAAAACCTCCGCCCTCCCAACCTTACATAATCAACCCGACCAACCAACCAACCTCCATTCGCGTCCAGTCTTCATCGCCGCGCCCTAAAATGCCCCTCCGCTTCCCCCCCACCGCCCCCTAGCTCTAGCTGTAAATTCGGCGCCAACGAACGTAAACACTCGGTCCTCATAAACCTCTGTAAACGTGACATGTCACCACCCCCCGGCACCTTCGGAATATGCCCCACCCACGGCGCCCTCTGGAACCCCGAAGTCGAAGCCCTCCTCTGGGACAACCACCCCTTTTGCTGCCCTAAATTATTCTGCGCCAGCGAGAACATCTATACCATGCCCTGGGATAGGGGCGCCTAGGAAGATGGACCGAGTTATGACATAACGGATATACCACTAAAGGGACAAGACGAGGGGACGATCCCTGTGTATGACACGTGCGATGAGGTACTGACCCATTTCTCAATCCACGGGGTTGGTGACTGAGAATGATTTGGCCCCCTTCTTAATCAGTAGCTCCCTAATCTCGCCCATCTCACCTATCAGGTCTTTCTTATAAAAGACACTGAGAACCTCGGGACGCTCCGCTACATGAAGCGGGCTCTTTCCATGAAGCGTTGTCAATTTCACCCCCAGACCAGTGTCTGGCCCGCATTCTATGCCGTCAGCCTCACCACAGCTGTTAGGGTCGGCGTTGGCCTCCAGTAAGGCTCGAACATCTACCACCTCACAATTCGCCACCGCAATTTGAAGGGGTGTGACACGGTACCCTCCTGCATTGGGGTCCGCACCTAACTGCAACAGCCATTTTACCACACCGAAACTTCTTTCATTAACGTCAGATCGCACATAGTATTGGATGCCGGAGTAATTCGCGAGTACCGCTGTAGGGTGAATACGTGGCGGCCATGGTTCCTCGAGAAGTCTCGTATAAAGAAGTCACAGAGCGACAGCTCCTGCGTCGAGAGCGCAAGAACACTGTGCAAAAAAGTTAACCAATGTTCCGCTGAACTTGACTTGACGTCACCTGACGGGATCCGCTGCAACGTCGATCCTGTTGAATGACACGGCTATCTCTGCCCCGATTAGGCTTGAAGGATGAATTGAACTTAACAACTTGCTGGCTATGTCAATGTAGCCGCCGAATCAAAGCCTTCCCGTCCTGCAGCACACATCTTAGGAAGCAAATCGAACAAATGTTTGATCCTGTCCTTGGGCTAAACTTCAGCTGTAAAGTTCAGATAAAAATGGCCGACCTTGACGCCGTTGCCCTGTCGGCCCCATCATTTCCATCATCGCACTGACCTTCAGCATCGGTCAGCTCCTCTAGTAATACTTTACCACCGCAGATGGTTACCGTCGCTATCTCCCCTTAGTCATGGGCCGCTAAGGGACGAAATCTGAACGATAATGGCAATGGCACGAGTTCCGCTTCAAGACTATTTACTACGTACCAGATATCTCGCTGCGTAAATTAACCTTATTTAAGGGGGACGTAGTCGCTTTATCTGCGATCTTGGACGAGGATTGGCGGAAAATAAGGCACTTACCTACGCAGTATTTGTTTAATAATGATGATTCTTATAGTTGGTATAAGAAATTAATACAAATTCCAGTTAACATGGATGTTGGAATTAACACATATTACTATATCCAGCTACTGCCCTAGACGATTCGTAGGGGAGTGGAGAGATAGTCTGCTAGGTGGCCTTTATAAGGCGGCTTATTTTAAGGGTTTATTTTAACTGTTAACTAACTATTACGACCTGCACCCGACACAGGCCTCGAGAGGACTGGCGCGGGTTAAGACAGAACGTATGGCAGGACGCTAACAGGTAAGGGGCGTTCCGAAGACGGCTTGTTGAGCTAGCACTCCTAGACGGGGGTTCAATGTCACTGTAGGTCGTTGTCGCTATAATGCACAGAGATGAGTCTGAACAGTAGGACACAAACGAACATTGAATACTAGCGTGAGGAACCGGAGTCCCTCACGGTGGTTGTGGGCACAACCATAGCTATCTATACTAACTGCCTAGGAGGTACTTTGTACCGTACTTGGTTTGTAGTGCTTGGTGGTGCACCACGCAGTTACAGCCAAGCAGCCGACTGAGTGGTGCTTGGTGTTGTTAGTCCCTGTGGGCCACCAAGCACTTCCTTACTGGTCGTAGGGGCTTCGGGTCTTTGCACCCCTGGCCCAGTGCGTTTGGGACAGTGTACACCGTCCTTCTGCACTGTTCCCTCTGCGGGGGTTTGTCGGGCCGCTCCGGCCCAAGTGACGGCCTGCAGGGTCGTCACACTAACTTAGCTAAAGCTAATAATTATATTTACAGTATCGCTTTATTAATTTATTTTTAAGTAATAGCGTAGTCTTACTTAGCTTAATCATTTTTCCGCAGCTTTTAAGGAGATAAGGGATTATAGAGTTAAAGAAACTAGCTTAAGGAATTTAGTTTTATACATATATAAAGTATTAATTTAATTAAACTTAAAGCAGAATTTAGCTTTATATATTTATATATTTAAAATTTATATAATAAGATCTTATATAATGAAAAAAAAATAAAGAAATAAAAATATTATTTATAGTTTTAGGTTTTAAAGAGATTCTTTTAAATCTACACCCTTATATTTTCTTAAGACCTTATTAGTAAAACGAACTTTCTTTTTTGTTACTAAGGGTTAGTTTATAACATTATATCTCCAGTCCCACCTACTCTTTTATAAGTTAACTAAACTACAGTCTTTAGTTAATAGCTGCTGCCGCTTAATCCTAGTATTTTGCTCTATTCTTCTTTAGTTTACAGGATTAACTTCTCTTAAATAAAGGGGTTATTGCTTAATCTTAGCATTTTGCTCTTATCTGCTTTACTGTAATTTAAGATAATTACTTTCTTTAACTAATAGTTATATTCTAATACTATTGCTAAACTGTAGTGTCCCTTAGCTTAAGGCGACGGAGTGAGCTCGCTTTAGTAGATTCATTTTAATGCTAGACTGCCTCCTTATAACTAAGTTTTTTTAAAAAAAAATGTGTGCTTTCATCGCTCTGACGCGTTCTGCTTACTTATATATATAGAACAGAGGTATAAGAACGCTGTTTCTTCTGGTGGTAGGGTTTGTGCAAGGTATATATAGTGTGAAACTGCTTATTTTTTAGCGTAGGTGGTGACAGTTAGCGCTATCCCTTAAGGCTATTAGGAGGGAATGGGGTTGATGAACTACAGTAAAGACCGAAATCAGTGTCTACGATTTCAATGTTAAAAGTTTCTCCGCACGGGCCAGTCCCACCCCTGGCCGTAACTGACACAGTGCGTCACTGCCTACTTCGTACTCGGCACTATCAGCCCGAATTAGCTGCAGCTGCGAACGCGCTGGGGACGAGCGCACTAGCCGCTTTAGGACTAGACCCTACGTTTTACCCCGCGCTTGAACTTTGCCCCGCAACGCGTGCCCAACTACTTCAGATTTTGGCGAAACTTTGAAATTCCTAAACATCTCTAGTCTCGCCGATCCGAATCCAAGACCTCGCAATGCGACTCATCAACGTCCAGACATTTCAGCTGGAGGAGTTCCTCGACTACAAAGCCCCGCCGTACGCGATCCTGTCACACACATGGGGCGACGATGCCGAAGAGCTCACCTTCGACGACGTCAAAATGGGGAGGATCGATAAGGCTGGTGTCGGATCCATTAAGTTCCACGGAAGCTGCCGACAAGCCGCAAAAGATGGCTTCGGATACGTCTGGATCGATACATGCTGCATCGACAAGACTAACCTTGTGGAGCTGAGCGAGGCCATTAACTCCATGTTCCGGTGGTATCGCTGCGCTTCCGTCTGCTATGCCTACCTGTCCGACGTACCTGGCGACGATCATGCCCGGAAGCTTACGTCCAATTTCAGCACGAGTCGGTGGTTTGTGAGAGGATGGACCTTACAGGAGCTTCTCGCGCCAAAGCAGTTGCGGTTCTATCATAAGGGATGGGGCTACCTTGGCACTAAGGGAACTATGCGGACCGTTGTCGGGAAGATTACAGGCATTCCCCATCAGATTCTCCTAGGAATTACCGAGCTACAAAGCATGAGCGTTGCGCAACGTATGTCATGGGCTGCTAGGAGAGAGACAAAAAGGAAGGAAGACCTCGCCTATTGCCTCCTCGGCATCTTTAACGTAACGATGCCGATGATCTATGGCGAGGGGGCCGACCAGGCCTTCCTCCGGCTCCAGGAGCAGATTATGAGGACGACAAGAGACGATTCCATCCTGGCGTGGGGTCTTTGCCCCCCCGAAGAGACGCCTATCGATGATCCCGACCAGGTCGATCCAGTTGGGAGGATCTTAGCAACCGGCCCATCGGATTTTGCCAACTCGGGGCATATTATCTGCCGTAAACAGCCGAGGTCCCTCGACATCTCCGGTGGCAGCCTTCGGCTCTATGTATCGCTACTCACGTCCGCTAGTAGGGCGGTTGGGCTGCTGGACTGCGGGCCTAAGCACGACCCGCAACAGGCAGTTGGGATCCCTCTTGTCCAAGCGGCGTCTGGATTATCCGATGAGTATGTTAGACCAAAAGGGCGTCATACAGTATTGCAGTCGATAGCTGCAGCCAGCACCTCACCCAGACTTATTCACATCAGGAACGACAGTCAACACAAGTCGGCAAAGGCAAAGGAACAGTACTGGCTCTACGATGAAGACGCATTTGCAGAAGTCAACCTGGATTTGGTTAACGTCAACCCTCCATCTTACTGGGACCAAGAGCGGGCCATGATTGTATCGACTATGACAGCCTCGGATAGTGTTGCGCAACAGATCTTAGCTCGGTTTCGACATCGCGAAGAAGAGTGCCCGGATTTTGTGATACTGCTCGGATTCAGACAGCATGACACCTCTACCGAGCCCCAGTGCCACGTTATGATATGCGGTAGAGGCACCTCGCTTCAGGAGCTTGACGAGAAGTTGCACTACGTGGTGCAAAAAGCACATGGAAAAGAAAGTGCTAGTAATGGGTTAATACACCTCCGTATTGTGTTAGAGCCTGATCAGCAACAATCCATATTTACCATCAAGCTGGAAGCACTGCCTTCCCCGCCAGACGTCACTATCGATATTACGGCAGAGCTAGAGGGGCCCAAGGCCATTATACAACTGCCGCATGATGCCACTACAAAGTGGCGGCTACGGCAGACACTTAAGAGCCATAGCAGTTGGGTCCTCTCGGTTGCCTTCTCGCCCGACTCAACAGTGCTTGCGTCAGGATCGGACACAACCGTCCAGCTCTGGGACGTAGCAACAGGGCAGCTACAGCAGACACTTGAGGGCCATAGCAGTCGGGTCTGCTTGGTTGCCTTCTCGCCTGACTCAACAGTGCTTGCGTCAGGATCAGGCGACGCAACCGTCCGGCTCTGGGACGTGGTAACAGGGCAGCTACGGCAGACACTTAAGGGCCATGACAGTCGGGTCTGCTTGGTTGCCTTCTCGCCTGACTCAACAGTGCTTGCGTCAGGATCAGGCGACGCAACCGTCCAGCTCTGGGATATAGTAACAGGGCAGCTACGGCAGACACTTAAGGGCCATAGCAGTTGGGTCTGCTCGGTTGCCTTCTCACCCGACTTAACAGTGCTTGCGTCAGGATCAGGCGACGCAACCGTCCGGCTCTGGGATATAGTAACAGGGCAGCTACGGCAGATACTTAAAGGCCATAGCAGTTGGGTCTGCTCAGTTGCTTTCTCGCCCGACTCAACAGTGCTTGCGTCAGGATCAGCTGACGGAACCGTCCGGCTCTGGGAAGTGGCAACGGACGGTGAAGTGTGACGACATAGATGATTTATACCCTAAGAGGCTCTTTCTCTACATCCTTTATATTTCTTTTTTCTAGCTTGACACCAGAAGGATCTGGGAGGATGTGTTGTTTTATAAATACGACGAAATTCTAGCATTTTCCATTAATATTAAAGTAACCTTATCTTTACCTTCTGTCACGACCCAAGCCGTGACCAGAGGAGCACGGACTAAGGGGAAGCCCCGCCAGTTAAGGATAGGTGAGCTCTAACCAGTCAGGACGGTCCCAGAGTCCCGGGGTGGGAGACTTGGGACCTCGGGACCAAGACAGCGAACATACTAATAAGCGCGGTCCCAAAGTCCCGGGGCAGAAGGCTCGGGACTTCAGGTCTATAAGGAAAACACTAGTATATAGTCACCATCGTTATCCTGTCCGGAGGACAATTTGTTGTAAGGGTGGTCCAAAAAAAAAAATTACTATGGGAAATTCAGTCAAAAATGATAAGGAAATTCAACTCGACCTAGGACTGGTCGGTTCATTATCAAAAGTGGGTCTGCTCGGGTCCCTCCGCTCGGGCCCCTACTCGGGCCCCAAATCACGTGATATAATATGTTTTCAGATACGTCACGTGACCAGGAGTCCAAATCTAAAGTCAGATTCAGGGTTAGGGTTACGGTTCAGGAGTTATTAGCGTTTGAAAAAATTAAACAAATGGGTATTCAAAATCAAGAACAAGGACAGATCTAATCGAATGAGGTAGTTTTATATGTAGTTTTTTATAAAGAATTCAGAACTGGAATTTCTTTTACAATAAAGCTTATAATAAGAAAGATATTACTGTTTAAAGTCTAACAATAATAATTATTTAAACAATAGCTGGTTATTAAGTAATATAATAAGTTCTATTACTTACGTTTATTATAGGGCTTATTACGTAAAATCCAGAACTGGAATCAGTTTTACCATGCTGCTTAAAGTGAGAAAGATATTAGTGTTTAAAGTTGGATGATAATAGTTATTATTATAATAATCCGTTAATAAGTAGCATAATAAGAAGTAATAATTACGTTTCCTGTACATTTTATTACGAAGAATACAAAGCTGAGACTCTTTTTACTATACGGCGTATAATACTAAAGATATTATAGTTTAAACTTAAATAATAATAATAATATTAATATAAACTTAAATATCTCTCTGGTTTTAATAGCTATTTTAAATCAGGCTTTAGATTAAAAATTACAGTTAAATTCTACGCATAATACTGTCTTTTTCTATATTATACACTAAAATAATAACTGTGAAAGTCATGATTTTTTCACTTTAAACATAAATATCTCCCTTTACTTAACCCTAACCCTGAAAACAATGTGAAAATCAGATTCTACATCATATGATGCATATTAAAACGTATCATTTGATTATGTAAGCTTATAATGAAAAATTATTAAATTATTACTCTAATTCACCCAGTTAGGTTAAAAAAAAACTTTAGTTTTTCACAGATAGAAATAGAAATAGTATAGTGGTAAACAGCGTAATATAAATTAAAGAGGCTCCCAGTTCGAATTGCATTTGTGAAAGTGAAAAAAAAACTGTAAATTGTAAATTGTAAAATAAAGACTCTAAACTCTGTAGAATAAATCCTGTGAACCTTGTAGAATAAAGCCTGTAAACCCTGTAGAATAAAGCTTATAAAGCTTATAAAATAAAGTCTTAAAAAGTAAGATTTATTTTTAATTATTATTATTTTTATTATTTCTTTAAACTTTATAAAATAAGATTAATAAAAAGTAAGATTTGTTTATAAAGATTACTTTTCTTAACCTTAATTATTATTCTTTTTAATATTCTTTTACCTTTTTAAACGTATATATTGGCCTCTGGATAGGTTTCTGTCGTTTTGTTTGCTATACTTATTAAAATAAGCTTAATACCCCACGCTAAAATTGCCAAGAGCGAAAGTGAGGAATGGAGCGCCCTGTAGCGTAGCGAAGGGCTGTCGCGTAATGACGAACGAAGCGACGCCAGCAATTTTAAGATATAACCCAGTAGCTAAGAATTAGCTTCACTGTATTTAAAAAGTTATAAAACCACGTTTTTATAGTTAAGGCTTTAAGGACTCCTTTTCGTTATGCTGTAACTATAGTTTACTCCTAGGAATCTAACTATTTAATTAGGTCTTTAAGGGCTTTAAGTAATAGCTTTATAGCTACTTAATAGGCTTCTCGTACATTATAAAGAGCCTTATCGTTACTAATTCCAGCCTGCAGTTTTAAGGCTTTATACTAGTGTATAATAAGCTAGATTGGATTACAGGAGGTAAGTTAAAGGTATAGGCTAGTGGTTTTCAGAATCTATTACTTTAACCGTTTAGTTTCTTTAAATTATTAGTTATATTCTTTCTTACTAACTTCATGGATTAATCATTCCATTTAGTAAGTGTGGAGGCTATTAGCCGTTAGATCTATAATAGTAATCGGTAAGCTTAAGTCATCGTCGCCAGCTACAGATTCTGTACTGCCCTTAACTGTAACAGTTAACTAGCTTAAGGTCTTATATTTATAGCGTGTAGGGTTTAAGGCTGTTAGTTTATTAAGGAAAGGGGTTACCTCCTGAATTTCACTTTATAGGCCTCCAGTTGCGGCCTGGGCCTAAAACTGCAGGTTCCACGATTCCTAGTCTTCAGAACTAGCTAGAAAGACAGTCTTATTATTATTGTTAGTGTTTATTTTATTGGATCTTTATGGTAGATTAAACCAGTTAGTTAAAGTCCAGAAGTGTAAGTCGAAATTACTTTTTATTAGGGTTTGCTGACTAATCGGTGCGTAAGTGGTGCGATGAGTGATTAGCGCGGCGAGCGAATGAGACTCTTAATTGTTAGAAGCGCGGCACTCTGGATTCTGTGGAATTAAAGGGGTTATAACTGCGTGATTGTATTGCTTATGTTCTCTCTATTCCTCTAGCTCTGGCTGGAAGCTAAAAGCTTCTTTATAGACTGTTCTACAGGATTCAGGCTTCGTCACTCTAGTAGCTGAAGCTCACTGGCGTACTGGCAGTGCCAGGCATCTAGTCAGCTCCACTGACTAGACGCCCAGGGCCTCTAAACCCCCTTCTTTCTGGCAAAAGGCAGTTATACCTATACATTTATATATTAGGTAATATATATAAAGAGGTATCTTAATTCTATTTATAATCTAGTTCGTTCTCCCCCTTAAAAAGAGCGGGGAAAGGTTAATAATAACGTAAAGTTAAGAGGAAGGAATGCTATCCTGCTATATAGTTACACTGTTAGCGATAAGGTATATAATAATAACGAATATCTCTACTAATAATAATTATATAAACGGAATTGGCTTGTAAGCCTACCTTTAAGTAGATTTAGCTTAAGATAGAAACTAAGAATAATAATATAAAAGAAAGTATAACAGTAATAGTAACTTAAAGGTTATAGCGAAATATATATATATATCTATTATTATTAGTAGCTTTAAAGAAAAGAATTAAGTTAAACGTCTTAGTTATATTATTTAAATAATATCTTATAAATAGATTATTTGCTTTATAATATCTGTAATTTAAAAATCTATATTTAGTTATTGAAATTTGTAATATTCTATGCCTTTATTAAACTTACTAAGTCCTCTGTTAGCTGTATAATATATAAAGGGCTGTAAGTTATAATATTAGAAGAATTTCTCCTTAGGCACTGTTAACTTTAGCTATAAGATATTAAAATCGACTTTAACTATTACTATTTTAAACAATGTGACGGCGAATCTGCCACCGGTTTGGGTGGGTTGTGCCGCTAGCTTCGACGATCCATTCGCCAGGAATTTGGCCCAAGCGCCCCGCCTGCGCCACACGTCGCGGTCCCTCGAAGTACCGAGAACCGCCCCACCACGTCCCAAAATCGGGACTCCTGCTTTCAGCTTTCTGGTTCCCTCTGCCACCATTCCTGGCTCTAGGATAGCAGTCGAATATGGCTCCCACCTCGGCATTTAAGAGCTGCGCCCGCGCGCTTCTGGCAGGCAATGCGGAGCGCTTGCTCTGCACACTCCCGTCTCGCCGTCTTTCGAAGCTATTCCGAAGCTCCTCTGCCTCCCACCGATCTAGCTCCATCTACAGCCGTCTCCCTGCCGGCTTCCTCCACGTCAAGCCGTCGACTGCTCGAGGTCCCCCGAGGATGGCGTACCGCCGTAGCCGACGCAGGGACTCAGATGCGTACTCGGACGCTTTGTACGGGTCAGACAGCGAGCCTTCGGAAGTGGACGACGTGTTCGACCAGGCCGACCAGGCCGACGATGCCGGGTACGAGAACAGTCAAACGGACATTGACGACTTCGATCCAGACGACTTCATTAAGGACGATATCGACGCAGAAGATGCGGCAGAGCTCTTCGAGGGAAACCTTCACCCTCCAGAGTACTACGTCAGATGCATCCAGGACTTCAACGAGTCCGCCTTCGACAACGAAGACTACTGTCCGGGGACCACAGTGCTCCTCAACGGGATCGAGGAACTTTAGAACCAGTGCGTGGCGAATAGATGGCAGGGGATATCGTCGTTGCGATATTACCTGAACATTACGCAGCAGATGCGATCGTCACGGCCCCCTCTCTCTCCGAGTACCAGCCATTTACCGCAGGATAATCCATTCCTCCTCGGGAAAGACCGCGTCCCAGCCGGCTTCGTTATGCATCCGACTCCGACGCGGTAGGCGATGCCGCCCTGGCGATGAATCCACATGACAACAACCATCTCCGCATCTTTCTCAACCAAATCCATCAGGATGACCGAGAACTGCCCGGCCCGGCTATGTCTATTCAAATAGACGGCGTTGCTAGCGCTTTCCGTGGCGAAATCGAGATGCGCGATCGCGACAAGCTCCGCCGCGAACGGCTCGTCCCATCCAAAGAATGTCTCAAGCGTTCCTCCATCGACTTTCAGCTCGCCGACGGGGCCGCCTTCCTCCGCTAGGATCATGAAGAAGCAGACTTCGCTTCGGTTCGTCGACTCCGGTCCCGGGATGCGCATAAGAGAGAACTCGTGGGCTGCGGCCCGACACGCGAGGATTGTGTCCTCTAACAACAGCGGAAGGTCCTCGAGCTTCGGCTCCTGTTCGTGGTCAAACATGCCTGCGAGCGGACCAGCTGAAGCTGTGCCTGCGAGGTTTGTCGGCGCGATGGACCAGGTCGAAGACGTAGTCTTGGCCGCGGGCGGGTCGCGAATCCGCGGACAGACCAACCCGTACTTGGCCGACAGGGTGGGCTCGGCCCGCACGTACAGGTGCCAACGAACGATTGGACTTACTTCCAAGCTATCCAGCTCGAAGAAAGGGTAGGTAACAGGGCCGACCCAGCCGGTCCACGACCAAGTGGGTAGCGGCGAAGCGTTCGCGCTGCTCTGTCGTCGTCTCAGCCTGCCGGCCGGCTGCCACATCAGGGCGGCTTCGAAGTAGGTGGCCGGGAGACCAGAAACTGCGGTTCCGAGGTGGCTGTGGATGTAGGACGTATACAGTCCCGCCAAGGCTTTTAGCACATCGTCTTCCCTCGTGAACTGCCGCCCCGACATCAGCTCCACGAGGGCGAGGTAGCAAGTCGCTGCTCTGTCCATCGTGCCGAAGGCAAGGCCCTTCGGATCATCGTCACGCAAGTGATTCTCATACAGTTCCATGTCCAAGCCGTCGTCCACGGGGAAATCCTCATTCCAGTTCCCAGTCCGGCAGGCGTAGTAGGTACGCTCCGGCGTGAAATAGAGGAGGCGCGAGGAGCAGACGAGCTCCTGAAGCGTCCAGCCTCGGGTTGCCCAGGTCGAGAGGTTGACTACCTGCTTAAATTCGGGCCGGTCGAGGCCTATGCGCTGACCGGCAAAGCTGTGAAGGTCGTTGGAGAGAAAGCGGGGGTCGATATCGAGCAGCGAGGCATCGGCGCTGTCCCCCGTCGCGGCGACAATGGTCAGCAACGCCGAGCCGTAGATTACGTGCATGCGCTTGATCTCCTCCATCTTGTCTCCGATGTCGTCTTGAACAATGCACAGGCTGTCGATCCAGACGTACCGACACCGGAGCATCCGCGTCACCTCGATAGCGTCGGTGATCGTCTTGGGCAGTCGAAATGACGGATACCGTAGTGCGTTCTTCTCGCAAAGCAGTGATAAGTTGCTCCTCGTCAACGTTAGGAAGGGGTTCCTACCCCAGACGTAGCTTAGCGCGAAGTAGGGCTGGAAGGAGCTCGCGGGAATTTCAACAATCTTCATATCGTCGACGTCGACGAGTCTTCGCGGCGATATGTTGCCTGGAGCATGAGTGCACTGCGCGTGGCGGGGACTACGACAAATGTCAAAGCAGCGACCGATCATGGCCATGCCGCGCGCTGCGCCATTATCTGACAGCGGAAGGAAGATGTGCCCTGGCGCGTTGCCGAAATGGGCGTGGTAGTCGTCGCGGTGCATGAAGAACTGGGACTCTTCGTCGTTCGTCTCGTCCGAATGCTCAAGGGGCAACCACACGGAGATGGCACCGGTACTCGGCAAGGCGTCGACGGATACCTGCACGTTGGTGGACTCTCGGTGGATGATGACCATGTTGTCGGAGCTCGAATCCGAGGAGCTGGCTTCGTCCGATTCTTTCTCATATTCGTTTAGCATCCTTTCCATGGCGTTCCGAACATCGCCAACGGCAAACGCAACAGCATCGCCACCCGTCCGTCCAAGAAAGTCGTACAGTTGTTGCGCCTTCAACCGTAGGATCAAGCGAATGACGAGCGCGCACAGAGGGCAGTCCGCGTGCGCAAAGATGTGCTTAAGATCTCCGATCTTGAAGTTCTTCGTCGAATTTCGGCCGCCCGAACTAAAGGTGGATTTATCTGGAGCTTCGACAACTTCCCGCAATCGGTCGCCCGCCGGTCGACAGACCGGGCACAGCTCAGACCGCGAGCCCTGTCCTGCAGCGAGGGCCAGCTCCTTATTCAGGTCCAGAAGCCGTCGCTTAAACTTCTCAATGCTAGGCTGCGTCATGATTGCAGTTGGATGGATGGCAGATGCCGTCATGAGGTCTAGTCGGGGCCCGCAAACGTGGAGCAAGCAAAGACAGCCGACATCCCAAGGGACGGTGCCAAGTGGGCGAGCGCTAGAAATTTAGTGGGCTCCTTAACGCGTGGGGATTTGTTGACTAAGCAGACCACCAGTGAGTGTACGGTCCCGCGAACCTATTGGCTCCCGCGGCACCTCAGCCCTCACTCAGCTTAAAGCGGCAAGAGCTCAGCTCTGCGTCCGAAAACGGATTTGGAGCGCTTAAGTTTCATCTGCGTTTATATGACATACGCCAGTATATAGCACAACCCCTAGCCTGTCACCGCATCTGGTAGTCGAGACCAGACCACTTGGATTCTAGAAGGATAGATAGCAGTGTGATAGTATTACAACCTGCACCTAACACAGGCCTCGAGAGGACTGGCGCGGGTTAAGACAGAACGTATGGCAGGACGCCAACAGGTAAGGGTCGTTCCGAAGACGGCTTGTTAAGCTAACACTCCTAGACAGGGGGTTTAATGTCACTGTAAGTCGCTGTCACTATAATACACAGAGGTAAGTTTAAACAGTAGGATATAAATAAACAATTAAATATTAACGTGAGGAACCAGAGTCCCTTACAGTAGTTATAGGCATAACTATAACTATCTATACTACTAACTATAAGGTATTTCATACCTTACTTACAGCGTTGTAAGTGCTTATTATATAAGCACCTCACACTACATAAGCGTTCTGCTTATAAGGTCTCTCCTGCTTATAATGTAAGCACTTGGTATACTGTAAGCAGCACCTTATTAGTCGTAAGGGCTTTAAGTCTTTACACCCCTAGCCTAGTGCACCCGGACGGTGTACACTGTCTTCCTGCACTGTTCCTTCTACAGGGGATTTATTAGGCCGCCCCGGCCCAAGTGACAGCCTATAGGGTTGTCACACAATTCCCCCTCTTTAACGTTCTTTTCCCATAAAGAACTTTAAAAGGTAAGCTTCTCCTTTTACCACTTCACTATATAATAAGTGTCAGGCTCCTAGGTCTTAAAACGGGAACAGGGTAAAAACACTAACTGCCATTTAAACCTTACAGCCTATACACACGCATTTAATGGCGAAATGTCCCCTTATTCTTTTTATAAGTCTGCCGTCCCCCCGCTTATTTACCAGGTCTTAAACAGGTCTAACAGTTATAACCACTGCCTAAAGAGACATTATCCTTCCCAGTGTAACGCTTTTAACATAGGTGAGGTAAAGCTAAAAGCCCTCTTAATTAAGAAGTAAAACCTTAACTTATAAGTTAAATCCACCGCCTAACAGTTACATAAGGCCACCACTAAGCTTTAAAAGGCATTAGCGCGCTTAACACGTCTTTATAAATAACGGTCTTAACTTAAAGATTATGCTGTAAAGGTGTTTAATTATAAAGTGGAACTGTTAGAGTTTTAAAAAGGTAAAGAGGCTAGATTAGACGCTCCTCTTAAAGACGTAAAGTCTTTTAACTGGGGGAACTTCCTGGCTGGGTCTCCACTACACACAGTTACCTTATAACCTAGTTTATCGCTTTTTTTCCTTTAATAAGTAAAACGGCTTTTTAACGTAATAGCAACGCGTTTACTTCCTTTTAATAAAAGGTTATAAGTTTAAGTCCCATAAAAGTCTTCTGTTACTTTAAATCCTCACCCCTTAGGGCTAGAGGGTCTAAGGCGACTTTTTTTTTATTTTTTTTTTTTTATTTTTTTTTACTAACTTCCTTTCTTAACAACTTATATAAAGTTCACCGGGAGTCTCTGGAGGCCTAACCTCCTTATCAGGTCTAAGGTCCTTACAACCTATAGCTAAGGGTTTTAATAAATATCCTTCCGTACCTATTAAGGAGTTTCCTACCGCTTCTCAGGCTTTAAATCCCATAATAATCTTACTCTTTAGTATAGTAATTTAAATATCAGATCTTATCTTATTTCTAATTTTTATTATTAGCTTTAATCAGTCTGGATTTTTTTAATAGAACTTTATAATCAGGTCTAGGCACTTAAGATTTTTAACAAGCTCTTATAAGTTACTTTCAGGGCCGTAATCTAACCACTTAACAAGATATTCAAACGTGTTCTTTCCTTTTCGTAAGTTTATAACTTCTTTAATGTCGTACTTATCCTCGTTAGCGTTAATCTTAACCTTCTTTTCTAATAGAACTCCTTTTAAGGTAGGTTTTAAAAGTAAGATGTGAAAAACCTTAATCCACACCTTTATATTAATAGGTAGGTTTAGTTTGTAATTAAAGGTAGCGACCTTTTTCTTAATTTAAAACAGTCTGTACCTTTTAAAGTTAAGCTTCTTACTAAATCGTTTTAAATACAGGTTTTATAAAAAAAGGTAAATATAATCCCCCTTTTAAAGAGTTAATCCCTTAACTTATTTATTATTAAAGTAAAGTCCTTTCTTAAACACTAGTTATTTAATTTAATGTTCATTAGTAAACTTCTTTATTTATTCACGTGTAAACTTAAATTTAGCTTATAGGTAGTTATATAACTCTTACATTTAATCTGTATAAACTGTAGCTTAAGGGGTGCCAGTAGGCAGGCCTTAACGGAGTTTAGGCTTTTTACTGTAATTAGTGAAAAATAGTAACACACCTATTAATTTAATTAACATTATATTATAGGTTATCTATACTGTTAGTAATAGTTTAAGCCAGTTATCTTATTTAAAGTTAACGTAAGCTTAAAGGTACGTTATAAGTATCTAATTAACTTATTCTATTTAGTTATCTATTTATAAGTAAAAGGCTGTTAAAAGCTTACTTTTCACACCCATTCTTTATATTAACCCTTACCAGAACTTTAATATAATTAGCTTATCTTAATCTGTAATAATATTATCTAGTTAAAGGTGTTATAAAACTACCTTTTTCTTAAAGATATAAGTAAGTTACTTTACAGTTATATCTTTTAAAGTTAATAAAAAATAAGCCCATTTTATTAATCTGTTAACTACTATAAGGATCTGGTTATAAGTAACTTTTATAGTAGGGTCCTTAGACTTTAGAATTCCAGTAATAAAGTTAAGTAAGATAAAGCTCTATAATACCTGTAATATAGGGAGTGGTTTAAGAAGTCTATAAGGCTTATAATGTTAATTCTACTTTTAGTGGCAGATATTATAGTTATTAACCACTTTTTTAACTAGCTTCTTCATTCCTAGAAAGGCGTACGCTTATTAAGCCTATGTAAGAGTCTTAACCTAGCCTATATATCCTTTAAGTTAAGATTTATAAACCTGTTAGATATACTCCTTTTACTTATCTAGGTTATAAATATATAGTTTCTTTTAATACCAGAGCTTTACTCCTAGTTTAAGCATACCGTTTACACCTTCTAATAACTATTCCATTTAATAAATAGTTTTGTTATAGTTTAAATATATTAAGCACTCTTTCCTATAATCCTGCTTATACCTTAAAAAGTCTCCTAAAGGGCACTTATACTTACAGGTACTTTTTATTAACCTTCTTATTTAAAAGTCTTATTATTATTAATAGATATTATACTTTATTTATAAGTTTATATAAACGTTAATAATTTATTCTAACGTCTAGTTATCTAACACTTACAGTATATACTCTAATATACTATTCCTTACTTTATTAAATATAATAACAGAGATTAGGACTAGGTTAATATCTTTATAATCCTGTCTTTAATTAAAAGTATTAACCTGCTTATTATCTTTTCCTTTAATGTAATGGATTTAAAAGTAGAACAGGGTTATTAACTTTACCTATTATACTTACTGTAAGTTAAGTTCCTTTATTAAGAAGTATTAAAGGTTATTATAGTCTGAAAAGACCTAAACTGGTTCCTTTATACCACTTAAGTATAATACCCACTTAGTAAAATATTAAATAATCGTTATTAGTTCCTTATTATAAATCAGGTATTATAAGGCTAGGTTATAAATTCCTTTTAATAAAAAGGTAATTAAGTAACGTTTCTTATTATCCTAGACTTAATTAAGTTCTTTACTAATTACAAATTCTAAGGAATCTGTTTTAACTTAAAACGGCTTTAAGAAGTTAGGGAGAGCTAGGATTAACACTGTGATAAAAGTGTATTTAAGGTCTTTAAACGCCTTCTACTACTTATTAGTCCACTTAAACAGTTTACTTATCCCTATAAGCTTATACAGTGGTTTTATAATCTTTATAAAATACTTAATAAAACATTAATAAAAGTTTATAAAACTAATAAAGGCTTATAATTCTATTTAATTCTTTAAAGTAGGCTAGTCTTTAACTGCCTCTGTCTTCTCCTTTTACATTTTAAGCTTTCTAAGGGTTACTTTAAACCCTAGATAGTTTAATTTTTAAACGTAAAAGTGGCTCTTCTCTAAGTTTACTATTAACTTTACCTTTTTAAAAGTTATTAAAACCTGTTACATATATTTTTAATGTTCTTTTAAAGTTTCAGAATAGATTAAAACGTTATTTAAGTATATAAAGATAAACTTATTAAGGAAGGGGCAGAGAACACTGTTAATAAGACCTTAGAAAGTTATAAGGGCGTTTATTAATCTTATTAATATAACACAGTACTAGTAATACCCGTTATAAGTTTAAAAGGCCGTTTTATATTCGTCCTCTTCCTTCACTCTAACATAGTTAAATCCCATAGGGAAATTAAAGCTAAAGAACTAATTTACCTTAATAATCCATTCTCACATTTCTATAATAAGTGGTAATAAGTAACGATTTTTAATTATATCTTTATTTAACATTTAGTAATTAATAACTATATGTAACTTACCGTCTCCCTTTCTTAAAACAAATAACATTAAGTATCCTGCTAGGGACTAGGACTTTATAATAAATCCGTTCTTTAGGTTTTTATTAATATACTCCCTTAAGGCCTTAACTTACTAAGGGTTTAAATAGTAAGGTTAAAAGCTGTAAAGCTTTACTCCTAGCTTTAACTTAATTTTATAATCTTATAATTTATAATCTGGTAATTATGGTATCTTTTTTCAAAATAGGGTAAACTTCCTATATTCTGTAAGTACCTTAAATAAGTTAACTTTTTTACTTATCTGTAATTTAGCTTCTTACTTCTTCCTACCTTTTAAATTATCATTTAAGTAATATAGTAAACTCTCTAATCCTTTAACTATCTTAATAAACCTAACTTAAACTATACTTAATTTTAAGGGTTTAATGTGCTTTTAAATGCTTTATATATCTTTAAAACAGTTTAATACCTTCTTAACTTCCTTTAAACGTTAATTATTATTAGGGGATTCGCTAAAGGTAAGGTAACCACTCCTTTAATTAATTATAAGGTTATACTTTTTTAACTAGGGTAAATTTAAGATTATATTATACCTTACCACTAATGTAACGTTAAAGTCCATTTATTATTCGTCTCTATCTATTTTAATTAAAGTAATAAATAATAAGTAACTTTACTGTTATTATATTAATACAGGCTTCTTTCTCCATTTTAAATGGGAATAACCTCTTTATACTTTTTATTAGAGAGTTTCCTTTAATTAACTAATAAGGGGTATATTAAGTTAAAAGCACTCCTATTATTAATCACTACTTTTACCTTAAACGGCCTCCCTCTTTTATTTATTAAGTTAATATTAATAGAATAATACTTATACTTTTTTAACATTTAAGTTATAGTAACTATCTATCCTTAAAATCTTATTTAACCTAACCTTTAAGTGCCTTTCCTTCTTCTTAAGGTTTTTACTAACCAGTAAATTACTGGTTTCCAGCCCTTTTAAAAGGCCTATAACCTTTTCCTAATTCCTTTTAGAAAAATAGGCAACTTTAGTAAACTTAATAATTAACCTTTCTTAAGTTTTCACGTTTTAATGTCCAGTTAACTTTAAACGGTTTAATATTTCTAAAGTCCTTAATAAATTAATAATACACTTTATAAGACTAAATCGTAATAATGTCTTTTTACTCCTAAATCCGTTAGTAATCCTCTTACTTCTACCACTCTTTAACCTTTCCTTTAAGATATAATAAACACGTTATAACTAAGCAGTTATTAAATACCCCTCCTTATTAGTAAGTAGTAAAAGCTTAATTAACTACAGTAACCTTCCACTTATTACTAAACTCTCTTATTAGGGAGTAAGAGACTTAATAATAAGCTAGTTCTAACTTTATCCTTATAATAGCGTAATCCTGTCTTTATACACTAGGGAATTGGTTATAAAGGGCCTTAAATCCATTATATTAATTAAAAACGCAGTTATTATATATATAGTTAATTTACAGTATATCCTTATAACTAGGGTAGTTAATGTTAACTACAGATATTACAGTTATAAAGTACAGGGTGGGTAAAATAATACATTATTTCTTTTCTTCTTCCACTTACCTTTATATATACTACTTCTCCTAAACTTCTTCCTAAAACTTAGGTAATAATAACCCAGTTTATTTTTCTATAAAATAACCTTCCTTAATAAGTTAGTATTTAAGCTAATTAGTAAAGTAAACTCTGTTATAAAGTTATAACTTAATTTCTACTACTTTATCTTTAAACGTTACAGTAAAGCCTTTAACTTACAGGTCCTCCACTTTATCTATTAACTCTTAATGTTTCTCCTTTAGCTCTTAGATTCTCTATTAATATACTTACTTTATACCTTCTTAGGGGACCCTTAAAGTACCAGTTTAAGGCACACTATCTTTAATATAAGGTAGTTATCTAAGCTGTCCTTCTTTTAAGGAGGTGAGGGTGCTGATTTACTTAACGTACTTAAAGTGTTTAAAAGTTTTAAAGGGTATTATTAAGAAGAACTTTCGTTTTTCTAACTTAACTCTTTCTGTTTACTTTTTCTCACCTTCTAAGGCTTATTTCACCACTTAAGTAGCCTAAAAGGCTAACTTTTCAACTCTCTCTACTATTTTAATAAGGTTTAAGTTAGGGTCCTTCTTAAACTTCCTTAATTCCTGGGTTTATAAGGTAAGGTTCTTAAGACCTGTAATAGCTAATTAGAACATCTTTTCCTAAAGTTAGTCTTTTATAACCTACACCTTTAATAGTTTTAAGTTTCTACTTTAAAGTCAGTCTGTAACAACCTACACCTCTGTAACTAACTCTTTTAAGACACCCTTAAGGACTAAGTACACTATGTCTTAAGGTTCTTCCTCTTCTTCTTCCTTATCTCCCACATTACACTTATCTATTTATATACAGTCTTCCTTATTACCTACTATCCTAATATAGACGTCTCTTAAGTTAAACTTAATATGTTTTCCCCCTTTTAAAACTGGTTTCTAACTAACTTACTTTAATAACAGGTATTACTGTGCTATATGGCCTTTCTTACCACAGTTAAAACATTAAACCTAGGACAGGTCCTTAAGCTGCTTCTACTGCTGTTATTGTTAAAGCTTATCACAGTTAGGTTAATTCTGTCAGTTTACTATACTAATATCCATTAATCTAGGGTGGTAAGCTGTTATAGTTAACTAGTTCCCCTTCTTCAGCTAGTAAAGGGTCCGTTCTTTCCAGAAGTTCTTCTAATAATAATAATTATAATACTAATTATTGGCCTTAATGGCCATTTTAACTAGTTCTTAAAGATAGTCTAGTTAATCCTTACAGTAAAGGTCTCCAGTAACGTGCTCCTTCAGACCACTTTAGAATAGCATTACTAAGGCCTCTTAACTAAGCTTAATCTTTATTACTTCTAGCTTAAAGCGTGTAGAGAACTTAAGGATTAAGGACGTCTGTCTTAGGGCTATAAGGTGCTGTTTAGCTTACTTAAAGGTATTTAGTTCTCTAAACTCAGTCTAAAGCTGGTTAATAAAAACGTTAAAATTATTAAAAAGGGCTTAAGTCTTAAGGGCCTCCTTACACACTCTGTTTATAAAAAGGCTATTAATTATCTTTATATAGGGTTTATATTAATAAACAGTTACTCTATCTAATAAGGCTCTGGTAAACCTAACCTTTCCTTCTTTTTTAAAGAACTGTTTATCGTAATAGGTAACGTAACTTTAAAGTTAAGCTATTTAAGACTCCAGCTACGTAAAGTCTCCCTTAAAGCGTAATAGTAAGGGGAGCTTTACTCGTTTCTTCTATAAGCTCTTAAGGTTATTATTCTCTAACTTAATAGCGTTAAGTCAGGCTTAAAGTTTCTTAATAAAACTAATACAGCTTTTAATATCTCCAGAGAAGGCTTTGTTAAGTTCCTTAACTAGCCCTTACTAGTTAAGGTTTAGCTTTTTAAAGCATATAGCTAACTTATTAACAGTAGGGAGTTAAGGCTAAGCTTACACTTCCTTAGGCTTTTTACCTTTTCTAAAAGTTAACATATTAGTAGTAAAAGGGAGGTAATGTCTGGGAATTTAACAAATAACATTTAAAACTAGCACGCTAATATCGTATTACAACCTACACCTAACACAAGCCTTAAAAGGACTGGCACGGGTTAAGACAGAACGTATAACAGGACACCAACAGGTAAGGGTTATTTTAAAAACGGCTTATTAAGCTAACACTCTTAGATAAGGGGTTTAATATCACTGTAAGTCACTGTTACTACAATACATAAAGGTGAGTTTAAATAGTAAGATATAAATAAATAATTAAATACTAATATAAGGAATTAAAGTCCCTTACAGTGGTTATAGGCACAACCATAACTATCTATACTACTAACTACAAGGTACTTCGTACCTTACTTGCAGCGTTACAAGTGCTTGTTATATAAGCACCTTACACCGCACGAGCGTTCTGCTTGTAAGGTCTCTCCTACTCGCGATGTAAGCACTTAGCATGCTGCGAGCAGCACCTTATTAGTCGTAGGGGCTTCAGGTCTTTACACCCCTGGCCCAGTGCGCCCAGACGGTGTACACTGTCTTCCCACACTGTTCCTTCTACGGGGGATTCGTCGAGCCGCCCCGGCCCAAGTGACGGCCTGCAGGGTCGTCACAGATAGCGGGGCGATAGCGACCCAACCACAACTATAGATTAATAACATAGCAGAAGAGGGACCGCTTACCCTTAGGGCGGAGCTTTTAGCTCCTTCAGTATAAGACAAATAATAATAATAATAATAATAATAATAATAATAGTTTAAACTAACTTTAATTACCTTATAATGTTTAGTTATTTCACACTCTGTTAATAGGCATGGTGGATTCACAATGGATGGAAAGAACTGTGTATAAAAGTGTTTAATTATTTTCTATCTTTAAAGAGCGGAAACCATGTTATTATAACCGTGGTGGTAGTCAGTGCGCTTTACACACGGCTACTACTGCAGGCGAGGTGTGAAATTGGTTCTGTTAGAATACAAGGTTTGGTATGGAGTTTAACGTTCTTGGCTGCGTAAAGCCGTGGAGCTAGCGTCTGTGCGGCTGTGCTGACCTATAGAACCAGCCGCTGCATAGCTGTGTAGATCAGGCCACTGTATTCTGCACATATATTATGTGTATTATGCTCCACATATTAGGGTTAGGGTCTGTAAACCTAACACACTCCTTTTTTTATCTATTATATTATTAAGTAACGCATGTTATTAAGTAAAGTATATTATTAAGTAAAATTATTAAAGTTTTAACGTATTTTATAAACAAGTGTACATTGTAAGCAAGTGTGTACTTTTTCCCCACCCCACCATAACTATCCTTAATTATATAACCAAAACACTACAAAATAATAATAACTGAACTAGAAATAGATGAATCAGACGATTTTCCAGCCTCCTAACACGTGCACACATTATAGCTAGGTTTGCTGCACAGGCACAGCACCAAATCTTCGTACGAGAGCCCCTTATACCACCACCATTTTATCGTGTTTCCTGCTTTAACTGCTTACCTATGGCCTTCTGATCTAGTAAATCCTATACCTCTTATATAGTAAAAGACCCTCTAAGCTGTAAACGTGTTTTTTTAACCCTCTGTCACTTATTAAGCTCTTTATTAACCTTTTACAGTACTGAGACCTTTATACGTAACAAAGCCACTTTATATATCACAGCCATCACACCTTTAACTAGTTAATCGACAGCAGCCAGTATAAGTGTCGGAGAATTACCTTTATAGTTAGATATCCGGCCTTTAATAAGGTCTTTCTGTAAGGTAGCTTCTTAAGTGTTCTATAGTGTCTAAGGTAGCTAAGGTAATATTAAATCTAGTTATAAAGTTAGTAGAGTTAAAGTTTAAAACCGAATAATTATTTTAGAAAATACCTTATCTGGATTATATAGTATAAGGCCAGCCCTGGTAAATGCTCTTTAAATGTTTATATTAATAAAAGCTGTAAAAAAGCCTTTTTAAATACATAAAGGAAATCCACCTTAGTAATATACGTGATATACATCTATATTAACTCCTCGATTTAATCATTATAAATCTTCTTTGATGGCCTAAAACAGCTAATATCTAATGGTTAGACTAAATGTAAGGAATATAAAGGCATATAAAGTGTAATAATGTTATACTTTTTATAATAATCCTTAAATTCTTCAAAGTGGTAGCTTTTGTAGCTGTTAAGGATTAAAAACCAGTATATCCCCTTTATATAAGATACTGTATAATAATTAAAATACTGGATAAAATCTAGGCCTTTTATATTTATAATCTAACCGTTATTAGTTAGATCTTTTTCGAGAGCCTGAAGGGCTAAAAGTATTATACCCTCTTTAAAGTAAAGGGCATGTTAAGTAGTGGAGAAAACTGGTGTTAATTAAAGAGGTGGTATAGTAGGGAAAAAGTGCACACTTGCTTATAATACACACTCGCTTATAAAATACGTTAGTTAAAAGCTAAAACGTGTAAAATAAATATATTATTAAAACATTATAACATTCTTATAATTAGTATTAAATTAATTCCCACCTAGGAAAAACAAAGACAAGCTGTTCTATCTGCAGCGTATCGGTCTCCGGACAGGCAACACGTAAGTCTCTGGCTTGTGAAAAATAGGTAGAACTGTAGGTGACAAGATGTATGTGACTACATATGCTGGATGGGGTGTTGGTGATGACCGCGGAGCTGTTGGTACTAAGAAGCTCCTGACCGAAGCTCGATATCCGATTTCCATTTTTCATGCGTGCAGTGCGCTCTTCCCCCTTGTCGCGGACCTTGCCCCTCCCGCTCCCGCCCCCGCGACAGCAGGCTATCACCGTGATTAAGAGTAACGCAGGGACACCCGGGCTTCCTGGATTCCCTGGACGAAGCTAGATCACGACAAAAGCCGCAGTCGAAACCACACCAACGAGGTACACCAAGGCCGCGCCGAGACGCGCATTTAGATGCCACGCCTAGGGGCACACCCAGAAGCACACCCAGATCCCGGCCCCAGGTGCACACCTAGATGCCACACACAGAGCCTTGGCTCCTACCCCGCACTCCCACTGCCATCGGTAGTAAAGGGCAAGGCCGACTGTGAGCTCAGACAACCCAACCCAGGAGCCTAGACCACCAAATCCAGGAGCCTGGACGAGGGAATCCAGGAGCCTGGATCAGAGGACTCAGGATGCCCGAGCCACCAAATCCAAGAACCCCGAATATGAAATCCTTTGACGTGGACTGCTGATCCATTCGGCTTGGACGCCAACCGGGCCGCTGCACAGGCACTCTCTTCTCGCTTAATGGCCGCCTGGTGCGCTGACATCTCGGGCCCGTTCGACCTCCGCTGCCAGGTGTCGCTTCGCTTTTTGGGCGTGGTATGCCGAGTCTTTTGCTAACTCAACTGTCTCTTTCCTGTCTGCTCTGCTCTTCCAGCTCGCCCCTCGAACAATGCTTTTGTTTTGCTCTGCCTCCATAGCATGCTTGACCGCCATGTCCTTTTGTCGCCGTGCCGTGGAGGTATCTACATCGGACTTTGCTTGCCCCGAAGATGCTTCTGAACGTTCACTGACCGTACGACAGCTGTTAGGGCGTCCGGACTGTGTAAGGTCTGTAGCCCAACCTGAGGCTGTAAGGCGTGATCGTTCCTAATTTGTCCGCTGGCGGACGCTGGACTTGGTGGCGAGCGGGGTAATGAAAGCGGGACGCGGGGAAGACATTGCGCTGCATTTTGACCCAAGAAAACCTGTTACACTTAGCTTGTAGTCGCTATATGTATCTAGTCTAGCAAGAATGATCAGAGAACTAGCGATCGGAGCAATCCTTACACTAGAACTGGGTTCCCCTACAATGGGGACTTCGATATGCTTCTCTTGCATAAGGCTCAACGATACTACATTTCTCATTGTTGAAGACGATAAATGGGCCGAATATCCCTTCATATACGCCAAACTTTACACCTCTGTTTTAGTCTTAATCGACACTGGCTGCGGAGGGATGCCCAGAGACGCGACGGCCAAAGTCAGATGCCTGCGCATATTTCTCAAAACGTACCCAGTCGCCGACAATGATCACTAACTACTCAATCCTGGTTCCAGTAAAGACTACGTCGTTATATGCTCACATTGCTGTCACGGGGCTAAGGCCCCAAAGTGGGTCTGGGCTGAGAGCCCAGACCACCGCTCCCATAGAGGCAGGTCTCCGCCTATATAGCTGCGCTCCGCGCAGCTCCTATATCTACTCTTAATCTTCTTCTTTATAGAAACTATAATCGATTCAGTCACTAAGTAACGGTATCCACCTTACTCGGCCCCTTACATCTAGTTTCTATTAAACCGCTAGATTAGATGGATTATAACACGTAGTAAAGGGACCCCTTCGTTAAGAGCGCTCACGATGAAATAATAGACAACTACCCCTCTATAAGGACGGAAGGAATTTCGTTAAAAGCTTATATCTAGTTTATAAAGGAAGACTTTAGCTGACAGTTTACAGCTCTTAGGGAAACGGTATAAGTCAAATCCCGCGTTAGAGAGGCGGTGGAGTAAGAGCTTACCGTAGCTAAGTTAGTGGCCTTCTAAGTAGAAATAGCTATTAGAAGACGAGAACTTAAGCTCTTTACATTAGCTTCTTAAATCTTCTTAGTTACTGGAGCTTTAAATATGTTAATTTCCGGTTTCTAGGGAGTGGGCCTTACCTATTAAGGTACTAAACCTACTCTTTAAGGGGCGGTATTAACTATCTGAATAACCGTGCTAACTCCTCTTATAGGTTTAACTAACGTAGGAGCCTCTAGCTTTAACTGGCCCCCTTAAACGTAAGGACCCCTAATAAAGGCTTTATAACCCGCTTTTAAAGCGTTAGCCCTTAGCGAACACTATTGAAAACTATTAGGCTAGCTAAAGTGGGATGGTAAGGATAGCGTTACCTTTACGTCTTACTTTTACTAACTCTGACAGAAAGTGGAAGTTAATGGCCTTATAAGGGCGGACCTGCTTAGTAGAAACGTTACGATTACGTACGCGATTATTGATAACCTCCTAGATTTACGGCGCTATTTGGTAAAGGATTATTAGAGGCTTAAAGCTCTATTTTATAAGGATCTTATCGATTATATTAAGGTTACGTTTAGTAACATTACCGCTGCCTTAAAGAAGGTGTGTAACGAACTTATTGTTACGTATTAAGGAGAGGGCTAAACCTTTTATAACTTTATATAGCTTTAAACTGCCCTTTTAACGAAGGCTAATAATAACGATTAGAATAATAAAGTTAAAGTAGTGTAGTTTACTAATCGCTTCTTAAAAGGACTTTTAGGGGAGTTAATTACAGTAACCTTACTTACGGAATTAAGGCTGTTAATCTAGGAATACTCCTTTATAACGGTACGGTAAGAATGTATTAAGGCCTTTAAATTATTAGTCTGTAAGTATAGGGGAGGCTTAAAAATTATTAAGGTTAATTATTATTAAGCGACTTACTAGTATTCCATTATATAAATAAGAGTGCTGCCTGCTTAACCCTGTGTGGATATTAATAAGGATATTATTATATCTTTTATTAAGTTTTAAAACAGTAGGAACTGCTTTAATAACTACAGACAACATAGCCTTGTAATAAGAACCTCTATAGAGCTTAAAATCACAGCCCCTTAAGTGAAATAAGTAATTATAGCGGAGTGAGAGAAGTGTAAGACTAACGGCCGCTGTATTTACTATGGAGGGTCTAGCTATAAGCTTACAGTTTACCCTTACAGACTAGCAGTATGCCTGAAGGAACTAGCTGTTAATAAGGTCTCCTTCACCTTACAGCTAAAGGACGGAGTTAAAGACAAGGAATTAAAGGAGGACATTATCTCCGTTCTGGGAAAAGCGTAGCTCTAGACTAAAGACAGGGTCTAAAGCTAAAAGAACTGGTAGTTAAGCAGGTAGAGAATTTTATAAAGAACAGTTATATAATAAACCCACTTACACTTATTCCAGTTATAATCAGACCTAATAATCTCTACTAAGCTCTTATTAACAAGGGCTGCCTTTACTACTCTATAATTAGTAAAAAGGTAGTGAACGAATTAAACTTTACTATCGTCTTTATAACGCTACGCTTAGTAAAAGGGGTAGCCAAAGGTATAGTTACAGTAGTGATATAAGGGATCGTGTATTTCTTTATTAAAGTAGCTAGTTAAATATAACCGACTTACGTATATGTTATTTTTAAACTTAGTAACCTAATAATCCTGGGAAAACTGTAGATAGAGTAATACAGAGTGAAATCTAACTTAGTTAAAAAGAGGCTTTAAATTAGCTCCACGTGTTAATACATGCGGCACTAAGTTAACATCGCTTACACGCTGCAGCTAGAAGAGCTACGCTCTGTAGTAGAAGTAGTAGTGGCGATTTAGAAAGGCCACGTGAAGAAGTTACTCCGCTTTTAAGGAGGTAAGGTACTTAAAACCTTAATATTCGCCCTCTTTATAAAGGATATAGAATAAGTGCTTATAAAGAAACACCCTTTAGCCGAAGCCGAACTGAAGGTTAAGATCCTTAAGGAATTCCATAACTTACTCCTGCTTTTCTTAAAGCGGGGAGTTAACACGCTTAACCCTTATAAGCCTAGCGTTAATTACGAAATCCGCATTAAGAAAGATACTAATGGGAACGAACTCCTACTGTTATTTAGCTTACTTTACAGCATATTACGAGAAGAACTCCTGGTCTTAAAGAAAACACTTAAGGACTTACTGGATAAGGGATTTATTAGAGTTAGTAACTCCTTAACCAGAGCCCCAATTTTATTTATGTGGAAGTTAAGAGGAGGATTAAGATTCTGCTGTAATTACAAAGCGTTTAACGTTATTATAACTGCAGACTAATACCCCTTTCTACTAATTGGGGAGACTCTCTGTAACCTTACTAGCGTTAAATAGGTAATAAAAGTTAACGTGGCTTAAGCGTTTTATAAGATTCGAATCGCCTTAGGTGAAGAATAGAAAACGGCATTCCATATTAAGTATAGCCTATTTAAATAGTTAATAACCCCCTTTAATTTAAGTGGAACCTTAGTTATATTTTAGTGGTATATTAACTTTATACTTAATAATTACCTTAATAACTTTATAATTACTTATATTAATAATATCTTTATTTATATAAATAGAATAAGGGAAGAGTATAACGTATAAGTGTAAAAAGTTCTAACCCGCTTAGAGAAGGTAAGCTTATACCTTAACTTTAAGAAGTGTAAATTTAGCGTTAAAACAGTTAAATACTTAGGATTTATTATTAATATCAGCACTAATATTTAAGTAGACTTTATAAAGATTAGTACTATCCTAGACTGGTCCGCTCCTATAACGGCGAAAGGCCTGTGTAACTTTCTTAACTTTACTAATTACTATTAGATATTTATCTTTAACTTCTCGTAAGTAGCCGCTCCCCTAACGGAGCTTACGGGGAAGGGGGTCCTTTACGTGTAGGGGGAGAGGTAAGAGTACGTGTTTTAATTAATAAAGACCCTTTTCACGTAAGCTTTTATCCTTATATAATAGGACCCTGATAAGCTTACGTTCCTAGAGACAGATTGTAATGGTTACGCCTTAAGTGGCGCCTTTATATAAGGGGAAGAAGGTAAGTGTATTACAGTAGTGTTCCACTCTTAAAAGCTGATGGTGGTTAAGAGGAACTACCTTATCTACAATAAGAAGATATTAGTAATTATCTGTTATCTAGAGTAATAGTTAGCGGAACTCTATAGCTGTAAGGGCTTCACTATACTTACAGATTATTATAACTTGGAATATTTTACTATACGAAAGAATCTTTTAAAACAGTAAGCTTATTAAGCTAAATACCTCTTTTACTTTAATTTCGAACTAAAATACCGCCCTGGTAAGGAAGCAGTAGTATTAGACGCTCTCTCCCGTAGGGATTAAGACGGAGTAATTATGGAAGATTAGGAGGTATAAGACATACAGCTTATTCTTAAAAGCGCCCTTTGGAACTACGTACGGATCTCTATAACTAAGATAGTAGAAGAACCGATTCCCTATATTAAGGTGTTCGAAGATAAAGAATTACAGTTACTTTAGAATAAAGTAGTGGAAACAGACACCTTTTATAAAGATGTATATTACATAGTGAAGAAAGGGGATTACACTTTAAATAGTGGAACAGTCTTTAAAGTTTAAATCTTAAACTGTAAGATTAATAAAACAGGGCACTTAACTTATAGGGACTAGATCTGGGTCTCTGGAGCGTTAGTAGCTTTTAAATAAGTGGAATAAGAACTCCCTTTATAGTTACTAAAGTGGAATACATTTAAAACTTAGCTTATATAAGCGGTCTACAACTTTAGCGTAATAGGTTACCTTGGGAGAGAAGGCACCCTAGTAACAGTTAATAAACAGTTTTACTGGCCTTTACTTCACCATTACGTATGCCGCTTCCTTTATAATTATAACGTATATAGCTGTAATAAAATCTAGAGAGAATATAAAAAAGGCCTCTTAAAGCCACTCCCAGTACTAAAGCGCTTTTTTACAGATATCCAGATAGACTTTATCACTAACCTCCCCCTAGTTAACAGTTACTGGAACCTGTGGGTTATTAAAGACTACCTTAATAAGTACGTTATCTTAGAACTTACTGTCTTTATAGACGTAAAGAAATGCGCAACCCACTTCCTTTTCTATTAGGTACGTTATTATAGCTGGCCTAAACGTATCGTTAGCAACTAAGGGTTAAACTAGACTAATAGGTTCTAGGTGTATGTATATAAGTTACTAAACATTAAATAACAGCTAAGTATAACTTATTACCTTTAGACGGACAGAGGCTTAAAATAGATAAATTAAAAGGTTTAAGCTTACTTAAGAGCTTATATTGCTTTAAATTAAGATAACTAAGATATATACAGCATTATTACTTAGTTAACTATTAACTGTAGGATAAACAGCTCTATTAGCATATCCCCCTTCTTAGCAATACACGGCTATAAGCTGGCCTCCCCAGTACTAATCGCTAGCGACGTGTATATGGAAGAGTACTGCCCTAACGCCTTTAAAACGCTGGCTAAAAACTACGTTAAACGTATAAAAGACATTATAAAGCTATGTAAAGCTGCTATAATTACTACTACGCTTAATTAGGAGTGGTATATTAATTAGAAACGCACACTTACTTAACGGTTTATAGTGGGGGATAAGGTGTAACTTGATTTACGTAACTATACCTTTATAAGGCTAAAGAAGAAGCTTAATTAACTTTACGTAAAGTTTACCGTTTTAACAGTAAAGGGCTCTTATGTAGTGGAACTTTAAGATATATTATAGGGGATTTACCCTTATTTCCACGTAAACCTCTTCCGTAAGGCTGGAAAAGACCCCCTCCTTAGCTAGATATAAGTGGACCTTTAACTACTAGCGGTTATATTAAGTATATACGACGCTAACGAAATCTACTGTGTAAGAACTTATAAAACAGGATAAGGCTTACAGCGTAAAGCCCTTATTAAATAAACTAGTTATATTATACTTACATAAGAGCTTATAGTTAATATTAAAGGTACTGTCGCTTTATAGGAGTATAAGGAACTTTACAGCCTTATAATAACAGAGGACAGGTTAAGGGAACGATTTATAGGTTAGGAGAAGAAAACGCGAAAACAGCTAAAAAGCGATAAAGTCGCAGCCGAATTAATTTCAGCCCTAAAGGGCGCTTACGATAATACGCTCGTAAGGGAGCGGAGAGCCCCCCTAGTAAGGCAGGCAGTTAGTAAATTATTAATAAAATAAAAAAGCAAAAAACACTGTTAAATTCCTCCTTACACTAAAGCGTTACAAGCCTCCTTAAAGCTTAAAAGCCTTATTAAAACGGTGGTGAAGGCCTCCGCACTAATAAGAGCAGGAGTGAAGACTGTAGGAGCAGGTAGGGCTAGGGGAGCGGGGGATAGTGACGGTAATAGTATAACTATTAACAGCTCTCCGGAGAGAACCAGGTCTAAGGAGCTTATAGTGCACATAAAAGTTAGTTACGTTTAAGAAACCACTCTTATAAAAGGGGACTTACAGGACAGGGTACACCTAATGTTTAACGAGCTAACGAAGCCCGTTTATTACTATTATAGTAACGGTGAAGTTTACCTAAAGGGTACCTTCCTTAAAGCAGCTAGCCGTGATCTAGGCGGTGTGGTAGTGTAACAGTACCTCTGGGGTAACGCCCTTATAAAAGCGCTAGTCCGCAGCGTAGTGGAGGCACACGCTACTCTTAAGTCCAGAATAGACTTTACAGGGGAAGTCTAATCCCACATAGTGGGCGCAGGGCACCGGGTTTATATTAAAGGGCTACATAATAACAGTTAGCTAAACTCTGTCCTTTAGAAAGCAGGGATAATATTTACAGAATACTTAGTAATAAGGCGTAAATACGCTTAGGTAGGAGCACCTAACGCGCGAGAGTGATAAAGGGTCTCTGCAGCTACAGACTTATTATCTGACTTTAAAGAGTCGGCATACGGTAAGGGGGATAGGGGAGGGGAGAGCTCTGCCTTAGAGAGGACAGCCTCCTCCTTAAGAGAGGTAGGGGGAGGCGGTAGCGGAGCGAACAATGTATCGGTAAAAACGTCTTCCTGTATTACAATAATCAGCATAATAATTACCAGTTTATTAAAATACCTACTTACAAGAGTAACAGCCAAAGCTGACAAGTCCGCACTTATAACAGTAGGAAGGAGGGGTAAGGGGGTAAGTCCTTAAGTGCGTTTCAAGAAGCGCACGGAGCCGGTAGGCGAAGCAGTAACGTGGCAAGTAAGAGTGACTAGAGTTACGGCAGTAGAGTCTATACTTTTTAATAATTAACTGGTAACTCCGCTTATTAATAAGTGGTTTAATTAGTAAGGAACGCTGCGTGGAATCCTTAAAAACGGGGGGGATTACTTACATTAGGTAACGGCTAAAGAAGAAGAAAAGAAGAAGAAAAACAACAAAGGCAGTTACGCGAAGAAATTACTATTTACTAGTGGAATACACGCACCTACACACACACGCGCAAGAGCACAGGCCTAGTAGGGCTCTAGTAGGGGGGTGATGTTACGGGGCTAAGGCCCCAAAGTGGGTCTGGGCTGAGAGCCTAGACCACTGCTCCCATGGAGGCGGGTCTCCGCCTATATAGCTGCACTCCGCGCAGCTCCTGTATCTACTCTTGATCTTCTTCTTCATAGAAACTATAATCGATTCAGTCACTAAGTAACAGTATCCACCTTACTCGGCCCCTCACAATTGCTACTTTGATTATATAGGTAAGGTAGCTGCCTTGACCGCATCTTTTACTTACATATCGTCTTCCAGGCGCCATTGCCCAATTTGCCGCCGCTGCCAATTCGGCTATCTGGGCAAGGTTATATGACAGGTCTTTTATTGACGGCGAAGACAGGCTGCTCACGAGTTTGCTCTGCCGCTTTTTTGGCGTGGAAACACTAAAATACAAAGTCACACATTAGGCAGACGATGGCCAGCATATCTAAACAAGTGACAGTGGCGATGATCTTGGACTTATCATTTACTATACACCTAGCTATACCCCTGACTAGCTTGCCGTTTGGGATCCTTAGGAGCGGGTTATATTTGTCGGAGACACTATGTATGAATGGGCTCCTATTACCTTTCCGCTTGAAGCGGACCTAAAGTTGTACAGCAACACCTTGGGCAAGTTGAAAAGCCTCGTTGCAGCCTGGAATAGCGGTGCTAGTGACTAGACTACTAGTAAGTGATAATTGATAGTGAGGCCTCCGTTCTTCAACACTAACAGAAAACCTCTAGTTAACACTAACGCGGTGTGTCCATTTCCCCGCTCGACTTCTGCACCATCCCGAGTTCAGATCGCCTACGGTCACATTACAAGTGCCTCCGATGCGGAACAGCTGATCAGCAACGTAGATACGTTTCTATATCAAGTGCTAAAGAACAGGGCTCCCTCAAAAGATCAGAGCAAGTTTCGAGACGAGCCGCTGATTTCTTACGATCGTGAGGACGGAAAAATCTCTTTTATCGGCCCGAAAATGCTGTTTAATGGAATTCGCAAGGACGGCGATACGATACGGGCTATTCGGGAACGTTAATTATAGGGATAGATCGAGTAACAGGCTAATTCTAGGTTATATCTTTTAATAACGCAAGTTCTTATAACCTTGTCAGAAGCAACCTATCATCACCGCTACAGCTTCGATAGCTGCTTAAATCTCTTCATATGTAAAGCCAATGCTTAAGACTCCGTACCATATCAGACCATATCACCATCTATCATCCCGCCATAAAGTGTCACGGAGCGTGTCTACTGCAGCGGCTTATTTATTATGGCTGCCTTAAGGAGGTTTAAATAGTGACGTAAAATACAGGCCGTTATATATTCCGTCACCGCTCTGGAGCCATATGCTTCTCCCGACCACTCTGTTGCTAATACGAATCCGACACCGGCAATATTGCTATAAGAGTCCCTGATAATCCACATCCAGCTCTATCTGCACCCGTGGACCGTCGAACCGAGTCTGCAGCGACCGAATCTACAGAACAACAACCTGTGGTTTCTGGGAATAGTAATGGCCTAGGTGAGAGATACACGTACTTGCTGTTACCAACTGGAAACATTCACTTACTTCATTTGATACCGTATAAAGGGAACGGAGGTCCTATAAGCTGTCAGCTCTTCGAATATCCTATCTAGGATATATAGGAAAGAGTAGATATATACGAGGCTTTATCCTACCATTAGGGGGGGTTCGGACAAGCCTTATTCTATCTTTATAGGCCAGTGTTCCTTACGTACACGCAACTCCGCCAACGTGACGGTAACCCAAGCGGTCGTGTGTTTTAATACAGTTTCTTCATTTGGACTGCCATAATTACTAACGCAAATTAAGGGGTATAACCGATGAACGATATGTCTCGGTTATAAGCTCTGTCTGCGGCGTTAGCTACAGTCAGGGCAGCTTAGCGTATTTAGGAACGCTAAGGAGCCTGGTCCTGCCACCCTTAGGTCCAGACCTATCCACCTACCGCTAATGATCCGGAACCCCTTACCTCTATCTGTCTTCCTAACCGGGGTCCCCGACTCACCCTTTATCACCACCGAGTTAGTTATCTGCCCCTGTTACGGGTACAGTGTAGGGCTGCCTCAGTAAATACGTCGCCGAGGGGGACCCTTACATGTTCTTTATCGTGCCATCCTTAGTAGAAATCCTTCCCGCAATTACACGCGTCCTTAAGCATCTTCAGACTTCATCCCCCCACTTATTCGATCTTAACCTCTGCTAACTCGGACAGATAACGTTAAGAGGGAAAGCTTTCTCCAGCTTATCGCTAAACCCGGCGATCTAGTCATTAAACTAATTATGAGCTTTTCCACTTGTGTAATGCCTATACTGTCTTTGCCTGGGAATTAATATTTTATTTCCAGTAAGGTATACAGTAAGCTGCCCGGTTACGACAAACTCTTTCCCGGCACTCACATTAACTAACAGTTCCGACATTTACGATATCATAATACAAGGAATAACTCGAAGTAGGTTTCTATATGATGCAGGCACCCGATCGGTACTCGAGCTACCCGTTCCTTAACGGTATATAATATCGGCGTTATAATCATTAATATTGCTAAGCCGATACTGGCCCTCTTCTCAAGGAGGATCTCTAGCGGCAGCTTCGTAAGCAACGCGATCATACAGATAAAGTCCTACACAGAGGCATTACCTGCGCGCCCCACAGCGGGGAAGGGTTGGACCACAACGATCTGCCGCCTCTGAAGAATGTAACAGCACAGGCGCGGCGCAAGACCATATTTACAGGCCGCGAATACGTCGTCTGTCCAGGGTCGCGCCGAGGCTGATGATCTTGGATAGTGCAGGACACGCCGCGCCGCTTCAACACCAAAGTGGGAAGTGGGGCGGAAAGCGCGTGTTTACCTCTCGTTCGTATCTCCTCCCTGATGCGGCGCGGTCAATCCCAGCACCGCAGCACGTTCGGACACGAGCCCTGGCGACGTGCACGACGAGCGCGGCGCGTCGCGCCACCCGCGGTTTTTCGGCGGCTACTACTCGGGCACCCCCATTTTTGTTAGCCGGGCACCCTCGCCCCTGAATCACTAGCCGGGCACCCCCCTACAATTAGAGGGTTAGGGTTTTCGGTGGCTAAAAATCTTCGTGCTTATGGTCCTGCACCTGTAATTGAAAATTCTTTCTATCTCCCACCATTCATCGACATAATCCAGGCACGTCATCACTAATAACGGTTTGTCGCATCGTTCCGACACGTTTTCTACGGCTAATCTAATTGATTTAGAATGCCCTGAAGCCTTCTGCAGCCCCGGATTCCCGCCTGCTGTCGTGCGGCCCCCCGCTGCAGCGCCGAAGCAATGCACACAATGCGGGGCAACCCAGCGGCCCGAAAGCCCTCCCAGCAACAAAGACTTTTACTACAGCGACCTTGAGCTTTTTAGCGGCCCCCAGAATACGGAAGAACTGCCTAGGGCTTTGCTACAGCCGTTACGCGAAGCCTTAAGCGTTATAAAGGGCCTTTTGCCAATTTTTTTTCCGTGTTAAAGCGGCTACCAAACTTCCTCCTTTTAATTTCGATCCTTTTAGTAATTCCGAACCTGAAAAAGGCCCTGAAAAAGAATAAGACTATTCTGACTGGAGCAGGATTAATGATTGTTGAACTTCGGGAACCTACAGGGCTGTAGTACAGCGGCTGTGGCTCAGAGGAAGAAGTGCTGTACTGGTCCAAGCCAGCTACAGTGCCGTAGGCACTGTAGGAAGCAAACTAAGGCCTGAATCACAGCGAATATTAACGCTGGAAACAAGAGGATCCGAAAGGCAGTGCCTTGTACAATGACTTGAATTGAGTAGAGTTGCTTGCTTGACTAGAATTAGATACAGGAGAGGAGAGAGCCTGTTATAGGCTGTGGGAGGCTCTGGAAGAATTTCAGAGCCTTCTGTGAAGTGGAACTAACTAATACAATAATGGAATAGTACTGTTCTGAACCATTCTACGTGGTTCTGTTGACGTAGTGGCTAACGTGGCCACTGATGTTCTAGTTGATTCTGTGGGGCAGTAGCCCCACTGGATTCAAGGGGGTTTCACCCCCCTTGAATTCCAGAAGGTTCGGAGTGCTCCAGGGACCCCAAGGGGCCCTGGAGAGGGTTGGAATCTTCTGGAACCCCAGAGGGTTCCAGAAGATTCGGCTGGTGGTTTCGGGGTACGCAATCACACTATAGGGTACCCGGTACAGGGTACTCAGTGGCTAGAAAAATTAACAATGATAATAACGATAAGCTATATATTACTGACGAAGATAAGCTTATTTTTAACCCCCCTAACACCTTTATGACCTTTATAATTTAAAAGCTTCAGGCTGCTGTTAATAATTAGGTAAAGAGTAAAGGGTTTACTATTATTTAAAAGTAAGAGTATAAAAAGAAGAATGGGAAGTATATATAGTATAGCCTTTTATATAATCGGTCTAGTAAACCCAGAGTCTTTAAGTCTGCTATTACAACTTGCACATAACACAGGCCTTAAGAGGACTAGCACAGGTTAAGACAGAACGTATAGCAGGACGCTAACAGTTAAGGGGCATTCTGAAGACAGCTTATTAAGCTAACGCTCTTAGACAGGGGGTTTAATGTCACTGTAGGTTGTTGTCACTATAATGCACAGAGGTGAGTCTGAGTAGTAAGATAAAATTGCTGGCGTCGCTTCGTTCGTCATTCCGCGACGGCCCTTCGCTACGCTACAGGGCGCTCCATGCCTCACTTTCGCTCCTGGCAATTTTGGCGTGGGGTATTAAGCTTATTTAAATAAGTGCAGCGAACAAAGCGACAGAAACCTGTCCGGAGGCTAATACATCTATTTAAAGAGATAAAAGAATAATTAAAAATAAATCTTACTTTTTAAAGCCTTATTTTTTACGATTTAAAAACTTTATTTTATACAGTTTACAAGCTTTCTTTATAAAGTTTACAGGCTTCCTTTTACGGACTTTATAGGCTTTATTCTACAGGGTTTACAGGCTTTACTCTACAGGATTTACAGGCTTTATTTTACAATTTACAATTTACAGTTTTTTTTTCACTTTCACAAATGCAATTCGAACTGGGAACCTCTTTAATTAATATTACGCTATTTACCACTATACTATTTCTATTTCTATCTGTGAAAAACTAAAGGTTTTTTTCAACCTAACTGGGTGAATTAGAGTAATAATTTAATAATTTTTCATTATAAGCTTACATAATCAAATGATACGTTTTAATATACATCACGTGATGTAGAATCCGATTTTCACTCTATTTTCAGGGTTAGGGTTCAGTAAAAGGAGATATTCAGGTTTAAAGTGAAAAAACCATGACTTTCACGAGTATTATTTTAATTTATAATATAGAATAAGGTAGTATCATATGTAGATTTTAACTGTAATTCTTAATCTAAAGCCTGATTTAGAATAGCTATTAAAACCAGAGAGATATTTGAGTTTATGTTAATGTTATTATTATTATTTAAGTTTAAACAGTAATATCTTTGTTATTATAAGCTGTATAGTAAAAGGAGTTCCAGTTCTGTGTTTAACATAATAAACTGTATAGTAATCGTAATTATTACTTCTTATTATGCTACTTGTTAACAGGTTATTATTATAATAACTATTATGATCCAACTTTAAACACTAATATCTTTCTCATTTAAAGCAGTATGGTAAAACAGATTCCAGTTCTGGATTCTACGTAATAAGTCATATAATAAACGTAAGTAATACAACTTATTATATTACTTATTAACCGGTTATTATTTAAATAAATATTATTATTAAACTTTAAACAGTAATATCTTTCCTATTATAAGCTTTATAGTAAAACGAATTCCAGTTCTGAATTTTAGGTAAAAACCTACGTATAACACTACCTTCTTTGCTTAGATTTAGCTTTGTTTTTATTTCCAAATACACATTTGTTTAATTTTTTCAAACGCTAATAACTCGTGAACCATAACCCTAACCCTGAATCTGACTTCAGATTTGGAATCCTGGTCACGTGACGTATCTGAAAACATATCATATCACGTGATTTGGGGCCCGAGTAGGGGCCCGAGCGAAGGGGCCCGAGCAGACCCACTTTTGATAATAAACCGACCAGTCCTAGGTCGAGTTGAATTTCCTTATCAGTTTTGACTGAATTTCCCATAGTAATTTTTTTTTTTGGACCACCCTTACAACAAATTGTCCTCCGGACAGGATAATGTTAAATTATAAAAAATGTTAGTAAAGTGTATAATTTAGTAAAAGTTTAAATCTAAAGTTAAAAGTAATTAAGGGGGTTAAAATAACTATTCACATTAATTTACTTTAATTAGTAACTTAAAAGGGTAAACACTTCCTTTTTATCTAATTAAAGAAAGGAATAAGTGTCTACATTGAGTAATAATTATAAACATAAAACTTAACTTACTTTTAATACTTCCTTCTCTTTTTAATATTACTTTTCTTCTTATAACTTTTAACTTTTCTATTACTTATCACTACTAGTATATATTTCTATATAGAAGTGCTGCTGTATTTAGCAGGCACGCGCCGCTTAATGCAGCAGCTATTCTACACCCCGCATTTTGCACCCTAAGGTATTAGCGGGAGGGAAGTGAAAAATGAAATTTCGGAATTTCACCGACTCAGCGAATTCTAAATTTCAAGAATCTAAGCTGTGAAAACGCCAAGATGAAAAGTGAAAAGGGGCCCTACATATTTTGGTGGCTTGGCTCTGACAGGGGCTGGGATTGGTGTCTAAAAGTCTTGATTTCGGCTGCCAAAAATAGAAAACTAAGACTAAAGTGCCTCCATTTCATCCTTAAGGTTACGGTCAGCTATGGCTTCTACCTTAGTAATTTCCTCCTCCGTTAAAGGCGTTTCGAACAGCTTTTACTATTTGTCTTCCATTACTATTAGAATTACGTCCTTAACTGACTCCTACTGATCTACTTTAGGCTTTTCTTTACCACTAGTTTCTCTGAATAGCTTTATTCTTTTAAGGACTTTAGAGTTTATGAATAAGAAAGCCACGTGGTTAGTTATTTCAGAAGTAAGGCGATTCTGAACTTTGTTTTAGAGAAACTTAATTGCGGAGAAGGAGCGTTCTAAGGGCATATTATTAACCAGTATAAAAAGAATACACTTAGCTACCTAAGTTAATTCTAAATCTGTAATACTAAGCTGTAGCTAAAACTTATAAGGGGTCTTACCCTTAACAGTGAAATCTATATTAAAATAAGGGCTATCTTACGCTTAAAATAGCGTGAACTAGCTTTATACCTGTAACTAGGAACTTATAGGTGAAAACTGCTGTGAAAAGGCCTCCACGCGCGTAAGTTCTTAGATCGAGAGCTTATATAGTCACGTGGATATCTAAAGTCTAGATCTTCTCTTAGCTAGCCAGCTTCACAAATAAGAGCTTCCAGTTAACCTTTAACCATTCTCCTAAATCACGTAACCAGTGCCAGCTAGCTGCAATTTGCTACCAGTTCATAAGAGTGTAGCTAACGTTTAATTTATCGCTTTCTAAGCGTTCTTAAACTGCACTTATTAGGCTTAGAACTGTAATTAAAACCTTAACCTTACACTAGAATACGTAATTCTTAACGTTACTAATAATATTAAAGAGGGTCGCGCGCCTTCTTAAGGGTGTTTTTTAAACCGTAAGGCTGTTACGTACCTACGTGAGAAGGGTTTCCTTATTACTAAGTATAGAGTATAAGACTTATAGTTATAAACCCTAACATGTAATAATTAAGGCTGTTAAAGCCTTTTTCTTTTAGTAGGCGTGTAGTTAATGTTACTGTAAGAAAGCCAATTGCAGTTTTGACTTCTTAAACTATATAATGATTTTTAACACTTTAACCATTACAGTCTTATAAGGCTTAGCCTTAAGAATGTCTTTAATTAATAACTAGAAGCTGTAAGAATTACAAAGTGTATAGAAAACGTGTGAGAACCCTAATCTCTTAGCTATCTTTTAGTAGAAGCTTTATACCGTGGAGTTAATATCGGTTATTAAGCCGTTAATTTTTGATGTATCACTATCCAGAAAGTTAAGCAGAATCGGTTTAATAACTGACATATAGCTTACAGTATCTTAACTTACAGTTTTCATATTAATTTTTTCCTAATAGAAAACTGTAAAGCTAAGGATCTGAATAAAGATATTTATTATTCAGTTACCGACAGTATTATCTAAGCCGTTTATAATAATATTAATAAAAAGGGTTACTGTAATATACACGTAAACTTTATCTCAGCACTCCAACTATATTATTATAAGCTAACTAAAGATCGCTTCCTTACCAGCCGGCTTATAAGCAGGGTTTAACTTGTAGAAGAATACCTTTATCGCTAGGTTCTTAAGGAGGGTAAATGGCAGCCTTATAATAAAAATAGCTATAGCTGCCATCTTTGTAACTTGTTCTTAAAAGCCTTTTAACACCGCTCGTATTGTGATTACCGTTACGATAGACTGCTGTTACGGAGCGGTCTTACCACACTAGTATAGAAGGCATCTAATTAGGTGCCGTTTCTACTGCGAAATATTAGCTATGAATACCTTTAAACACTACTTATAAGTTACATGCGGATTTTTAAAGCTCTTGAGCGTAACTTCGTTATACTGCTCTCAGATAACGTTAGCCATAAGGCTTTCTATCAGAGCCTTATGGCGATCCATTGCAAAAAAAGAGGTAGAAATAAAGGGTTTGCGCGCGCAAAGAAGCCGTAACGTAGTGGTGGATTTTAAGGGTTGTTAATAAAGAGTTGGAAGGCTACATTAGGGGTGGAAAATTCTGCAGTCATAAGGAAGATCCTGGTTGGATTCTGCCCTATACAAAACCCTAACCCTAACCCTGCCCCATTCTTAGCATCACGTGTTTCTGAAATATTTCATTCAAGGAGGGGACTGAAAATCATGACAATTTCGAAATGGCTAGGCCTGAAATGAAACTCCGAAACCCTATAAGGTATAGTTACTAGCTAATTTCCTAAAATGGAACTAAGCTTTACCGCCTGCTCATTTGCATCGCTACTCGCTGAAGGAAGCGCTGTATGAAACGCAGCACACGTTATTTAATCTAACTAACTGACGTTAAGTAAACGGAACTACCTTTAATTACTGTTAAAATTCACAATACTAGCCACCATGTTCGTGTTACAGCCTGCTCTTAATATAATAAGGTGAACTAAGGTGAAGACAGAACGTAGGGAAGGACTCCTAAAGGCAGTAATAGTAAGATAACTAAATAAAGGCTAACATAACTGTCGAGGGTAAATCGCACTGTTAAACAGGTTATAGACCTAAAGGTTTAAGAGATTAGAGAGCGGTCCCTAGGAGTGGATAGTTGTAGGAGAGAAATCGGGGAACGGTTGCTAAAAGTGAATAGCTTCTAAGAGAGAGTGAAGGCTAGTTTCTATAAGTGAATGACTCTTAAGAGAGCGTGAAGACTGGTTCCTAGGAGAGAGTGAAGAATGGTTCTTAGGAGCGGATAGCTCTTAGGAAAGAGTGGAGAATGGCTCTTAAGAGCGGACAACTCCTAAGAGAAGAGTGAGGCGGTTCTTAAAGCGGATAAAGCAGCGGATGACTCTTAGGAAAAAAGGTAGAGCAATGGCTTCTAGAAATTGTTTTAAGGTTAGGTAACTTTAAGAAATTATTATTTTAAGCACTATTTTAATAATAAGGTGTCTATTCTTACAGTCTTTAATGCAGCTATATATGGATTTCCTATATTTCTAAGCTATTTACGTACATTATAACGCTAATGATAGCTAGCCTTTCCCTGTCAGAATCACTACACATTAGATAAATTATGTTGTAATTCTTTAATTAAATTACTTATATTCGCACTCTAGCTTTGCTAAACTGCTTCTTTTATAAACTTGCGGCTGGTGGTAACGCTTACGCATTCCGTGGCTAATATTACCAATCTACTATTCCGGCTACTGTGACGGCTGACAAAGCGAAGCGCACCCCCGCTATGCTAACCTTCTAAAAGGAATGCTAGAATACTAAGCTTACTATACTTAGTACTTAAAGTGCACTATATACTAGAACTATACTATGTCACAGGGCTGCGCTTACAACTGCACGCTACATTATAACAGCCACTTTCAAAACCTTCCTTATTTTATGTTATAACTTAAAATAATAACTATAAAAGTTATAGTTTTTTCACTTTCAACTTGAATATCTCCCTTTGCTTAACCCTAACCCTGAAAATGATGTGAGAATCGGATTCTATATCACGTGATGTATATTAATACGTATCATTTAATTATATAAGCTTATAATTAAAAATTATTAAATTATTACTTTAATTCACTTAGTTAAGTTAAGAAAAACTTTTAAGTTTTCAAATGTAGAAATGAAAATAGTATAGTAGTAAATAGCGTAATATAAATTAAAGAGGTTCCCAGTCGAATTGCAGTTGTAAAAGTATAAAAAAAAAGTAAATTATAAATTATAAAACAAACACTATAAACTCTGTAGAATAAAGCCTGTAAACCTTGTAGAATAAGGCCTATATGCCTTATAAAATAAAGTTTTTACAATGTAAGATTTCTTTTTAATAATGATTATTTTTATTATTTCTTTTAAACCTTACCAAATAAAGTACATAAACTATAAAAATTAAAGCCTGTAAACTTTATAAAATAAGATTAATAAAAAGTAAAATTTATTTATAAAGATTACTTTCTTAACCTTAAATTTTTTATTAATATTCATTTCACCTTTTTAAATTGATATATTAGCCTCTGGACAGGTCTCTGTTTCTTTACACGCTATATTTATTAAAGAGAATGTCTATTTGTACCGTAATCGCGGTTTATTTGTACCGTACCCCACATAACTACCACACATAACCCTAACCCCATCCCACGCAACAATACCTAGTCGCATCCGTGGTCACATCAGCGACCACCTTTCAATTAAACACGCGAATTAATTAAATAACGTAACAAGGCCCAGATTGCTTAAATCTGCAATAAAATTACAATTGACTATATATAATAATAACAAGTAATCGCTTATTAAGCCGTTACGCCGTCGCCTGATTGGCCAGAACGCACGTTTCATCCACCTTTACCACATTTATTCTTCGTGATGCCGGCTGTTATGGATGCCTTCCTTGAACCAGAGGCAGTTCTGGAGCCTCCTCTGGCCTTGCCACTATTTATAACGTTGTCGGCGCCACTACTAGGCGTTAGAATCGCTTGGCCACCCCTTATAGCCGTCATCTGGCTCCCCTTAAGTTTAACACCCTCCTAGTTTAAACGCTTATGGTGTATAGAAGGCCGTACGGTTCCTCCACCCCGTAAGCCACGTCCTTTACGGCCACAGCCACGGTTACCGCTTTAGCCTTTAGTTAACTGAGTAACCACTATAATAAAGGAACCCTTTAGTGTAGGGGGTTACTTAAGGGGCTCCTGAGCGCTTTAGGGAGGTTGTGTGGCTGGAATAACCTCCTAACTGCCTTGTGGAAGTGGTTTTGTAAGCCTTAGCACCTTAAAGTTACTGGTAAAGGCTGTGGAACCATAAAGTCTTTTATATAAAGCCTTTACGCGGTTAAACTCCTAATACTGTAGATAATTATCCTTATTAGTAAGGCTTCTTTTTAACTATTAGTATAAATGGAAGTCCTTTTAAATTAATGGAAGCTTTTTAGCGTTATGGCGTGTGAGGAGGTTATGGTTACAGATGATTCTGTACTGCTTTATAAATTAATCTGTATAAGGCTTTAAGTTAGGGTGTGTAAGATAAGTCTTAGTCAGAATAACTCCCAGTGTAATCCTCTACTGGTTAGTAATAAGAGTTAACGCCTTAGAAGAGACGTTATAAGGTGCTTTTTTAAGTTATCCTTAGCCTAAGTAGTTGCGTTTAAGGGTGTTACGCTCCTTAAGAGTAGCTTTACGGATCTGAACCTTTATTACCTTGACTATACGGTATAACTGCCTAATAACCTTAAGGATAGTACTGTTACTAGTTATAATAAAGGATTTTAAGTATTAATTAATTAACTTTACTGGCGATGTAGTTCTTTAGCTGAAATTTAAGTTCTTATTAATGTAGTAACCAGCCCACTGTTTAATGAATGGAAACTAAGTGGTTTTAAAGTAGTTAATTATCTTCTTTTATTATGGAAAGAAGTCTTTTAACTTAGTTTAAGCAGCTGTATACTCCTTTACAGTATAGGCGTAAATAACAGCCTTTTAAAGCTTATAAATATTACGTATGGAGTACTTAACCTCCTTAAGGGGTGTATTAGGTTAGCTGTTAAGGGGTCTGTTTCCACGATTAATAATAGCCTTATCTAGGGTTAAATCTAAGGCCGAATTTAAATTATCCTCCTGATCTGCTTAACTGTAAGGGGGTAGGGTGCCCACTGCGGTGGCGATTACGGCTGTAGCCTCTTTATCTTATAAGCGCTTAATGTTAGCTGTAGCGTTCTTATTAAGGTAGAATATATACGTTTATAGCTTTGTGTGAGGATACTGTTTAGTAATTACAGCTCTTATTACCTTATTATAATCTATAATAGTAATAAGAGGAAGTTTAGTGCTGATTTTGTTACGAATAGTATTAACTTATTCCATTAATTAGTTAAAACCTTCTTAGCTTTTATTATTAATAAGGCTGAAGCCGTAAGAGAAGGCCATATTAAGGTAGTTAAACCTTATAACTTAAAAGAAAGTAAGGCCTTTATTATTAGTTTTATATATATTATCGTACATTTAAACCTAGTGGTTTTAAGCCTATTGCTCCTTACACTATTTATAGGTTTAAAACAGGCCCTCTGGCTTTTAAGTCTTATTATTATTATTACTCTCTAAGTCTTTTACCTATTTTAGAGTATAGGAAACTCCCTTATTATTAAACAGCTTTATTATTACTTAAAATAAGGTGTACCTAACTATTACTTACTTTTAGAGCTTATACTAGTAGTTCCTAATCTGGCGTATAGTGAAGAGGACTTTAAGGAAGGTATTGTGTAAGCTTATAATAACCTTATAGTTTAAAATACTAACTTAGTTAATAAAAGTAGTAATAAAAGTCTTATATTCTGTATTAAGGTAAGGTTTAGAATTAAAGCCATCACCACTGTGGTTCTTATGGCTGTTATAATTAACGTTAATCTTAAGGGTCTATTTCTAACTGTTCTTTACAAGCGTTTTAGCCGTTATTTTCTAAGGGCACCCTATTTTTATAGTGCTTATAAAGCGAGATACGGCCTTTAAAGGCTTAATTACACCTCTCTAACAGCCGAACGTAACGTTAATATAACTAATACTGTTAACGTAGTTATTAAAGCGAAGCTTAAGAACATAAAAGCTAGTAAAGGCTGTAAAGTCTTATAAATCGCTTTTTAAGGCCTTAAGGGAGTTATATTAGTTAGTTAGGAGCCTGTGGCTTAGAGGGGGGTTTAAAAGAGGCTCTGGAGGCTTATTATTAAAGAAGAGATCGGTCGTATCGCTATCAGTATTAACTTTAGGGTTAGAATTAATCACGCCCATACGTAGCGGGCTTTTCTCAGCTATCTAAGCACTTAGTTAGCCTGGAAAAAATACGCAAATCCAATAATTACCTCTAAGAGTAAGAATCGTAACTGCGCGCGATTGAGATAGCGGTGGTTGTTAGTGGTGGGGTGTGGAAAGTAGTGACAGAATTAATTGAATTCGACGTACAGATGCAAATGACGTAAATAGAGGTGTGTGGGCACGGGCCGCTTTGCGCGGGGTTAGGGTTATGTATGGAGAGAAATTGTGGGGTACGGTACAAATAGACCGCAACTACGGTACAAATAGACATTCTCTTATTAAAATAAGCTTAATACCCTACGTTAAATTACTAAAAGTGAAAGTGAGGAATGGAGCGCCCTGTAGTGTAGCGAAGGGCCGTCGCGTAATGACGAACGAAACGACACTAAAGATTTTATAAAAGTGGGAATTTAACAATTAGTATATTTCTATAAATATTTAACGTGGGAATTAAATATAAAGTATATTTTTATATATATTAAAAGTAAGAATAAATATATTTATATATTAAATAAAGACAATATAAGACTTATATATAAGACGACATTTAATACACGAGACGACGATACACAAGACGACGATAAATATATGAGATAAGTTAAGTCTGAAGGTGATTAATATCTATAGGAGCCTTAAGAGATAATACACGAGTACGTAGAGTTAAAGACTGGTAAAGAGTTAAGATGATTGATATATAAATACACTATAGGAAGAGTCTCGAGTTAGTAAAGAGTCTCGGGAAGAGTCTCGAGTTAGTGAAGAGTCAAGACGATCAAGTAAAGATGAAGACGAGTCGGTGAATGTCACAGGGCTAGGGTTAGGGTAGTGGAATGGTGCTCCTAACATCTAGCCAGTGGAGCTGACCAGGTGTGGTGTAGGTGGCGACTGTGGACCACACTAGCTGAACTCACCGCGACGATCGCTCAGCTCCACCACAGCAATGGTTCAGCTCGCCACGACAATGGTTCAGGTCGCACGAACACCGAGCAGATCTGAAGGATATAAGAGGCCCTCTCTGGCTCTGCTAGGGCAACGACCTTGAGCCCATAGAAGATTATTGCATTCATCAGACCTTAATTCAATTTGGTTACAAGCCACTGTGTGAGACCGCAGTCCCTTGTGATAGTGAAGAGTCGAGACGATCAAGTCGAAGGTGAGTTGAGACGACGATCGAGTTAAGATGAAGACGACTCTAGATGAAGAAAGTCTCGGGATCAAGACTTCCAAAGGCGATGGACAAAGGCGAGGACTGACAAAGACTTGATGTGAAGGACAGACTGGAGTCGAAGACTGTCCTCAGACTTCCTCTATCAATGGACGTGAAGGACTAGAAGAAAGACTTGAAGCACCAGACGGAAGACGAAAAGACGAAGGACCGAACGATGTGAAGGACCGGACGGAAGACGAAAGACAGCCGGAGACGAGGACCGGAGGCGACGGACCAAAGTCTGCCCTCAGATATCTTTATTCGTGTCCCAGCATTGCATTGCCATGCGGATAAAAAAGTCCTCCATCAGAACAATGTCTGTCTCGATCCCCTGAGCTGGCCGTAAGAAAACTTCCTGAAAGGAAATGACTAGAGGTGCCCCCTGAACAACCCAATGGCTGCTGTCATGCACCGAGAAGGGCTTGTCCGGGTGTGGCGCGATGACAATCTCGGTAGTAGGGTACTGGTAAAACGAACGATGCCACTGCGCAACGACAACCCGATTTGTCTTCTCGTACACCTTGATAAGAAGAACCGTCTTGACATCACCCTCGGGTTGGCTCGGCGGTGAGTTATCGAACCACCAGTCTCTGTCCTTGTGTAGCCGTGGAAGGGATTCGCTGTTTCCAGCTTCGATGACAAGGGTGGGATAATGCTTGCCAGACCGGCGAGGAGGCTTGGGCCGGATACCGCTGTCCCCTCTCTTCTTCTTTGTGCCGATGCCCTTGTACTCTGCTGGGCCAGTGGCGACAAACTTGTCAAACAAACGGTCGAGAAGAGAGAATATGTTCAGAAACAGCTGGAGATGGGCATCCTCGTAAACTGGCTTTGTCATCCTGAAAAAGACCAGGCCGAAGTCGTCGCCGAAGAAGGTGATGCGGCCGGGCAGTCGTCGCCGAGAGCGTCGAGATGTGCCGTGGTGGCGTTGCAGTAGATGAGTGCGTCTTGGGTCGAAGGGTCTTGGTCTTGCAGGGCGCGGAGCGCTTGGGCGTGTTGGAGCACGAGAGCAATGTCGGCGATGTTGGGAATCGGGAGGACAGTGAGGCCGGCGAGACCAAACTGGTCGGCTGGATCGGGAGACTCTTGAGACAAGTCAGAGCTGTCAGCTACTCGATGTGCACTCTTCCGTTTTTAGCCCCGAGCCTAATTGAAAAGCATATTTCCTTATGCTGGGACTTTCCTCCTTTTGTGCGAAGACTTTCTGACAGTGCGCTCACTTGCTAGTTAAAGACCTATGCTGGCTCCTTTATCCTCCACCCTGAATGCAGACACACCGACGCCAGGCGCTGGCGCCTTCCTTTCTCCTCTGTCTCTTTTGTTTTGAGCAGCTAAGTCAGCACCCTGCGAGCCGGTTAGGTAGACTGTCCACCTTTTTGACATCACGTTTCCGTGAATCTCGCGAATCTTTCCCCCGGCCAGGCCTCGCTAAAACAGTCAAGTCTCAGAGTCCCCCAGCCTGTCTGACGCGCGCGCCACTGCACCGGCCTCACGACGGCATCATCACGTCCCTCCGTAGAACACTAGCTAGGTATGTAGGTCCGAGGACGGCGCTGCCAAGACCTTCATCGTCGAGGATAGCCTCGGGGTTGCTATCACGCGGGATGTCGGCAAGGCGGACGGAACGACGTCGCCCTTGGCGTTAGGGACGACGCTGATGCCCCCGATGGTGTTGTCGACGGCACCCTCGCTGCATCAGAAACTCGGCAACTAGCTAAGCCTATTACCTCTAGACGGCATTGTGTAGGCGTCACGGCATTATCGACCAGCTCTATCTGTGATGGAATCTGGACCATGGTCCGCAGCTCTCGGACAAGGTCCTGTAGGTGGGCGAACATCCCTGGAATGGGCATTACGAGGATGCATGCTCGAGGGCTGCCGGAAAGACGGCCAGGTCGGTGTTAGGAGGGGGTAGGCGGGGGACGGCGATCGGGGAGCTGCGGGAGACGATTGCCAAGTGTCGATTTGTGGGACGCACCCAAGGTCAGGGATGCCTTGTGAGCTAGGTCCGAGTATCTCTGGAGAAGAGAGGTTGTCAGGGACGTGGGAGGTGAAGGATGACCAATGAGATAAGCGCGGTGGGCGTGAAGAGTCGAGATGTTGTCTTCCCCGAGGAGTGAGGAGAGGGTGTCTGTCCACAGACGCCAGGCAAGGGCAGTGTAGGAGGAGATGGTGGTGATGTCGGGCATGGATTGGAAAAACTGCGATGAGAGCCTTCGAAGCGCAGGTGATCGGGTGGCCTGGGGCCTTTCTGCTTGAGAGTGCCACAAGGAATCGACGGAAGGTGAGAAGGGTGTCAAGACGGTTGTGGTTGAGTCGTAACGACCCATTGTTGTAAACGGAGTTGCTGTCCTCCAACGGGGATCTTTGTTCGAATGACCCTAGAATGATGTTGTTTTCCGTGGGTGCTGAATTGCTCTGGCCGTTGTTGGTTGATGCGATGTCGAGGCATGATGAGATCAGTGCCATATACTTGGTGGACGCCCTTCTTGCCTTTCAAGTTTCGGGGATGGGACCCGCCCTCGTTCAACCACCCTGCTGTGATACACTTCTTCCAACTCCATTTCACAAACTGGGCTTTGTACATCTGGGGCCTTCCTTCATGTCAGCCGCCTCGAACACCAATACTAGAACATCGTTTCGCTTACGTTGCGCGGAAGTGATGGACTTCTCTCATGACCTCAATGACGTCCTTCAGCCTCAAGTTATCCTTGAGGTAGAGATCCGCAATGATTGGCTTGACTACCTTCCAGTCATCTTGTGTGGAGGGCGCTGTTGTTGCCATAGGCATTCTGAAATGATCGCGGAATGGGCTGTTGCTGAGATGGTTGTTCAGTCACCAATACATGCCGACGTGTTCTGCGCCCTCAATCCGAGGAAGGTTCAGCGCGACATGAAGGCCGAAGGAGACGGGAAAAGCATCGCAGTCGTAGGCAAAGCGCCAAATCTTTAGGGCACCATTTCCTGGATGCTAATGCAAGTCACTGAGACAATATGCCTATTGGACATCGCTGGCGGTAAATGGTTGGAAGCCAGAGGAGCAGTACGACTGAAGGGTTGTCAAGATGCTGCACGGTGGGAGCGGACCCAATGGAAGTCGCCGGAGTATGCACACCTGTGTTGAAATCGCCAGAGAAATTCTAGCAGTAGCCATCATCAACACCTGCCGCCATATGGAAATCCTTCTGAATATGAGTCGGCGTCATTATTTGGAGTCCCTTCCGGGCGGGACGTCCTGTTGGCCAGCCCTACCCCACCCGCGCCGATCTCGGTCTACACCGCGGTGACGAGCGTGGTGAGGGTGCTCCCCGTTTGAGAACGACGGCTCGCCAAGTGGACACATGGAAGGCTTTGACTCATCCTCCAACAACAAAACAGGACACTCAATCGCAAAATGGCCAACGACCACTATCTGACGCTGTCGTGCGGCGACAAGCCGGGCATCGTGCACGCGGTGACGGGGGTGTTTGCGGCGTCCAAGGTCAACAGGATGTCGTGTCTGCCCAACATCGTCTCTTCCATCGTCTCCAGAATCATCAGTCGCCGGTCAAAAATCCTCGGCCGTGGATTCGTCGCCAGGCTCGATGGTGCTGATCTGCATGGCGGTGTCGGCAAAGGTCCGACGCGACGCCCTTTTTTTTCTGTTTTTTTTTTCTTTGTTGCAAAGGCCCGCGACACACGAGCCTGAGGGGCGTAGGGTTCGATGTAGTTCCATGGCCTGAATAACAAGGACCGCCGTCTTTGGGGATTGAGGACAAAGAGGAACGCAATTAGGACCAACATCACCACCATGGCCACCACCATACACCATCACCACCACCATCACCACCACCGCCTGCCATAGACCATATATTACCTTAATCGCCGGGTCTAGCGGCAGCACTTCCGGATCCGGTGGCAGCCCTTCCGGATCCGGCGGCACGTGTCACGTTCAACAAAAGCTTTCGCCACCGATCCGGCAATAGGCGAGGCGCTCAACAAAGTCTTGCTATCGATACAGCTCGGCAACTTGGAGTGGATAAATAAGCGCAAGTATACCCTCGCACTCCGACAGCTCTTGGTGAATCTTGGGCCTATATTTTTAACACATGCTCTACCATCACGAGAGATATTGGAAGCAAAAATGGCATCGGCATCGGCATCGGCATCGGCATCGGAACTCCCAATCCCCTTTACCACTACCAAGGCTTTTTGAGGCCATATCAGCTCTGCCAACCAAGACGTCTTCACCTTTCAAGGTTAATTCCATTGCCTCGTATGTTTTCACTGGCGCTAATCCAAACAGGTGTCTCCTTCCAAAACTTTACCACGCTCAACAGAGAAAGAGGCCTCTACAGACGGGGCATTCGGTTTCGGCGTTACAATGCCCAGGAGCGGATCCTTATTGTCGTCATACCGAGTAAACCTCACGAATGGCTTCACAAAAACCTCTATCAGGAAATGTGGGGTGAAATTTTCTTGATGGGTCTGAGGGATGCTTGGAACAATGATGGCGCGACAACATCCTTTAGGGGACAAGGCCATCCGGGTGGTGACGATATGGACAGGGACGCCGGGGAGGCCGATTCAAGCGGCAGCCCGTGGCCGGGGCGGGGTGGACGGGAGGCCTGGCCGACGTTAATTATAGAGGCTGGCGTCTCATCGACCTTGGCAGGCTTACGGATGGATATGGAGTGGTGGTTCTCAGCCTCGGAGCACCAGGTCAAGATCGTCCTCCTAGCCAAACTAGACCGGCAGACAAAGAGGATCATACTAGAAAAGTGGGTGGAGACAGGACAGCCTCCCCGCCCAGGACCCGTCACCAGAGCGGCTGCTCGCCTCACTAATACGCCTCGACCATGCCGTACCCAAGAGATCACCATCAACTGGCCAGATAACACGCCTAACCTTCCGGCATCGTACGCAGTTACTAGTGGCAACCTGCGGCTCGAGTTCGATCTCTTATTCCTCCGGCCACCTGGTCCAGGCGAAGGCGACGTTGTCGTTACCGTTCCCCGCCTCCAGCTGTGGGCATCAAGAGTATGGTCAGCCGTGTAAGGACCTGGGTTTGGGTCCACCCCGACCTGACAGGAAGATCACAGCGTTCTACTCGCATATCGAGAAGCGGCAGGGCGTGGGGAGAAGGCAGAGACGGACTGGACCTGGGTGGACGCTAGCGCTTCCGACAGAGCCCTATGGCCGCCTTTCCAAATCTTTTGGGACTCTCGTCTTTATTATGAATACTGTTGGGCTTGGCTTGTGCCTCAGGCGGTAATTGGCACCTCCCCCCACTGGCCACAGTGCCTGAAAAGCAGTTTCGGGCAGCCACACGGGTTCGATCAATCAAGCATCCTTACGACCATTTCTTCAGTACAGTACATACAGTATACCAAGGAAACTCTTTCCCCAGTTTAGCGCAGGACTTTCTCCAGACACCTCTATCTTGCCTAACTGGCCGCTCACCGAGGTATTCGCGCTGGTCGAGGCAGTGATCTGGGCGATGCTGCTATCTCCAGTCGATGAATTTGCATTGCTGAAGGGCGAGGTATTTGTCCTAGCACTTGCTGACGCCCTACTACGACTTTCCTCCGAGGCTTCCGTAGCTGCGTCATCACCAAGCCCATCCTCAACGTCCTCTACCAGCGGAGGGTTGCCTCTCAGCGGGTAGCTAGTGTCGCGCCAGTACCACTGAAGTTGCACGTCATGGCCAAGGATGACTGCGCCCTTGGGTTCTAGCGTGGTGTGTGGCTTCTTTTGATCGCCAAGAGAAGACTCCAAGGAAAGAGTGTCTGGACTGGATCGTGATGTCTCACTACTGACGCCTTGCTGGGGTTTGCTAACAATAAGCTGCTAGGATGATGTGCATGGGCAGGGATGGAATATGGTCTCCCTCATGTACCAGAGAATTTTATCGCATAGCTGCCGGGGATTGCATGTTGCGTCGCCGTCGCGGTCCATGACACTCTCGAGATCCAAGACACGAGCGGCGAGGTAATATCTGTTGAGAGGGAGTCGTGACCAGCGGTAGCATGCGACGGCGTGTTTCCCCGCCAGGCCGGCCGTTGACGGAGAAATGATGGGCTGTATCAAGTCGCCAAAGCCGCGCCCAAAGAGCGTCACGGCGTGGATTCCCCGCACAAAGTCGACCCAACCCTTCCCCATCGTGTTCAGGGTGCAGACTCGTAGGTAGAAGGGGTCGTTACTGGCGTAAACGTCCCGGAAGTCCTATCCCTCAAAGAAGCGCCGTAGCCTGGGAGTCCTAATCTGGAGACCGCTGCTTTTTCAAGGTCTGCTTTGTAATCGATCAGCTTCTCCAGTGTGTTGTAGAGATGCTCGATGCGGTCCTCAACTCGGTAGTTTGTTGTTTCCTTGATTGAAGCCGTTCGAGGCGCCGTTCCAGCAGCATCGTCTCGGATCTCTTCCTCACGCTCGACCGTTCGTTCAACGTACAGCCTCAGCGCTCTTGCCTCTGGATCACTCAAGATCCCCAGCACGGATTTGGTTTCAGTCGAGCCCAGCTTTTCAGCCTGTGTCTTCGAGTCGGGAAGGAAGGCCGAAGAAAATATGTTTCTGCTATGGTTGAGCGAGGCGTGGAGCAGATGAAGCACTGTGTCAGTCCCGTTCACTAACCACCCTCGCTTGTCGTTCTCGTCCCAGAGCACCAGCTGCTTGGATGCTATCTATCCATTGTAGCTTCGTCATGTAGCCAAATCGTGAAATATGGACAGGATTTTCTCTGTTGCCGAGGGAAAAGACAGTTATGGCGGTGACGAACTGCCCCCTTGAAATCTCAAACTTTTCAATGTTGTGGGTTGCGCTCACGATTGGAAGCCTAGATTTCCTGATTTCGTAGTTTGCTACCGGTTTGCCTGAATGATGTTAGCCTCATAGGCTCATACCGGGAACACGACGGCTATTGCCAAGGAGTACGACAAGCACACTCTCCGCTCGTTCCTCGAGAAGGATGCCAAATGGAGCGAGTCGGCGATAAACCAGTACAATTAGAGCAACGCCCACGTCGTGTTCGAGAACAGCTTCATCGAGTCGCTCAAAGATGCCTTTCTCTCCAGCAACGGTAAAGGCCAGGAGGCAAATATGCAGCAGCTACGTGGGGGCATGGATCGGCTGCCCAAGGCGTTCTGCGACCGGCTCGGCGACAACATCACTTTTGGGGCGCGCGTCACCCGGGTCGAACATCCCGAAGACAGTAAACAAAGTGGAAACGGCACAGCTGGGGGTGGCGAAGTCTCGCAAGACGCTCCGGCCAACCAAATCTCGATCGTTTACGAGACGGCAGCAGGGGACGAGGTTACCGTAAAGTCTGACTATGTCATCTTCACCGTCCCGTATCCGGCCAGCGTATGATCGCCAAGTCGCGGCGCTTCCAGGAGGCCAAAGAGAACGCCATCATGGAAGTTCGATATGTCCAGGTAACCAAGGTTCTCATGCAGTACAAGAAGCGATGGTAGGACGATAAACTTACGGAGCGCCTCGGCGAGGAAAGCCGCGGTACCGGCGGCGGTCTAGTGACCGACCTGCCGATTCGCTATAAGTCCGGGGGCCCACTTTTTGACCACCCCTGTTTTCGACCACCGTGTCCAATCTCACCGCTATTTCGACCCCCTCCGACGAACCTTAATTTCTCTCCCATTTCGAATGCAACCTTTTCCATTCTTTCCACGTAGTAAAAGCAGCCATTAGAGATGCAGTGGACTGAATTTGACATACGCACGGCCTACACAGCCGTCAAAGCAGGTCTACCAATTCAAAAGGCTGCACGACGGTATGCCATTCCGTACACTACCCTCCAAGGCCGATTAGCTGGCCACCTTCCACACGCAGTGGCACACCAAGACTACCAGAGGCTTTCTATGCCTCAGGAGGACCTTTTAGCCGAGTGGATTCTTTTTCAGAACGACCTTAGCGACCCCCCTTCACACGCAACGATTCGAGAGCTGGCCACCAGAATTTCTGTTAAGCGAGGAGACTCCTACTACATTAGAAAACGCTGGGTTTGACATTTTATTAACAGGCACCCAGTTATCAAGACCCAGAGGCCACGGAGGATAGATGCTACGCGTGTGAAAGCAGCTACAGGGGAGGTTATTCACAAATAGTTTAACTACCTTCAAATTCCAGCTATCTAGAGGATTCCACCCGAACACAGGTGGAATATAGATAAAGCCAGCCTAATAGAAGGCCTGGGAAGTAATAACTACGTTATTAAAAGTGCTAAAAGGCGTTCAGTTACATCGAAAAAGCTAAATTCGCACACCTGGATCAGTTTTATCAAGTATATCTCTGCCTTAGGGGCATCACTCGATCCAATCGTTATTTACAAGGGGGCTTTCGTGCAACAACAGTGGTTTCTAAAGGCTAAAGGTCCTTATAAAAGCTGGCATTTTTCAACTACGCAAAAGGGGTAGACCACTAATAAAATCAGCCTTAAATAGCTAATTAAAAAATTCATCCCCCTAACAACCCCCTCAGATCCCAACTAACACCGCCTTCTTATTCTCAACGGCTACTACAGCCATACAACGCACAAGTTTATATAGTAATACTTCAGCAATAAGATCCAGCTCCTCTATTTACCAGCGCATTACTCCCACGTGCTGTAACCATTAGATTTAGGTGTGTTTAGCTTATTAAAAAATGCGTATCGGAACCTAGTTAACGCTCGGTAATACGAAGGACTGGAGGAATCATCTGTGGCCGGCAAAAGAATCTTTCTAAAGTGTTATTCTCAGGCACGAAGGGTTAAGCTTTCAAATCGGAATATTCAGAGTGGTTAGAAGGCTAGAGGGTTGTGGCCAGTTAACATAAGCAAGCCATTAATAAGCGGGCATTTAGTGGAAAACAACAAGGCCTCTAAGTTACAAAACAACTCTAGCACCACCACAAAGCCCCTAACTCCCCATGGGGCCAAATTGGAAGACTATAGCTACACGTGCCCCCGGATTTTGACCCCCAAGAAGGCTAAGGAGCTGAAGGCCCTTTTGAGGCCCTCAGGCCAACCCACTCCAACGGAGAGGTTTTTGTTTCGGAAGATTGAAAA